>JAEEGF011176034.1_pt1 | contig 39955 bp, 27 predicted proteins | sample 9134171 | NCBI WGS metagenome assembly JAEEGF01 (sample SAMN16246542, study PRJNA631951) | gut metagenome | biome: gut microbiome; feature: rumen; material: AP-attached | host: Bos | place: Iran: Karaj | collected 2018-10 | reverse complement strand
AGAGCAGAGCAGAGCAGAGCAGAGCAGAGCAGAGCAGAGCAGAGCAGAGCAGAGCAGAGCAGAGCAGAGCAGAGCAGAGCAGAGCAGAGCAGGGGTTAGTTGCGGCCTTTTTTGGGATAAAACAGAATATGATGATGATGGATAACCGTCGGATTTGATGGGGCAGATATGCCCTGTTAAGTTCGGCGGCTTTTTGTGTTTTAAAGGTGATTCAGCGACCATAACAGCTGTAAATAAAGATGTAAAGGAGATAAGAACTTATGAAGATTAAGATGAAACGACTATTTAGCATCATGCTTAGTCTTGTGTTGGTGCTTGGATTAATGCCGGTAACCAGTTTAACGGCGTATGCAGAAGGCGAAGGCGAAAGCGGAACTGGAACCGGAAGCGGAACTGGAACTTATAGTGCTACACTCGAAGCAGATTTAGCAATTAATTCAAATAACCTCAATTTGGAAATCAGCTTTTTCAATGATGGCGGTGGAAATGGTACCAAACTTGGAACTCAGCTAGTTACTATTTACCCTGAAAAAGGAGAACGTACAGGGAGCGATAGTGGAAATATTCCAAGTGGTGCCAAGTCGGTTAAAATTAACGTTCAAACAGCTGGCCCTGGCAACTTGGTAGATTTTAATAGTAGTAGTATTTCTATTAACGGTACCCCAATTGATGATATTGGTGGAATAACGGGCTCATTGCCACTGGATATAAATGACACGGATACTTTAGCCATAAATATTAAAATTATACCAAACAATCCAGGTGGTGAAAATTCTGGTCAAGGTGGTGAAAACTCTGGTCAAGGTTCTGGAGAATCTGGTCAAGGAGGCGGTTCACAGGAAAGGATTACGCTCAATTTTAATCTATTAGGTGATAATATTGATTTTATAGAAGAGGTTTCGGTAACAAACGGAAGAGAAACTCAAAGATTTCAAGGCAGAACAGGTACAGTAACTATAGAAAAGGCTGACAAATACACTATTAGTATTATTCCATATTTTGGTGGTTTCAAAATTGCAAGCGCCAAAATAGACACAAAATCTTGTACAATAGATGAGGAGACAGGAATAGCATCACTGGAGGTTTCTAAGAAAGACGGAGCCTATAATATTTCCATTACCAAAGGAGAACAAAGTGATGATGTGACGATTCTTTGGACCTACGATCCAGCAGAAAGAACTGGTGCTTGGTCTGATGCTTACATTGATGCAAGTACAGGAACTGTTGAATTTGTTAGTGCTACAAGAGACGGCAATCCGGTTAATCTTTATTACGATACAAATAATGGAGGCTATATACAGTGTAAGCGCGGAGACGTGGTAACGTTACGTTTTGTACCGAAAGCCGGCTATCAGCTTTCAAGTGCCAGTTTGAATGGTCAGACACTTGTAGCACAAAAGGAACAAAGTACTTTTACTGTGACAATGAATGGTAACTTCCACCTTGCAGGTGCTTTTAGCAAAACTAATCCTCAGGTAAATGTCAGTGGAAGCAGTAGTGTGTCAGGGCTTAGCGTAAGCGGAACAGATGCAGCTCTCACCACTGGTAATGTGGCAATCGGCGTAACAGGAGGAAAAAGCAATCCTGCCGATGCTAACATTTTGACAGCCATGGGTGATGATGGCAATGATTTTGTAAGTGCAGTTGAAACTGTCGATATCACTATGACCAATGTTATTAGTAAAGGTGGTAGCGGAGATTATTTTTCAAATTCAGCTAATTATTGGACTAACAATATGACAGATCTTTCCAGTGCAGCTTCATTTTCCTTAAGTGTACCAAACAATCTATCTGAAGGGGAAACTTACAGTATTGTAAGAAACCACAATGGAACTCTTGAGGAATTAGATGCTATATATAATTCTGATACGGGAAGACTTACATTTTCATCAGATAAATTCTCAAATTATACAATTATAAAGAAAAAAGGCACTCCTATAACTAATCAGAATGATAATTCTTCCGGAGGTTCATTAGATAGTACGGACACTAGTACAAAGGTTCCATATGCGGATGTTGCTACCACAGCAGGTGTTGTAAATGATATTACAGATACAGCTGCAGTAACATCAGAAAGCAATCCTTTTGGAGCAAAGATTGAAAACAACGATAACTTGACAACCCTTTTAGCCCTTACAGATGAAGAAGTGGCTCAGGGTGTAAATGTATGGCTGGATATTCAGGATATGAGTGCTTCTGTACAACAGACAGATAAGACCTTAATTCAGGATAATTCTGGTGATTATACAGTTGGACTTTATTTTGATATTAATCTGTTTAAGAAAGTCGGAAGTAACGATGCAACAAAAGTTACTGAGACCAATGGTAAAGTACAAGCAAGTATAGTTATTCCTGAAAGCTTGAGGAAGAGTGGCAGAACCTTTGAAATCATCCGTGTGCATGATGGCGTGGCTACAGATATCACAGGTACTTATGATGAAAATACCCATGTATTCACATTTGAAACAGATAAGTTTTCAACATATGCCCTAGTTTACAAAGATTTGACTTCATCAAGTGATAGTAGCAACAACACACAGTCTACTACACCAAAGACCGGGGATCCAAATGATATCAAAGTATGGTATCTGCTTCTTCTAGCATCTCTTGGCGGACTTGGATTTTTGGGGCTTTCAAAGAAGAAAAAAGTAAATGACTAAAACAGAAAAACAACAGTAATCATACAAATGGCTGTGCCCCAAAACGGCATAGCCATTTGCTATATAAGCAGTAATGTTAAGGAATTCTTTAACAGTCCACAAAGTGAGCGTGCTAAAAAATTCCTTGGAACATTTAATTTTAGCCTACAGTAGAATTATGTTTTTTACGATATTGACTTGGTGTCATGTCCATTTCTTTTTTAAAGAGCTTAACAAAATAGTTACTATCAGCTATACCAACAGATTCGCTGATTTGCTGAATGCTTTTTTGACTGCTTTCTAGAAGTTGACAGGCTTTTGTAACTCTTACTTTTCTTAGATATTTTCCAGGAGTTGTGTTTAATTCCTTTTTAAATAGAGTTAGAAGATAGCTCTTTGAAATAGACATCGTAGCTGTTAATAAATCAAGTGTAATATCATCCTGGTAGTAGTTTTCAAGATAGTAAATAGCGTTATTAATAACAGCGCTATGTTTGTTAGTATTAAGCTGCATAATAGCTTCGCAGAAATCCTTTACCATTTCTTTCTTGTGATCAAGAATTTTTTCAATATCTGTTTCTTTAATTGTAAGTTTAGTATTTTTAGATGAAATCTTATCTATAACATATACTGGTAAACCAGCTTTAAGGGCTGCAATTCTTAGGGTTGTTCTAGTAATTGCGCAGCCTATTCTTTCGTTTTCTAATGTGGAACCAATTCTTTTTATATAGCTTACATCCTGCTGCATCTTAGATAAGTAGTTAAGGGCAGCCTCACTATCTCCCTTAGTTACGCAGTTAAAGAAGCTTTTTTCATTGTCATATCGAAGTTGTAGAAGATTAACAAAGTTCTCTCTATCTTCTTCAAAAAATAAGAACTGGCTTTCATCTTCAAAAAAGCTAGGTTTTTTAATTCTACGACCTGAGTATTCGGGATCATTAGTTTTAAGGAAAGATGTAGCTATATGGACTGCCATATCTTCTGAAATCGTTGGAAATAGATTTCTGTAACGTAGATAAATATTCACATTTAGATCCTTTATGTTATTTTGTTCTAACACTCTTAATGCGTCTTGCTTTGTATGAAGAAGTGGTGTGAAAGGCCCTAAAATATATAGTTCATCATCAAGAAGAAAAACAAGCATTGAAATGTTAAAAACATCAGTTAATACATAGATTGTATTGGCATCCATGTTGTCTTTCATAGTCATGATAGCATCAGCGCTAAAAATTAATTGCACTCTATGTATCATATTTTTTTTGCCAAATTTTGCGGCTTCTTCTTTGGTGTTAATCCTATAAAATCCGATATTATAGAGTTCTCTTATAAGTTGTAAATTGTTGTCAGTAAGTTCGTTTTTCATAGTATAATCCTTTATATATTATAATGTGAAATAAAAATAAGAATATTATGCTAATATGAATAACTTTGTTCTATAGCTATTTTACAATAAATGTTATCTTATTACCATAAAAATTCATTGAATTGGGAGGTTTTTATGGAAACTAATAACTTGGGCAAAAGCCAAAAATACATGAAGGAAGGAGGAATACATTTTGCTCCTCTTTGGAGAATAATAGGATTCTCAGGTGCTAATATGGCAGGTAATCTTTATATGGGATTAACAATGATTATGTCCTTCTATCTTAATGGCTATGTAGGTATGGCTGTTATTTTGGCTTCTAGCTTTTCAACAATAACACGTCTTTGGGATGGTATAACTGATCCAATTGTAGGTTTTTTTGTTGATAAGTTTAAGGGAAATAAGTACATTGGAAAAACTAGACTTTGTTTAATTATGGGTGGCTCTCTTTTGTTATTAAATAGTTTTCTAATGTTTAATGTTACAGATAGATTGCCAGCTGGTCCTATTAGACCTGTATTTTTTATATTTTTTACAGCGATTTATTATATTGGATATACATTTTTAAATGTATCAAATCACGTGGGATATGTTTGCTTAACAAATGATCCTGCACAAAGAAACATTTTATCAATCACAGGTACAATTTTTGTTAGAGTTATGAGAGCTGTAATGCAGATGGTTACTGCTGCATTAGCTGTTAAGTATGGCTCAATTAGAAGTGCTTTATTTTTCCATGAATATTGGGGAATTGTGGCAATTATAGCAACAATCGGTATTGTGATTTCTTATATTTGTATTATGCCAAAGGATATTCCAGAGTTCTCTGTAATTAAGACCAATAAGTCTTCAAAGGTAAAATTTAGAGATTATCTAGATATTCTAAAGCACAATAGACCGCTACAAATGATGATCGTAGCAAGAGCTACAGATCAGTTTTCTAATACTTGTAAGACAAGTGCAATTACACTTGTCCTTTATGGAATAGTAGTTGCCAACTATAAGCTTTCAGGCGGTTGGACACTATACACAACTATTGTTGGGCTTGTAATGATGACATTTGGAATCGGAGCCATTGGTACTAAGCTTGGTTTAAAGAAGGCTATGCAAATTGGTTCTTGGGGAGTGATTTTTCTTGACACAGTTGCTATTTTAATTTGGATTTTTATGGACCCTAAGACACTTTGTTTACCAGGTTATGTTAATGGTTATGGTCAGGCGTTTAACGGCTTTAGTGCATTTACAATATGCTTATTTATTGTAACTGTAATTGGTGGCGGATTCCAAATGATTACAAGTTCAATAGTTAATCCTATGATTGCAGATGTTAACGATTATGAAGCTGCTCGTTCAGGAAAATATAAGGCTGGTATGATTGCAACATTATTTTCATTTATGGATAAGTTAATTTCATCTTTTGGCCCAACTTTTGTAGGTATTGGATTTGCAATAATTGGCTTTAAGCATGCATTCCCAGACCTTAATACAAGCTATAGCACAAGCTTACTTGCAATTGCTCTTATTTTTAATTATGGATTAGAGCTTATTGGTGCAATTTTTAACATTATAGCAATGAAATTCTACGAGCTTACACCTGAGAAGATGAAGGAAGTTAAAGAAACAATTTATGAAATGAGGAAGTTAAATGAATAAATTATCATTTAATAATGGTTGGGAGTTTACAAAAGTTAATAGTATGTCAATGGATTCAAGCCTTGAAAAATCTGAAATTGTGAACTTACCTCATACATGGTATAGCAATGACAATTACTATAGGGGTATGGCAAAATATTCAAAAAAATTGTTAATAAATGACAATTGGAAAAATGTATTTATTGACGTTGAGGCAGCAGACCAACATGCTTATGTTTATGTGGATAATGTTTTGTTAACAGAGCATAAAGGTGGATATAGTGCCTTTAGATGCCAGATTCCAGAGGGAATTTATAAGGGTAAAAAAGAGCTAGAAGTAAGCATTTATGTAACCAATGCACTTGACAAAACAATCTCTCCCTTAGTTGGAGATTTTACGATTTTTGGCGGACTATATAGAGGCGTTAATATTCTTTATACAGAGCATGACTCATATTTTGATCCTTGTTATTATGGAACAGATGGGGTGATTGTTAGAACGAGTCTTAATGAGGATTATGGTCTAGTGGATATTGAACTGCACACCAAGACAAAGCAGGAAGATAGACTAGAGACAATTATAAAGGCAGCAGATGGAACAATTATTTATAGCTACGTCTGTGAGATAAGAGAACACATTCAGGCACAAATAAAGAATCATATATTGTGGAATGGTAAGAAAAATCCATATTTATACACTGTAATTACTAGACTTTATTCAGGTGATGAATTAGTTGATGAAAAAATCACAAAAACCGGCTTTAGACATGTAGAGATTGATTCTAATAATGGCTTATTTTTAAATAATGAGCACATTAGAATTAACGGAGTTTCAAAGCATCAGGATGTGGGAGAAAAATATAGCGCAGTTGTAAATGATGACATTTTAAATGATTTTTCCTTAATTGATGAGATAGGAGCTAATTCTATTAGATTGTCCCATTATCAGCATAGTAGCTTTACATATGAATGTGCTGATAAGAAGGGATACTTAATATGGGCTGAAATTCCTATGCTTAAAATGACACAGGATGAAGAATTACTTGATAATGCTAGGGAGCAACTAAAGGAATTAATCCTACAAAATATTCATCATCCTAGTATTTACTGCTGGGGTATCCAAAATGAAATTGGTATGTTTAGAGATGCTCCATATATGTATGAAGAATTAATAAAATCCAAGGAATTAGTCAAGAGTCTTGATAGTCAAAGACTAGTTAGTGCAGCTAATCTATACACTGTTAAATTTAAAAGTAAGCTTAATGACACAACAGATATGATAGGCTACAACGTATATTTTGGTTGGTATTATGGGAAAATGCAGGATTATAGTAAATACCTTGATAAGTTCCATGAGGCTAGGCCAAATCTAGCTATTGGTATGAGTGAATATGGGGTAGACTGTAATATTGGGCTTCATTCAAATAATCCACAAGTTAAGGATTATTCAGAGGAATATCAGGCTCTATATCATGAAACTGTTTATAAGATATTTGAGACTAAGCCATATTTATGGGGCAGTTATGTTTGGAATATGTTTGATTTTTCAAGTGCCATAAGACAAGAAGGTGGCCTAGATAAAGTTAATGGAAAGGGCCTTGTAACTGCAGATAGAAAAATAAAAAAAGATGCATTCTATTATTATAAAGCTAAGTGGAGCAAGGAGAAATTTGTTCATATTTGTTCTAAAAGATTTGTAAATAGATTAGAGGATACTATTGATATAAAAGTATTTACTAATTGTGAGACTGCCACTCTCTTACTTAATGGAAGGGAGTACATTGAGGCAAGTAATAATGGAAATGCAACAATTATTTTTGAAAATATAAGACTAGAAAGCCAGGTTAATGATATCACTGTTATAAGTGGAGATTGTAGTGACAGCGCAAGTTTTGTTAAGGTTAAGGAAGAAGATAAATCTTATAGGCTTGAGGCTGAAGCAGCTGGAACTAGCGTAAAGAACTGGTTTTTAAAGGATGATGATTTAACTAAGGAAGGTTTTTATTCTATTAAAGATACAGTTAATGACCTAATTGAGAATAAGGCTACTTACGAGATACTAAAGAAGTATATTCCAGATATTTTAGAAATGATTTTATCAAATGAAGATTTTCCCCTAGGTCTTGCATTGCAAAGTGTAATAAATAGGGCAAAACCTGAAAATTTGGATATTAACCTATTTAACAGCGAATTAAATAAAATAGAAGTTGAGTATTAAGGGATTTCCCTCTCTTTAAACATTTTCAATATGATGTTTATACTTGGAATTTCATCATTGATTAATCCTGTAACTGTAAATGCAGCATCATTATGTGATATGATTATTTTAATTTATGTTGCAGATATGATATTTGCAATAATGAGATAAAGAAAGGCAGGACTAGATGGATAATAAATCTACAAAATACCTAGATGATATTCTAAAAAATAGTAAATTAGATGAAATTCAAGATTTCTTAAACAACAATCAAAAAGCTTTTATTAAGAATAAAAAGGAATTTAGTTTCTATTTCAAGGATGTACTTTTAACAAAAGGAATCATGTTAAAGGATTTATATTCTTTTGCTGGTTATAAGGAGTCATATGCAAGCAAGATTATAAACATGGAAAAGCATACTAAAGATAGAGATGTTATTATTAGATTTTGCCTAGCAGGTAGATTTACACAAAAGGAAACTAATAAGGCTTTAAAGCTATATGGTTTTAATGAGCTTTATTCAAAGGATAATCGAGACGCAGTTATTGCAATCGCAATTAATAACGGGGTTTATGATTTTGCAACTATTGATGATCTTTTAGAAAAATATCATTTGCGAATATTGTCTAGACCAGAAGAAAAAATTTAACTCAGTCGGGGTACAAGCTCCGACTGAGTTAAACGCTCCGCGAGGATGTGCACGGATTCGGACAGGAATTTGTCTGCTGAAGCAGACCCGAATCCGGCGCTCAAGACTCGCGAGCGAGTCTTGATAAAATGCCACCATTTAGGTGGGGATAAATCCTCTTGTTTATATTTATGATTATTATGGGCTTGGGAAAATGTTATTGAGCCCTATATGAATAAATAAAAATAGGAGGATTTTTTATGAGAAGAATTACAAAGGGGATTGTTGTTGCTTTGTCTTGTATGACTTTAGTTGGAGCATGTGCTTGTTCATCAGAAAGCTCAAATAGTGTAGAAAATCTTACAACAGCTAGTACAGTAGAAAACAATGCTAGTACAGCAGAAAACAATACTAGTAGCCAAGCAAAGGAAGACCAGGTAACTCCAGAATTAAAGGCTTTTCTTGATAGTTATGAAAGTTTTATAGATGAATATATCGTTTTTATGCAAAAATATACATCTAATCCAGGAGATATTTATTCGATGATGAATGACTACTCAGATATGATGCTTAAGCTTACTGATTATGAAACAAAGATAGGAGAATATGATACCAACGAAATGTCTAGTGCAGACCTTGCTTATTACATAGAAGTAACAAGTAGATGTAGTCAAAAATTAATTAGTGTGGCATATTAAACATTTTAGATATGAGAAATAAACTTGTTTACATCAGAAAAAATAAAGAGACCCTAGCACAGTTATTAAAACTGTGTTAGGGCCTATATTTTTTTATCTAATTACTAAGACTTATCTACCAATAATTTCTAATTCCTTAGGATAGCTATTAAGTACTTCAACACCCTCAGGAGTTACAAGTACAAGGTCTTCTACACGAACACCCACTTCATCAGTGACATAAATACCAGGTTCAATTGAGAAAATCATACCTGCCTTAGCTTCTGTCTCATTAGTTGATGAAACATCGCCAAATTCATGCTCTGATAGGCCGATGAAATGACCAAGTCTGTGAGTGAAGTTCTCGCCATAGCCTTCATTTGAAATAAGATCTCTTGCAGTTTTATCTAGCTCTTTTAACTTAATGCCTGGCTTAATCTTAGCGATAGCAGCTTCATTTGCAGCACGAGTAGTATTATAGATAAATCTATCCTTATCGGATACTTCTTTATAGAAAAATGTTCTTGTCATATCAGAACAGTATCCATCCTTAATGCATCCAACATCAAAGAGCACGCAATCACCAGGCTTAATTACTGTATTATCTGGTGAATGGTGTGGATCTGCTGCATTCTTACCAAAGGCAACTAATGGTTCAAAGGAGAAACCATCTGCTCCAAGGTCCTGATAAATCTTAAGAGTCTGATCAGCAACTTCCTTTTCAGTTACACCATCATGAACAAGTTCTTTAAATTTAGCAATTGCTAGGTCATTAATATGACTTGCAACACGCATTTTTTCCTGTTCTTCTTCATCTTTAATACCACGAGTAGTATCAACAGCAATTGATGAATTAACAAAGCCCTTAGCTGCATTACGTTCCATAAGTGGGAGAAGGAATCTTGCGCGAATATCCTTATCAACACCTAAAGTCCAGTCAGGATTAATATATGGCATTATAACATCAGCCACATCGTCTGTATCTGAATACCAAACTTTTTCAACTCCAAGTTCCCCAGGAGCGTTAAATAATTTATTTAAGAAGAAGACGTTCTTTCCATCTTCTCTAAGTAATAATCCATAGAAACGTTCAAAGGGTTCCTGATAGATACCAGTAAGATAATATATAGACATAGGATCTACAATTAACATTTGTTGTACGTCCATTTCTTTTAAGGCCGCAAAGATACGGTCAATACGATTTTGTTTCATTTTATTCACTCCTTTTCAATCTGTCACTATTTAATAAGGATACCACTTTGAAATAAAAACACAAATGTTAATAATTTTTTATATAATTACAATATAGTATAAGACAAATTTTTGTGTTTATAGTATAATTTAAATATAATTTTGGTTGTAAAAAATAGGTTGAATAGGGGATACAGTTTGAAGAGGAGATATATTATTATCATTAATATATTGATGGTAGGTTTGATTCTTTTTGTTATTGTGAAATATGCCAATGATAGAGCCTTAGAGTCAAACCGTGCTTTAGTTGCGTCTTTTGAGAAAATGACTATAACCACAGAACAAATTATTGATAATTATTTAGAGGATGAGCAGCATTTGTGCGATATTTGGTCGAACTATATTAATAATTTAGCAGATGCAGGAAATCCAATGACTATGGAGGAAGCAGTTTCTTATATTAGAAAAGTTAAAATATCCTCTGAAATATCTGGACATTTAATATATATTGATGATGGATCTTTGCTTGGTTTATCTACATCGCCTAGTACAACAAATTCAAATAATTATCAAGTGGATTATTCTCATATATCAATTTTTGATAATTTTGATATTAAGAATCTGGATGGTAAAGTTAACCTAACAAGAGCATATACAAATCCATTAAATGGTGTGCAATCCATTGCATTTTTAAATAATGTTAAGATTCTTGATGAGGAAAAAGGTGTAATTAGAGATGGTCTTATTATTAGAGTTGTGCCAGTAAGCCGTTTAGAGCAAAAGCTCATTTTTTTAAAGGGCGAATATGAAAAGGTGGAAATATCTATTATTGATTGGGACGGAAATTATATGATTCATGGAAAATCTCTAAAAAATAGCAATTTTTACGAGTATTTTAAATCCTATAATCCTATGTCTAATAAGGAGTTTAATAAGGTTGTGGAAAGTATTCACACGGATATAGCTTCTATGCATATTCGTAATTCAAAAAGTGAGGATTGTGTTATTGCATATACACCTTTAACAAGCTTAGATTCTTGGTATTTGATTGCCTATATTCCTGCTAAGGAATTAACAGATAACAGGTCTGTAGATTGGCTTTTACTTGGAATGACAAGCGTGGGACTTATGATTTTGCTCCACTTTAATTTATTAGTGCTTCGTGCTTTTAATCGCAAACTTGAAGTGGCAGCTATAGCTGCAAATCAGGCAAATGAGGCTAAATCACAGTTTTTATCAACTATGTCCCATGATATTAGAACGCCTATGAATGCCATTGTTGGCATGAACGAGATGATTCTTAGAAACAGTCATGATGAAGAAATTTTGACATATGCCAATAATATAAAAATGGCAGGTACTACCTTACTTGCTATTATTAAGGATATATTAGATTTTTCAAAAATCGAAGCTGGCAAGATGGAACTTGTGTTGGAAAGTTATAATTTCGTTTCGTTACTAAATGATTTGGTTAATATGGTTACGTGTAAGGCCGAGGAAAAAGGGCTTTTCTTTGAATTAAAGGTAGATAGAAATATTCCAAGGGTGTTACTTGGCGATGAAATAAGAATAAAGCAGATTATTACTAATATTTTATCTAATGCTGTGAAGTATACAAAAGAAGGAGGTATAACATTTTCTATTACAAGTACTAAATCTGATAAAAGACAAGATGAAGTAAGTTTACATGTGGAAATTAAGGATACAGGAGTAGGCATAAAAAAAGAAGATTTGGACAAGCTCTTTATGGCGTTTGAGCGAATTGAAGAGAAGAAAAATCGAGATGTTGAGGGAACTGGACTTGGAATGGCAATTGCACAGAGTTTTCTCAATATGATGGGAAGTAAGATTAATGTAGAAAGTGAATATGGAGTTGGTTCTGTTTTTTCCTTTGAATTAAGGCAGACAGTTGTTGATTGGGAAGCGATAGGAGAGTATGAGGAGGCCTTTAAGCAGTTTAGAAGTGAACAAAAGGCGTATAAATCCAAGTTTGAGGCTCCAGAAGCGAAAATTCTTATTGTTGATGATACAGAGATAAATCTTAAGGTTTTAATTAGCTTGCTTAGAGAAACAAAAATTCAAATTGATACGGCAGATAGTGGAGATGCCTGCATAAGTAAGTTTAAGACAAAACATTACGATATTATTTTTCTAGATCATATGATGCCAGGTAAAGATGGAATTGAAACCATTAAGGAAATGAGAACGTTAAAGGACACGGCTAATGAGAATACACCAGTGATTTGTCTTACGGCTAATGCAATTTCTGGAATGCGTGAAAAATACATAGAGGCAGGTTTTGATGATTATCTTACTAAACCTATAGACACAGTTAAGCTTGAAAATATGATTTTAAATTATTTATCACCTGATTTAGTAGTGTTTAATAATGAAGATAAAAGGACTGAGAATTTTACTGCTCCACAAAATATTTTAGTAATTAATAAAGATCTTAGGGTTTTGAGAAAAATCAAAGAGTGGCTAGAAGATGCAGGAAATATTGTGCTTGTTAAATCTGAGGAACAGGCTATTAAATATTTAGAAAATCATGAGGTTTCTTTAATACTTGCGGATAAAGAAATGAGGCTAGAAGAAAGCTTTGATGACGTTAAATTACTATCTCGAGATTTTAAAGAAATGGATAGGGATGAACTTATTGATCTGATAAAGGAATTTTTATAGTAATTTCTTATGGGGTTTCTATTAGTTTTGCTAGAAAGGAGAGCGTATGGGGAGAACTGTTAAGAGAATCGTTAGTGTGGTTTTTGCAGCAATTTTGCTAGTTTCTGTCCCTGGCTGTAAAAAGAGTAATAGTGAAAGTAAAGAATTTAGGCCTAAGTATGACGCTAATATAAATTATAAGATTTCTGTTGTGGGAACATATGCTAATTTTGAATCTTTAGAAAGTGAGTTTGAAAGATTCTATTCTTATTATCCCAATGGGGAAATTGGATATACTTATCTTGACGATTACAGTAATACAATAGGTCCGGCATTGGCAGGCCAAGAGCCTCCTGATATTTATGTGGTACAACCATGGATGTATGGAAATGAAAAATATGCAGATTTATTTAATAATGCCAAAGATCTCTCTGATGAAAAATTAGATATAGATCTTGATTGCATAAGAGAAGGGGTTAGTTGGGAAATGGAGGATGGTCAAATCTTGACATTACCAATTTTTGCCACATCCTATGGCATGCTAGTAAATATGGATATTTTTGAAAAAGAAGGGCTAAAAGTGCCAGAGACTTATGAGGAATTATTAGACGTAAGTAAAAAGTTAAAGGCAGCAGGATATGAATCTCCAGTTATGGGTGCCAATACCATGACAACTCCAGGAATAGGCTACACCTTTGCTTATCCTATGTTTGCTAAGACTGTAAAGGATAATAGAAGCGTTGAAGATGCCCTAAATAACCTTGATCCTTTAGCTGGTGAAACAATGAGAAATTCTCTTACAAGATTAAAGGAGTTCGTGGATTCAGAATGTATAGATATAAATAAGTGTAGTAGAGAAATAGAAAATGACTACGATGCAGTAATTATGCGATTTTTTGAGGGCGATGTTCCTATGATGTTGTGCTCAGGAGATGTCGTCTCAGGTACAAAAAAGCGTGAAAGCAAGTCAGAAGCATTTACAAACAATCCATTTAAATATGATTTTTACATAGCACCATCAGGGGATGACGGTGGTTACTACATGGATTCAATTTCTATTCTGTTTTGTGTAAATAAAAATAGTGCAAATATTGATATGACAAATGAATTTATACGATTTTTAACAAGTCAGAAAGAGCTTGGACTTATGGCCCAAGAAAAAAGGTTGATTACGCCTACTAAAGATTATTCCCTTGATGAGGTGTACGCTTCTCTTTCGGGATTCCCAGATAATCGAACCATTAGTTTTAGAGACACGGAAATTCTTGATACAACAGTAAAGCAGTTTAGGGCAGCAGCCTACGCAGTCATAAATAATACTATGACAGTAGATGAAGCAGTAGAAAAATACGGAAGCATAGCTGTAAAGTGATAGCTTGTGTTGTGAAGTATAAAAGGCATTGAAATTAAGGCTTGATAATTTTTCTAAGATCTTGCACTAGGGAGATGGCCTCATCGTAGTCAAGATTTGAAACTAGATTTGACAAGTTTTCAAATTTACTGCTAATTTCTTGGTCGCAGTTGTAGCTTAGAACTTGCTTAGTAAGTTCTTCTGCATCGGCAAGATTAAAGTCATTAAGGGCGTAAAGTAGATTATCTAATAGGGAAAGGATTGAGTCTTTGTCAAATTCCTTTCGGGCTGTTTCTTTTGTTAGAGCATAAGGTTCAAGATAAGGCTTTAAAGCGCGAAAAGACTTTATAATGCCAGGGGCAATTTCTTTAATTTGTTCTAGTTGCTCATTTTTTCCTAGTTTTTCAAGGGTGAAGAAATCCTCACTAAGGGCAGTTGCACCAATCATGCGGCAGATGGTCTTAAGAGAATGAACTGTAATTGTGAAATCCTTGAGATTAGCATTTGCAAGAAAATCTTCTATTTGCTTGCTTTTTTCATCTATAAGTTTGTAAACATCAGAAAGAAGCTCTAAGAAAAGCTCCTTAGAACCTGAAGTTGCAATAGCTTTATTTGTATCAATACCTGGAATATTAATTTCTTTGCCTGTATTATTCATAGAAAATTCCTCCATGGAAATCACGCTTTTTTTAAGTATATCATATTGAAAAGAATTAGAGAGGGGGTAAGCTTATGATTTCTCAAATAATCGTTGTTGATGATGATTCTATAATTTTAAAAAAAGCTTGGAAAACCTTGACTGATGCTGGATTTAAGGCTGTTGCTTTGAAATCTGGAAAAGCATTATTAGAATACATGCAAGATCATTTGCCTCCGGATTTAATTTTAATGGATATAAATATGCCGGAAATGAGCGGTTTTGATGTAATAAAGGAGCTAAAAAATAGTCAAATTTCTTGGGCTGACACACCTGTAATCTTTTTGACTGCTGAGGAAGATGAGGAAATAGAGACACAAGGCTTGCTACTTGGTGCTATGGATTTTATTAGAAAACCATTTGTTCCAAGCGTGTTAGTTCTTAGGGTGAAGCATGCCATTGAACTTGTAAAACTTACAAATAATCTTTGGAGCATGGTAGCTGAGAAGACTAGAGAAAATGAGAGTTTATTTTTACATGTGGTTGAATGCCTTGCAGATGCAATTGATGCCAAGGATAATTATACAAAGGGTCATTCAGGAAGGGTGGCAGCATATTCTAAGGAAATCGCAAGGCGTTATGGTTATGATGAAAAACAGCAGGAGAAAATCTTTATGTTGGGCCTCCTTCATGATGTTGGCAAAATAGGTGTGCCAGATGAAGTAATAAACAAGCCAGGAAGACTCAATGATGAAGAATTTGCCTGCATAAAAAAGCATCCTGCCATAGGATACAAAATTCTAAGCAATATCAAGGAAATGCCAGAACTTTCTCTTGGTGCAAAATTCCATCATGAAAGATATGATGGTAATGGATATCCTGAAGGAATATCAGGCGAAGATATTCCAGAAGTAGCAAGAATTATAGCAGTAGCCGATGCTTATGATGCAATGACAAGTAACCGCAGCTACAGAAATGCCCTCCCACAAGAGAAGGTGCGCGAAGAAATTAAAAAAGGCAAAGGTACTCAATTTGACCCCCAATTCGCAGATATTATGTTGAAGATAATAGATGATGAGAAGTTAGATGATGAGATGTTAGATTATATCTATAATGAGTCAGTATTTTTTAGTGAGCACGTAGATTTAGATAGACTATGCAGATTCTATGATGAAATTACAAAAACACAATTCCTTAGTTGGGAAAACAAACTTTTTTTATGGCATCAGCTGTCAAGATGGTCATTTCTTACTAAGGAATATAGTATTCCATTGGTTATGAAATATAATTGGGATTTATTAAAAGAAATAGATATGAAATTTAAAGAAGCATTTTATGAAGAAAATGTATTTGATAAGCCAGAAAAAAGAATTGCATTTTCTAAGAGAAATAAGGATTTAGTAGTCATTATAACATCCCAACTTATTGCAAAGGGACATGGCCCAACAAAATCAGCTCTTGATAGGGCTGCTTGTTTACAAGATCTTGGCAAAACAGTAATTATATTTAATACTGCAGAATTATTGACGATGGTAGGAAATATTCCATTTAAAAATACCGATGTAGCAACTTATTGTGAGGAGAATTTAGAAAAACCAAGTATTGAATGGAAAGGACATGTGATTCCTTATGTTCAATGTGAGCCCAATATGCCAAGCATTGAAGCAGTAAGAATTTTATATAAAACTATATCTGAGTTAAAACCTGCATTTGTAATGGAAATTGGTAATTCTAGTTTACTAGCAAATTGCATAGATGATCTAATTCCAGTAGTTTTTATTTCCATGGGGCCAAGTCTTTTAACTCCTTGTATATGTTCATATCACACAAGAAATAGAGATTATACTACAGAGGAAAAGGAATTATTAAAATATGTAGGAGTTGATTATGATAGATTTTTTCCATTGCCATTTACCTTTAGTATTAAAGAAGCGAGAAATATATATAAAAAGTCAGATTTAGATATAGCAGAAGATGTATTTGTATCTGTGGTTGTAGGAGCAAGATTATCCTTAGATGTTAATAAAGAATTTTTAGACTTTTTAGAAAAATTTGCATCAGATAAACACTATATAGTATTTTTAGGATTTTGGGATAATTATGAAGATGTAAAAAAAGAAAGACCAGACCTTTTTAAGTATGTTAGATATCTTGGTAATCAAGATGATGTAACTGGAATTATGAGAGCTTTTGATTTATATATTAATCCTTATAGGAGAGGCGGAGGAACATCAGTGGTTGAAGCTATGGCACAAGGACTAGCGGCTCTTGCCATAGATTATGGTGATGTAGCATATAATATTGCTCCTGAATTCTTATGTAAGGATTATGATGAAATGTTAGATAGAATAAAAATTCTTACAACAGATAAAGATGAGTATAATAAGGCTAGAGAAATTGCACTAAAAAGGGCAGAGTATATGTTGGATACTAAGAACGCCATGAAGAATTTGTGTGACATGATCTATGAAAGAGAATCTACAAGCGAAAAAGATTGATTTTAAGGCGATAGCTAGTGGCTATCGCCCTTTTTCTTATATATTATTAGGTTGGTATTTGCATTTTTAGTATAATTATTTTAGAATATAAATATATGAAATAAGATCGTGAAAATTGTCTTTTGATGACTGGGGGATAATTTATGGAGACTATTTATCAGCAAGCGGAAACTATACTTAGATATATAGTAGAATTCTCAACACTTTTGTTGGAGCTTTTCGGTATTTGTATCCTTGTTTACACCGCTATTAAGAGCTTTATTTATTGGCTGAAAAAAGATGATTCTATTAGGCTTATTCTAGCTCAAGGTATAGCACTAGCCCTAGAATTTAAGCTTGGCGGTGAGGTTTTAAGAACTGTAGTTGTTCGTGAATGGGCGGAACTTGGAATCCTTGGTGCAATTATACTTTTAAGAGCAGCTCTTACATTTTTAATACATTGGGAAATTAAAAATGAGAAGAAGGAACTTGAGGAGCCAAAGAACAAATAAGGCAACAAGCTTAAAATAGGTGATTTTATGATATTTAACAAGAATAAGGAAAATCTAGCAAGCGAGGCTCATGCTTTAAAGATTGAGAAAGAGTGGATGGAGAGGCAGGAGCTTTATGGGAAAGAGCTAGAGGATCACTATAATTATGTAAAGAAATTATTGGATAAAAACGACGTCAAAGCAAGACAACTTCTAGTAATGGAATATTTGAATAAAAAGGACATTCCAGAATATAAATCAGACCAAAAGCATGTGAATTTCTTTATTCTACTTTATCTCTACGTGGAAGAGTTAAATAGTATGGAAGAGAGAACTATCCTTGATTGCGCCAGAAATTATGAGGAGTTATCTAAGCTTTTGAAGATTTTTAGAATGCTTTTATTCCGTCTTGAATTTACTGGGAATGAAAATGATTCGCTCTTTGCAGAATTTGTTCTAAACAATGGTCTATCTAAAACTTGTGTGGAGCGAATGGTAGCTTTTGTAAATGTAGATAAATACATGATTTACAAGAAACTATCTAATATATTTTTTGAAAATAATAAACTAGTCTATATGTTAGTTATGTTAAAGGCTTGTGATGAAATTAAGCCTAATATAGAAGAAAATATTCTTCTGATGGCAAACATATATAAAATTTTGGGGCTTGAGAAATTAGAAAAGGAATGCTTAGCAAGGTTGGCAAAATAATAGAAACTGGGGAGAAATACTATGGGGGAAAGAATAAATATAACACGTTCTTCTATGCCACCCTATGAGGAATTTATTGATGCGATTAAACCTTTGTGGGATTCGCATTGGATGACCAATATGGGTAGATATCACAATGAATTAGAGGAGAAGCTGAAGGATTATTTAAAGGTTGATAAAATCTCACTTTTAGTCAATGGACATATGTCTCTTGAAATGATAATTCAGGCTTTCTCTTTTCCAGAGGGAAGTGAAATTATAACTAGCCCTTTTACCTTTATATCCACAACCCATGCAATTGTTAGAAATGGCTGTAAACCAGTATTTTGCGATGTTAAGGCCAGTGATGGAACAATTGACGAAGAAAAAATAGAGGATTTGATTACGGAAAAAACTGTGGCAATCCTTCCAATTCATGTTTATGGAAATTTATGCGCTATAGAAAAAATAGAAAAAATAGCTAAGGACTACAATCTTAAAGTCATTTATGATGCGGCTCATGCCTTTGGAGAAAGTCTTAATGAGGTGGGAATTGGCAACTTTGGTGATGCCTCAATCCTAAGTTTTCACGCCACAAAGGTTTTTAATAGTATAGAAGGCGGTGCAGTATGTTTTCATGATGATTGGATTTATGAGAAGTTATATAACCTTAAAAATTTCGGAATTCGCAGCGAAACTTTAGTAGCTGAGGTTGGCGCAAATGCTAAGATGAACGAATTTTGTGCCATTATGGGTCTATGTAATTTAAGACATCTAACAGAAGCAATTAAGTCTAGAAAGGAAGCCTTTGCTTATTACTGTGAGGCCATTGATAAAATAAAAGGTATAAGCTCCTTTAGAGTGCTTAAGCCTGGAGAAGTCAATAATTATGCTTATTTTCCAATCTTAGTTACAGATGAGGCAAGCTGCAATAGAGACGAGATTTACGATAAGTTGCGGGCAGATGATATATTTGCAAGAAAATATTTCTACCCCATAACTGCAGACCAAAACTGTTTTAGAAATAAGTATAAGGAAGTTGATCTTCATGTAGCAAGAGATTTATCTAAGCATATATTAACCTTGCCTTTATATGAAGGCATTACAAGAGCAGAGCAGGATAGGGTTATTAAGGCGCTATCTTAAGGGGGATTTATGAAAAAAAGAGACACAGGATTAGAGGGAATAATTGAATATTTTGGAAAAGTCAAAAATGAATTTGAGGGGGAATTTGAATTAGAGGCTATAGTTGAGAAGATAGCAGCAATTCCTACACTAATAGATGCGGTGAAAAAGCTAGTCTTTCCAGAGATTCTAGAGGATTATTTAGAATATTTTGATTTCATAGTTGGCTTTTTTGATTCTTGTAAAAATGAGACATTTTTAAAGGAAAATATTCAAGACGTGTATGATTCTGTAAATCTTTTAGCTAGTGGTCTAGAGGAGATTAAAGAGCGAATAGAGGGTTTACAGGGCTTTTGCCCGTGTTGTGGGAAGGAAGTTTACTATAGTGCTAAGGATGGACAATGCAAGAATTGCACGAGCTCAAGAAGAGATAGACTTGTAAGTTTATTCTTAAAAAAGATTTCCCTATCTACAGCTACAGAAGAAACTAGTGTCTTACAAATCGCTCCAACTCCTGTAATTGATGCCTATATAAATTTGTGGTGTCCACTTATTAAATATGAAAGTTTAAATGCATTTCAGACAGATCTTACTTTTAAGGAAGATAGCGAAAAGCTAAAGCAAAAAGAGGATAAAAGCTATGATTTAATCATTCTTTCAAAGCTTGCTATAGATAAATTGTCTGAGGGGGGATTTTTAGAAAATCTAAAAAGGATTCTAAAAGATGATGGTGAGATAGTAATTTTAGCAGAGTTAGGGGATTTAGAAGATTCGGATAATCCAGAAATTTCTAGCATATCAGAAAAGATTATAGCTAGTCTAAATGCTAACTTCTATCTAACAGAGCTTGGAATTGAATATTTTGGACAAGAAGATTTTGAAAAAAGTGGACTTGCTTGCTCTAGCCTATTAACAGTTTTGACTAAGACTAAGTTAGAGGATTTCTATAAAGGCTTTAGACCTGTAATTAATAAGGATTTAATTGAAAATGGTCCTCTAGTTTCAGTAATTATGCCAGCTTTCAATCATGAGAAATATGTAAGAAGGGCTATTGAGAGTGTAATTAATCAAAGCTATAAGAACATAGAATTTATTGTATGCGATGATGCCTCAACGGATAAGACTCCTGAAATTATGAAGGAGTATTCTAAATATTACAAAAAAGAATTTTACTTTAAAGAGAATTTAAGAGGAAGAATTCCTTTCTTAGCTAAAGAAGCTAGTGGAAAATATATTGCACTTATGCATTCTGATGATGTGTGGGATAAGGATAAACTAGCTATTCAGATAGATTATTTGGAGAAAAATGGAGGCATCTCCTTAACTTGGGCCTACTATTTGCGAGATGATGGTGAAACAACAGGAGATGCAGTATTTTTTGAAAAAAATCGAAGTCGAACTCAATGGCTAAAATACCTTTGGGAGAATTCTAATTGCTTTTGTAATCCATCTTCAGTCATGAAAAGAGAAATATTTTTAGAAGAGCAAAAGCATGGCCTTGCTTGCAGGCAGTTGCCGGATTTCTTTAAGTGGGTAGATTATTTATGTAAGTATGATTTGCATCTTATTTGCCTTCCATTAACGCTTCTTGGAGTGCATTATACAGGGGATAATAAAAATGAATCCGCTCCAACAGATGATAACATTTATAGAACCTCAGTGGAGGAGGGCTTTGTTTGGATGCAGGTCTTAGAAGATATGGAGGATACGCTTTTTGTGGCTGCCTTTAAGGATTTATTTAGAAGAAAAGAGGCTACTAGTAGGGAAGAGCTAATGTGTGAGCGATATTTTCTTCTTTTAGATAGTGAAAAAACAGCCCAACAAACCAGCGCAATTTTTTATATGCATAGACATTACTCAGAAATCATAGACTGTCTAAAGGAAAAATATAATTACATAAAGGCTGATTTTATGCAGGATGAACTTAAAAAAGGCTTTATGCAATTTTTGGATAAAAAAGACACTATAGTGAAGAAATAAGATTTTTAGATGAGGGTTAAATATGAAAGAAATTGGGGGTTACTTTGAATTAGAAGTTAATAATTTAGATATGTTACACAAGGAGGCCTATGCCTTTAACACAGGTTCAAATTGCCTAGCTTTTCTTATTAATGCGAGGCATATTAAAAAGATTAGAATTCCCATATATGCCTGTTCATCTATTAAAGCCACTTGTAAAAAATATGGTCTGACCATAAAAGAATACAGAATCGATAATAAACTTAGACCCGCTAATTACCTAGAAGAGGATATGAAATTAGAGCCCGAGGAATGGCTATATGTCATAAATTATTACGGTCAGTTAGAGGAGGACTATTTATATAAGTTAAAGAAAAAATACGACAGAGTAATCATAGATAATGTGCAGGCATATTATCAAAAAAGAATAGAGAATTGTGATTGCATATACTCTGCAAGAAAGTTTTTTGGAGTGGCAGATGGGGCTTTTCTTTACACAGATGCCGACTTTAAAGAGGAATATGAAAAACTAGAATACGAAGAAGTAAGGGAGAATATGTCTCATTTACTAGGACGTTTCGAAAATAGTGCCAAGAACTTTTTTGAAGATTTTAGACATAATGAAGAAAAGTTGGCTAAGGCAGATATTAAGAAGATGTCTTTAATTAGCAAAAATCTTTTGAAGGGAATTGATTATGAAAATGTTGGCAGGAAACGACAGGATAACGCCAGATTTTTACAGGAAAAACTAGGAAAGATTAATGAGTTAGATATCGTAGTGGGCTTAGGTGCATTTTCATATCCCTTAATGATAAAAGATGCAGAAAAATTAAGGGATAGATTAATCTTTAAAAATATATATCTGCCGCTTTTGTGGCCTAATGTTTTAGTGGAAGCATCGGAGGATTCTTTTGAGTATAAAATGGCAGACTCAGTGCTAAACCTAGTTTGCGACCAAAGATATGATTTAGAAGATATGAAATACATGTGCGAACTCTTAATGGGAGAAATGGGGGACTTATGAAGAAGATAATTCTTTTTGGAGCCACAGGAAATGTAGGCTCTTACGTGCTTTTATATGCCATTAATTATTTTAAAGATAAGGATTATGAAATAATTGCTAGCGGTAAAAGGGAAACTAGATTTTTTGAAAAAATGGGCATTAAATACATTTCTGTGGATATAGCTAAGAAGGAAGATTTTCATAAGCTGCCAACAGAGGAGGTTTTTGCAGTAATTGACCTAGCAGCAGTGATACCTTCTTATATGGATGATTACAGTCCAGAAAAATACATTAATTCCAACATCATTGGAGGCTTTAATATCTTGGAATATTGTAGAAAAGTTGGGGCTGATAGAATCCTTTTCTCCACAACGGTTTTTGATATTTCTAATTATGCGCAAGAGGGCTATGTTTTAAAGCCAGACCTTCCCCTAAACTTTAGTTATAAAGGGGATCACGCAGTTTATGTAATTAGTAAGAACACAACTATTGAGCTTTTAAAGCATTACCACGAGGAATATGGCCTTAAGTATTTTATATTTAGGTTTCCAACCATCTATAACTACAGCTCTTATCAGTATTATTATCCGGGAGGCGTTAAGACTTTAAGGCCTGTTTACAGGATGATTAATAATGCCATGAAGGGAGAGGATATTGAGCTTTGGGGCAATCCTAATTATTCTAAGGATATGGTTTATGTAAATGATTGCGCCCAGATCTTATGTAAGGCCATTGAAGTTAATAAAGAAACAGGTCTTTATAACGTGGGTACAGGAATTCCAGTAACTCTAAAGGAGCAGATAGAGACAATAATTGATGTATTTTCTCCGGCGGATAAGAAGTCTAAGATTGTCTATCGTCCGGAAAAGAAGGCCATGGGCGGCTTTTTAATGGATGTGGAAAATGCAAAAAAGGATTTAGGATACGAGCCAAAGTATGATGTTCATGCCCTTTTTAGAGAATATAAAAAGGAAATGGAGCTTAAGCGCTTTGATGAGCTTAGACGACATAATTAGTAAAACTTAGAGGTGCTTATGAAACTAGGAATTATGCAACCTTATTTTTTCCCTTATATTGGCTATTGGCAGCTTATAAATTTGGTAGATAAATATGTGATTTATGATGATGTCAATTACATTAAGGGAGGATGGATTAATAGAAATAAGATTCTTATTAATGGGGAGGCTACATTTTTAAACCTTTATTTAAGCCTTGCTAGTCCTAATAAGAAAATCAACGAAATAGAGATAGATAGCGGGATTAGGAATCAGAAGAATCTAAAGAGGATTTCCATGGCTTATAAAAGTGCCCCTTATTATGAAGAGACTTATCCTTTGCTAGAAGAGCTTTTAACTAGTAAAGAAACTAATTTAGCTAAGTTGAATGGAAAAATCATAAAAGAAATATCAAGCTATCTTTCCATGAATACTGAATTTGTCTATTCTTCAGAAATTGAAAAAAATGGACAACTAAAGGGCCAGGATAAAATTATTGATATCTGTAAAAGACAAGGAGCTAGTGCCTATTATAATGCTATTGGTGGCAAGTCTTTGTATGACCAGGAAAGCTTTAGAAGTGAAGGGATTAGATTACATTTTCTAAAGACCAAGGAAATTAGATATAAGCAGTTTGATTCGGACTTTGTGTCAAATCTTTCTATAATAGACCTTCTAATGTTTAATGGTAGGGAAGGAACTAAGGAATTGTTAAAATGTTACACTTTAGAGGAGTAGTTTATGGATGATAAGAAGTTTGCCTTTATAATGTGTGTAAATGATGAGGACATGGCAGCAGAGGCCCTTTATTATATTTCAAGGTTAGATATTCCACAGGGTTATAGCGTTGAGGATATTGAGGTGGTGGATGCAGTTTCAATGACTAGTGGCTATAATGAGGGCATGAAAGCTAGTGATGCCAAGTATAAGATTTATCTTCATCAAGATGTGATGATTGTAAATAAGCGATTTCTTTATGAGGCGCTAGACATTTTCAAAGATCCAAAGATTGGTATGTTTGGCTGCGTTGGCTCTCCTAAGATGCCAGAAAATAAGATATTGTGGAAGTCAAGAGCTGTGGGGGCTTCGTATCACAGCAATAATTACGAGACCTTTATGTCTATATTTGATAACGAGAAGAAAAAATACATGGAGGTGGAGGCCTTAGACGGGGTCATAATGGTGACTCAAGTGGATCTTCCTTGGAGAGAGGATGTGTTTACAGGTTGGGATTTTTACGATATTAGTCAGTCCTATGAATTTAGAAAGAAGGGCTATAAGGTGGTGACTCCTCACCAGGATATTCCTTGGACTTTCCATGATGAGGGCTTTATAAATTATAAGGAATATTATAAGTACAGGAAGATTTTTAGGAATCTTTATGGATAAGAGAGGGTTCGTCTTGACTAACAAAATATTCCATTGATATACTGAAAAAACCGTGAGGGAGTAGTAAGCGACTTCGTCGTAATAAGTCAACATACTGGTGTCAAAACCTGGCTTATTTTAAATTGCGAGACTCATGTAGAGCATGTGGCTGTACATGGGTGTAGTTTATTTAATTGAAACTTAACCGGATGCAGCATATGCATCCGGCTTTTTTTATTGGTGAAAATGTATCAAATTATATCAATCGGAGGACTTTATGTTAAATTTGTTAGTTGACAGTGCCATGTTAGGGGTTGGCCTTGCCATGGACGCCTTTTCCGTATCTATTGTAAACGGACTTAATGAGCCAAATATGAGAAGAAGAAAGAGTGTTGCTATTGCAGGAACTTTCGCCTTCTTTCAGTTTATAATGCCTTTAATAGGCTGGACTTGTGTTCATACAATTTCTGAGCTTTTTAAGGAATTTCAAAAATGTATTCCATGGATTGCCTTGATTTTACTTATCTACATTGGTGGAAAGATGTTAATTGAGGGTATTAAGGATATGCTTTGTGTTACAGATTGTAGTGAACATGATAAGAAGATGCAGGAAATAGTCTGTCTTGGGAGAATGGCCCTTTTTGTACAGGGAATTGCCACATCTATTGATGCTCTATCAGTAGGTTTTACAATTTCAGGCTACGGCTTTTTTGAAGCGCTATTCTCGTCAATAATTATCGCTATTGTTACATTTTTCATATGCATCTTTGGACTTATATCAGGTAAGAAGTTTGGTGAGAAGCTCTCTGATAAGGCTACAATTGTAGGTGGACTTATATTGATTTTTATTGGTTTAAAGGTATTTATTGGTGGATTTTAAGAAGTGCTAGTTTTGAAAATTCATAAAAATTGTCACAATATAGTATTACTTTATTAAACTAAATCTTTGGTTGTATCGGGCATAATTATGTTATACAATAAAAGCGTCTATAGGTGAGGATTACTAGAATGTAAAATTCATTAGGGAGCTTTAGTGCAAATGAGAATTTTTATGAAAAAAAGATGGTTGAGCCTCGTTTTAATCTACTCTTTATTGATTGGGACTATAGTAGGAGTATTTTTAAGCGAGAAAGTAAGGGCCGACAACTCAAAAGTTGTATATGTTGGCTATTATGAGAACGAAATCTTCCAGGAAGGGGCCAGAGATGGCGCTGTAAAAACCGGTTACGCCTACGAGTATTATCGTAAGCTTTCCGAATATACAGGATGGAAGTATGAGTATGTCTATGGTACATACAATGAGCTTTATGAACAATTATTGGATGGAGAGATTGATTTACTTGCAGGTCTTGCAAAGACACCTGAAAGAGAAGAGCTGATTTCTTATCCTGCTATGCCTATGGGAACCGAAATTTACCATCTTATTAAACACACATATGATACAGATGTAACTAACGATCCAACTTCATTTTCTAATAAAAAAATTGGAATTCTAAATAGTGCAATAATTGATGTCTTTTATAATTATGTTCTAGAATATGATGTGGATTGTAATGTAGTTAAATATGATGATTACGAGTCTTTATTGCATGATTTCGATAACGGAGAAATAGATATCGCTGCTGTTGAAGGTAGCGGAACATATAGTCGTACTAATTCAGAGGTTGTAGGAACTTTTGGTTCTTCTGACTTTTATTTATGTGTTAGTAAGGATAGACCTGATTTATTAGAGGAACTTGATAACGCACAGACTTCAATTACTAATCAAGAACCAAACTTTATTAGTAATTTAAAGTACAAGTATTATCAAGGTAGTGTAACTAGTTTATCATTTTCAAATTATGAGAAGGAATGGATTGAGAATAATGACAAGTTGGTTGTTGGTTATCTTGAAAATTTATTACCTCTTAGTGATACAGATTCTAATGGAAATGTTACGGGTATTATAAAGGATATTATACCCCAGATACTAAGTAATTTATCTCTTTCTGATATAGATGTTAGTTATGTTGGATATGCGTCTTATGAAGATATGATGCAAGATATTAGTAATGAAAAAATAGATATAGCCTTTCCAGTCAACGATAGTCTTTTTTATTCAGAAATAAATGAAATATATCCTTCAAATTCTATTTTATCAGTTTCTAACGAATTGGTATTTAAGAAGAACAAGGATGATAGTAAAGTACACACACTAGCTGTTAATAGAAATAATGGCATGCAGTATTATTATACTAAAAGTTCTTATCCAGAAGCAGAAATTGTTTACTATCCGGATATAGATGCATGCTTAAAAGCTGTAAAAGATGGTCAGGTAGATGCTACTATTTTAAGTAGCTTAAGAGCCTATGATATTTTAAAAAATAGTAAATATAATGCTTTATCAGCTATGCCTCTTAGTCTTAGAGATGATATTTGTTTTGGTGTAAAGATTGGTAATGAGGGTTTATTGAAATTGATAAACCGTGGAGTTGCACTTTTTAATCCAGATTATATAAGTAGTTTAACAACACATTATACGGATAAACTATATACTTATACTTTTTTTGATTTAGTAAGGGATCATATTGCTATATTTATTGTTATCTCAATTGCGATTTTTGTAATGATAACTACAGCTGTTATTATTTCAATGAGATCTAAGGTTGAAAAGGCCAGAAAACAACGAAGAGCAATTCAAAAGGTCTTTAATCAAATGATTCGCGCATTTGCAAAAATAATTGATAAGAAAGATGAGTATACTAGTGGACATTCTTTTAGAGTGGCAAATTATTCACGAAGATTAGCTCTAAAAATCGGCTATAGTACTGAAAAAGCAGAGAAGGTCTATAATGTAGCATTACTTCATGATATTGGAAAAATTTTAATTTCTAATGATCTTTTACATAAAAAGGATGTGCTTAATGAAGATGAATATAATCAGGTTAAGAAACATCCTGAATATGGAAAAGAAATTCTAAAGGAAATCGACTTGATCCCTGAGATTTCCTATGGTGCCGGTTATCATCATGAACGTTTCGATGGTAAGGGATATCCAGAGGGATTAGAGGGAAATGAGATTCCTGAGATTGCTCAGATTATTTCTGTGGCAGATGCCTTTGATGCCATGTATTCTACAAGACCATATAGAAAGAAAATGGACTTAGATGAGTGTTTAAATGAAATCAAGAATGGCGCAGGAAGTCAGTTTAATCCTGACTTTGCACAGGCTTTTGTCGAACTTATAAAAGAAGGCAAGCTTGAAAAGGTAGAGGAAGAAAACAATGACATATTGTGGTGGTAATTATATAACTTTTTAGTGGTGGAATTTAGGACATAACAAATTTTGTTATGTCCTTTTTTAAAATCTTAATATATTTCACCTAAATACTTTTATTAGTTTACAAAAATTTTACTTGTTGGCTCGTTTTTATCATGTTATTATAAGGAAGCTGACAAAAATGGGAAATATAAAAACTAAATAAGGAGTATACAATGAAGAGAAAGATTTTGGCAGGTGTGATGGCATTTTTACTTATCTTTAGCACCCTAAGTCAGGATTTAATCGCCTTTGCTGATACTAATTCAAATTCAAGTGATTTAGTAACGGTAACAGTTACTAATGCTCAAACAGATGAGGCTTTGGCTGATGGAACTATTTCTAAGTCAACTCAGTTTAAAGCTAGTTATAAATTTAAGGATGTGGCAATTAATACCACAGATGATGGAGCAATACAGCAGTGGCAAACTTTGGAACTTCCAAGTATAACTGGAATTTCACAGTTTAATTTATCCGCACAAACTATAAAGGTTTATGACACTACAAACACTATTGAATTTGGTGAAGTAGTTATTACACCTGATATAGAAAATGATTTAGCTACTGTAGAGTTTACTTTAACCTCAGACCAGGCAGGAACTCTAAGTAATGCTTATTTCGACATTATTTTAGCCCTAAATGAGACATTAACAACAAAGAAAAGAGAGATAACATTTCCAGACGGAAGCGTTTACACCTTTACTATTAAAGAATATGTAACAACACCTCCTAGTTTATCTATCGAAGCTACAAAAAAAGATGACACAACGGTTTCTTGGGAAGTGAATATTACTAATGCCGAGACACCTACTGAATATGAAAATGGTTACACATTATCAATAGAACTTTCAGACGATGAATCTTACGTTTCAGACAGTTTTAAAATAAATCAAGAGAGTCAAATAGCAACATATGACGAGTCTAACAGAACATTAACATTCTCAATTGATAGCCCTACTACAGATTCAAATGCAAAAACTCAAATTACTTATGATACAACGACTGCATTTTCATTAGAAGAATCAGACATTACAAACAATGTAACAGAGATGGAAGTAGTATTAACAGATAATGCCAACTTAATTGATAACAGCGTTAATTCTTACATTTATAGCAAGCCAGTTTCTGACACAGAGACACTTACAAAGTCCGTTAAACAGTGGCTTAATAAGGAAGTTACAGGAAGTGTAACTACAGATGGAATTATTAATTGGAAGATTACTGTTAACAACAATGGTTATTCGTTAAAAAATGTAACACTATATGATTTATTTGCAGGTGACGGGGCAAATATGACACTAGTAGACGGAGTTGTAAATGTTAATACTACCAATAACACAACAGGTGAAACAACAACTTCAAGTCTTAGTGCTACTCTAAATGAGAACAGTTCAAGTGACTATACATGGTCTGCTCTTCTTGGCAATATGACAGGAGACACAACAATCGTAATAAGCTATTCAACACAGATTACTAATTATGCAGATTACCTAAAACAAAATCATAGCTCTAATCCTAAAAATGATGCATGGATAACATATGAGTATGCTTTTGCTGGTAATGGAACATCAGAATTTAGGGGACCAAGTGTTACTAAGGAAGCTTCTGTTAACTTAAGTTCAGGTATTGAGATTAGAGGCGTAAGCTACGATCCATCAACACATGAACTTACATGGAAGGTCTTAGTAAATCAGGGTTATCAGCCAGTTACAAAGGTTAAGATTACTGATTTAATTCCAAGTGAACAGACATATGTGGATTCTTCTATAAGCGAGGTAAGTTTAATAAATAGTAGTGGAAAGACGGTATCTTCATTATCAGTAACTCCAATAGAGGATTCAAGCGATAATAATAACATTTTAATAGACCTTGGCAGCTTAGTAGATTCAGAGGATAGCAGTAAGGGCTATGAAGCAGTTTTTACACTTAAAACTGTATTAACTGATGCTGCTGCCAGCACATGGACAAACAACAAGAGCACTACATTTTCAAATACAGTATCCCTTAAAATTGCTGAAAATGCATCAGCTCAGTCAAGTACTGCAAAGATTAGCTATACAAGTAATGTTTTAAAGACAAGCATAGATAATTACAGCTACAATGACCATACAGTAGACGTGACAGTAACTGTGGACACTAACAAGATGGATATGAAAAATGCAGTAGTTGTAGATAGTTTAAACTACAACGACTACAAGTTTGAAATCGTAGATGACAAAGTTTATGTAAATGGTACTGAAACAGTGCATAGCCTTAATGGTGAGGGAAATCTAGTAGTTTCTCTTGGAAATATCTCAAAGGATGAGGGAGATTCAAGCATTAAGACTATTAGCTTTAAGGCCAAGGTAAATAGTGATAATTACAAGAATATTAATAATGGAACTTTTAGCATTTACAATACTGCTAAGCTTACAACTGATGACATTACAAACCATACTAATTTGAATGCAGTTGAGGTAACATCAGGAAAGATTACAATTACAAACTCTATTATTAAGAAGGAAGGCCAGGCGGATAGTAGTACGGGTCAGGCTGATTACACAGTTTACATTAATAGAGCAAGACTTGATTTAACTAACAATTTCACAGTAAGAGATACACTTGGTAGCTCATTGGAACTTGATCAATTATCAATAAAACTTTACCAGTGTGAAATTGATGATGATGGAAATATTATAGCAGCGACTTTAGTGGAGTCATCTGAATACACAGTTTCTGTGGATATTAATAGTGAGAACAAGACAGTAATGGATGTTACATTACCAGAAACAAACTATGTTTATAAACTTACTTATAGCGCACAGTTAGTAGATGTAACCCTTAAAGATTGTTCTAATAATATAAGTATTGTCTATAAGGATTCTACAACATTTGCAAGTTCAAGCCAAAATTTAAAGACATCCTTTAAGGCTGGTGCTGAATTTACAAGCGCTGCTTACCTTTACATTCATGCGGTTGATTCTAAAGGTGCTGACATTTCTGGCGTTAGCTATGCTGTAATTGATCCTGATACTAACGAGAAAGTTTTAGAACTTACAACTAAGAAAGATGGTGTGGCAACAGCGATTTCTACAAAACTTACTGAAGGCAAGACATATAGAGTAGAAGAATTTGAAACGCCTGATACATATAAGGGAGTTGAAAGTCAGGACACACAAGCAATTGGTCTTGGAAAGTCTAATGCTCAGACCCTTACCTTTACACATGAGAAGCTTTCAAAAACAATTGAAATCTATAATAGAGCAAATACTGAAAATGGTGAATTGCTTCCTAATACAAGTTTAGTTTTAACAGAAGATGGAAGTGAGGTTGTTAGGTGGAACTCAACAGATGCTAATGCTTATGAAGCAACAATTTACTTAGATAGCAATTATGTTTTAACAGCTACAGCTCCATCAGATTATACATCTGGAGAGGCTATTAGCTTTAAGCTTGATCAGGATGCTACAACAGGCGAACTTAAACTTACACAGCTCGTGGATGGTTCTTATGTAAATGTAGATGCCATTAACATGGTAAACGTTGCAAAGGATAGACTACCCCTTAGCATAAGTAAGATATCAGATAGTCAAGCAACAGAAATTGAGGGAGCAACTCTTGCAATCTCAACTGCTTCTGAATTAACAGAGGATAGCTTAGTAGAAAGATGGACAACAAATGGCGCAGCTCACAAGACTTCTCTTGCTGAGGGCGAGTACTACTTAATTGAAGAGAGCGCACCAGTAGGTTTTGAAGTTGCCGACACAATAAAGTTTAAGATCGATGAAGATTTAAAGCTTTATATAGCCGATGAAAATGGTGACTATACACCTGTGGAAATAACTGCATCGACTGGTTCAGACTCTGCAGATTCAGACGAAACTTCAAGCGCAAGTCTTACAATCTCTATGATTGATAAGCACAGCACTAGCGAAACAGCAAGATTTACACTAAGCCCAAGTACACTAGGGTTATCTGATGATACATTTTCAGCTTTAAGCTTTGTAGTAAAGACATATACAGCTGGTGATTTAGATAGTCAAACATCAGAGTTAATAACAGTTGAGCCTGTGGCAGCAGATGAAGATAGTCTTGAATATAGTTATGAACTAAATTATCAGGATGAGTACATTTTATTGACACAAAACACAATTGATGGCTACGAAGCAATTCCTGCAATTAGCTTTAAAATTGTGGGAAAGCTAGATGAAAATGGAAAAACTGTGGATACATTACTTTTATATTCTTCCACAACAAATTCTTTTGTGACTGCGACTATAGATAATCTAGCAAGTCTTGTTACTCTTACAAAGATAGAAGTGGCAGGAGATATTGATAATAATAAAATTGATGAGACACACAGCTATCACTTTGATATAATGAATTTAGAAGTTGCTAAGTCTGAAGATAAATATTATGGGGATTTTCGTGCAGATGAGACAGATGCTAACAAAACAGATTTAAAGTCAGATAGACTTAGACAAACAGGTGGATTTATTGGAACAGTTTGGTCTTATCTTACTTCTTTAGGACTAGTTTTAATTGGATTTGTGATGATTTTTAAGAAAAAGGAAAAGACTAAGCAGGATTAATAGAGCTAGTGATAATAATAGGTTGATTATATGACTAAGAAAACTCTTGTTATAAAAATACTTGCTTTAATATTTATTATTGTAGGATTGGGGCTTTTTATAGCCTCTGTCCTGTTAAATCTTAGGCAGTATAAACAGGCTAATAAAACGTTAGTGGAATTTGAAAATAGCAAAGAGGCTATTGAAAATGACAGCAGTTTGCAAAAAGCCTATGAAGAGAAGGAAGAAAATCAGGATTATGAAGATGGCGATTTGCTATACATTTTAAAAATCCCTTCTATAGATTCAGAGAATCCAGTAAGAGAAGGGGTTGAAGCTGACGTCTTAGCTGACTCCTTAGGTCATGATCCTTCGACAGCTTATGCAGGCAATCAAGGCAATTGCGTGATTGCAGGTCATAGAAATTATAGCTTTGGAAAATATTTTAATAGACTTAATGAGGTCCAGATTGGCGATGAAATTTATCTAGAAACTATGACGGATGAGTATCGCTATGAAGTTACCGAAATTAAGGTAGTCGAGCCAACGGATACCTATATCTTGGATAATATAGGAGATAAGGAAACATTAACGCTTTATACTTGTACACCAATTTATATCGCAACTCATAGATTAGTGATTATAGCAACTAGGGTTAATAATTAAGCATAGAAACAAAACAAAAAGTCTCAAATCTTATAAAAAGATTTGAGGCTTTTCTATTATATTTATGATAAACTACAGTTGTATTGCATGTTAGAAAATAGAAATATAAATTTATGTGGGAATAATATGTCAGTATTAGATTTTGGGAGGAGTGGTATTATGGATAATGATAAACAGTATCTTAAAATACTTTCAAAACAGTTTACTAATGTTGCAATGACTGCAACAGAAATTATTAATTTACAATCAATTCTTAGTTTACCTAAAGGAACAGAGCATTTTCTTTCAGATATTCATGGAGAACATGAGCAATTTGCCCATGTATTAAAAAATGGATCAGGTGCTGTGAAACGAAAGATAGACGATGAATTTGGAAACATTTTATCAGAAAAAGAGAAGAGAGATTTAGCCACTTTGATTTACTATCCGGAGGAGAGGATTAGTTTGATTCAAAGAAAAAAGATGGTTAACTCTATGGATGACTGGTATCTTGTAATGATTAATAGACTTATTAGAGTTTGCAAGTCCTCAGCAAGTAAGTATACTCGTTCTAAAGTTAGAAAGGCCCTTCCAAAGGATTTTGCTTATGTAATAGAAGAACTTATAACAGGACGTAGAGACCTAGGAGATCAGGAGGCCTATTATAATGAAATAATTCATACCGTAATTCGTCTTGGAAAAGCACCAGATTTAATTATTGCGTTATCTAAGACCATCAGCCGTTTTGTAATTGATCATCTTCATATTGTAGGAGATATTTATGATAGAGGGCCGGGGCCACACATTTGCATGGATACACTTATGAACTATCATAGTGTGGATATCCAGTGGGGTAATCATGATATAGTGTGGATGGGTGCAGCTACAGGTCAACTTGCCTGTATAGCAACAGTACTGCGATTTTCTGCAAGATATGGTAATCTAGATATTTTAGAAGATGGTTATGGAATTAATCTCTTACCTTTATTTAAGTTTGCTATTGATACTTATAAGGATGATCCTTGTGATTGTTTTAGACTTCATTATCGCGAAGGAGAATATGACTTAGCAAACGCACAAATGGATAGAAAGATGCATAAAGCTATTGCTATTATTCAGTTTAAGCTTGAAGGTCAGATGATTAAGAAACATCCAGAATTTAGAATGGAAGATAGACTTTTACTTGATAAGATTAATATTGAAAAGGGAACTGTTACTATAGATGGAAAGGAATATCAATTAAAGGATAGTAACTTCCCTACTCTTGATCCTGATGATCCATATAAGTTATCAGTTAGAGAAGAAGAGGTTATGGAAAAATTAAAAGCAGCCTTTATTAATTGTGATAAGCTTCAGGAACATGTTCGCTTCCTATACAGAAAGGGAAGTCTTTATAAGGTTTATAATAATAACTTACTTTATCATGGTTGTGTTCCTCTAAATGATAAGGGAAAGTTCTTAGAGGTTGAACTTTGTGGACATAAATATAGGGGTAAAGCTCTTTATGACGAACTTGAAAAATGGTTAAGAAAGGGCTACTATGCCATAGATCCTGAGGAAAAGCAGATTGGTATGGATATGCTATGGTATACTTGGTGTCACAAGAATTCTCCTGTATTTGGTAAGGATAAGATGGCCACTTTTGAGAGATATTTTATAGAGGATAAGGAGACTCATCTTGAATTAAAGAATCCATATTATACATGGTATGATAAAGATGAGACAGTTACTATGATTCTTAATGAATTTGGTTTAAATTCTTCAGAGAGTCGTATAATAAATGGACATGTACCAGTAGAGACCAAGAAGGGAGAATTACCAATTAAATGTGGAGGTAGACTTCTTGTAATAGATGGTGGCTTTTCTAAAGCTTATCAACCTAAAACTGGAATTGCAGGTTATACTTTAACTTATAATTCTTATGGTTTCTTGCTTGCAGCTCACGAACCTTTTGAATCCGTAGAAAAGGCTGTAGAAACTGGTAGTGATATTCATTCAGAAACAGTACTTGTGCAGCATGTAGAACGTAGAAAAACAGTGGCAGATACAGATACAGGTAAAGAGATAAAAGAAACAATTGAAGAATTAGAGGAACTACTAAGAGCCTATAGAAAAGGCGAGTTAGTAGAAAAAGAGTAGGAAGGAACCGCAGGCCAGAGGCCTGCGGTTCTTTTTTGTAGCTGTCTGGGAATTTGTAATAGTAATAAAATTAGAACTTTACAAATAAGCGAGTTTAATGTATAGTTTGTACTGTTTGTAACACTATAATGATAAAAAACTTGTGGGGCAAGTCCTGAAATAAGAATAAGGAACGCGAAATCTCTGAAAAATCGACTAAACAGTGGGATATTCAGAGAAATTTAGAATCACGAAAGAATAAGTAACGCGAAATCTCTGAAAAATCGACTAAACAGTGGGATATTCAGAGAAATTTAGAATCACGAAAGAATAAGTAACGCGAAATCTCTGAAAAATCGACTAAATGGTGGAATATTCAGAGAAATCAAGAGTCGTAAAAAAATAAGGAATGGAAAATCTCTGAAAAATCGACTAAATAGTGGAATATTCAGAGAATTCTTGATCCTTAAAAATCTAAGAGCCCGAAAATCTCTGAAAAGTAAGCAAAAAAGTCAAATATTCAGAGAATTCCCGATCCTTAAAAATCTAAGAGCCCGAAAATCTCTGAAAAATAAGTAAAAAAGTGCTATATTCAGAGAATTCTCAATCCTTATAGAAAAATTCGCCGGAAATCAGTAGAAATTAGTTTGTTGTAGCCTCTCGGACTGCTAAAACCCCCGGGAAATTCAGCACCTTACGGAGGTTCCCCCTCCAGGACCAAGGACCACTACCACCACAAAAGAAAGGAGCCACATGGCAAAGAAACGTAAAGTTAACAAAGACCTAGACCACATCTATAATTACAAGAATGAATTAACTGAGCAACTTAGTGATATTACTAGATTGTTGAAGGAATCCAATAAAAGTATTGCTAGATATAAAGATAAAGATGATAAGAATCTATGTGTATATAGCTCTACAATAAAAGGAAAAGAGAATTATTACATATATGATAAGAGAACAAAAAAGAAAAGCTACGTAAAAAGAGAAGATGAGAAGAATCTTAAGAAGTATATTCAAAGAGATTATGATTTAGCTGTTAATGATAAGCTAAAAAAGATACAGAATAGCTTATTAAGATTACTAAAGATCTATGATATTGAAGAAATCTATAATACATATGAAGGCTTAAAGAAAAGTAAAAAGGAAATGGTTGTACCTATAATAAAGTCAAAAGAAGAATATATAGAGGAATGGTACAAATTACATCCAGCCATGCAAAATACATATCCACAAGATGGACAGTATAAGACAAATAATAATGAGTACGTAAGATCAAAGTCAGAGAAGATAATAGCTGATTTACTTTTTAAATATAATATTCCATATGCATACGAACCTCGTCTAGAACTATCTAATTTTTCAACAGTTTATCCCGATTTTGCGGCATTAAATCTAAGAACAGGCCATACTTATTACTGGGAGCATTTAGGTCTTATTTCAGAATATGATTATGCCACTAAGAATTTTTCCAAGATACAAGACTATATAGGAAACGGCTTATTTCCAGGTAAGGATTTAATTCTTAGTATGGAATCAGAAGGTGTAAATCTTGACGTTAAGACAGTTGAGAGAATGATAGAAAGCTATTTATTATAAAACTAAACAAATCTAAGATGCTCAAGACTTGTAATGATAAGTTAATTTCAAGCAGGAGGAATTATGAGATCATTATCAAATTCGCAAAAAAGAATTAGTTATCTATTAAAGATAATTGTTTTTGTATCAGCAGTAGATTTCTTTGTCGTAAGTCATGTTGGAAGTTTGAAGAAAAAAGACGTGATTTACGTTATTATTCCACCAATTCTTTATGCAATTTATGCAGGCATTGGATATGTTAAGGGTTGGCAGTTTGCTGAAGGAATTAACTATCCTTATTTTTTCTTAAATTGGGGAAGTAAGGCAGGAGCATTTGGATTTACTAATGAGTTACCATTTATGGGTAGTGCTTGGTGGATATTAGTATTATTTGTATTCTTGATTTTAGTAGCATTATGTTATTTAGCAATAACTAATTTAATAAGAAGAAAGCTTGATCGTAGAGCAACTAATACTAAGTTTTAAAGATTGAAATACAAATGTGTTCCTAGTAAAGAAAAATTTAGCTTGTTTTTTTATACGTGTATATAAAGTACTACTTTACTTTATATACTTAAAGTCTTACAATAAAGTTAGATAGAAGCATTGTTAAGTAATAAACAATGTCGGGGCGTGAGAAAATATTTTTAAATGAGGCTGTACTATGAAAAAAGAGAGGAAAGAAAGAATTAAAAGAATACTTCATAGTAAAGCATTTATTTTATGTTTCACATTTCTTTTTTTAATTCTAGGTGTAATGAGTATAGCTTGGTATTATGGAAAATATAAACCATTTCATAAGTATTATGTTAAGACAGAAAATAGTGTATATTGTACAGGCAAAAAAGGTGAAGCAGATATAAAGAATATTGCTGTTTGGGATAATGATAAATTTACTTTAAGTGTAAGTATGCCAGCATTATGGTTGTGGGATGATGGAAACTTGGCGATTACATCACCAATGGAATTAGTTGGACCAGATCCAGAAAATCCTGGGAAGATGATGTATGTTATGGGAGATCATAGTTTAATAATTTGGCTAGAAGATTTTACAGGAAATATAAAGGAACTTGGGGTAATACTAGATGGCAGACAAATATATCTAGAAGATAGTAGAACAGCAAGATATGAAGAGTACCAACCTTACGTGGATGAAAACACAGATAAAATAGATATATTATTTAGAAAGGCAGAAGACTTATGGGGATTAGAGATGCCTTGGAAAGAATAGTAAATATTATTTTGATTTTTATGATAGTTTGTTTGGGATTTGTTATGAGATGCGAATTGTTTCATATAACAATTTATGATTCTATATATAGCAAATTTGGAAGAATGAAAATTGACTATAACGAAGATCAATTAAGCGAACTAAAGCAAGATTTGATTAGTCTATCAAATGAGGGAAATTGGATTTGTTATCCCGTCTTTGAAAAAGAAAGCGAATTGGAGACTAAGCTTTCAATCTATGTTAATTCAGATGAAGCAAAAAATTATTTTATAAAGAAAACCGCCTTAAAAGAAAGAAAATATAAGTCATTGTTAAATGGAAATTTGTCCATTATTTACAAAAATATAGATGAGCTATCTATAGACGAAACTAGTTCAAACAACAGTTTTCTTATCTTAAATAACAGCAAAGAAACGAAAAAAATTTTATCAGAAAAATATGAAACAACAAGCCAAGTAAAAAGTTTAATTAATGAAAATGATATGATAATAATTGTTTGGACTTTAATTGGTATTATGATTTTAATAATAAGCTTAATTACAGTTTTTAGAAGAAAGAAAAGCATTATATTACGTGCAGTTTATGGTGAAAATTTAAAGGAAATAGTTATTAAGTCTTTTTTGTTGGATTTAATAATTTATGAATTGATTTACATTGTAGCAAAATTATTTGTGTTTAATTTTATATTAGGCGATTACAGGGCAATATTAGCTTTTTGTATCTATCAAATATGTGTTATATTAGCAGCTTTATGCAATTTCCTTTTGTTAAAAATGAATATAAAGGCGGTATTTTCTAATATAAATGACAATAAAAATGCACTTTGGTTTTTATATTTCATAAAATTGTTAGCATTTTCGTTAGTAGTTTTTAGCCTTGCAACAAACATTTCATCAATTGGTAAAAATACATTTAAAACTGCACAAAAGAAGCAGATAGAAACCATAAAAGATGATGCTTTCATTACAGATACATCATTTAATTTTATTGATTATGCTGTATGGGATGTGTTAAATGAGTCCGATTTAAACATAAAATTATGTATGAAAATAAATGATGGGAAATATCCATATATTATTGTAAATGAATCTGCAATAGATTTGTTACCAGATAGTATAAAGCAACTAATAAGTGAAAATCAAAATGAGGAATCGGATTGTTTGATTATTCATAGTAAAAAGAAGACAATTTTCATGCCTGAAGTTGAAGGGCTTATGTCCATGAACGAATTGGATGACTTAAGTTTAGAGGAGCTAGAATATAGCAAAAATATATCTATGCTTTGTATTGGCAACAGCCAATATAATCGTTTTGAAAATGTGTCTAATCCTACAATTATATATTTAAAGGGAAGTGTTGATATTCCGAAGCAAATGTATGCTGCTAATAGGACTGTAATTTATGGACATTCTAAAGAAGAGATAGAAAATCTTTTAGAGGGTAGCCAGTAT
>JAEEGF012343906.1_pt1 | contig 39963 bp, 30 predicted proteins | sample 9134171 | NCBI WGS metagenome assembly JAEEGF01 (sample SAMN16246542, study PRJNA631951) | gut metagenome | biome: gut microbiome; feature: rumen; material: AP-attached | host: Bos | place: Iran: Karaj | collected 2018-10 | reverse complement strand
AAGGAGGTGGAAGTGTTCTACCGCGAAGGCGACACCACTAAGGTACACCCCAAGAATCAACCACTGATGGAATTGGTCGGGAAAAAGATGGTGCGCAGCAACGCCCTGCTGCTTTCAACCGCTGCCCAGTTCAACGAGACTATTGCCGTCAGTGTGCTTCATTGGCTGGGCGATACACAGGTGCTTTTCTGCTCCGAGGATGAATCCCTTTGGCAAAACGCCATCAAGCACCTCGACGACGAAACCCTCCGCGAACGCATCACGTCGTTTGCCAGGTATGCTGACCTTGGCATCGAAAATATTACAAAGCTCGACAACCGTATTGTCAGTTCCCATCGCCAGTATGACGACGAAGGCCGTGAGGTGAACAATGTTTCTTTCGCCTTCAACCATAATGAGTCGGAAGGCACCATAAAATATTTCTCACTGGCATATCCTATCATCGATGCGTTGGATAACGGCAAGCGCGTGGTAATCGATGAGCTTGATTCAAAGCTCCATCCCTTGCTCGTCAAGAAAATCATCGCTCTGTTCAACGATGCCCAAACGAATCCCAAAGGAGCCCAGCTGCTGTTTACGGCTCACGACACTTACCTGCTCAGTGCCGGACTTTTCCGCAGGGATCAGGTCTGGTTTACCCAAAAGGACAGTTTCGGGGCTACAGAGCTTTACTCCTTGGTAGAATACAAGGTGCGTAGCACTTCGCCCTTCGAAAAGGATTATCTTCTCGGCAAGTATGGTGCAACGCCCCTTATTGGTGAAATGGAATCCATCTTTAATTCCTCCAGGCAATGAGTAAGAAGCAAAAGAAAGACCATCGTAAATCCAATCTGTCACGTCGGATGGGCGTGAGGGTGATCAAGCAATCCTTCCTCATTGTTTGCGAAGGGGAGAACACCGAACCTGACTATTTCAAGGCGTTCCGCATGACCGCGGCTACCATCAAGGCTGTCGGTCAAGGAATGAACACAGTGTCGCTGGTCAATAAAGCCATCAGCATTCGTGAGGCCGAAAAGGCAAAAAAGCATTCCTTTGATCAATGTTGGGTGGTATTTGATAAGGACGACTATCCTGAACGACTTCAATCAAGCTATTCTATTGGCCAAAAGCAATGGCTTCCGCGTGGCATATAGCAACCAGGCCTTTGAATATTGGTTCCTCCTGCATTTTAATCGGTACATGGATGCCATTCACCGCAACCAATATCCCGACATGCTGTCGAAGCTGATAGAGATGCCTTATAGTAAAACACAAGGTTTTGGTGCGTTGATGTATCGGTTTCTTCTATATCGGCAGCGACAAGCCATTGACAATGCCGAAGCAATACTGGCAGAAATCTCCCACGGGAACCCTGCCCAAGAAGAATCGTCCACAACAGTCCAAAAACTGGTTGTTGAGCTTAACAAATACCTCTAACCATCAATCCCTCATTTCCAGTTATCTTTCCAAAACTAGAAAGGAAACTATAAAATTTGCAAAAATTTTACAAATTATTCAGTTATCTTTTCAAATTATGACTTTTGACTGGTAGTGTTTCATAAGCATTCGACCAACTATAGGTAGCTGAACCTATATCTTGCAGCAACAGCGGCTATAACTTGCAGTGAAGTTGTAGCCGCTATTGTTTGGGTTGTACATGTCAGTTGCACCTATGTCATGAAGGTTTTGTCATGGCGGAGTCTGGATGTTGCATTTTCCATTACCATGCAAAACAACAATGAAACCAAAAGACAATATGAGTCAGTAGAAGGACTGCCGGCAAACGCAGCTTTGAGGCAGCCAAAGACTCTCCGTTTGCAAGGATATAAAGATTTTTTCTCAACCCAGGTTGAAAACCCATATAGATCAAACTATATTCTTATGTAAAAACAATACGATTATGTTTCTTATAGACCCCATTGATGATGGCTCCGACATGAGCCTCACCCCAGACGAACTCAACAAAGTGGAACTCCGTGTCCTCGAGGAGGAGGCAAAAAATGCCGCTGTGGCAAAAGAATACCTGGCAAACAAGAAAAAACCTTTCTACCACCCCGAACATTATTACGAAATGTCTGCCTGCAAATTCAATGTGAAAAAACGCCGCGCAATAGAGCCCACAAGGAAAGACTTTGTGGAGCTCAGCGACGAGGAATACCTATTCCTGCTCACCAAGGTGCTGACATTTGGCAGCTCTTACCTCTTCAAACATCTCTATGAAGACCGCCCCGAAATGGCTCAAAAAATCATCGAGAAACTGTATGGCTGCTACGAGGACGGGACAGAGGAGGGCTGGGGATATCACGTCAGCTTCGATGAGGTGTTTGAAAACGCCAAGGAAATAATTCAGCTGAAAGACTACTACATGCCCGGCGACCCGAACAACACGATAACCTTCTTCTGACCAAACTCATCCAATAAGCTTGGCCGATATACATAAAGAAATAGAATTAACATCAAAAAAACGATCAAATGGGAAAAAAGAAAACGTTGGATTACAAACTAATCAACGATGCTTTTACGAGAGAAGGCTGGACAATGTATCATCAATTTATGGTGGGAAACAGATATGAAAGAGGAACAGACATTGTTACTTGGTATTATGGACATTTCAAATTGAACGGTAAAAGTGCCAGTGATGAAGCAATATGTGATATGTTAAAAATAGACAAGCGCATATTGGAGGTGAGCGATGCAATAGCACCACATCCAATTCACTCCAAATACGGACAGACCTTCCTTGCTGGGGTGAGGTGGGCTGATGAGCATCCAATTAATAAACAAGATTCTAAACAAGGATAATTCAACAAAACAAATAGTGAAGAAAAGAACCATTATATATCTTCACGGCTTCGGCTCATCGGGTTTGAGCAACACCGTCAGCTATCTAAGAAAACTGATGTCTGATTGTGAAGTCATTGCACCGGATATTCCCGTTGATCCAAAAGAGGCTTTGCCTTTTTTGAAGTCTCTCTGTGAGACGAAAAAACCAGACTTAGTCATAGGAACAAGCATGGGTGCCATGTATGCCATGCAAATGCTGGATTACCGTCGTATCTGTGTGAATCCTGCACTTCGGATGTCAGAGCTTACCGAGGTGCTAAAAGTGGGAACGTTCGACTATTTCCAGCCCACGGCATCGGGCAAAACAAGTTTTACCGTCACGGAAGAAACCATCCAACACTTCAAGGAAATGGAGCAGCATCTGTATGATGGGCTTACCGACGAGAGCCGCCACTTGTGCTGGGGTTTCTTCGGCGACGAGGACGACATTGTCAACTGCAAGGAGGAGTTCATGCGCCAGTATTATCCACACATCATCGGCTTCCACGGTGGCCACCGAATGAACAACGCCATACTGCGCGAGGTGATTGTGCCTTTTGCGAAAATGCTTATCAACGAGGAGCAAACCGACGAGTATGGTGTTACCTACAGCAGCTATGGTAGGGTGTTGAAGGGTGTGGACGACAACCTTTTCACTTGTGAAGAATACACTATACCAGAAGGTGTTGAAGTCATGGAACATGACTCCTTCTATGGTCAATCCCATCTTCGGCGCATCCATTTGCCGGGTACTTTGCGAGAAATGGGCGACAACGCCTTCATTCATTGCCCGATTGAGTCCATCGAGATTCCTTCAGGGATTACAAAAATCAGTGCATCTATGTGCGAGGCTTGCAGAGAGCTGAAAGAAGTCCGACTGCCATCAACCATCGTTGGAATACAAATAGGAGCCTTCAACGGTTGTGACAAATTGGAGGAAATCAACCTTCCAGACGGCATACATTATATGGAAGACAATGTCTTTAGCGGTTGCACGTCGTTGAAGCACGTTACTTTGCCCAAACAACTCAGATGGATTGCTCCGGAACTATTTGATTCGAGCGGTATCGAATCCGTTGAAATTCATGACGGTATCGAAGAAATCGGGGATTGGGCATTTTGGGGCTGCAAGAACCTGAAATCGCTCACCATTCCTGAGAGTGTAACCAGGATTGGAAGGGGAATTGTCTCTGCCCATGAAGGGTTTGAAGGAGTGGTCTGCCATGCGCCTGGCTATCATGTCGAAAACGACGCCCTGATTGAGGATAGTTCGGGAACGCTCCTTTGTTGCTGGACCACGCAAAAGGATTATGTCGTTCCCGAATGTGTCAAACGGATTGCCGATTTCAGCTACAATGGTTTTGTGGAAACCATCACCGTAAAGCAGTACGTTGAGATCATGGATTCTGACACTTTTGCCAGCAATACCAATCTCAAAAAGACTAACTTCTTGGGCGGTTATGGCGCATATCCTGAGAGTGGGAAGTCGGCTAGCAATTGGTTGCCGTTACCCACTGGTTGAAATATTCAATGATTTATTCTATATACAAGTATAAACACAATAAAGTAAGGATCATGTTAGGAGCAATTATTGGAGACATTGTTGGCTCATGTTATGAGTTCAACGGCATTAAAACGACGGATTTCGAGCTGTTCAGTCCACGCAGCCGCTACACCGACGACTCGGTGATGACCATGGCCGTGGCCGAATGGTTGCTCGACGATCCTTACCACACGCACAACATCCTGGAAGAGAAAATGGTGAAATATGGCAATTTGAATACCAATGTCGGATATGGCAGTCATTTCCTTCACTGGCTGTATTTTCCTCAGGCCAAATACGAAGCCAAAGCAAAAGAATATCTTGCAGAGAAAAAACGCGTCAAGTATTACGACTTCTCTGGCTTTTGCGAACAATTGGATAGCAACAAGAGCTATCTTGTCGTCTTCGACGAAATCAACGCTGACGCAGAAATGATTTATGAAAAGGAGAAGTTGTATGATTAGTAGACCAATGGAATTCTTTGATGAATGCCAATTCAAGATAGGCGATGTGGCCTATTACCGCTCGCCTGAGTCGGAATACAGTATCAGGAAAGCAAAAGTTTGCAATGTGGAAATGAAAGAGCGTTACGTTGTCCATTTTTCCGTGCCATATTATGTGATCACATTGGAAAACGGCATCATTTTGCGCTCATCGGAGGCTTTTACCACCCGGAAAAAGGCTGAGGAGTATTTCGTGAAGGAACTCAAAACACGGCTTACATTTCAACAAGTGGAACTTGACAAACTGCTGCAAGAGATGGCTTACGAAACTAAAGTATTAGAAAGACTGGAGAGAACCCTGCGTTCACATTGACAAAACAACCTCACCATAAAAATTTAGGGGATTATATACCTGATGGCACAAACATTTTTGAAAATGCTTTTTTGCTTTTTTTAAATTTTTTTGTATGTTACTTGTATTAAAAATAAAATAAAAATAATAATCTATGGCTAATTTAAAGGTATATTGTCTTTAATGGAACGAATTGAAAATAAGCAAATAATTGAAGGTATTGATTTTGATACTGAAAAATCAACAGTATCATATAATCCAAATCATGAAGAAAACATTGATACTTCAATTGAAAAATTACCAAAAACTAATACCATGTTAGGAGCCATTATCGGAGACCCTCAAAAGCAGTGGCAACATTCAGATATTCTCTGTATTTTTGCAGCGCCAAACCATTCAAATAAAGGCATCATTCCGAAGTTGATGCCTTACTTCAATAAACCACCTCGTCGTGCTGTCCTTATTATGGAAGGACTGCTTGTTATGTTGCACCCCGCGCCGACCATAAAACGGCGCAACAATGTTGTATTGAAGTATGAAAGACAACACTTACGAATTCGACCAGTGGCTGAAAAGCCACAACAAGAGCAAAAACATGATGGAGAAGCTGGAGCGACGGCTCATCCCCTACCCCATCTTTAATGCCATTGGCTTTGTGAACGACGGCAAGCCATCGCAAGGCGAAGTGATGGTTGACGGCAACACCTACCATTATGCCATCACCTACGATTACCTGAGCAACGGACACGATGTGTATGATGTCATCCTTACCACGGCTCGGCTCGAAAACCCATGGCATAACCTGCTGATGGGCTACAACAAGTTCAAGCTGGTGTATCTTCACGATAAGATCAAAACCATCTACACCATCGAAAAGGGCTACTTCGAAAGCATCATAGAAATGCTTGAAAACAACGATATGGCAAGACTTTACGCCAACAGGTCGGCCTACACCAACCATGTCATGTCGCACTACATCCTGCTTCGTTTGATTGAGAAGCATCTGCCCGATATGCAGCTCTTGGTCGGTGTCAGGACCTCAGAAGGCGACTTGGCCACGCTGACGGCCGCTTCTCCCGACCGCAGCCGCTGGATCATGTATGCCTTTGGCAAGCGTGAAGCATTAGAACTGGCCCGCCATTATGACGGGGAATGCCAAGACCTCACCGTGGTTTATTTCTACAACCAGAGTTTTCAAACCGACGGCAACACGGTGGGTTACGACTCGGGATGCACCCATGTGGTCTCGGCCAGGTCGTTCCTTTTGTCGTTGACAGAGGATGCCATTGAACGGATGACTACCGAACGCCGTATGCTTATGTTGGCAGCCATTCTTCATAAAGAGAATGTGGAATGGCATTTCAGCAGGGTGGAAAATGTGGTGACGCATATCCCATATCAAGGCAAGAAGATGGCGGAACAGAAACGAAACACCAAAGAAAAAAGCCATAAAAAGAAGGCCACAGACGGGAAGCCGTGGTGGGAACGGATCCCTCTTACCTTGTTGGAGGACGGGCTTAATGTCATCGCTGAGGAGCCTCGCACCCATGCTGATGTGTTTCATTTTCTTTGCGCAGCCAATTTGGTGAACGCTTACATGAATCAGTGCAACAGGTCCAATTCGTTCAGCGACAAACAAGTCACGCGAATGTTTCAGGCCAAAAAGCAAATCTTCAAGCAACTGCTCACCCTTGCCTTGGCGCATCGCAGTGATGTCGATATTTCCATGTCGTTGTTACCAGCGTTGTTGGTAAGCATCAAAGTCGAGAAGCAGGCCTTCCAGTTCAGTTTCCGCGGAATGGATAGTGACATCATTAAGAGATTCCGGGCCACCGGCATGGATAGCCGCGGCAAGTATGAAGGATACCACCTTCAATCCGTCGCGACGGCCCTTTATCAGTATTCCTATCTGCTGCGTTGGCAGTCGCTGCAAAGTGTCAATTCATCTGCAAATTAATCATCCGATAACCTCACCGCCATTCGCCTGAGAAGCATTAGTGGAGTTAATCCTGCTTAATGAGTTCGGGCGTTTGGCGTTTTTTGAATCATTTTTGATTCAATTCGCCACTGTTTTAAAGGTTTATTTCCGCTTGTCTATACTACAAGAATTAGGATATTAGTGTTTATACTTTGAAGCGTAAAACAAGAGAGAGTGCATTCACATTGACAATATCGACCTCAGCGTGGTGTCGGTGAAAGTGCGCCAAATCATGAGCTTGATGGGCTTGTAGTCGTCAAACAACTGCTTGACAAACTTTATCTCGAATACCAGGCGGAAGTCATTGTCATCGGCTTCGGAAACGAATTCATGCTTCGTGCCAACACGTGCCACCTTGATCAAATATAAGTCACGAATCCCCTTCCCCTTGACATAGGGCATGAAATAGTAGAGTTTGTTGAGAGCAACGGTTGACGGGAACTTCTTGCCTGTAAAATAAACTCTAGCATCTTGTGTGGAATAGGGGACTATGTATTTGTCAGGAACCAAACAGACCAAAATGTTTTTCGAATCGTCCAAACTGCTGTTGTCAGCAATTTTCTTGCGGGAAACAGGGTTTTTGATGATGCTGGTGCCTTGTGGATACATCTCGCGCAGATTGAACATGTCAAGCTCGAAAAGATGCGGCGGAATCATTTCGGCAGCTATCTTGTTCGCCTCCTCAAATTGGCTTTCCTCATGGTCTTGTGCGTCAATTTCATTGAACAGCCGTATCAAAGAACGGCCAATGGCAAATGCGAGGTTCACCGGCACGGCATTGCCTATTTGCTTGTACTGGTCAGCCACAGTTCCTTCGAACACCCAATCGTCAGGGAAAGTCTGAATACGCGCGTATTCACGAACCGTCAAAGGGCGTGTTTCGATGGGATGACAACGTTCGGTCTGTTTTTGGGCTGGTGCACAAGTCAGGGTAAGCGAGGGCTCATCCAACGACAGTCTTCTGGCCATCCCCGTTTTGCCACCACCAAGATAGAAACTGCCCCCCATATATTCTTTTTGTATTTCCTCAGGTAAATCACGCCAATCGCCACCTTCGGGAACCATAGCCATGACGCGGGCTTTCTTTTCGGGATAAGCCTGCCCCTCTGATGCGGGAACATCACTATCATAGAGTTCTCCATGGTAAAACGCGTCGCGAAGTGTCATCACGCGGCGATATGGATCGGGCCACTTGAAACGGAAGCCACGTTCATAGATGTCATTGCGAATGGCAATTAATATTAAACGCTCTCGTTTTTGAGGGACTTGATACATGATAGCTTTAAGAACCCTTGGTTCGACAAGTGTATAACCCAATTCAGCTATAGCGTTACGGATAACATTGAGTGTCCTGCCCTCTTCATGCGACAGCAACCCCTTCACGTTTTCGCCCATGAACACCTTGGGCTGTATCTCGCGCACAGCACGTGCCAATTCAAAAAACAAAGTGCCACGGGTGTCGTTCAAGCCGCCTTTTTTCCCAGCGTAGGAAAACGCCTGACAAGGAAATCCTCCAGAAAGAAAATCAACCTTACCTTTTAGTGGCGTAAAGTCAACTTGATGTATGTCACCTTCCAGCACATTCCATTCCGGATGATTGCGCCTCAATGTCTGGCATGCCATCGAGTCAATCTCATTGAGCAGTATATGACGAAATCCAGCCAAATGCATACCAAGAGCCAACCCCCCAGCACCAGCAAATAACTCTACAGAAGTATAGTCACGGAGAGGAGCCACATGAAACTCTTTCTCCCAATGAGTGTTAAGCATCATTCTGACTGGCTCGATATCGGTCAAATCTTCCATATAGAAACCGTATTTCCCTTGCTCGTTTTGGACGTATGGATAAACACCGCTATTCCCCCATTTTTGGGTTGTGGCAAGCGAGGTTCCCGCAAGGTCGGCTAAATTTGTTGCTGATAAAAACGTTGGCATTAAAGACCTCCTTTGTCTTCGATTTCTTTGGCTATCTCCTGTACTTTCTGAGAAATCAGTTGACTACCATCAATGTTGTCCTCTTCCACTACCTCTCCAAATGCTTTAGCTAGTCGATGATAAAAGTGACAATCACCGGTAAGATGCTCCCAAAATATTTCTCCACAAAAAACAGGATACGTAGTCGCGATAGTTCTATAATTGGCTGATAACTTATCTGGTGACCCATATAACACACCAACGACAAGATCGTCATCTGACACGTGCAATTTATTGGTGCGGGCAATGCCTTTGAATTGCTTGAAATGGGCAAGGATAGTATCAACATCATCGTGGTTAATCGTTTGAGGCCCCGCCTTGCATTGGCAGTATTTTTTTCTCCCATCAATAGCATCCTCAAATTCAATATCAATGCCTGGAATGGCAGAACCACTACTTACTATAGTTTGGATTTCAGTTATAAACGATTGAATACTAGTTCCAAAGGTCGTGTTGATACTTGTTCCAAGCACCCTGGGATAAACCAAAGCTTTGGCGAGTGATTCGGGGTTCGTGTTTCCACAAAGAAATGCTGCGAGATAGTTAATCAGAAATGGGTTTATGGTAAAATCCCGGAGTTTCAACCCGTTTAAATTATTTAAATGCGAGGGTATAATTATCGTGCGGAAGAGATCTTTCCCGCTTGCAATAATCTGCTGTTTTTGTTCTTCTGTCATCATAATCACTTGTTTTTAATAATTGAATGTGCAAAGATAATGGAAAAGATTGATAAAAAGCGCGTCTTCTTTTATTTGTTCCCTTAGTAGCTGTTTTGATTTTTTTCTCTCTCAGGTTGAAAAACCAACCTCTCTAGTCTATATGTTAATGAACGGCAGTACACCGCTGGGGTTTTTACCCTCTTTCATACACAAAAAACAAATAAAATAATGGAAACCAAACAACTTAATCAATCAGAGTTTCACCAAATGCTCAAGCTAGTCGGCATTGAAAACCTCCAAACCATCTTCGACAAGGACACGTGGTACGAACAAGTCACCCTCAAGCAAACGCTTCCCCAAGCGGCATAACGGAAAGGCCTATTTGCTATGCGGTTAGTTTACATATCGGATTATTCATTAAACAATAATACAAATGATTAGCATTATCACCTGGCACATCATCGGAACGCTCATTTCAGCCGCCGGTATCTTTGCGTACGAATATTTTTATCTGTATGACAAAGAGATTGAATACATCTCAACCAAAGAAATCATGGAAGATGTTTTGTTGTCGTTTTTGTCGTGGCTGATGGTCTTATGGCTCATGATAAGCGTGGGCCTCGACATCTACATGGGTTGGCCGTCGAAAGGATATGACTTGAACATCAAGAAAAATAAATCAAAATAAACAATCATTATGGGAATCATCAAAACAAATGACAACTTCAAGGAAAAAGAAGAGAAAAGGAACACAACAATTTTCCACTGAGGAATTATCGCTGGGATGCGGTTAAAGAAGTATTCCCCAGTTTGAACTACACATTGGATGACGTGGAAGGGTTTTCATGAATCCACGTTTGGTTGGCCAATTTGATATTTTTTTAATATAACAATATACCTGTTGCCATCTATTTTTCTATATCTTTGCACATTGCATGAATGCAACCCCAAAACACTCAAAAATGAGCAACATCCAAGATATTCACGCTTTCGTAGAAAGCATCTATGACATCGTCCAAGAAGACATAAATCCACACCCCAAAAGGCCTGGTTAAAAGCGATGACAATGGTGAACCCGAGCCTAATAATGACAAAATTTCTAATAATGCTAATAATTGGTTGTTTATTGATTAAATAAAAAATCTATGTCAGAGTTACATTCATCGCTCCCCTACAACATAAAAAGCGAAACAAGTATCTTCGAGTACAGCAAAGGCTTACTTGGCAAAACCCTACGTGATTTTGTGTGGAAAGATTATGAAATCAAGAAAGGAAAAGGTAGTTTAGGGCAAATGGTGGAGAACATTTTCTTCTTGCTTGAAACAAACAACTATGCTGGTGCTGATTTTTCCGAAGCTGGGATGGAACTGAAATGCACACCACTGAAGAAAAGTGACCAAGACGATTACTTAATCAAAGAACGCCTTGTCTGCAATATGATAAATTATTGCGAAGTTGTAAAGGAAGATTTTGAGCATTCACATTTCTATCTGAAATGCAAATTGATGTTACTACTATTCTATTTGCACAAGAAGGATTACGACAATCTAGACCTTGAGTTCATTTTTTCAGTTCTATGGAAGTTGCCAAAAAAAGATCTCTTAATCATCAAACACGATTACGAGATCATCATAGACAAAATCAAACAAGGTAAAGCTCACGAACTTTCCGAAGGCGACACAATGTATCTAGGTGCTTGTCGCAAGGGGCAGAAAGGCGACAGCCTGATGAAACAGCCTAACAATCCCAGTATTGACGCTCCACGCAGAGCGTTTAGCCTTAAAATGGCATACATGCGAACCATTCTTGATTACGTCATTAAAAGTGGTAAAAATGCCGTCTCGAACGTTCCAGGTACAAAATCAGAGCTTGTCAGCACCAATGCTCTTTTGAAACAATCTTTTGACGACATTCTGCTTAGCCGATTCAAACCGTTTCTAAACATGCCATTTGAGAAAATTGCCAAACGCAAGAATGTGGACATCTCTAACAACCCGAAGAACAAGTTTGCTTTAGTTTCTAACGCTATCGCAGCCACTAGGAAGTGTGCTAATGTGAACCGCTCAGAGGAATTCCTCAAAGCAGGTCTTACAATGAAAACAATTCGCATACAAGCCAATGGCATTATCAAAGAGGCAATGTCCTTTGAAAACATTGACTACATTGAAGTATCTGAGTGCGAGGATTGGATTGAATCTCGCCTATACGAGCTCTTTTCCAGCCGTTTTTTGTTTGTGATTTTTAGAGAACAAGCCGAAGGCAACAATGACTATGTGTTAGACGATGTGTTTTTCTGGACAATGCCACAAAAAGACTTAGAGTTAGCTGAAATATATTGGAACCACATAAAAGATAATGTACTTGCTGGCCATATTTCAGAAGATTATTGGTGGAAAGGTGCGGATAAAAAGAAGTTCCATGTTCGCCCAAAGGCACAGAAAGCAACCGACCTCGCACCCACTCCCGATGGCAAAGGAGCAAAGAAGCTCTGTTATTGGTTTAACAATGACTATGTTCGTGAAATTGTTGAAAATCGAAAAAAAGAAATAGCAAATGTCAAAGCATAAAATAAAAGTAGTGGAATTATTCGCTGGCGTAGGAGGTTTCCGTATCGGCCTTGAAGGTGCATCGGATGCCTACGAAACCATCTGGAATAACCAATGGGAACCATCAACACAACATCAAGACGCGTCATTGGTTTATGTTGCCAGATTCGGTGCGAAAGGGCACTCTAACAAAGACATTAATCTTGTGAAAACAAAGGAAATCCCCGACCATGATTTGTTGGTGGGGGGATTCCCCTGCCAGGATTATTCGGTAGCAGCATCGCTGAGCCGATCTGGTGGTATTGAAGGAAAGAAAGGGGTGCTTTGGTGGCAGATATACCGCATCCTTGAAGAAAAAGGAGACAAGCGTCCTCAATACATCTTTTTCGAAAACGTGGACCGTCTGCTGAATTCTCCCGCCACCCAACGCGGACGTGATTTTGCTATTATCTTAGCATCGTTGGCAGATTTAGGCTATGTGGTAGAATGGCGTATCATCAACGCCGCGGATTATGGTATGCCTCAACGCAGACGAAGAACATATATTGTTGGCTATTTGAATACATCCGTTGTCGCTCAAAAAATCGAGACATTGAAGGACTGGGTGGAGTTTGATGGTATAATGGCAAAAGCCTTTGAGATTAGGCAGAAAGTCGGCACCCTTTCAGAGTTTGATATTGAAGGTTCTGTCCAAGAAGTTTCAGCTAACTTTAACAAAGGCAAGAAAAACAGCCCATTTGGAAATGCTGGGATAATGATGGACCGCCATGTTTATTCCATTGATGCAGAACCCGTTTATGACGGTCCACGTCAGACTCTTGGTGGAAATTTGGTTGACGAAAAACTAGTTCCAGACGACTTCTTTATCTCAGAAGAAGAACTACCAAAGTGGGAATATGAAAAGGGGGCAAAAAAAATTGAAAGGATTTCTAAAGATGGATTCAAATATACTTTTTCTGAAGGCGGAATGGCTTTCCCAGATTATCTTGACCAACCCTCACGTACCATCATTACGGGCGAAGGCGGCACAGCCCCATCACGATTCAAGCATGTGGTGAAGACTAAATCCGGGCGTTTTCGCCGTTTATTACCCATCGAATTAGAACGCATGAACATGTTCCCTGATAATCATACACTTCACCCAGAAGTATCAGATGGTCGTCGTGCATTTCTGATGGGTAATGCGCTTGTATGTGGTATAATAGAACAGATTGGGAAAAACCTTTATCAATCCATCTATGATGAGGCTCCCGTTTCTTCGAGACCAATCTTTTTAAACCGCGATTCGATGCCAATGCTTGACTTAGGTCTCTTTGCCACTGAAGAGAAAACTATTGTGGTAAACCGCCCAAAGAAGAATTACCTATTGGACAAAACGAAACATTTACTGATAGGTGTCGTGAAGAAAGATAACGAGGAGTACTTTTTGAAAGAAGAGCCGACTAAAATCTACTATACAGGCCCTTCTGGAACCTTTCCTTCTACAATAGCCCTCAATAAACTATATTATTTCATGCCTTATATTAAAGGAAAAGGCGTTTCTGACCTTTATCTGATTCGAGTGGCTCGCATAGGAACTAAAGCAGAGGTTCATCCCGAAACAGGAGATGAAAGCCCAAGATTAGTATTTGAACTGGAGTATTTAGAATCTCTTCCCCATAATCAATGGGTAAGTTTGGATAAAGACAAAAATTTCGCATTCAAAGACACCCTCTTAGGAAAAATATTTAAGGATAATCAAGAATTATAGGAATACTTAAATTCAGCAGTACTATATTTTTTTATTTTGCAAGACTATATTTTTCCATTTTATTAAGAAGCTGTATTTAGAAGTTGTTTTGTTTTTTTCGATTATATTTATCGGAGCGATCGAAACAAAAAATCAAAACAGCTTCTAAAAAATTCAAAACCATTTTTTCAAACCCAGGTTGAAAAAAACCTCTCTTTGCCACTATATACCCATAGGAATCCGCAACGCCTTACCTGCGTAGGATATAAAGAGAGGTAAAACAAAAGACAATACTATATACAAAAAACAATCATTATGGGAATCATCAAAACAAATGACAACTTCAAGCATCCCGAAGGAAAAATCCAACTCCTGAACGGCACTGTGCTTGACTGCTATCCTTTGGAACAGCAGCAGGACAAGGTGGAGAACGATTTAAAGCTGGACACCACCGGCAATTACCTGGTTGTTGGCAGTAAAAAGACCGCCTCAACCCCTCAAAGTGACAAAGAAAAAGAAGAGGAAAAGAAGCTGTTTCTATACAACGCTTTCAGGTTTCTTCAGTACCGAGACAGAATCATGTCGGACAGCCGCATGTTCCTCTGCCCCGTGCCCATCCAAAGCTGCATCGCCTACACTGGAACAAGCGGATTCTACGGCCCCACCTTGGGTGTTTACCTTGAATGGTGGCTCAACTGCGAAAGCGCCTTGATTTGTGAAAAAGACGAGACAAAGAAACTTGTTTATCACATCGCCGGCAGCCCCTTGTCGGGCAGCAACCACTGTGGCGTTGTTGATGAAAACGGCAAAACCGAAACGCAATCCATCTATCCATTCCTGTCGCTGTGGCCTGACTTCATGAGAATCAACAGCCGTTACGACGACGCAAAGGGCTTGTATCAGGCTTACACCTTGGAACAAGTTGTCGAAATCATGGATGAAGAAGACCTTTCCTCGGTTGACGACAAGGAAATAGAGATTCTATTTCTCAAAAGTGCCTTGCGCAAACGACAAAAAAACTCGTCTAATCAGATAAAACAGTTGTACGAAATAATAGACAAACTCAAATTCCATTTGTTTTACGCACATCGGGACGCATTGAAAAACATCATGGCCATCCACGACGAAAAGAAAGAGCAGAAAGAGAAAAGAGAAAAGGAAATCGATGCAGCTTGCAAGGAGCTGCGCAAGAAATTTAAGGCAGGCGAGATTGACAACATACATTACCAACAGCAACTTACACCGTTGAAAAAGGAAAAGGAACACAACGATTTTCAGCTGAGGAATTATCGCTGGGATGCGGTTAAAGAGTTGTTCCCCGATTTGAATTACACCTTGGATGACGTGGAAAGTTTTTTCAAGGATCCTCGTTTAACTAAGCTATGATAGCAATACCTGTTTATGGAATTTTTATTATCTTTGCTTTTTCCACAAAACACGCAACACCATGAAAATACTACATACCAGCGATTGGCACTTGGGACACGTACTCTATGGCTTTGACCGCACCGAAGAGCAACAAGCCATGCTCGACCAGATGGCTGACATCGTCGAGGAACAAAAACCCGACGTGTTTCTGCTGTGCGGCGACGTGTTCCATACCTCACAACCATCCAACACCGTACAAACCATACTTTCGGAAGGTCTCGTGAACATCCACAAGGCAAATCCCGAAATGGTCATCGTTATGACCGCCGGCAACCATGACAGCCCCACAAAACACGAGATATTCCGTACCCCCTGGCGAGCATTGAACGTGTATGCCATCGGACGACTGGAGAAAGAGAACCTGGACGAACACATCATCGAAGTACCAGGGAAAGGCTATATCCTTGCCATCCCATACGCCTACGAGCAAACACTCCCCAATGGTTTATTCCAACAGCTACTCGACAGGGTGACAGAAAGGAACGCCAAGGGACTTCCCGTGATCATGACAGCCCATACCACGGTAAAAGGTTGTGACTTCCTGGGTCATGAACAAGCCACGGAATACATCGTGGGCGGCATCGACTCGATAGCACTGGAACAACTGGGCGAAGGCTATGACTACCTTGCACTGGGCCACATCCATCACGGACAGTTTGTGCATAGTGGCAAACACAACGTAAGATACTGCGGCACCCCGTTGCCCATCAGCTTCGACGAGACTTTCAACCATACCATCAGCATGGTGGAAATCAACAAGCATGGCGAAACCCCAACCGTGACGGAGATCGCCATCCAAAACCCTCATCCACTGGTGAACCTGCCCTCGGAAGGACTCGCGTCATGGGAAACAGCCAAAGAGTTGTTGCAACAGTTCCCCGATGACCTTCCCGCCTATATCCGCTTGAATGTGGAGGTGGAAAACCATCTCCCCGTGGAAGCCACTGCCGAAGCAGTCAGTCTGGCCAAAGGAAAACAATGCCGGTTCTGCCACATCAACTCCAAAAGGAAAGCAGCAAGCCAAAGCGAGGTCAAGGTGCTGACAGTTCAGGAATTCCAGGCGGAACAGCCCATCAAAATCGCCAAACAATACGCCGCCTACACAGGCACCGAATTCAACGAAGAAATGACCGCTATGTTTAATGAGGTATTGGACATGGTGGCTAATGACACCCGTAACGAACAATAAAAACCAAGACCATGAAACTACAAAAACTCATCATACACAACATCGCATCCATTGAAGATGCCACCATCGATTTTGAAGCACAACCGCTGGCCGACTGCGAAGTGTTCCTGATTACTGGCAAGACGGGATCAGGGAAATCAACCATCCTGGATGCCATCTGCCTGGCCTTGTTTGCCAACACCCCAAGGTTGTCTGGAACACAGATGCAAGGTGGCACCAAAGACGGAGAGACTGACGTCACCATCAAAGACCCGCGCCAACTGATGCGTCGAAATACCGGCGAGGCTTTCGTGTCGCTCACCTTCACCGGCAGCAATGGCATACACTATGAAGCTAAATGGTCGGTTGCCAGAGCCAGAAAGAAAGTGAACGGCAACATCCAAAGCAAAACCTGGCTACTGACAAATCTCGACTCGGAGGACACCTACACCAAAGACAACGAAATCAAGGATGAGATCCAGACAGCCATCGGCCTCGATTTTGGTCAATTTTGCCGCACCACCCTTCTGGCACAAGGTGAGTTTACCCGCTTCCTAAACAGCAAGGATGACGACAAAGCGGAGATCCTGGAGAAAATCACTGGGGTGGACATCTACTCGAAGATCGGAAAGAAGATCTTTGATGTGACCGGAAAGAAAAAAGAAGACTGGGAGAAAGCCCAGCAAAAAATCACAGGCACCCCCACCCTGTCAGAGGAAGACATTGCCACCAAGAAAAAGGCAATCGCTGATTACGAAGTGCTGTTGACTCAAGTCAAGAAAGCTGGCGAAGAAGACAAGGCCAAAAAGCAATGGATCAACACGGACACGGAGCTGGAAAAAGCCGTCAGCAAAGCCACCGAAGACCACCGTCGTGCCCAAGCCGTAGTGGAAAATGACGACTTCAAGACGAAAGAAACACTGGTCAACCAATGGAACGCCACGATAGAAGCACGTAACTGGCTCAGCCAAATGAAAAGTGCTGAAGCCATGGCCTCCAAAGGGAAACAACAAATAGAAGAATGCAAGCGCACCATCAACAACGAAAGCAAGATGCTTGTGGAAACGTTACAGCCAGCTTTCGACAAGGCGCAACAAGAGGTAAACAAAGCGCAAACCGCTCTTGACCAACAGACTGCCGAACTAAAATCCCAAGAAACAGCACTCGACGAGCTCCATCTGCCCGACCTGAGAAAAAAACGCGACGAGGCCAAAGAACTGCAACGGAACATCGCCATCACCTTCGAGCGAATCGAAATACGCAACAACGAAAAAGTACGCCGAAACAAAACCGCCCAATTGCTTGCAGATACCGCCTCCGACATTGAAAAGAAACAGCTAGTATCAGCGGAAATGAATCCGCTGATCCACGATGCCAAGGTGGTGATGGACGACCGCAAGGCGACACTCGACAAACAGAGCGACACCGTCAACAAGTTCGCCAAAACCCTACGACAGAAACTCCATATTGGCGACACCTGCCCCGTCTGCCGACAGGAAATCAAAAGCGCATTGCCCCACGAGGAGGAATTGGCCCAACTCGTCGGAGGCCTTGAAAAGGCTTATAAAGAGGCCGAAACGGCATATCAAGAACTGATGAACAAGAAAAACAAGCTGGATGCCGAGATCAAAGCAGCGCAAAAATCGTATCAGACCACCAAAGAAGAGTTCGACAAGGACAACTCCATCAAAACAGCAACCCAAAAAGTCATCGAAGCCTGCAAGAATTGTGGGCTGGAGACCATCGACGAAAAGACACCCGAAAAGCTGGCGACCCTAAAAGACAATACCGAAACCAGCTTGAAAAACCTTGAAGAAAAGATTGCCGAAGGAGCCAAAAAGGAAGCGCTCATCAAAACGCAAAGAGACGCCCTCGACAAGTCGAACAAAAGCTTAGAGCAACTAAAGACCGCTGCACAAAAAGCCCAACAGAACATCTCCGAATGCAAAAACAAGATCGCCATCGCTGAAGAACGCAAGAAAAACATAGAACTCGTGCAACTGAGACAAGCCGAAGAAACCTTGCAGACCAACAAACAGCAATTGGATGCTTTCCTTGACACGCATACCGAACTTGACATGACACGACTGGCCATCTTGAACGGCTACACCTCTCAAAACATCAACGAGACTCAGGCGACATTGGTAGCCGACAAGAACAAGGTGCTCACCCAAAACACACTGAAGGAAGATGCTGCAAGAAAACTGGAAGCGCACCGGCTGACGAAGCCCGCACTGAAAGAAGACGACACTATTGATCTTCTGGAAGCTCGTATCAAGGAAAACGAAAAGAACTCGGGAGAAATCTCAGAGAAGATTGGAGCCATCAACCAAGAGCTGAAAACCAATGAGGAAAACGAGAAACAGTGTGAACAGCTGAAAAAAGAAGCCGAGCAAAAGAAAGCCGATTACGAGAAATGGTCGAATTTGAACCAACTCATCGGAGATTCCACGGGCAACAAGTTCCGCAAAATCGCACAGAGCTATGTGCTAAACAGCTTGATCCACTCGGCGAACCACTATATGAAGACACTGACCGACCGATATACGCTGAAAGTGGCACCAGGCACCTTCGTCATCTCACTCGAAGATGCCTATCAAGGGTATGTAAGCCGGGCGGCAAGCACCATCTCTGGCGGGGAGAGTTTCCTGGTCTCGCTATCGTTAGCCCTCGCGCTCAGCGACATAGGACAGCAACTGGCGGTGGACACGCTCTTCATCGACGAAGGCTTCGGCACCCTCAGCGGTGAACCCCTGCAAAACGCCATCAACACATTGCGCACGCTGCACAAGAACGCGGGCCGACATGTGGGAATCATCAGCCATGTGGAAGAGCTGCAAGGAAAGATTCCAGTACAGATCCAGGTGGTCCAAGAAGGGAACCTCTCCAGCAGCGAAGTAAGGGTGGTGACCGCTGACCAGAGGAGTTAAACTAACTCCCCAAGTTCATCTTTATCCTTGAAGCCAAAATATCCACCACCACAGGGCTGGAGCCTTGCGGCAGGATGATGTCGGCGTAACGTTTGGTAGGCTCGATGAACTGCAAGTGCATGGGCTTCACAAAGGTCTGGTAATGACGCAACACCGCCTCCCAGGTGCGACCACGCTCGGCAATGTCGCGGTGGATGATACGCATCAAACGCTCATCGCTGTCGGTATCGACAAACACCTTGATATCCATGCGCTTACGCAACTCCTCGTTGTTCAGTACCAGAATACCCTCCACGATGATCACCTCCGTAGGCTCCACATGCACCACCTCTTGCGAACGAGCACAGGTGACGTAAGTATAAATAGGCATCGGGATGGTCTCGCCTCTCTTCAGACGATCAAGGTGCTCAATCATCAAACTCCATTCAATGGCGTCAGGATGGTCGAAGTTGATGTGCAGCTTCTCCTCCGGTGAGAGATGACCATTGTCATAATAATAAGCGTCTTGGGAAATCACTGAAACTGAATTGTTGGGCAGCTGTTTTACCAGCTCCTTGACGACGGTGGTTTTGCCCGAACCCGAACCGCCTGCGATACCAATGATTAACATGTTACATGCATTTTTTTTGAATCCACAAAAATAAAAAAAAGTACTTTTGTGGCAAATTTCAATGCCATGAAAAATTCAAAGAAGTTTTTTGCAGGGCTGATATTTGCCCTCGCCGCCTTAACAACAGGTTCATTTACAGCATGTTCCAATTACAAACCCACCGAAAAAGATCTTCCTATCGAGACTTTGACGGAGCTCCAAACTGCCTTTCCTAAAGCCGCTTACGTGGAGCTGACCGAGACCGCCACCTACGCCGTGAAAAACGAGAAAGGAAAAGTCATCGGCAGCGTCATGCTCTCCTCCCCTTACGCTGACGACATCAAAGGCTTCAACGGCCCCACGCCCTTGCAAATCGCCTTTGACCAAAACGGTAAGATCATCGAAGTGCGTGTGCTCGACAACGACGAGACTCCAAACTTCTTGAAACGTGTTGTCAACGCCGGATTCCTCGACTCCTGGAACGGCCTTACCGCTGAAGAAGCCCTCAACAAAGAAGTGGACGCTGTCAGCGGTGCCACCTTCTCCTCCAACGGCATCCAGAAAAGCCTAAAAGCAACACTGTCGCATAAGAAATAACGAGGGCTGACCACACGCCTTAAGAAATGGTATGATTCTTGTTTTAATATTTGTCTTTGTGTCAAATATTAAAAACAATTAATACCATGAAAAAGCTATTAGTATCGTTATTGTTGGTTCTCGCCGTCACCCTCTCGGCTGAAGCCCAACATTATAGAAAGCCGCATCCACGCAGGTTTGCACGCCGTCCCCACAGAGAGGCTCCCGCGCCAAGACCCAGATACCATGACCGGGGAATGACTTATTATTACAATCCCATCGGCGAGGTTCGGCTCCACGTCGGCGGCGAGCTGGGATTTACCGACATCGGAGGTCTCTTCATGCATGAGATCCCCTATCATTATGGCATTGGGGCCATGGCTGAAGTGCAGACCGGACGCCTGTTGAGTCTTGGCCTCGGAGCAGACTACTACGGCAGCCGCAACCTGGGCAGAGGCAACTACCAAAACGACACCTATCTCAATTGTGTGCCAATCTACGCCAACATCAGGCTCAGCACACCCGGACACTGCACTCGACTCTTTGTGGAAGGCAAAGCGGGTTATGCCATCCCTCTCAACAGCATGGAGCTCACGCATCCCTACCGTGGCGAGGTCGTAGCCCAAGGATTCTACACAGGAGTCGGCGTCGGACTTGACTTCTATAACAACAACATCAGCATTGGATTCAATTCCATTGACCTGCATTACATGGATAAAAACCACCTCCACAATGGCAGCACTGCAGACGGGATGTTCACCGATTTCTATATCAAATACTCGTATGCCTTCCCGCTGAATTAAGCTATTAACATCTTTTTAATTTTTAAACATCTTAATTTTTAAACATCTTAATTTTTAAACATCGAAAAACACGAAAAACACGAAAAATTTGTTCCTTTCGTGTTTTTCGTGTTTTTCGATGTTCCCTTATATTTCGATGTTCCCTTATATTTTCGATGTTCCCTTATATTTCGATGTTCCCTTAATTAAAGGTTGTCTTTGAAATATTGGGTGATTTTGGTGATTAGGTGGGCACGATCCATACCGCGGACATTATGTCCGTGACCAGGATAAACGAAGTAGTCGAGCTGTTTGCCATTATGGATGCAGTTCTCCACAAACACCAAGCTATGTTGCCACATCACTACATCGTCGGTGGTACAGTGAATCATCAGCAACTTGCCTTCCAGTTTGTCCGTCTTGTTTTCCAAGCTGGTCAGTTCATAGCCCTCGGGGTTCTCCTGTGGGGTATCCATATAACGCTCGCCATACATGATTTCATAATACTTCCAGTCGAGAACTGGGCCACCAGCCACGCTCACCTTGAACACTTCAGGATGGTTGATTTTCAGTGAGGTTGACATGAAGCCACCATAGCTCCAGCCATCGGAACCGATACGGTTGGCATCCACGTAAGGAAGGGTCTTCAGCCATTCGATGCCCGTCAACTGGTCGCGCATCTCCAACTGTCCGCACTGGCGATGGATGCACTGCTCGAAGGCCTCGCCACGGTCGGCAGAGCCACGGTTGTCGAGGGTGAACACGAGGAAGCCTTCCTGAGCGAGATAGTTCAGATAGATGCCTGCGCCAGCCGTCCAGTCGTCGGTAATCAGCTGGGCATGAGGACCGCCATACACATAGACGATGACAGGATATTTCTTCGAGGAGTCGAAGTTATAAGGCTTGATCAGACGCGTGTAGAGGGTCTGGCCGTCTTCAGCTTTCAACGTGCCGAGGGTAGTCTCACCGATGTTATAGTCCTTCAGCGGGTTCTCAGCTTCATGCAGACGGCTCACGAACTTACCGTTTTTATCCATCAAATCCACATTGAGCGGCACATCGGTGCTGGTGTAAACATCGATGAAATATCTCCCGCTCTTGGAGGGAGTCACATCATGGGTGCCGTGTTCCTTGGTGAGTTTGGTGACCTTGCCGTTCTTGATGTTCATCATGTAGCAGTGGCGTTCCAGCGGACTGACCTCGGTGGAACGGTAGTAGATGTATTGTCCGTCCTTGGAGAAGCCGTTGAAATCAGTGATGACAAACTCACCCTTGGTAAGCTGCTTCACCTGATGCTTGCTGATGGTGTAGAGATAAAGATGATAGTAGCCATCGCGCTGAGCCTTCCAGATGAACTGGTCGGGATTGTTGGGCAGGAAGTAAGCAGGGCCTTGAGGTTCCACATATTGCTCATCGCGATCCTCGAAGATAGTTTGGATAAAATCTCCGTTGACGGCACTATATTCATTGAATCTCAGATAGTTCTGTTCACGGTTCAGCACACCGATATAGACTCGTTTATTGTCGGGATTCCAAGTGATGGCGGTGAGATACTGTTCCACAGGCTCGCCTGTCTTGACCACGATTTCCTTGCCTGAAGCCATGTCATAGACATGCAGGGTAACTTGATGGCTCGTCATGCCAGCCATAGGATATTTGATAGGATTGGCGGTGGCGATACGTTCGGTGATATCCACCAGCGGGTAGTCGGTGACCATGCGTTCATCCATGGAATAGTAAGCCAGTTTGGAGCCATCGGGTGACCAGAAGATGCCCCCGTTGATGGCGAACTCGTTGCGATGCACGCTTTGGCCAGCCACCACGCCTTGGGGGTTGTCGGTAATCTGAATCTGCTTATCGCCGTCAGCCACATAGAGATTGTTGTCGATGGTATAGGCGATGCGCATGGTGCTCTCGCAAATATTTTGATTTTCAGAATTTTGAGGCAGAGATGTAATGGGGGTCATCACCTTCTTTTTGATATCAAATCGGTTCAGTGCGATGCCGTCTTTGCCCATGCTATAGAAATAGCACTCACGGTCGTTGAGCCAGGTCATCTGCGGGATACGGCGGAGGCTGTCCATGCCAGCCTCATGAGCATAGCCATTGAGTTCGTCCAAGGTGAGGAACACCCCTTCGTCTTTCTTTCCAGGGATCATGGTGAGGACTTCTTTGTCTTTCACCTTCATCAGGATGTCGGAATCGCCCACCCATTTCAGTTGGTTAGGCCGTTGGGCATAGAGGCTCCTGTTGTTATAAGAAGCGTCAGCGGGAGTAAAGAATTTCTTTTCTTGGGCGAAACCCTGTAGCGAAAGCAACAAGGTCAATGCTAATGAGAATAATGATAACGTTTTTTTCATGTTGTTGATGATTTGAGAATTTGGTGCAAAAATAAAAAATAGTTTGTTAGAGTCAAACATGCCATGCTAACTGCCAACTTTTTCTGTCTTTTTCTTGCGGGATAAACATTTATGACATATTTTTGCTGAAAAATTAAAATCATGAGACTATACACCAATGGCTTCACCGATTATGAACGTATCCGTACGGATGGACGCATTTATGTCGATAAAACCGACTTAATTTATAGTCTGACTCAAGAATCCAGTTTTGTTTTCCTTAGCAGGCCAAGGAGATTTGGCAAGTCACTGCTTTGCAGCACGTTGAAATATTACTTCCAAGGAAGAAAGGATCTCTTCGAGGGGCTCAGCATCATGGACCTGGAGAAGAAGTGGAACCAGCACCCTGTGCTGCATTTCGACATGAGCACTTGTAAGCATAAGTCGGATGAAAATGTCATCAAGGCACTGAACCTCCAGCTGGAGGATTACGAAGCGTTGTATGGCCGGAACGAGGAAGAGGTCACACCAGGGTTAAGGTTGAAAGGAGTGATTCGTCGAGCTCACAAAATGACCGGGTTAAAAACCGTGGTGATCATCGACGAGTACGACGCCCCGCTTTTGGATGTCCTGAACAAACCTGAAAGGCTGGAATCTTTGAGAGAGATTTTACAGGAGTTCTACCAAACCCTCAAGATCTGCGATGCCGACGAGCAGTTCGTCTTTATCACTGGCATCACCAAGTTCTCACAGCTGAGCATCTTCTCCACCATCAACAACCTTGACAACATCTCAATGGTATCTCGCTATTCTGCCATCTGCGGCTTTACCAAAGAAGAGCTTTTTACCTATTATAAAACTGACATCCAAGACCTTGCCAACAAGAGCCAAACATCGTTCGATCAAATTCTCGACAAGCTCAAGCTCCAATATGACGGCTACCATTTCGGGAAAGATTCCAAGGACATCTATAACCCTTACAGCCTTGTTAAAGCCTTTTGGGCCAATGAAATTGGTTCCTACTGGTTCTCCTCGGGCACTCCCACCTTTCTTTTCGAGGTGATGAGACGCTTCCACACTAACGTCCTCGAACTTGGCAACCTTGAAGTGCCTTCTTCGCAGTTCGACGTGCCCACCGAAGGGATGACCTCCGCCCTGCCCCTCCTTTATCAGTCGGGCTATCTCACCATCAAAAGCTACAATCCGGAACGCAACAAATTCACCCTCGGTTTTCCCAACGCCGAGGTCAAGGTGGGGTTCATGGAGAATTTCCTCAGCACCATGATGGGTGTCAACCAAAGCTCGAGAGGTTTCGCCGACGACTTTTACTTCAGTCTGAACAATCGTGACATCAATGGTGCCATGAAGGCCATGCAGGCTTTCTTCGCCTCCATCCCCTACCTCGAGTTCGGCCCAAAGGAGCTGGAGGACATCGCCAAATATGAGGCATATTATCAGGTGCTGACCTACGTGGTGTTCTCCACCATCAACTGCCGCACCTTCACCGAAGTGAAGGCAGCACTGGGACGCACCGACTTGGTGGTGTTCCTATCCGACACCATCTACGTGATGGAACTCAAGACCCGTGGCACCGCCCAGGAAGCCCTCGATTGTATCAATAGCCGAGACTACGCCATCCCTTACCAAACCGACGGACGAAAGGTGGTCAAGATAGGCATTGCCTTCTCCAAAGAGACACGCACCGTAGAAGATTGGCAAATTGATAGTTAACCCTAATTTTGTAAAATACCCGTATATTTTCAACTTGAAATAGAAAAAGAACAACTATGGACAAACTATTTGAACGTCACGATGTGTGATAGACAAGCTTCAAGAAGATATAATAATTCGGGCGAAATCTATCCAAAAATAGGTAGATTTCGCCCGAGAAATATAGTATTCGGGCGAAATCGATATAAAAATACATAGATTTCGCCCGAAATACTATTGTTCTTTCCTTCTTTTACCCTATCTTTGCACGGTCATCAAACAGCAACGCCATGGAAAAAATCATCGGAAGAGACTCGGAAATCAACCAACTAAAGACCATCTTCGATAGCTCCCGCTCGGAATTCCTTGCCTTGTACGGCCGCCGACGGGTGGGCAAGACCTTCCTCATCAACGAAGTGTTCAAAAAACACTTCGTTTTCAACATGACAGGAGTCATCGAAGGCTCGCTGAAAGACCAATTCACCGCCTTTTCCGACGCCATGGAAGATTACGGGTACAACCTTCCCGAACCCCCAAAAGACTGGATGCACGCGTTCATCATGCTGAAAAAAGCGTTGAAAAACACCATCAACAAAGAAGAACGCTGCGTCATCTTCATCGACGAACTCCCCGCCATGGATGCGGAAAACTCAAACGTGGCAGGGGCAATAGGCTACTTCTGGAACAGCTGGGCCTCGCTCCAAGACAACATCGTGCTCATCATTTGCGGTAGCGCCACCAGCTGGATGATCACCAACGTCATCGACAGCAAAGGCGGCCTGCACGACCGCCTCACGGAGGAAATGCCCATCCACCCTTTCTGCCTGCGCGAAGTGGAGGACTATCTCCTGACTCACCACTTTGTCTGGAACCGGCAAATGATCCTCCAAACCTACATGATCTTCGGCGGAATCCCCTATTACTTAAGTCTGCTCAACAAAGAGGAAAGCCTGGTGCAAAACATCGACCGCCTCTTTTTCAGCAGAGACGCCAAAATGCGACGCGAGTTCAAAAGACTGTTCAACACGCTCTACAAACACCCTGAAAGATACATCGACATCATCAAAGCGCTGAGCAAAAGCCGCCAAGGAATGACCCGCGAACAGCTGGCAACCCATCTGAAATGCGCCAACAACGGTCATCTGGGCGACAAGTTAGACGATCTGGTCTATTGCGATCTTATAAGGAAAAACATCGTCAGGGAAAAAGAAATCAAAAGTAAAGACGCCATCTTCCAACTATGCGACTTTTTCAGCCTCTTTTACCTGACCTTCGCTGACCGAGCCGAGGTTGAGATCGACTATTGGTCACACCATATCAACACCCCTGAGGTGAACACATGGATGGGACTGGCCTACGAACGAATCTGTATGGCCCATATCCCGCAAATCAAACGGGCACTCCGCATCGACGGCATCTCCACCCTCAGCTACTCCTGGCGCAGTAAAACATCAGTGCCCTCCACGCAAATTGACATCATCATTGAACGCGCTGACAAAATCGTCAATGTGTGCGAAGTGAAATACTGCGAAGGCAGCTATTTGCTGGATAAAAACGAGTACGAAAAACTCAACCTGAGACGAAACACCTTCATGAAAGAGACAGGACTTCGACACGCTTCCTGGCTCACTCTCATCACCATAGAAGGCGTGGCCAAGGGGATGTATTCCGAAATGATCCAGAGCCAGGTGAAACTGGATGATTTATTTATGTGACGCTACTCCACCTCCCGCACCAACCGCACCGCAAGCTCGACAAGGTAAACCAGGTGCTCAACCTCTTTAACTATGAAATGAGACCCGCTCCCAAACACCTTGAATCATAAGAGCCGCAACAATTTACTACAAAAACCTCTTGGCCGGATTGTTGGATGCCCGCATGGGAGGCGATGATTGCCCGGTCTTTCCTTTCCGAGGATTTAAAACAACGTTTTCTCGACTTGATTCGCGACAGGCTCCGACACATTGGGATATAAGAAGCTGTTTTGATTTTTTGTTTAAAGTTTTTGATTTTTTCTTTTTCGGCTTCTTTGAGGGTCTTTTTGGTCTGATTTTTTGTTTCGCTCACTCCGATAGCCCGCTATCGTCGTTCGCTCAACAGAAAAATCATCCTCAAAAATCCCTCTCAAATAAGCTCGAAAAAAAATCAAAACAGCTTCTAAGGACTTCCGTAAAATTTTGACGCTCCCCAGAAAGCATTTCCAGGGAGCGTCAACAGAGGAATGAATTATATAAAACGAAACGCCTTACTTTGGATAGATGAACGTCGTCGTCCCGCCGTTTCGCAGGTAGATGTAGCCCTCGCCGGGAATCATCAGCCGAAGAGAACCCACCCATTCGCCTGAAGCGGCATCGTAGGTGCTGTTGTTGCCCTGACCCTTGATCATGTCGCCGTTGTTGGGGACGAGATTGCTCAACGCCTCCTCTATCGGCTTCACCTCGGTGAGCAGGCAGCTGATCCAGTTCCAGCCCTGCATCAGCAGGATGGGCACATTGACACACTGGGTTTCTGATGACGACGAAGCCGCAGCCTTGAAATTCATCAGATACGGGTTCGACAGGCTGCCGTAGCCGTCGGCGTTGAAAACCAGCGTCTCCTCCAGACCCAGCTCCAGCTCCTCGCCACTGTCGTGGTTGTAGAGCTTGAACGTGAACTCATCGCCTTCGGCACCGTAAACAGTGAGCCACAGCACATAACGCTGCGCAGGGGCGAAATACTCAGGCTGCTGGCTTCCACGGCATTCATCGCCGCAGAACACCCCCACCTCGAGGGTGGCACTCTGCTGCTCTATCCCATAGAGCTGGATAACACCCGTCATCGTCATGTTCAAGGCGTAGGGAGCAGTTACTGGGGTCCAATGGCCAGCGGATAATACGCCGCTAGCCAGCATGAGGATCAGAAATAAAAGATGTTTTCTCATGATTATTGCGTTTTTACCTAATAACACAAGACTTATCTCTTTACAATGTTATGGACTGAAACTCCGTCGGCGGTGACCACACGCAGCGTATAGAGGCCTTCGGCCTGGGCTCTGAGATCCACACTCATCATGTCGGCCTTGGCTTTCTCCATGAAGACGCGCTGACCCAGGGTGTTGTAAACCTCCACCCTCTCGATGCCAGTGCCTTCCACCTGGAACACGCCGTCGGACGGGTTGGGATAGACCGACACCTGAGGCATCACACTGTCATCGATGCCGAGGTTGCCGAATCGCAAGACAACGGGACTGGTGAGGGTTCCCAAGGTGGCATCAACGGTGAACGACTGCTTTTCGGCGGCGGTAGCGATGGCGGTGCCGTCAGTGAGACGGAACGTCATTGTCTCGTCCTGCTCGCCAAACACGGTCAGGAAGGCCACATAGCGATCCAACGGAGCGACCCACAGCAGTTTCACGCTGCCTCGGCACTCGTCGCCGACGAAGGCGGCCAGCTCATAACCTTCTTGGCGCAGCTCGTGGCCGTTGAGTTCCACCACAGCGGTGAGGGTCATGTTGTTGGCATAGTCGCCAGCGTAAGGCTTGAACATGTTGTGTTCCGGAGTGACGTTGACACTGGTGGTCTCGCTACGGTTAGTATTATAGACCAATGTCTTGGCCTCGTCGCCGAGCGACTGGTACATATAGCCTTGCCCAGGTTCCAGGGTGTTGAGGGTGCCATACCAGTTGCCGTCGCCGGCGTAGTACGAGGCGTAGCCGTTGCGACCCTTGACGATGTCATCGCCTTCGGGGGTAATGCCACTCATGGCGGTGCCGACGCTCATGGGCTGCTGGCAGGGGAAACCTATCCAGTTCCAGCCTGGGTTGAGGGTGATGGGATGGTTTTCAGGATTGGCAGGCTCTCCTGTTACACTGACCTCACAGGCCGCATTGGTGCGAATCATATACAGTTGCTCGTTGTTGATGGATTTCAAAGTGCCAAACCACATTAAACTGCCATTATTTTCGAAACTTTCCACATAACCATTATCCCTTGATTTGATTAACAGGCCATGCTCGCCAAGGCTGCTCTCCACCAATGAAAGTCCATTGATACCGGAAAGCTCAATATAACTCGACCACCAGTTCCAGCCCTCCGTGAGCGGAGTGGTTTGGGAAGATGCGAAGGAAGAAATGAAGTTCAAAACGTATGGGTTGAGGAGATTGCCGTAGCCATCGACATTGAAGTTGACAGGAGCGGGCGATACAAGGTCGAGTTCCTGTTCTGTTTCATGGTCATAGAGACGGAAGGAAATCTGGTCTCCCATTTCGCCGAAGATAGTGATTTGGACCACATAACGTTGGGTTGGGCCAAAACAGGAAGCCGACTGGCTGCCGCGGCACTGTTCTCCACAGAAGGCTCCCAGTTCCAATCTATCCGAAGTTTGTTCCACACCATCAATCATGATGACACCCGTCAAAGTCATGTTATTGGCGAAGGAGGAACTGTTAGGTGTCCAGTGATTGACTTCGGAAGTTTCAGCCACAGTAAAGTTCGCCAACAGATTCCTTTCCCCTGTCACTGTGAAGGTATATGTAGCATCAGCAGAGACCTCTTCCCCATTCTCTATCCAGCTGACGAAGCTAAAACCTTCATTTGCCGTAGCCGTCAAAGTAACCAAAGAACCAAATTCGTAATAACCATCACCGGTTACCACGCCGCCTTCAGACGGATTCGGTGCAGCGTTGATGTTGAAATAATCTGGCTGGACGGTGCTGTAGATGAAGTTAGCTACCAAAATCCTATCACCATAAACTGTGAAGGAATACTCGGCTTCGGTGGAAACCACCTCTCCGTTCTCCGTCCAGTTGTCGAAGATGTATCCCTCGTTGGCCAAAGCGGTCAAAACACAAGTTTCATCCCATGCGTAGGCTCCTGCTCCTGAAACCGTGCCTCCAACAGCTGGGGCAGGAATGGTAGTAACATTAAACACACCTTCCATACCGACATAGGTGAAAGTGGTTTTCGGTAAGAAGTTCCAGAACTGACCATTTGAGCCAAAGATGTTATCAATGCTGTTGGGATCCCATCCGCAAATATCGGAATCTTGGACGGTGATGCCATAGAATCTACCATTAAAGATCTGGAAGGATGCCTTTACAGGATTATAGACACCAATCAAAAGATTACCTCCATGGTAACAATATGGTGTGGTGAAATTAATCAACAACTCGCCGTTAGAAACCGAGAGGCTTCCTTCGTAAACGATGGTTGCGTCTTCAATTCCCTGATATTCGGAAATCGTCGCTGAGTCAACTTCTTTCATGAACACCTGGAAATAGGCAGAGCCATAAGAGACTGACGAATAATTGGAGGAGTAGCATTTCATGGAGGTGATGCACGAGCCGTTCATTTCGGCAAGCATGGAGGACGGCATGACATACTCCTGTTTCCCGTATTGATTAATACACCAGCCAGTAACAGGGAAGCATTCGTTGGTGACTGTTCCGTCACATACGGTAAGTGAGCTTTCATCATTATTCACCACATCGCTCATGAAGTTGGCGATGAGATCTCTGTTGCAGGTCACCGTGAAGGAATACTCGGCATCCGTGGAAACCACTTCGCCGTTCTCCGTCCAGTTGACGAAGGTATAACCCTCATTGGCTGTGGCCGTCAATGTAACCGACACGCCGAGAGCATACTCGCCCATGCCGCTCACCGTTCCGCCTTCAGCCGGGTTCGGCGTGGCGTTGATGCTATAGTAACTCAACGTGACAGGAGAAACCAACCGAACGCTTAATCCATCGCATCGATGATTATAATCTATTATTAATTCTGACTCATACACATAAAAGGCATAAGCACAATTAGTTCCATCGAAGAAAGTGCTGTAGCTATTGCTGTCGTTGAAATAGGAAGATGACCAGTAGGAACCTCTGTTCTCACACACTAAAGACTGTCCCACTCGTGCGCCAGCACTAGGCAAAAACACAGCACCGTTGATTTGAAGCACTTCTTCCCACTCGGATTGCGATATTGTATTACTATCAAAATCAGCTTCTCCGTCATTAGGGCTATTAAAAGTATAGCAAGAGCTATCCCATAAATCTGGCAATAAAACCAAACCACATACCTCATTCACTTTTGCTTTGGCATAACGTATTCCAGATGAAGTAATCCTACTATTAATAACATAATCCCATTCATCTTTCGACAGCGTTCTCCAAATACCTGATTCATTACCTCCATTTGAAATTGAATTATATACTCCCCAATCAGAGTTGGCATATTGCTCGGTTAAATCGTACAATCCATACGGGCCATAAAATGTCCACTGATTCATAGCATTGGTACTACACCAAGGCTGATAATTGGAATTGCCATTATTCCAGCCACTGGTACCCCATCCAAACAAATCAATAAAACCACTGTAGGTTTGTGAAATATTACTATTAGTACTACCTACAATGTCATATTGGTTCTCTGCAAACCTCCATGTGTTGGTAGAAGCTTGATATTGCAGATTGCCTATTGAAAAACACACTTTGTCTCCATTTTCATTTACAGCGAAGGTGCTATTAATGGCTCCTATGGGGAATACTTCTTGAATAGCAAAAACAGCTGTCAATTCCCTGTCGCTGGTCACCGTGAAGGAATATTCAGGATCAGTGGAGACCTCTTCCCCGTTCTCCGTCCAGTTGACGAAGGCGTATTCCTCGTTGGCTATGGCCGTCAGCGTACATTCATCAAAATGGTTATAGGTGCCTGCTCCTTCCACTGTGCCACCCTCCATCGGGTCGGCCACAGCGGTGACCTCATAACTGTTCAAACTGAAGTTGGCGGTCAAAGAGCGTTCACCCGCTACCGTGAAAAGATACGTGGGATCCGTGGAGACCTCCTCGCCATCCTCAGTCCAATTGACGAAAGTATAACCCTCGTTAGGTGTGGCGATCAATGTACACGTTTCTCCCAATGCATACTCTCCTGCTCCTGTCACTGTGCCGCCCTCAATAGGACTTGACATAGAAGTAATGTTATATGCACCATTTAGTTCTGTAAAAGTGAAAGTAGTTTTAGGCATAAATGTCTCCCTAAAGCCTGGTCCAGTAAGAAGATTAATATCGTCTCCCTCGTTTAAAGTACTCACAAAGCCTGTTTCATGACTCAGGGTTTGCCCATAGAAATAACTCCAACCAACTCTATTACCCTTCACACAATTATATACTCCTATCAACAAATTTCCCCCTTGATAATAATAGGGTGTCGTGAATTCAATTTCCAAAAGACCTTGTGATGACAGGAAAAGGCTACCTTCGTAAACGACAGTTCCGTCTTCATATCCTTGGAAAACATCGCTGTCATCAAAATTCTCAAAATCCACCTCTTTCATAAAGACCTTGAAACTGGCAGAACCATACGACACATTAGAATCCGTGTTATAACAGGTCATGGACGTAATCAAACTCTCCTTCATTGGAGCAAGGTCGCTAGCAGGCATCACGTATTCGCATTTGAAAAGATAACAAGCTCCCCAACCAATGATGGGCATGCCTTCATTTTGAACAGTGCCATCATAAACTGTTAATGTACCGTCATTTCCAGTCGTTCCAGGTATTTCCTCACAGTCCACATCGAACTCATACGAGAAATTGCTGCTCATATTTTCACCATGGTAAATGACATTGCCGTTCGAATAACAAATATTGAAAGAACACTCGCCTATGTATTGTCCGTTAATCCATGTCAGCGTAATGTGATCACCATTAATAACAGTTATGGTTTGTTCACCGGATGATCCTCCAGAGAGGGTGATTTCTTCACTGCTTTCATCCCCATGACTCACCACCAGTTTGTTGCCATTCCATCCGTCACCATAGGAATCAAAGAGTTGGACAACCAGGTTGCACATCGAGCCTTCCTCAACAAAATGAGCCTCTAAGTTTCTGTCGCTAGTTACATTGAATGAATACTCGGCATCATTCGACACCCTAACGCCGTCTTCAGTCCAATACAGGAAAATGTAGCCCTCGTTAGGCGTGGCGGTCAGCGTACAGGCACTGTTCCATTCATAGGTTCCTTCCCCACTCACCATACCGCCTTCAGTAGGCATCGCAATAGCTATGATTTCATGAGGCTGTCCATCTATCGCTTGAACGGGTAGGCGGCTACCCCAGTAATCGTCTGCCTGATAACTTTCAAAACTACCTTCAGGAACATACAACACACAATTCTCCGAAAGACCATAAAATGAGGCCCATGTATCATATTCATATCCTCCTCCACTTGATGATGGTGGTGTTGTAGCAAGGCATATTATCGTGGTCAACGCAGTTGATTGATAGAAAGCCGCTGCTTGCACATTGTTTACTGTTTCAGGAATTACAACGCTTGTAATGCCTGTCATTTGGAATGCTCCCTCATGATGATTATTCAACAATGCAGTCACTGTGTAAATTTCCCCATCGTAGCTAACCTCACTTGGTATAATAAGGTCCCCTATAACATAAGGAACTTCCTGATAAGCTTCATTAGGACTAACCAAACCAACAGTATGATCAGTACTGCTAATTATGTCATAATACAAGGTTTGTCCGCTTGGGGCAATAGCGGAAAAATCATAATCATAAGCCCATGACGCACCTATTCCCATGAAGAATGCAACAAATAGAAGCATAATGCGCTTCTTGTTTTGTAGATGTTTATTCATATAAATAACGTTTTAAATTTTAAAAATGATTATTATTTTCGTCCACTGATTGTTCTTTTGCAAATTACTTTACAAATAAATAAAAAAAAATCCTTGTTCCGTTGGGTCATTTTGGGTCATTTTGCATCGGTCTGATTATCAATAAGATATAAAGAATTCTAAAGCCTGTTGAAATGACCACCCTAGACAAGGGGGTTGCGATGAATTCAGCCTTTATTTCGCTACGAACTGCGTTTTTGTGGTTTCGTAGCGAAATAAATGTATTTTTATTCTGAATCGTTTTGTGTTTCAGGGATTGAATTATTTACCCTCGTTTTCTTTTAAGAGCATGTCAACCCGAAGCGTATTTTGCAAAATACACTTTCAAATAGATTTTGTATTTTGTAAAATACACATATATTTGCAGCTTGAACTTGAAATAGAAAAAAAACAACTATGGACAAACTATTTGAACGTCACGATGAATACCTCTCTATCGTCCCCATGGAATTCATCAGGAGTTTCATGCAGCAAATCGACTGGTCGCTCCGGCTCATCGCCATCAAGGGGCCAAAAGGCGTGGGAAAAACAACCCTCATGCAGCAATACATCAAACAACATTATGCGCCCGACGACAGGCATGTGTTGTTTTGCTCCGCCGATGCCCCCTACTTTGCCACTCATACCCTCGTTGATACCGCCAACCAGTTTTGCAAAATAGGCGGCCAACACCTTTTTATCGACGAAATCCACAAATATGAAAATTGGAGCCGAGAAATCAAGGATATCTACGACCTTCATCGAAACCTTCACATCGTCATCAGTGGCTCATCACTACTGCAAATCAACGACGGGCAAGCTGACCTCTCGCGCCGTCTCACAGCTTATTCCATGCCCGGACTATCGTTTCGCGAATACTTGACGATGGGATTCGGTGTCAACGCCCCAACCATCTCGTTGGACCAGCTCCTCTCCACCCCCAATCAGTTCTGCACCGAGGTCAAGCAGCAATGCCACCCCTTGGAACATTTCAAGAGCTATCTGAAGGCTGGCTACTATCCGTTTTATTTCGAAAGCAAAACGAACTATCAGAATACCGTGGAATCGGTGGTCAACTATATCATTGATACTGAACTTCCGAATTACAGAGGGTTAGAGACAGGCAACACCCGCCGCGTCAAAGCCCTGCTGAACGTGCTGTCACAAATGGTCCCATACGAGGTTGACATCACCAAATTATCGACCACTATCGGCATCCAACGTCCCACTACCTTGAAATATCTGAAGCATCTCGAAGAGGCTTCGCTGATCCACAGGTTGTTTACAGAGATGAGCACCATCACAGATTTGCAGAAGCCCGACAAAATCCTGCTCGACAACAGCAACCTGCTTTACATTTTATCGGACAAACAGCCTGAAATTGGCACTGTCCGTGAAACCTTCTTCTGCAACCAACTTCATTCGGCGGGTCACCGTGTGGAATATGGCGGGATGAAGAGCGGTGACTTCCGGATTAACGGGAATCTAACTATTGAAGTGGGAGGACACGACAAGACATTACGTCAAGTAAAGGAAGAAGCCAAAGGCTATGTCGCCGCTGATGACATCGACAGTTCGACTTTCCATAAGATTCCATTGTGGGCATTTGGGTTTTTGTATTGACCAAAGGACCCTCAAATAGTTTAACCTTCCCAAACTATCAACCTTTACCGGCTGGCACAAAAGGACGCAAAAAAAAATTCAAAAATGTAAAAAAGAAAAATTGCTAGTTTGTTTGAAAAGTGTATTTTTGTATTCGGGAATCACATTGAAAAGTGTGGTTTTTGACCGCAAAATTTATTTGAAAAGTGTAGATTACCATGCTGTACCGCAAGATTACATCGTATCTCGAAAACCACCTGAAGTCGGGTACCGACAAGATTCTCATATTACAAGGTGCCCGTCAGATTGGCAAGTCGTTCAGCATTCGCGAAGTGGGCACGCGGCTCTATAATAACTTTGTGGAGATCAATTTCGTGGAGGACGACGAAGGCGACCAACTCTTCAAGAACATCCACAAGAAGGAGGACTTCTACCTGACCCTCAGCATGGTGGCTGGCGACCGGCTGGGCGACCGCAACGACACGCTGGTGTTTCTCGACGAAATTCAACACTACCCGCAGTATCTCACCATGCTGAAATTCTTTCGCGAGGATGGCCGCTACCGCTATATCACCAGCGGCAGCTTGCTGGGCATCACGCTGCAGGATGCGACCTCCATCCCCGTTGGTAGCGTCATCCCCAAGGAGATGTTCCAACTCGACTTCGAGGAGTTCCTCATTGCCAACGGTTTCGGTGCCGAAGCCCTCAATATGCTTCGCGATGCCTACGAGAACCATCAGAGTCTCACCGAGGAGCATCACAACTACGTGATGGACCTTTTCCGTCGTTATCTGCTGGTAGGCGGAATGCCCGAAGCCGTCAACACCTACCTCAGTACGCACAATATCGTCCGGGTGCGCGAGGTGCAGGAGGGTATCCGCGGCCTCTATGCCTCCGATGCTTCCAAGTACGAGAAGGAGCAGAACAAAAAGCTGCTCATCCGCCGCATCTACGAGATGATTCCCTCGCAGATGGAGAACAAGAAGAAACGCATCGTGGCGAAGGAGATTCGCGGCAAGAAAGGCGACCGCTTCGAGCAGTACCAGGAGGAGTTCGAGTATCTCATCTCGTCGGGCATCGCGCTGGCCGTTCACGCCATTGCCAACCCCCACTTTCCATTAAGCGAGTTGTTACAGAAAAATCTGCTGAAGCTCTACCTGAACGATGTGGGGTTGCTCACTGGCCAGCTCTATCGCAACAACATCCGACCCGTGCTCGACGACGTGCGCAGCATTAACCTCGGAAGCGTCTATGAGAGCGTGGTAGCGCAAGAACTACGTGCCCACGGACACAAGCTTTTCTACTATGACCAGCGCAAGCAGGGCGAAGTGGATTACCTGATTGACAACTACACGGCCATGAGTCCTCTCCCGATTGAGGTCAAGTCGGGCAAGGACTACACCGTGCACAGTGCCCTCAACAACCTTCTGGGCAACCCCGACTATCACATCTCTGCAGCTACTGTTGTCTCCAACGAACGCCTGATTCGTCAAGACGGCAAGATCACTTACATGCCCGTTTACCTTGTGATGTTTATGGAATCAGACGCGCCTGCCGAAGACGAATCGGATTATATCTTCTGACATCGAGAAGGATTTCAAAAGGTAGCGAAATAAACGCATTTTTATTCTGAATCCAGCACCAAGCGCACCGCGAATGGAGTAACGTCAACTTGTGTTGAGGACTAAGGCTCAAACAGATGGTCAAGGGTTACCACTTTCTGGAAAACACCGCTATGGATACCGTATTTCAGACCGTATGTGGTAACGAGTGTCATCTGTACATTGTGGCGACGACTTACGTGCTCTATCATCCAATTCAGGCGCTCGCGGAGCTTCATCTCATAATCGTTCGTTACCGCGAACTCAGTGTTGACGAATTTCATCTCGCACAGATTAACCACTCGGTCGGAACGGTTGATGATAAGGTCGATTTGCATTCCTTTCTGCCCTTCTATACCTCGCATCGTCCATGCAGCATTCTCGGAACTGACACCACCCACCCCCAAGGCTGATTTGATTTGACCTATATGATAGAGGCAGGCGTTCTCAAAGGCTCGTCCACGCCATGGATGCAGGACTGGACTGTTCTCGTTATCGCGCCAGAAGTGTTCTCCTCTGTTTTGTTTTTCTACTTGATCAAGATAGAACAGGCAGAAAGGGTCAATAAGACGATACTTCTTATTTCGCTTGTCATTCTCAAAGGGTTTGTAATATTCAATAAAATCGCCCGCCACCAATGCCCGGAGCATATCAGAAAGACCTTTGCCGGAAGGAATGTCGGTCATTTGGACAATCTCATCGCGGCTAAAGCCCTCATGCCGTTTCGCCAACAGCTTGATGATGGCCTTATACGGTTCAGGCGAGCGGAAGATGGAGTTGAACAGACGATCAAACTCGTCCTTCAGTTTTGCTTTACGGTCAAAAAACAGGCTATCGATGATCTGAGCAAGGCTGAAGCCAGGCTGCACATAGCTCAGATACATCGGAATGCCTCCCACAGTCATATAGAGTTGCAGGATGTCGTATCGTGACATCGTGACATTCAGCATCTGCAGCATTTGCTCGGCTTCGTGGAGACTAAAGGGCGAAAGTTGTATTTCAGCATTCACTCGGTCATAGAGTCCACCGTATGAGTTGATGAAATTGTCTTGTATCCATGAAGTAGCCGACCCGCAGACGATGAGCATCAGATGGTCTTGTCCAGCACCCCAGCCATTCCAAAAATGCTCGAAGGCGGTCATAAAGCCCGACCGTGGTGTGTCCATCCATGGCATCTCGTCAATAAACACCACCGCACGCTGGCTCTTATCCGCCCTGTCAATCAAGGCAGAAAGCCTGTCGAAAGCTTCCGTCCAGTTCTTGGGGTGGACATCCGTTTCAGCTCCATAACGGATCAAACTGGAATTGAATGCCGTCAGCTGAGCCTCCAGTTGGTTTGTGTCCTCCAATTCGAGAGGCGACAATCCAGTATGATAAAACACAAAACGATCCTTGAATAGTTCTCTGACAAGATAAGTCTTGCCAACACGTCTGCGTCCGTAAACCGCGACTAATTGAGCCTGATGGCGATGATATATGTTCATGAGTTCCTCTGACTCACGTTTCCTTCCGATGATGATGCCCATATTCTTGTCAACTTGATTACGGTGCAAATAAACAAAATAATTTGCGAACCAGCAAGCGTTTTGGATATTTATTTATCCACGAAGTATATAAAATATCATTTCGTGGATAAATAGACACCTTATAATCATCCATAAAACAACAAATTTAATATATCGTGGTCGTTTTTATTCCACCTCCCGCACCAACCGCACCGCCAGACCGTCGCCACGATGCCCATTGGCTAGGATAAAAACGAAACCGATGCCATAGGAATCTTCAGCACCAGCGGTAGAAGAATGGTATGCTCCTACATCCGTATAGACTCCGTCAATGGTGCGCGCACCCGCTTCAGGCAAGAACACAGCTCCGGCAGGCTCCAGCATTTGCTCCCAGTCGGCAAGAGCGACCACGTTGCGGTCATACCCGATTTCGGACGTATTCACTGAATTCAGCTGATAGGTGGACACATCCCAGTTGTCGGGTAACAACAGCAGACCGTTAACGCCGTTCACACAAGCTTTGGCGAAACGCACGCCAGACGCCGTATTGCGCACAAAAAACAGATACGCCCAGTCGTCACGGCTCGGGGTATGCCACAAATGCTCTTCGTTGCCACCGTTCGAGATGGCGTTGTAGCCCCAATCGGCCTTGCCCGAATGGTCAGAAAGGTCGCATGAGGCCTCGCCGTAGGCACGATGCAACGCGTTGCTTTGCGTGTCCTTGTTGCCACTCCAAGGCTGCCAGTTCACCGCACCATGGTCATAGCCGCTGGTGCCCCAACCAAATAAGTCGATCCAGCCGTCGTATGTTTCCGAGATCTTGTTGTTGTCCAATCCGACGATATCATACTGATGCTCCGCGAAACGCCAGGTTCGCGTCGTGGCCCGATACTGAAGGTTGCCTTTCGAGAAATACACCTGCTTGCCCTCACCCACCGAGAACAGCCCGGGCAACGCACCTTCGGGCAACTGCATCTTGGTTTTGGAAGGCAGGGTGTTGAAGGTGACCTCGTTGCCGTAAACGATGCCGGCACTGCCCGAAAGATAGGCCCTGGCGAAATAGG
>JAEEGF010763452.1_pt1 | contig 39980 bp, 29 predicted proteins | sample 9134171 | NCBI WGS metagenome assembly JAEEGF01 (sample SAMN16246542, study PRJNA631951) | gut metagenome | biome: gut microbiome; feature: rumen; material: AP-attached | host: Bos | place: Iran: Karaj | collected 2018-10 | reverse complement strand
CAGAATAGTAGAGCACCAGTTTCTTCTGTGCAAAGCCTGTTGTGATGGTTGCCATAGCGGCAACAGCCATGATTATTTTTTTCATCGTCTAGTTGCTTTTATAGGTTTTATATCTGTTTGAATGTTAAGGGGGACGAAGCGGGTTCGTCATCACGATGGCAAAATTACGAAGAATTTGCTGAAATACCAAATAATCTCCCCAATCTTTTTTATTGAGAGAAATTCTATTGCTACGTTTACATGAGATGCACATCGCTTGAATGCAATCATATTGACAGGCTCTCCTCCGTTACCCATTCTCTATGAATGGTCAGGATTCATGATGAAAAGTGGGCGTTTCGTTGATAATATTTCTTTGTCCGTCTTTTTTTTCTTACTTTTGCAGGCAAAATATAATAAAAGGTGAAAGAATGAAACGATTTTTATCTCTTGTTGTTTTGTGCTTTTGTGTGTTGCTGGCATCACCCAAATATATCGGTGATGTTAATGGCGACGGTGTGGTTACGGTTGCTGACGTGACGGCAATGGTGAATATCCTTGTTTCCTCCCAGTCTTCCACTGACGGAGTGGAGGTTAATGATAACAACCGCTTGGCTGATGTCGACGAAAACGGGACCATTGATAAAGCCGACCTGATTGCTTTGGTCGATATCATTTTGAGTAAAAGGGAAGCGAAGTGGCTCGATGACGATGATGTCGACGCCTTGTATATAGACTATACCGACGAGGGAGCCTCTTACCGAATGCCGACGGCATGGATGCCTTATGTGACGGTAGCTGTTAATGGTACCGATGTTGTTGTCACTAATACCAACGAAACCGAAGAATATGTGACGGTGCTCAGTGGCTCGTGTGCCGATGGCTCGTTTGTCTACAACGGTACTTTCAAGACCACCATCGTCCTGAACGGACTCACCCTCACCAATCAGCGGGGCACGTGCATCAATATCGAGGATGGCAAGCGCATTAGTTTGCAACTCGCCGACGGAACCACGAACAGTCTTGCCGACGGTTCAACAGGCAAGGCGGCCCTTTTCTGTAAAGGTCATTTGGAAGTGAGCAAGGGTGGGGCGCTTACCGTGCAAGGCAATGTAAAGCATGCCATTAGCACGAAGGAATACATGGAGGTGAAGAAGACCGCCGGCACCATCACTATTGCTGGTGCAGAGAGCGATGGCATTCATGCCGAGCAGTATTTCAAGATGAATGGCGGCACCATCGTGATGCGTAACGTTGCCGGCGATGGCATCCAGGCAGAGGCCAAACTGGATGGCGAAGAATTGGATGGCCAACTCATCGTCAATGGCGGTACTATCGATATCACTCTGACGGGAAGCGACGTGGCGGCTTTGCAAAGCGACATGCTCATGACGATTGCCGGCGGCGACATCACCGTGACTAGCACGGGCAGTGATGTGAAGGCCTTGAAGAGCGATGCGGATATCGTGGTGCAGGATGGAAGCATCGAGGTTACACAAAGTGGCGGATACCTTGTCAGCGAAACTACTTCCGGTAGCACTACCGTTTACGACCCCAGCTATTGCGCTGCCTTGAAGGCCGAAGGCAATGTCACGGTGAGTGGCGGTAACATGACTATCAATAGCACAGCAGATGGTGGGCGTGGCATCAATGCAACAGGGAATATCGACATACAGGGTGGCGTCCTCAACATCAATGCCAATGGCCGTGGCGGTACACTCGACCTCAGTTCTACGGGTTCGACGACTACCAGTAGTTATCGCCTTTACGTCTCGCTCCCAGCTGCCAATAGTGGTGGCTATCAGCCAGGCGGACAGCAGCAGTCGGCATGGAAGAATGTGTATCTCTACGATAGCACTGGCAACCTCGTGTCGGCTCTGGGCAACCAGAAGAGTTTCACGGTGAATGGTACGACCACCACGTTCTACTATTATGACTTCGGCTCGGCTACCAGCGGCACTTATTACTTGAAAAGCGACGATTACACCAGTGGCGGCGGCTGGGGCGGTACCACCTACACCATTCGCACGGCAAACATCTATCTCAACCTGACGGGCAACGATGCGTTCTATAGCATCGTCAACAGCTATACCACCAGCGGCTCTACGCGCACGTACACGATAAATAATGTGTCGAGTACCTATGCCAATGCCTCGTCGGCTACAGAGGAAGGAGAGACCTTCAAAGCCTTCTGCCTGAAGAGCGATGCCGACATTCATGTTTCTGGCGGCACTCTGACGCTCGAGCACTCCGGCACGATGAGCAAGGGCATCAAGGCTGATGGAACCGTTGCCGTGAGCGGTGGAAACATTAACGATACGGCGGCTGGCGACTACATGATAGTCGGTGCCGACCCCACTTATTCCGCAGCAATCAAGTGCAATACATATATTGGCTCTGATGGAGAGGTGACCATCCAGGGAACGGGCAGCGCATCGCGTGGCATCTCAGCCGATGCAACGCTGACGATCTCTGGTGGCACCTACGACATCACACTTACCGGTGACGGTGCTACCTACACCGGCAATGGCGATACGGAAGGTGCCGGCAGCCGAGGATTGAAGAGCGATGGCGACATGCTGCTTCAGGGCGGCACGGTGACGATTGATTGCTCGGCACGAGGCGGAAAGGGAATCAAGGTGGGTACCAGTGATGTCAGTGGTGCCAATGGCGCTCGTCTGACGATTGGCAAAGCCTCTTCGGCAGGACAAGGACCCACGCTCAACGTTAAGACCACGGGCAGCTATTTGGCTACCGAGTCGAGCGGTGGTGGCGGCAACCCATGGGGAGGCGGTGGACCGATGGATGCTGGCTTCATCGGCAGCTGCAAGGCGGTGAAGTGCATGGGACCCATCGAGGTCTATGGCGGCAATGTCCATCTGAGTACAGCTTCCGATGGTGCTGAAGGCCTCGAGAGTAAGTCGACGATTACGTTCAACGGCGGAATGTTGGAGAGCGACGCCTACGACGATGCAATCAATGCTGCATCTACCATCACCTTCAACGATGGCTATGTCTGGGCGCATGCCTCAAACAACGATGCCATCGACTCAAACGACTCGAGAACGGGAATCGTCGTCAATGGCGGTGTGGCCATCGCCTCAGGAAGTAGCAGTCCTGAAGAGGGATTTGACTGCGACAATGCTGCATTCATCATCAACGGAGGAGTCGTCATTGGCACAGGCGGTGCACAAGGTGGCGGCGGTGGTAGCGGCGGACTGCCCACATCTGCCCAGCAACCCTACGTGACTCTGTCTTCGGTGAGCCTTTCGGCAGGCACCTATCTCAGTCTGAAGAACAATAGCGGCAGCGTTGTCTGCTCCTATCGTATTCCGCGTAGCACTAGTCAGGCCACTCTGCTTATGAGCGCTCCGCAACTGAAGAACACCAACAGCGCCACGGTTGTCTATGGAAGTACGTCGGTATCGAATCCCACAACCAGTCTTTGGGAGGGCGCCTATACCACTGGTGCTACCCTGACAGGTGGTACGTCGAGGAGCGTCACCCCGACTACGAAGTAATCAACGGAATCTGAAAACGCAAGAAGCACGGGAAGACAATTCTCGTGCTTCTTTGTTTCTTTGTTGCCGGTTTGTTTCTTTTTTCATTTCTTTTGAAGTTCACGATTCGTTTCTTTTGTGTCTTCCGATGTTAACAAATGATTCCTTTCTCGTGTTACTTTGTTGACGACTCTCCCTTCTCGTGTGTTTCGGAGTTTCTTTTAGATTTCCTTCAACCCATGCTTTCTTCCTATTTGGTTATCAATGAGTTTGCCGTTTAAAGTTGCTTGAAAACCGAAAAGAGCATGATGTTTTCCGTATATTAAAATTTGTAAAAATGGAAATTTTCTTCGATTTCATCGCTTGTTGTATCGTCTTTTTTGTTAACTTTGCAGTCGCAATAGAATTAACAGAAAAGAAAACTTGAAAGGAGGACCATGAAGAGAAGATTTTCCAAAACGGAAAACTTTTCTGAAAAGATTCGCCCAAAAGTTTTCCAAAACCTAAACCGCAATGGAAATAAAAAACTTTACGATTACCAAACGTGACGGCACGAAAGACCGTTTCTCTTTAGACAAGATTATGAATGCCATCGTGAAGGCATTCGAGAGTGTTGACATGCCTGTAGATTTGGGTAGTATCTATAAGATACTCAGCCACTTACAGCTTCAGGAAGACATCAAGGTGGAGGACATCCAGAACCAAGTGGAAGAGGCGCTGATGCGCGAAGGCTACTACCAGGTTGCGAAGTCGTTCATGCTCTATCGTCAGCAGCACACCGAAGACCGCGAGACATTGGAGAAGTTGAAATTTTTGTCAGACTACTGTGATGCAGCTAATGCAGCAACAGGTTCAAAGTATGACGCCAATGCCAACGTGGAACATAAGAATATTGCAACACTCATCGGCGAATTACCCAAGGCAAGTTTCATTCGTTTGAACCGTCGCCTGCTCACCGACCGCATCAAAAAGATGTACGGAAAGCCCATGTCCGACGAATATATCGACATGCTCACCCACCACTTTATATATAAGAACGACGAGACCTCGCTGGCCAACTACTGCGCTTCGATCACGATGTATCCGTGGCTCATCGGTGGTACGACGAGCATCGGTGGCAACTCCACGGCTCCCACCAACCTGAAGTCGTTCTGCGGCGGGTTTGTGAACATGGTGTTCATGGTGAGCTCAATGCTTAGCGGTGCTTGCGCTACGCCCGAGTTTCTGATGTACATGAACTACTTCATCGGTAAGGAATACGGCACAGACTACTATAAGGATCCCGATCGCGTGGTTGATCTCTCGTTGAAGCAGCGCTCTATCGACAAGGTCATCACCGACTATTTCGAGCAGATTGTCTACTCGCTGAACCAGCCCACCGGCGCCCGCAACTATCAAGCCGTGTTCTGGAATGTGGCTTACTACGATAAACCCTACTTCGAGAGTCTCTTCGGCGAGTTCTACTTCCCCGATGGGTCGCGTCCCGATTGGGAAGGCCTTTCATGGCTGCAGAAGCGTTTCATGAAGTGGTTCAACAAGGAGCGCACGAAGACCGTGCTGACATTCCCTGTTGAGACGATGGCTCTGCTGACTCATGACGGCGACTGCGTGGATAAGGAGTGGGCTGACTTCACGGCAGAGATGTATTCCGAAGGCCACTCGTTCTTCACCTACATGAGCGACAATGCCGACTCGCTGTCGAGCTGCTGCCGCCTGCGCAACGAGATTCAGGACAACGGTTTCAGCTATACGCTTGGTGCCGGCGGTGTGTCGACGGGTTCGAAGAGCGTGCTCACGGTGAACCTGAACCGCTGCATCCAGTATGCTGTGAACAACGGTAAGGACTATCGCGAGTTCCTCACACACGTCATCGACCTCTGCCACAAGGTGCAACTCGCCTACAACGAGAACCTGAAGGAGCTGCAGGCTCATGGTATGCTGCCGCTGTTCGATGCCGGTTACATCAACATCGGTCGTCAGTATCTGACCATTGGTATCAATGGTATGGTTGAGGCTGCTGAGTTTATGGGTCTGCAGATCACCGACAACCCGCAGTATCTGGCCTTCGTTCAGGAGATTCTGGGTCTCGTGGAGAAGAAGAACAAGGAGTATCGCACGAAGGACGTACTCTTCAACTGCGAGATGATTCCTGCCGAGAACGTCGGTGTGAAGCATGCTAAGTGGGACCGCGAGGATGGTTACTTCGTGCCGCGCGACTGCTACAACAGCTACTTCTACGTGGTGGAGGACGAGTCGCTGAACATCATCGACAAGTTCAAGATGCACGGCGCTCCCTACATCCAGCACCTCACCGGTGGCTCTGCCCTGCACATGAACCTGGAGGAACACCTCTCGAAGACGCAGTATCGCCAGCTGCTGTGCGTGGCTGCCAAGGAGGGATGCAACTACTTCACATTCAACATTCCCAACACGCTCTGCAACGACTGCGGTCACATCGACAAGCGCTACCTGCACGAGTGCCCGGTGTGCGGCTCGAAGAATGTTGACTACATGACCCGTATCATCGGCTACCTGAAGCGCGTCAGCAACTTCTCGCTGCCTCGCCAGCAAGAGGAGCATCGCCGCTACTATGCCGGTAAGGAGAAACTCGTGGAGGCGTAAGGTTAATTGATAGTTGATAATTGACAATTGATAATTGACAGTTGTCAGTTGAAAAGAAACTAACGTGCTGAAGTATGTAAACACGGGCGTCGTCTTTCAGGAAATCCCTGACGAGACGACGCTCTCAGTGAATATCTCGCGCTGTCCCTGCCATTGTCCAGGGTGCCACAGCGCTTATCTGGCTGAGGACATCGGTGAACCCCTCGATGCCTTGGCAATTGATGGATTTGTGAAGGAATTCGGTGGCGACATCACCTGCATTGCGCTGATGGGTGGCGATGCCGAACCAGAGACCGTAGATGCATTGGCACAGTATATCCGTGAGCACCACCCAGGCTATAAAGTGGCGTGGTATAGTGGTCGTCTGCGCATCTCGCCTCGCATCGATCGTAGCCATTTCGATTATATCAAGATTGGTCCCTACATTGCTCATCTTGGTCCACTCACGAAACCCACCACCAACCAGCGGCTCTATCGCATCGGGGCAGGTGGCGAAATGGAGGACATCACCTCGCGTTTCTGGAAGAAATAAGAGAGTAGAAACGAAAAAAGTTCAGTTCGCATGAGCGGATTGGACTTTTTTTTGTTGGTGTTTCATGAGGAAGAAAGGAGCCAATTTGTAGTCCCCTCGAGGGGACTACTAGCAGTGTTTTTTTTCAAAAACTTTTGTTTTTGCTTTGTATTTCGCTCACTTATTTGTATCTTTGCCAGCGAAAAGGAATAGTTATGATTAACGACGGACGGCCACGCCTGGCTATCGTAGACCCGAACACGCTGGCTACAATAGGATTGAAGCAGCTGTTGCAGAATGTGATGCCGATTATGACGGTCGACACATTCGGCTCGTTTGCAGAGTTGGACGCAAACGGCCCGGATAACTATTTCCACTTTTTTGTTGCGATGAATCTTGTGCTCGAGAACCGTAGCTTTTTCTTGGAACACCGGCGCAAGACCATTGTGCTCACAATGTCGAACGACCCAAGCACGCAACTGAAGGATTTCCATTCCCTTTGCATCAATGTGCCGGAGAACATTCTGGTGCGCTCATTGCTGATGCTGGGTCATCAGGCTCATGCCGGTGGAAAGAACCTGCCGCCGCTGCCCCGTGCCTTGCGCGCACAGGTGCTCACCGATCGTGAGATTGAGGTGCTGGCACTTATCGTGCAAGGGTATATCAACAAGGAGATTGCCGACCAGCTGAACATCGGTCTGACGACGGTGATCACGCATCGCAAGAACATCATGGAGAAGCTCGGTATGAAGAGTGTCTCCGCCCTGACTATCTATGCCGTGATGCACGGTTACGTAGATATCAACAAAATCTAACACATCATTTATTCACTAAACAGTTGATTGTAAATAGTGGGAAGATTTTTTCTTTCTGCTATTTTACTGTTTTTGTCTCTTTATCTCACGTATTCCTCTCTATAATACACCGTTTTCATCCGCTTTAATCAATGCTTTTGTGAAGCATTTTCATTGCTTTAGTGATACTATCTCAGTGCTCTAGTGATATGGGAGCAATGAGGTGGAAAAGTAAATTAACTTAATTTATGCAGTAAATTAAGTTATTTTATTCAGTAAATTAAGTTATTTTACCTAGCAAATTAAGTTAATTTACTCATCAAATTAAGTTAATTTACTGAACAAAATCAGTTGATTTGCTTAATTGGAGTATTGCTCTCGTGTTATCAGAGCAGTGTTCCAGGTGCACGAAAGCTGTGTTCCAGGTGCACGAGAGCAGTGCTTTATTGGGCGAAGTTCAATAATAATGCCTGACAAAATGCATAAATATTGTTAACGGCTGTTGCAAATCGGGGTGATAAGTGTCTTGTAAGTGTGAAGCGTTAAGAAAAAAGAGACCTATGACCGACAGCGAATTTGAACAGCAAGCCCGCCTGCTATGGCTGAAGGCCGTAGATGCCAGCCGCAGCTATGGGGCGGGACATGCCGAAGCCGAAGACATCGCACAAGATGTGATGTTGCATCTCTGGCAGTTGCGCCGCGAGCTCGACCGCTACCGTTCGCTGGAGGCAGTTGCCGTTCAGGCAGCCCGCCGACTCACCTATAACCTGCACAGGCGACAGCCTCTGCTTCCCCTTACTGGACAGGAACAGTGTGACAAGGTTGGTGCCGATCCTTCGCAACAGTTGGTGGAGCGTGAGGATGACGAATGGCTTCAGCAGCGTCTCAGCCAGTTGCCGTCGACACAACATGCCGTTCTCTATATGCGGCAGGTGGAACACCGTTCCAGTGTTGAAATCTCTCGTCTGCTCGGCATCAGCGAGGCATCTGTTCGTACGTTGCTCTCTCGTGCCCGTCGCAAGCTGTTAGAAGAAATCAAGAAAAGAAATCAATCACCATTATAACATTCTCTCATGTCTATGAAACCCATTGATAATCAGAAATATATCGCTCGTTTGCTCGACCGATTCTTGCAAGGTGACAGCACCCTTGAAGAAGAACAAATCCTTGCCGACTACTTCCGTTCTGCTGCTGACTTGCCAGCCGAGTGGGAGGACTTTCGCACGATGTTCCATTACTTCGACCAGGGCATGGAACACATCGACTATGCACAACAGAAGGAGGCTGCGTCAGGACTGCTTTCGGCATCGCCCTCTGTGGGTCGTCGCTCGACGCGGTGGTGGTTAACGGCTGCTGCCTCCCTGTTGATTCTGGTAGGAATGGCGGTTTCTTACCATCACTTCCGACACGAGAAACCAGATCAAGTTGCCATGACTCACGTTCGCCAGCAACCTATTGCGAGAAAGGTGAATACGCCATCCGCTCCCATTGCTACTCCTGATGAATCGCAAAGCAGAAAAACCGTGGTCGTCACAGCTCGTAGCAAGTCGCCGATTGATGGCCCTCATGGAACGGAAACGAACCGTAAATCGCAAGGGGCTGCTGTCCGAATTCCGGTAGAAGAGCAAGCAGCAGAACATCCCATGTCGTCGGAGCCGACTGCTGATGCGTCTTTCGAGGAGCTGCGCGAGGCACAGCGATTGGCGATTCATAACGATGTGGTTGAAGCCGTCTATGAACTATTGCCCGACGATGGCAATCTTCTGCATCTGGCTACCGATGAAAACGGCGCCTATGCCATCATTCCAACGACGATGGTTCGCGAGTTGTAGGTCTTCAATGCATTTAGAATGATGATTCCAACGAATTCAGAAACATGATTCCAACAAATAAATAAAACAATGAAAAAGATGAAAACAAATTCCACACTTCCTCGCAGGCTCGCCGCTGCAGCAGTCCTGCTCGTCGTGGCCTCTGGCTCTTTTGCACAAAAGAACATTGAAGCCGCCTTCGCCAGTTTCAAAAGCGAAAAGGCCGTGACCATCTCTGAGAGTCGCAGTCGCGAAACCGATCCCGCCACGGGCCAGCTCAAAGAGCGCACCGAGGGCATTGACTTTTCGCTCGATGCCAGTAAGAAAAACCTTATCGACAAGCTGTGTGCGGCTTTCGACCGCGACCGCGATGCCTCGTATAATGAATTCTCTCACACGGGCAACGGCCGTTCTCCACAGCCGATTTTAATAGGAAACGAGATTTCGGTGGGTGTTGGCAAGAACATGAACTATGTCGTGATGGCCTTCGCCGATAAGCAGACAGCTGAAGAAGGCAAGCCGATCAACCGTACGGTATATGCCATGGAGTGGGCTAAAGATGCAAAGGACGGCAAGACGATTACGGGAACGCTCTATGTGGTCTATGGTCCTATTCCGCAGAAACGTTCGGTCACGATCACCCGTGCAAAGACGATTGGTTCGGCACCGGATGCGATTAGACGTTACGAGGAATCGCTGAAAGGCCTTGATTTCTCGAATCTCGGACAGACACTGGGTGATGTGGGCTCGGTACTTGCCGACCTTCGCCTGGGTGACTTCGGACTCTTGGCCGACAGCCTTGCTGCATCGTCGAGTCAGTCGTCGCTGCAGCCGTGGCTCTACCTCTTCCGCATGCAGACGCGAGGCTATCGAAAAGCAGTCAAGCAAGGCAAGGACGTCACGTATTACCTGACCAGTCTGCTCGAGCATTGCAAGAAGGAGCATGCCTCGCTAACGGATGACGAGCTCAGACTTTGCATGGAAGAGCTGCACCGCCTGCTCGACATCACCAAGGATGACTTCGACCGTGCCTTGCTCGAGGAATGCATTGGGTTGTTGAAGAAGGGGTGATGGAGGACGGCCTGAAAGGCCGCTGCCAGTAGTCCCCTCCTCCTGGGAGGAGGGGCCAGGGGTGGTGGAGAAAAGCAATGATATAACTTATTTCATATCAATTATTTAGAAAAGGTCGAACCTTATTTGTCTCTACCACCCCTAACCCCTCCTCCCAGGAGGAGGGGACTACGAATTGACGCCTTTCTCCATTTTGACACACACTCGTTGGTTGTGTCACGGAAGACGAAAAAAACATTACAGGAATGGGGCGAGGAGATGGGCGAACCAACCACGGAACTTCTGCCAGGGGGTGCGGAACTTGTTCCACGTGTCGGGTGTCAGGCGGAAGGAGTCGCGCTTGTCGGCATCGAAAAGGTCGCAGAGCTGCTGGGTGATATGTCGGTCGATGATGACAGCGTTTTCTTCATAGTCCCAGCGCAATGAACGGGCGTTGAGGTTCGCACTACCAACGGTGCAGAAGCGTCCGTCGACCATGATCACCTTCGTGTGATGGAAGCCCGGCTCGTACATCCATACCTCCACACCTTTCTTCATGAGATGGTGCAGGTTGTAGAACATGCAGTCGGGAGTGAGCGGGATGTCGCTATGGGTGGATGCCATGATCTCCACCTTCACCCCTCGTTCGGCTGCCTCGCGAAGCTTGCGCTTCAACTTTCGGTTCAGTGTGAGGTATGGGTTGATGAGTTTGATGCTATCCTTTGCATCGTCGATGGCATGATAATAGAACGAGCGGATGATGCGATTCGTCTTCTCCGGCTCGCGGTTGATGATGCCTGCCTGTGTGGGTGGCGACGGGGGCAAGGCATTGGTGTCGATGCTATCGATCGGGGTGAAGTAGGGTGCTGTGTATTGACCATAATAATACTTTGCCCCCTGCAGACGTTCGCCAGTCGTCTTCTCCCAAATCTGCATGAAAATTCGTTGCAGCGTGTTGACCTCGTCGCCTTCGATGCGGCAGTGCATGTCGCGCCACGAGCCCACCTGCTTTGTGCCATTGATGTAGTAGTCGGCGACGTTCATGCCACCGGTATAGGCTATCTGTCCGTCGATAACGACGATTTTGCGATGGTCGCGGCTGAAGACGTGGTTAATCCATGGGAAGCTCAGTGGGTCGAACTCATAGATTTGGATGCCTTGGCTGCGCAGTTTGCGGATATGCCGGTTCTTCAGCGGTCGGTTGTTGGAGGAGTTGCCGAAAGCATCGTAGAGTGCTCGCACCTCTACGCCCTGTGCTGCCTTCTCTGCCAACAGGTTGAAGAGCAACATGGCGATGGAGTCGTTGCGGAAGTTGAAATACTCCAGATGGATGCTGCTGCGCGCTTCGCTGATGGCCTGGAACATGTCGTCGAACTTCTCTTGTCCGCTGATGAGCAGGCGGATGCGGTTGTTGTGGGAGAAGGTCACCCCTTCCTGCCGCAGCTGTTCCACGATGACGGAGTCGGACGTTGGCTCTGCCATCGGTTGAGCCAGCGATGGAGAGCAAATCAGAGAGAGCAGAAAGAGTAGTGTATAGTATGAGGATTTCACCTTTTTACATCTATAGTTATATCATGCACGAGTAGTGGTCGACAACACCCAAGAGGTGGCGTTCGTGGTCGGCAACGAGCACCGTATGGATCTTATGACGTTGCATGATGCGTTGAATTTCAGTTATTTTCGTCGTGGGTGTTACCATCTTCGGCTGATGCGTCATGATATCGCTCACCGTATGGTTGAAGAACTCTGCCTGCCAGCGTTCCATGGCACGGCGGATGTCGCCATCGGTGATGAGGCCGATAATCTTCCCGTCTTCGACCGACACGCCCAGTCCCAGCTTGCCCTTGCTGACGTGGATGATGGCTTCGCCCAGATGCATGTCCTTCGGAATGATGGGCAGGTCGTCGGAGCGCATGACGTCGGCGGCAGTGGTGAGCAGGCGTCGTCCCAACTCGCCTCCCGGATGGAACTGTGCAAAGTCCTGCGGGCGGAACTTGCGTTTCTCCATGAGGGCTATAGCCAGGGCATCGCCGATGACGAGCTGTGCAGTGGTAGAGCTCGTCGGTGCGAGGTTCAGCGGACAAGCCTCTTTTTCCACATGTACGTTCAGGTGGATGGTGGAATACTTCGCCAGCAGCGAGTCGCTGTTGCCACTCATGCCGATGATGGGCACTTGCATGTGGAGCACCATAGGGATGAAGCGCAGCAGCTCGTCGGTAAGTCCCGAGTTGCTGATGGCGAGGACCACATCGTCGCGTGTCATCACGCCCAGGTCGCCGTGGAAGACGTCGAGGGGGTTGATGAAGAAGGCCGGAGTGCCTGTACTGGCCAGCGTAGCGGCGATTTTCGCACCGATGTGTCCGCTCTTGCCCACGCCTGTTACGATGACTTTTCCGTGACAGCGATAGATGAGTTCTACTGCTCGGTCGAAGTTGGCATCTAGACGAGGGATGAGGTCGAGCACGGCTTGTGCTTCTTCGCGGATGACTTGTATGGCGTAATCTTTGGGTGTCATTGGAGGGGTTGAGATGTTGAGATGCGCCTGCGGCGCAGTTGAGAGATGTTGAGATGAGTTGAGATGCGCCTGCGGCGCAGTTGAGATAAGTTGAGGTTCTCTATGATTGGGATGCTAATTCTTTTACGAGGGCTTCGAGCTTCGAGAGCTCGAGCATGTTGGCGGCATCGCTAAGGCCGAGGTCGGGTGTGGGGTGTACCTCGAAGAAGTAGCCCGTAGCACCAAAAGCCTTCGCAGCCAGTGCCATCGACGGCACGAAGCGACGGTCGCCACTGGTCTTACCGCCACCGCCACCCGGTCGCTGCACGCTGTGTGTGCAATCCATGATGACCGTTGGCACGATGTCGAGCATGTCAGGAATGTTTCGGAAGTCGACCACCAGATTGTTATAGCCGAAGGAGTTGCCGCGTTCGGTGAGCCAGACTTCTTTGGCACCTGCGTCGCGAGCCTTCTCAACGGGGTAGCGCATGTCTTGTCCGCTGAGGAACTGAGCCTTCTTGATGTTCACCGTACGGCCGGTCTTTGCTGCTGCCACCAGTAGGTCGGTTTGCCGGCAGAGGAATGCGGGAATCTGCAGCACATCGCACACCTCGGCGACGGGTGCTGCCTGCCAGGCTTCATGGATGTCGGTGAGCAGGCGCAGATGGTGTTTCGCCTTCACGTCGGCCAACATCTGCAGACCTCGCTCGATGCCTGGGCCGCGGAACGAGCTGATGCTGGTACGATTGGCTTTGTCGAACGATGCCTTGAAGATGATGTCGGTATGCAGCTCCTGATTGATGCGCACGAGTTCGGTTGCGACAGTGTCGAGTAGTTCTGCCGATTCGATGACGCAAGGGCCCGCAATGAATATTGGTTGCATGTCGGTTGCTGTTTTTTAAGAATCAATGGGTGTTTCCACCTTATTATTATATATAATGCCTTGCAAAATTAATGAAAAGCCGCTGAAGTGGCAAATAATTAACTTTAATTTACCATTGAAAGAGAAAAACTGAACACAAATTGTCGGTTTTCCGCTTTTTTGTTGTACCTTTGCGGCCGTTTTAGGATAATTTTATGTAGTAACGTTTAAAAAAAGAAAGGAAAAACAACATGAAAAAGATTCTGATGACTTTGTTCGTTGCCGCTATGGCAATGACTGTGAATGCTCAGGTTTACTTGGGCGGTTCGGTTGGTGTCGGTAGTGTGAAATTTGGTCACAACGATGCTGAAACTACCTATAAGTTTATGCCTGAGATTGGTTATAACCTCAACAGCGACTGGGCTATTGGTGTGGTTTTGGGCTACCAGAAGGGTGCTTGCAAACTGGGCAATGGCAACTACGGTCAGGATGTTGACACCGAGCTGCTTCAGATCAGCCCGTATGTGCGCTACACCGTGTTCAAGTCGAATCTCATCAATGCGTTTGTCGATGGTGGCGTAGGTATTGGCAGCTATAAGGATATGGGCACTCAGTTCCAGCTGGGTCTGCGTCCGGGCGTAGCCGTGAACCTGAACCGCAACACCAGCTTCGTGGCTCACTTTGGTTTTGTTGGCTTCGACAGCTTCAGCCCGAAGGGTGATGGCGATAGCAGCAACACCGTTGGCGTTGACCTCGACGGCAACAACATTACTTTCGGTCTCTACATCAACTTCTAAGCGAAGGCCGACTGACAACAGTATAACAAAAAAGCATTGCTCCCAACTGTGGGGCAATGCTTTTTGCGTTTGATGAGGGTAACTGCTTAGAACTTCTGCTGAATGATGTGCAGGTCGCGCTGCGGGAACGGAATCTCGATGTTGTTTTCGGCTAGTGTCTTGTAGACGCATTCCAAGATACGGCCGTCGTCGTAGTACTGTGTGAGCACGGGCACCCATACCAGCAGCTTCAGGTTGATGCTCGAGTCGCCGAACTCCTTCAGCACAATGCGTGGCGGTTTCTTCGGATCGGTGATGTGCAGCTTGTTGATGGCATCGATGAGAAGATTCTTGCAACGGTCGATGTCGGTGCCATAGGCGACGCCGACGTCGAGGATGTCGAGCTCGTAGCCGTGGTTCTTCGTCATGTTCTTATAGTTCTTCGTGAAGAGCTGACTGTTGGTGAAGGCGATGACCGATCCGTCGATGGCTTCGATGAGCGTCGACGTGTAGTTGATGGAGCTGACGCGTCCGCGTGTGCCGTCGCAGATGATGTAGTCGCCCACCTTGATTCGTCCTGCCATGAGCGAGATGCCGTAGTAGATGTTCTCGAGGATGTCCTTCATAGCGAAACCGACACCGGTCGACAGACCGCCCGAGATAACCACCAGCCATGTGTTGTTGACACGCATGATGCTTAGCGAGATGAGTACCCATGCACCCCATACCACGATTTGAATGATGTTCTTCATCATCAGACTGCGTGTGCCGGCTGTCGAGCGGTCGCTCTTTTCGAAGTAGAGTTTCAGCAGACTTTGCAGTGTGCTGTTGATGTACTTGAAGAGGAAGTACAGGCAAACCACTGCCGCTATGGACGTAACGCTGATGGTGATGGCCTTTGCCTCGATGAACTTCGTGTTGAAAATCCTACGCGTGGTGTCGCTGAGGTTGAACACGTCGGCAGCCCAATAGATGGAGATGAGCACCGAGAACACCCCGAGCACAGGCAGCAGCACGTTTTTGATGAAATGGAATCCCCACGTATTCGTGATAGGTTTCTCGTCGATGTGCTTGCGCTTCTCATAGGCCGTCAGCCAGCCGGTGATACAGGTGATGGTGAGGATGCACGTCAGCTGCATGATCCACCAGATGAGGAGTTGCACGCTGAGCAACGTGTAGCCCAGCCATGAGCAAACCACCGATGCGAGGAACACGAACAGGGAGATATATGAGTAGAACTTGTCGCTGTGCGGGATGTTTTTGTTATGCCGGCGAATCACACTCCATTGCCATAGCATGCAGATGAGTAGGGTAGGCGGAAGGATGAGATTCACCAATTCGTTGGGAATCAGGACGATGCGGAACGCTATGACCAGGAATCCCATGAAGATGAGCGGAGCGTAAATGCGGAAGGCACTCGTGATCTGATTGCCGTCGAGGCGCAGGAGCAGCGAAATCAGAATCACGCCCAGCAGCCACGTGTACTGCACAAGTAGCTTGGAGGCCATGATGAGGAAGTTCTGATCGACGGTGGCACGGATGAGTCCTAAGATCAAGGCAAGCAGCACCACCGACACTGCCAGGATGATGCACGTGCGCTTTGCCTGGAATGCTTCTGTCTTGAAGCGTCTCGGCATGAGGAACTTCACAGCGAAGATGGTTACGAGGAGAGAGATGAAGCCGTAGATGAGCAGTGCCGCAAAGAGGTAGATGATGACGCGCACGTCCCAGTCGGACTCTATTTTATGGTATTGTTGATACTTTTCGCTGATGGCTTCGCGGGTGCTTCGCAGATTACCTCTCAGGTTGTTGAGAATCTTGAAATAGTTGTCGCCACCGTTGTTGAAGATGCTCATCTGTATGTCGCCATAGCGTTTGTTGGCATAGTCGTTGAGGTTCTTCAGCTGTTGCTCGGTGTTACGATAGTAGTTGATGTACTCGTTCAGCTGGTCGCGGTTGTCGGTCAGCGTGCGACGAATGTTCATGGCCAGCGTCAGACACACGTTGCGATCAATCTTTGCACGCTCCGACAGCGACATCTTCGGCATGTTCGTGAGGTTGATGATCAGACTGTCGTAGCGGGCAATGTCTTCGTTGGCTTTCTCCACAAACGAGCGGAACGGCAGGATGTTGCGCTGGAACTCGTGGTATTGCTCAGTGGCCTCATGGCAGGCGTAGGTGAGGTCGAAGATGTATTCCGATTTCTGCGAGTAGAGCATCAGCGCATTCTGATTGGAGCGGTTCAGCACCGAGAACAGGTTTTTGCGAATGTGTTCCTGCTGCTCGCGCATGAATCCCGACTGACGTTCCAGTTCGGCATGATGCTTCGTCAGCTCGGTACGCAGGATACCGAGAGTATTGTCGAGGTCCTTCTCCTTCAGCACGGCGTGGCTCTGCAGCGCCCAGCCCAGAAGCAGTATGGCGATAGTGATAATTTTTCTCATGTTGCCAATTGTTGGTTTTTGTTTGCAAAGATACGAATAAGTGAGCGAAAAACCAAATGTATTTGAGTTTTTCCGAACGAAAATGAAATCAAAAACTTTGATTTTTGCTTTGCATTTCGCTCACTTATTCGTATCTTTGCAATCATAAATACTTGAAGAGACATGGAAATGATGAATAGCAAGCAACTGACGCTCGTGGCCGACAGTGGTAGCACGAAGACTGATTGGATGGTGGCAGAGACCGGTCAGACGTTCCACACGCAAGGTCTTAATCCTGTGCTGATGTCGGAAGAAGACATCGTGGGCATCCTCCAGCAGGAGCTTGTGCCGCAACTCGATGTGCTGTTGCCACAGATGGTGGCAGGATGCAGTCTGTCGGTGTTCTTCTATGGAGCAGGCGTCAGACCCGATGCGGAAGGTATCATGCAGCGTGCCATTGCCCGTGCCGTGGGCTATCAGGAACTCGTGGCTGGCAGGACGTGGGCTGAGCAACCAGAAGTCAGCGCTGCCAGTGACTTGCTTGGTGCTGCCCGAGCACTTTGTGGACATCACGAAGGCATTGCCTGCATTCTTGGAACGGGTGCCAACTCATGCCTTTTCGATGGCGAGCAGATAGTCGCCAACACGCCGGCGCTGGGCTTCATCCTTGGCGATGAGGGTGGGGGAGCGGCTCTCGGCAAGCGATTTCTGAATGCCATCTTCAAGGGATTGCTGCCTGCTGCGATGCGCGACGACTTCCTGGCAGCAACAGGTCTGACGCTGAACGACGTCATCCGTCGTGTCTACCGTGAGCCCATGCCCAATCGGTTCTTGGCTTCCACCTCTTTATATATTAATAAGCATCTCGACGACGAAGCATTGCGGAGTCTTGTTGTTGATAATTTCCGGCAGTTCTTCAGCCATAACATTACTCCCTACGGGCGACGCGATTTGCCGGTAGGGTTTGTGGGAAGCATTGCTGCTCACTATGAAACACTCTTACATGAGGCTGCCGAGGCTGAGGGATTCCAGCTCGGTCCTATTCTTCGTAGCCCGATCAGCAGTCTTTGCGACTATCATCTCGGAAAGCTCTGATTGTTCGAAATACTCCCAAATCGGTCATTAGCAAATGTAGGGACGCGGCACGCTGCGTCCCTACATAAATTCACCTAATGACCAATTAAGGATCATCAGAAATATTCTTTACGCCTTCTTATCCTCTTCTTTCTGTTCGAGGAACGACTTGTTCTGTCGCAGGTCTTCAACAAACTGGTCGATTTTCAGAAGTTCGCGTGGAATGCGGATGTTCTGCGGGCAATGCGGCTGGCACTGTCCACACTGGATGCAATGGCTGGCCTGCCGAAGTTTGGGTACGGCACGGTCGAGACCAATCAGATAGTTGCGGCGCAGCTTCAGATACTCCGGATCCATCACATCGGTGGGCAGCGTGCCTTCATTCTTACACTTGTTGTAATGCACGAAGATACCTGGTATGTCGATACCATATGGACAAGGCATGCAGTATTTGCAGTCGTTGCACGGAATGTTCTGCATGGAGAACAGCTTGCGGGCAATGTCGTCGTCAAGGAACCGTTGCTCTTCCTCATTGAGTGGCACGAGTGGACTATAGGAGAGCAGGTTGTCGCGCAAGTGTTCCATATAGGTCATGCCTGAAAGCACGGTGAGCACGCCCTCGGGGGTGCCGGCATAGCGGAAAGCCCACGAAGCCACGCTCCGCTCGGGGTCGCGCTGCTTCAGTTCTGTGGCTACAAACTGCGGCACATTGGCCAGTCGTCCTCCCAACAGGGGTTCCATGATGACTGCGGGAATACCTCGCTTCTGCAGTTCGTCATAGAGGTAGGAAGCATCGGTGTTGCGATCGTTGATCTCGTTGGCGTAGTTCCAGTCGAGGTAGTTCAGCTCTATCTGCACGAAGTCCCATTGATACTTGTCGTTCTCGGAAAGTAGGTAGTCGAACACTTCTATTTCGCCGTGATAGGAGAATCCGAGGTTGCGGATGCGGCCAGCCTTGCGCTCCTCGAGCAGGTAGTCGAGGATACCATTATCGATATAGCGAGCGTGCAGGGCATCCATGCCTCCACCGCCGATGCCGTGCAGCAGGTAGTAGTCGATGTAGTCGACCTGCAGCTCTTTCATCGAGTTGTGATACATTTCGATACTTCCCTCACGCGTCTGAGTCTCTGGCGAGAAGTTCGAAAGCTTCGTTGCTACAAAGTAGTCGCTGCGCTTATGGCGGGAGAGTGCGATACCGGTGCAATGCTCCGAGAGTCCACGACAATAGGCAGGGCTGGTATCGAAGTAGTTCAACCCGTGTTCAATGGCGTAGTCCACCTGCTTGTTAATCATCTCTTGGTCGAAGTCGGGGTCCTCGCCCTCCTTGGCACTGGGAAGGGTGGGCAGTCGCATCATTCCATATCCCAATAGCGACACGCGGTCGCCTGTCTTGGGATTGTTGCGGAAGGTCATCTTGTCCTTCGGAGGCTCTACCTGCTGCTTGTATTCGTTTTCAATGGCTTTCTGCTTCTTGCTCTTGCAGCCCGTGAGAGCGGCGGCAGTGGCTACGGTTCCTGCTCCGAAGAGTTTCAGGAACGAGCGGCGCGAAATGCTATTGTTGGAGTTATTATCGTTCATCATTCTGCTTGATACTATCAACGTTCATCTTTCTACTATTAATACTCATGATGCACTTCGTGGCCTTCCACGTAGATGGCCGAGAAGGGACGGGCGGGACAGAGGTTTTCGCAGGCACCGCAGCCGATGCAACGCTCCTCGTTGACGGCGGGTACGTAGGGTGATTCGTCGTCATCTGGATCGCTGGGTACCATCTCGATGGCTCCGGTAGGACAGTGGCGCTCGCAGTTGCCGCAGTCTACACCATCGGTGAGCACCAGACAGTTCTTCTTTATCCATACGGCGTGGCCAATCTGCGTTGATGCCTTGTCTTCGAGGCTGATGGGCTTGATGGCTCCAGCAGGGCAGACCTCCGAGCAGCGGTTGCACTCGGGACGGCAATAGCCCAGTTCGTAACTCATGGTGGGCATCATCAGATGCAGCAGGTCGGTCGACGGGCGCAGCACTTGGTTCGGACACTCCGACACGCAGAGCTGACAACCCGTGCAACGTTGCGCAAAGTTCTTTGCAGAGAGCGAGCCAGGAGGCGTGAGGGGAGTCTGTCGCGTGGGCGCCACCTTGTCCTTAATCTCGGCGAGACCTCCGTCAACCTTCTTCTTCTCCTGCGCCATTGCCGTCGTGGCAAGGGCAGCCGTGGCAATCAGGAAGGAGCGCTTGCTGTCGTCGGTTTTCTTCTCTTGCTTCTTGCTGTGCGCCCATGCATGGTCGTATTTCAATGCATGATGGTTGCACACGCCGATGCAGTCGCCGCACACCACACAGCGTGAAGCATCGATGGTGTGGTTTTTGAAGTCGATGCATGCGGCCTTACAGTTCTTGGCACAAAGCGAGCAGTTGTGGCATTTCTCTTCGTCGATGTGAATCTTCAGCCAAGAGAATCGGGCGAAGAACGATAGCACCGTACCCACAGGACAGATGGTGTTGCAGTAGGTGCGGCCGTTCTTCCATGCCAGCGGGATGAGTACCAACACGGTGATGATAGCAATAGCAAGCACCACGCCGATGGAAGGTACCAGTACGTCGACGGAATAGAAAGCATAGCTGTCGATGTGTTCGGCGATGCTTGCCAGACCGTTGTTGCAAAGTTTCCACAAGGGTTGGAAGATGGTTGTGGCTATGCGACCGTAGGCGGAGTAGGGAGCTAGCAACTGAACGATGCTGCCGATGCCTGCAAGGAATGCCACGATGAACACGCCGAGCACCGTATACCTCAACCACGAGAGTGCTTTCGAATAAGAGTAGCGGTTCTTTTTCGCCTTCTTGCCAAACCATGCGATGACATCTTGGAATACGCCTAGAGGACAGATGATGGAGCAATAGATGCGACCGAAAATGAGCGTCAGCACGATGAGTGCAATGACGACAAGGGCATTGAGTGCCATGATGGCTGGCAGAAATTGTACTTTCGCCATCCATCCGAGCCATCGGTGGGCAGTTCCTGTGAAGTCGAGGAACAGCAAGGTGATTCCGATGAAGAACACCAATGCGAGAATGGTACGAATTCTTTTTAGCATATTGTTTTTGTATAAATGTAGATCAGTAGAGCAGATAGCAAAGTCTAGCAGAGAAGAGATGGCAAAGCCAAAACCTAACGGGCACCCTTGGGTACAAGCAAGATGCTGCCTTCATAGAGTAGCCAGATGGGCAGCGCCACGAGCGTGAGTGTGAATGCGTCGGTGGTAGGCGTGATGATGGCAGCAATGACAAGGATGACGATGACGGCATGTCGGCGGTATTCGCGCATGACAGGGCGTGTGAGAATTCCCATTCGGCCGAGTATCCAGCAGACCACAGGTAGCTCGAACACCAGTCCCAGCACAAGGCTCATGGTGATGAGCGTGTCCATGTACGACTGCAGCGTGAGCATGTTGGCAACATCGGGGCTCACCTGGTAGGTGCCCAGGAACTTCACCGTAAATGGGAAGATGAGCAGGTAGTTGAGTAGTGTACCAATGGCAAACATCACATAGGCCGATCCAACAATCTGTACGGCGTAGCGTCGTTCACTTTCATAGAGAGCTGGCGACACAAAGGCAAAGATTTCATAGAGCACGTAGGGCGATGCCGCTAGCAGTCCAGCATAGAGTGCCGTTTTCAAGTGAATCATGAACTGTTCGGTGAGCCCGGTGTTCATGAGTCCCACCGTGAACGGCTCCACACCCAACAGCCGATAGGTCACGAAGTCGCTCGAGCGCGGCGCAAGCACGATGTCGAACAGCTGTTCCTTGAAGGCGAATGCCACAACACCGAGCACCGCTGTGACCGCGAGACAGCGCAGCAATCGGTTGCGCAGTTCGTCCAAATGATCCCAGAACGTGCCGGTGGCATTGCTGCTGTTGTCAGCCTCGTTGCTCATTTCTTCTGTTCTTCTTCCTTCTTGTCGTTCAGGTCTTTCAGCTCGTCGTCAACCTCTTTCATTCCTTCTTTGAAACTCTTCACGCCTTTGCCAAGGCCTTTCATGAGTTCAGGAATCTTCTTGCCGCCGAAGAGCAACAGGATGATAAGTGCGATGACGAGAATCTCTTGCATGCCAAGTCCAAACATAGTTTTATCTTTTTTAGTTATTACTTCCGTGCAAATTTACATAAAAAAGTGGAAACGGCCAAGAAATCGGCAAAAAAAGTAAGATAACGGCGTTATTCATGTTGCGTAAAACAAAAAGCAGTCCGTTTGGACTGCTTGAGTTGCGGAGGCAGGACTCGCGCTCGGCCCCCATGGGGACGCTTTCGTAGCGACGCGGAGAAAGAACTGCGACCGGGAGCATGTGAAGGGTAATGCCTCGCAACAAAAAAAGCAGTCTGTTTGGACTGCTTGAGTTGCGGAGGCAGGACTCGAACATGCGACCTCCAGGTTATGAGCCTGGCGAGCTACCAACTGCTCCACTCCGCGATGTATTTCTTGTAAGCGGGTGCAAAGGTACTACTTTTTTTTGTAATATCCAAGAAATATTCCAAATATTTTTGCTGATTGGCATTTTTTCTCTTTTTTAACCCAATTTATTTGTATGAATGGAAGAAAAAAACTAATTTTGCACACGACTAATGCAATGTGCAATTTTTAGTTCTCATCATAAGAATCAGAAACAATGTCGATATCAAAAACTAGACAGTTACTTGTTGAAGTGGCGCGCCAGCTGTTTGCCAAGAATGGTTTGGCGAATACTACGATGAACGACATTGCCGTCGCGTCAGGCAAGGGGCGTCGCACGCTTTACACCTACTTTAAAAGTAAGGAGGAAGTCTATTATGCTGTTATCGAAACCGAGTTGGAGCGATTGAGCGACAAACTCGACGAGGTGGCAGCCAAGCGGATTCGTCCGCAGGAGAAAATCATCGAGCTCATCTATACCCATCTGAGTTCCATTCGTGAGACGGTGGTGCGCAATGGTAACTTGCGCGCCGAGTTCTTCCGCAACATTTGGACGGTGGAGAAGGTGCGCAAGAACTTCGATGACGAGGAGATTAAGCTCTTCCGCAAGGTTTATGCTGAGGGCAAGGCCGAAGGAGAGTTCGACATCGATAATGTCGACTTGGTCGCCGACATCACCCACTATTGCATCAAGGGCCTGGAGGTGCCTTACATCTATGGCCGCATTGCTCATGGCATGACCGAAGAGGCTACGAAACCGCAGGTGGCGAAGGTCGTCTACGGCGCCCTCGGAAAGCGAATGTTCAAATAGAAAAAAACTAACAGATTTATTGATAATCAAAACAAAGAACTATGAAATTACTGGAAGGTAAGACAGCTCTGATCACTGGAGCTGCACGTGGCATTGGCAAGGCCATTGCACTTCGTTTCGCCGCAGAAGGCGCCAACATCGCATTCACTGACCTCGCTGTCAACGAGGAGACTCAGGCCGAGATTGAGGCACTGGGCGTGAAGGCAAAGAGCTACGCCAGCAACGCTGCCGACTTTGCTCAGACCGAGGAAGTCGTGAAGCAGGTGAAGGAGGAGTTTGGCTCCATCGACATTCTTGTCAACAATGCTGGTATCACCAAGGATGGCCTGATGCTGCGCATGAGTGAGCAGCAGTGGGACGCCGTTATCGCAGTTAACCTGAAGTCTGCATTCAATTTCATCCACGCCTGCGTGCCCATCATGATGCGCCAGCGTGGTGGAAGCATCATCAACATGGCTTCCGTCGTGGGTGTTCACGGCAATGCCGGACAGGCCAACTATGCAGCATCGAAGGCTGGTCTGATTGCACTCGCAAAGTCTATTGCACAGGAAATGGGTCCGAAGGGCATCCGCGCCAATGCCATCGCCCCCGGCTTCATCGATACTGCCATGACGCAGGCTCTGCCCGAGGACGTTCGCAAGGAGTGGTGTCAGAAGATTCCTCTTCGTCGCGGTGGTACTGTCGACGATATCGCCAACACAGCCGTTTATCTGGCCAGCGACCTCTCGTCGTATGTTAGCGGCCAGGTCATCCAGGTCGATGGCGGTATGAATATGTAGAAAAAAGGGGGTAATGGTTAGTATTTTCATAATCGAATTGAAATATATTTCACTCTTTTAGTGTCACCCCCTAGCCCTGGTCGTGAGACCGGGGCTTTTTGTTTACCTTGACTACATAAATAGGTGCAGAACCAGAATTTTCTATTGCCGTCAAAAGAAATTACTTTCTTTTTGCTTACTTACGCGAGTTTTTTTGTATCTTTGCAAGAAATAAACTGACGAACCTTTATGAAAGCATTCCTTTTCGACACGACGAGAGCTTGGAAGCGTTGTTGGCTGCTGGCCTTGGTGGCATTGTCATCGCTGGCCGTGCAGGCGCAGACACGCATGGTGGAAAACTTAGTCGACGGCTGGCGGTTCCATGCCGGCGACATCACGGAGGCAGCGCAGCCAGCCTACGACGACAGTAGCTGGCGCACCGTTGCCATTCCTCACGATTTCCAGATTGAACAGCCGTGGGTGGCGCCCGATGCAGGCGAGAAAGCCGACAATACCGATGTCGCCGCGAATATCAGAAGTCGCCTTTCGAGCCGCGGTTTCAAGGAGATGGGGCAGGGGTGGTATCGCTATCACCTGACGCCCGATGCCAGTCTGAAGGACAAACGCCTGCTGCTCGACTTCGGAGGCATCATGTATGTCGGCGATGTCTATCTCAATGGTGAGCGCATTGGCGGCACCGACTATGGCTATGTGGGTTTCGAGGTTGAAATCACGGGTCGACTTCGCTTTGGTGAGGACAACGTCATCGCCGTGCGTGCCGACACACGCGACCCGTTCAGCTCCCGTTGGTACACCGGTGGTGGTCTCTTCCGCTGTGTGAAACTCATTGCTACTGCCGGCGACCAGTTCTTCACGCGACATCCTCTCTATATCCGTACACGCGAGAACCGCTATGTTGACATCTCGGCGGAGTTCACCAATCGTGGGCGCGACCGTCAGACAGGGCTGCGCGTACGAATCCTCGATCCCGATGGGCAGCAGGTCTATGAGGGAACTTCGACACGTCGTCGCAATACGCAGTCGCGCACTATGGAGGCTTATCTGAATGATATCCAGATACCGCAGCCGCAGTTGTGGGACGTCGACAACCCGCGACTATACACCGTCGTTGCCCAACTTATGCGCGAAGACGGAACGGTGGCCGACGAGGTCAGCGAGCGCTTCGGCATTCGCACCATTGAGATAGGTCCCGACTACGGTCTGAAGCTCAATGGCCGGAAGGTCTTACTGAAAGGCTATGCCAACCATCACTCGCTTGGAGCGCTTGGTGCTGCCAACTATCCACGTGCCATTGAGAAGCGTTTGCAGCTCATGAAGCAGTTTGGCATGAATCATATCCGCACCAGTCACAATCCCTATAGCCGCGAGTTCATCGAGATTTGCGACCAATATGGCATCCTCGTCGTCGATGAGCTCTACGACAAGTGGACACGCCAGCACACAGGCGGCCGCGTGGCGTTCGAACAGTTGTGGCAATACGATGTTCCCGAGTGGGTGCGCCGCGATCGCAACTCGCCATCAGTGGTGCTCTGGAGTCTTGGCAACGAGCTGCAGCAAGATCCTAATCAGCCGTTCAACGACTTCGGCGTGACCATGTTCAAACTGCAGAAGACACTCATCCAGCGATACGATTCCACACGACTTGTTACAGTGGCTATGCATCCTCGCTATCGCAACTGGGATACCGACTCGCTGCCCTGCGACCTTGCCATGCAGACAGATGTACAGGCCTATAACTATCGCTATATGTACTTCCCCGGCGACGGTCGCCGCTTCCCGTGGATGACATTCTACCAGAGTGAGGCCGCCGTGGCCGCTATGGGACCAAACTTCTTCGAGATGGACCTCGACCGTGTCATCGGACTCGCCTACTGGGGAGCTATCGACTATCTCGGCGAGTCGCAGGGATGGCCCGCAAAGGGTTGGGCACAGGGAGTGTTCGACATCTCTCTTGAGCCTAAGCCTAAGGCTTATCTTATGCGAAGCATGTTCAAGCCCGACGAGCCCGTTGTTCACATCGCCGTTGTCGACAGTCGTGGCGACCAGATGTGGAACGGTGTGCAGACCGGCAACGATGGAATGAGCGACCACTGGGATCGCAAGCCCGGCTCTCGCCTGCAGGTCATCACCTATACCAATGCCGAGGAGGTGGAACTCTTCGTCAATGGTAAGAGCCTTGGCCGCAAGGCGAATCCCGTGGACGATGCCAAGCGCCGCAATCAGATACGTTGGGACGACGTGGAATACCAGCCAGGTCGCGCCATTGCCGTTGCCTACAACAATGGGCGAGAGGTGGCACGTCATCAGATTGAAACCCCAGGAGCAGCCGTCAAACTCGTTGCCATTCCCGATCTCGCTCCTGTGAAAGACAAGCGGAAGGCCGTTGCTGCCGACGACAAGAGTTGGCATGCCGATGGCATGGACCTGCAGCACGTTCGCATCTATGCTGTCGATGCCAAGGGCCGTCGCGTCTATGGCGCTCAGCAGGAGTTGACGTTCAGCGTGGAGGGCGATGCCAGTATCGTTGCCGTCACCAATGGCGACATCAACAGCGATGAGCTCAACTGCACCAATCATCGCCACCTCTGGAACGGCTCGGCCATGGTCATCCTCCGTGCAGGCAAGACAGTTGGCCCCGTCGTCCTTACCACTCGTGCCGAAGGAATGAAACCGCTCAAAACCGTGCTTGCCACAAAGTGAGGCCTCGCTTCTGCCCTCACCGAAAGGGAGGGAGATTATCTTCTGCGTGTTGAGGCTTCCCCCAACAAATGAATTGATTACTTATTCTATTGCTAACGTGCTGTACTTGTTTTTGTGCAGCACGTTAGCACATTTTATGCAGCACGTTGGCACATTTTACGCAGCATGTCGGCACACTTTACGCAGCATGTCAGCACATTTTACGCAGCATGTCGGCACACTTTAGGCAGCAGTGCTGCACAATTTACGCGGCAATGCTGCACACTTTAGGCAGCAATGCTGCACAACTTGTGCCAGCATGCTGCTCAAAAACTGGCAGTAAGCTGCGCACATTCCTTTTTTGCGTGTAATGATTATAATTGGCAAAAAAAGGTGCAATGATGACAAACCTATTTCAATATTTTTTATTACCTTTGCCATTTGAAAGGCATTGAACCGCAGGTCACCGACCGAAGCAGTGCTGTCACGCGAAGCGTGGTGCACGATAAAGCGAGGGAGGTAACCTTTGAACCGTGCGTAGCGCATTGAACTGCTGCGCAGCAGCATTGAACCTTTAATAGATATGGAAGTAGTATACGAAGACAATCATCTGATCATCGTTTCGAAGCGAAGCGGTGAGATTGTGCAGGGCGACAAGACTGGCGACGAGCCACTGTCGGAGACGGTGAAACGATATATCAAGGAGAAATATCAGAAGCCCGGGGCTGTGTTTCTGGGTGTCACCCATCGGCTCGACCGGCCCGTGAGCGGCCTGGTGGTGTTCGCCCGTACGTCGAAGGCGCTGGAGCGGCTGAACCGCATGTTTGCCAATGGCGAGGTGCATAAGACCTACTGGGCCATTGTGGGAAAGGACAAGCAGGCGAACGGAACGGAGGATGTGGAAAACGACGGTGAACACACCCTTGTGCATTGGCTGACTCGCAACGAGAAACAGAACAAGAGCTATGCCTACGACCGCGAGAAACCAGGCTCGAAGCGGGCGGTATTGAAGTATAAAGTGATTGGTGAGTCAGACAGATATAAGCTACTGGAAATCAATCTCTTAACAGGTCGCCATCATCAGATACGTTGTCAGCTGGCAGCCATTGGCTGTCCTATCAAGGGCGACTTGAAATATGGTGCTCCAAGGTCGAATCCCGATGGCAGCATCTCGTTGCTTTCGAGGCGTGTGGAGTTTGTTCATCCCGTGTCGAAACTGCCCATTTGCGTTGAGGCTCCGCTGCCCGACGACCCCCTTTGGAAGGCTTTCCGATAGTGTGATAGCACGATGCCGACTGCGCTTAGCTGCGCATCGCTCAGGCGAATGAGATGAAAAAAACACCGATTTCGCGCGTGGAATCGAAAAAATACATTATCTTTGCAGTCAGAATGAAGAATCTTGACCGACGATGAAGAAACTCTTGAAGTGGATGGGCGCTGCCGTTTTGGTTCCCGTCGTACTTGTTTCGTCAGTGGCAGGACTGCTTTACTTCCCTCCTTTCCAGCGTTGGGCAGTGAAGCAGGCTTCGGCGTATGCGTCGGAAAAAACGGGAATGGATGTGCAGGTGGGCAATGTGCGGCTGCGCTTTCCGCTCGATTTGGAGATGAACGAGGTGAGTGTGGTGCAGCGCGATAGCCTGAGCGGAGCGCCTACCGACACGCTGGCACATGTGGGAAGCATCGTTGCCGACGTCAAGCTGAAACCGCTGTTGAAGAAGCAAGTGGTGGTCGACGAGCTCACACTGGAGGATGCGAAGCTGAACACCGGCGATTTCATCAAGGCGGCCCGTGTGAAAGGACGAGTGGGAAAGCTGAGCGTGAAGAACTCCGACATCTTGCTGAAAGGAAAGGAAGACCCCAATGTTGGCGATGTGAACCTCGACGACGTGCTGTTGAAGGATGCCGACCTCGACATTGCATTGGCCGACAGCGTGCCTGAGGACACCACGCAGAGCGAAACCCCTTGGCGCATCCTGGCGAAGAAGGCCAAGATAGAAAATTCGAATGTGTGGCTGACCATGCCTGGCGAGGTTGATGCAAAAACAGGCAAGAAGTCGGCCGGCACTCATGTCACCGCCCATCTGGGCGATGCCACCATCCGAGACGGTTCATTCCATTTGAAGAACGGCAACTACCAAGTGGGCTCGGTGGACATTGATAAGAGTGCTCTGGCGTATGACAAGATTGATGGGAAAAACACGCCAAAGGGAAAGGACGCGAAAGGAAAGGACGTTAAGAAAGACAACGGACAGCCCGATCCCGACCACCTCGATTTGAAAGACTTGTCGCTCCATGCCGAGAACATCAGCTATAGCGATAAACCTGCAGCCGGCAAGCCACAACTTGCTGCCAATCTGAAGAAACTTGCGTTTAAGGAAAAGAGTGGTCTCGACGTGAAGAACGTGTCGGGACAACTCGCCATGCATGCCGGCGAAGACAACAACGGCGTGCAGACTGCCGGTAGGGTGACGTTGAAGGATGGTCGCATCGAAACCTCCGAGTCGACGATTGGTGGCGATTTGGATATGTCGCTCGACGCATTCTCCGACCTCAATCCAGGCACGTTGAAGGGAACAGTGCATGCCTCGCTGGGCAAGCAAGACCTGATGCGGTTCATGCAGGACATGCCGGCGGGCTTCCGCCAAAAGTGGCCGAACCAACAACTGAAGATAGATGGAGTGGTGCGCGGCAACATGAAGAACATGAACTTCAGCGACCTAAATGTGTCGCTGCCCACAGCTTTCCGTATGAAAGCCTCGGGAACGCTGCAGAACCTCGACAATCCCAACCGTCTGAAGGCCGATGTAGACCTGGATGCCCATGCCTGCAATGCCAGTTTCTTGAAGGAATTGATGCCAAAGGATCTGCGCAAGGATGTGAACATTCCGCGCAACCTCGCCTTGAAAGGCCGTGTGACTGCCGACGGACAGAAATACGGTGCCCGCTTCACTGCCAGCGAGTCGGCTGGTACCCTGGGCGGAACGGTGAGCTACGATGCCGGTCGTGAAGCCTACGAGGCAAAGCTGAAAGCCAACCGACTGGCGCTGCAGCACTTCCTGCCGAACTATGGGCTGAGCCCACTCACCGGCACCATCGACCTGAAAGGACAGGGCACCGACCTGATGTCGCCCCGCACGACGCTCACGGCGAAGGCCGACATTCAGCAGTTCCACTATAGTGGCTACGACCTCAGTGGCATGAAGGCCGATGCAAAAGTCAGGAACGGGCGTGCCTATGCCACCGTGAACAGCCAAAACGACCTCATGAAGGGCGTAGCCTCGGTGGATATGCTGATGAGTAAGAAGCGCCTGCGTGGCACGGTGGTGATGGATCTCGACCGTGCCGACCTGCACCGGCTCGGCATCACCGATAGCCTGTTGGCCATCAGCGGTTGCGCACATCTCGATATCGACAGCGACCTGAAAATGAACCATAAGGTGCAAGGGCACGTGGGCGACCTTACCGTGAGAACGCGCACAGAGACTTTCCGTCCCGGCGACATGTGGATTGATGCCCTGACGTCGAACGATCAGACGCGAGCTGCTGTCGACTGCGGCGACTTCCACCTCGATCTCGATGCCAAAGGCAACTACGAGCGACTGCTCAACACCGGTGATAAGCTCATGGCTGAAGTCAAGCGGCAATACGAAGAGCGACTCATTGACGAGGGCCGTCTGCGCAGCGTGCTTCCCGATGCACGCCTTTCGGTCAGCAGCGGTCGCGACAACTTCATCGTCGAACTCATGCAGCGCTATGGCTACGGCATCGACAACTTGAATTGCAATATTGTCTCATCGCCCGTAGACGGACTGAATGGACGTTTGCATCTGGAGTCGCTCATGATTGACAGTATGCTGCTCGACACGGTGAACTTCGCCATTCGCTCCGACTCGGTGCGTACCTCCTATCAGGCACAGGTGCGCAACAACGACAAGAACCCGCAGTACACCTTCAATGCACTCGTCGACGGCGTGTTGCAAGACCGCGGCACCATCTTTGGCACACGTCTCTATGACGACAAGGGCGAGTTGGGTGTTCGACTCGGACTGCAGGCTACGATGGAGAATGACGGTCTGATGTTCCGCACATACGGCAAGGAACCCGTGTTGGGATATAGGAAGTTCACGGTGAACGACGACAACTACGTCTTCCTCGGACGCGACAACCGCGTGTCGGCAGACCTGGTGTTGCGTGCTGACGACGGCACCGGCGTGCAGGTCTACACCAACGACGAGAACGAGGAGGCCAAGCAGGACATTACGGCTTCGCTGCACCATTTCGACCTGGAGAAGATACTTTCCGTGATTCCTTATACACCCGACGTGCGCGGTATGTTGAATGGCGACGTGCACTTCGTGCAAACCGACGAGGCGGTGAGCGTGTCGAGCGACCTTGCCATACAGAACCTCGTCTATGAGAACTGCCCCATTGGCAACCTCGGTACGGAGTTTGTGTATATGCCGAAGAACGATGGTGCGCACTACGTTGATGGCATCCTCTCGCTCGAAGGACAGGAAATCGCCACCGTCAGTGGTACATATATAAATAAGGTGGCAGGCAATGCCGATGCCGGCGGTTACCTCGATGCCACGCTCGACCTGGCACGCATGCCGCTATCGCTCGTCAATGGCTTCATTCCGAACCAGATTATCGGCTTCGAGGGCTATGGCGAAGGTTCCGTTGCAGTGAAGGGACCATTGTCGAAACCCGTTGTCGATGGTGAAATCTATCTCGACTCCGCCTACATGGTGAGCCAGCCCTATGGCGTTCGCCTGCGCTTCGACAACGACCCCGTGGCTATCAAGGGCAGCCGGCTGCTGTTTGAGAACTTCAATATGTATGCCAACAACAGCAGTCCGCTTACCACTTATGGCTCGCTCGACTTCACCAATCCTTCGCGCATGCGACTCGATTTGAAGATGCGTGCACAGAACTTCCTGCTCATCGACTCGAAAGAGAACCCGCGGTCAGAAGCCTATGGAAAGGCTTACGTGAACTTCTTCGGTAACATCAACGGCCTGCTCACCAACTTGATGATGCGAGGAAAGCTCGATGTGCTGGGTACCACCGACCTCACCTATATTCTGCGCGACACACCGCTGACCACCGACAACCAGTTGGAAGGCCTTGTGCGCTTCACCGACTTTGCCGACACGACGCAGACCGTTGTGGAACGTCCAGAACTCATGGGCTTCTCGATGGATATGACCGTTGATGTGTCGAAGGGTGCTCACGTGATGGCATATCTGAATACTGACAAGAGCAACTATATCGACCTGATGGGCGGTGGCACGTTGCGCATGATCTACAACGTGGCCGACAACCTGCGCCTCACGGGTCGTTACACGCTGGCCAACGGCGAGATGAAATACTCGTTGCCGATCATTCCGCTGAAGACGTTCACCATTCAGGATGGCAGCTATATCGAGTTCACCGGACCCCCGATGAACCCCACGTTGAACATCACTGCCACCGAGCATGTGAGAACGGCAGTTTCTGCAAGCAATGGAGTGGGGCGCAGCGTAGACTTTGACTGTGGCGTTATTATCACGAAGACGCTTGAGGACATGGGCTTGGAGTTCACACTAGACGCACCCGAGGACATGCAGTTGCACTCCGAGCTACAGTCGATGAGCAAGGAGCAGCGCGGCAAGTTGGCTGTGACGATGCTCACGACGGGTATGTATCTGGCTGATGGTAACACCAACGGTTTCTCGATGAACAATGCCCTGAACACCTTCCTGCAAAGCGAAATCAACAACATTACCGGCAATGCCCTGCGCACGCTCGACTTCTCCGTGGGTCTCGACAATACCACCGATGCCACCGGCAACACCGCAACGAACTATTCGTTCCGCTTTGCCAAGCGCTTCTGGAACAACCGCTTGAAGATTGCCGTTGGTGGAAAGGTCACCACGGGTGCTGAGATACAGAACCAGAACCAGTCGTTCTTCGACAATGTAACGTTTGAGTATCGTCTCGACGACACGGCTAACAAATATGTCACGCTGTTCTATGAGAACAATGTCTACGACTGGCTCGACGGCTATACGCAGAAATATGGTGCGGGCTTCATCTGGCGTCGTTCGCTGCAGCACTTCAAGGACATCTTCAACCTGCGGAGCGAGAAGATGCAACTGCTGCCCGCCATGCGTCGCGACACTTTGCGCCGTGATACCGTTATCATCAGAAAGGAGGCAGAGGAATGAATAAGATAGGTGCGCCCGTGGCGCTGTTGAGAAAGGTGATTGTGCTTGGCGCAGTTCAGAAGGTAAAGATTTTGTTACCTTGTTTCTTCGTGGCTTTATTGCTCTCTTCCTGCTCGACCACACAGAACATCCCCGATGGCGACCAACTCTTCGTTGGACTTACCAAGATCAACTACGAGCGCGGCGACAGTGGCGTGCCGGCTGCCGTAGCCAACAAGAACTTCATCACGACGCAGGAAGAGGTAGAGGCAGCACTGGCAACGGCTCCCAATGGCGCTCTCTTCGGCAGCAGCTATCATCGCACGCCGTTCCCCTATGGGCTTTGGATATGGAATGCCTTCTCCGGCAAGGACGGAAAGGTTGCCAAGTGGCTGACAGAGTCGTTTGGCAAGCAGCCGGTACTCATGAGTTGGGTGAATCCTGAATTGCGTGCGCAAGTGGCACAGACCGTGCTTCACAATCACGGCTATTTCCATGGGCAGGTAGGTTATAATGTGGTTACACAGCACAATCCGAAGAAGGCGAAGATAGGCTATGATGTTTCCATGGGACCGCTGCTCACCATCGACAGCATCAGCTATCTGGGATTCCCTGCTGAGGCCGACAGTCTTATCAAGGCTACGGCCCACCAGTCGTTGCTACATACGGGTGATGCCTTTACGGCGGCAGCCCTCGACGGCGAGCGTACACGCATTTCCACACTCTTCCGCAACAACGGCTACTACTATTATCAGCCTGCCTACGCCAGCTATCTTGCCGATACTGTGTCGGTGCCGGGCAAGGCACAGCTGCGATTGCAACTTGCCAATGGCATTGCCGAAGAGGCACGACGCAAGTACTACATCGGTAATATCACCGTGAACCTGCAGAAGAACTTCATGCAGGAACCCACCGACAGCATGCGCCGACGGACGTTCACCCTGCGTTACAACGGCAAGCGCTCGCCGGTTCGTCCGCGTGTCGTCATGGGAGCCATGCGTCTGCGCCACCGACAGCCCTACAGCTACGACCAGTATCTGGAGTCGGCCAACGCGCTCAACGCAACAGGCCTGTTCTCGATGACCGACTTCCAGTTCAATCGTCGTGATGGACTCGACGTCTCAGAGATTGACTTCATCCGTGAGTTGGAGAAGCCATCCGACTTCCTGGCTCTCACCTCTAATTTTTCCTCGCGTAGAGTATCGCTATCACCCCTGTTGTCGGACGACACCCTCGACCTAGTTGTGAACTGTGTCTTCGACCGTCCTTATGACGTTTATTTTGAAACGAACTTCACGAAGCGCACCATTGGACGTATGGGACCTGAGCTGAAGATTGGTTTCACCAAGCGCAATGCCTTCCGCGGCGGTGAGAAACTCGATGTGAATCTGCATGGCTCCTACGAATGGCAGACAAGGTCCTCTAGCGGTGACATGAACACCTATGAGTATGGTGCCGACGTGTCGTTGGAGTTCCCACGCCTCGTTGCTCCTTTCATGGGCGGCAATCAGATTCGTCGCCGCATGGAGCGCATGCGGGAACGTGGCATCACCCCTAATCCGAATCGTTGGCGTCGCGTAGCCACTACGATGGCCAAGGTGTCGAGCGACATCGTGCGTCGACCGGGATACTACAAGATGCACATCGTCTCCGGTGAGTGGACCTACCGCTGGCAGCCCAGTGCCACCAGCCGCCATGAGTTCTCGCCGCTGACGCTGAAGTATCAATACATGAACTCCCACACCGAGAAGTTCGATAGCATCATCGAAAATAGTCCTTATCTGGCAGCCACCATGAGCGACTACTTCATTCCGCAGATGCGTTACACCTACGTCTATGCCAGTCCTGCTGACAAGCTCAACCCCATACGTTGGGAACTGACGCTTTCGGAGTCGGGTAATCTCACGTCCCTGGCTTATATGGCGGCTGGTAAGAAGTGGAACGAGGAAGACAAGGAACTCTTTAAGAATCCGTACGCTCAGTTCGTGAAGGTGGAGACCGACTTCACGAAGACCTGGCAGTTGTCGCAGCACTCGCAGCTCGTAGGACACCTCAATGCCGGACTCGGCATCTGTTTCGGCAATAGCAGCGACTTGCCGTTCAGTGAGCGGTTCTACATCGGTGGTGCCAACAGCGTCAGGGCATACCCACTACGCAGCATCGGCCCTGGTCGCTTCATGGGCGACTACGAAGGCAACCGACAGCTGTCATATCTCTTGCAGAATGGTGATGTGAAGCTGCAAGCCAACCTGGAATATCGCCAGCGGCTGTTTGGCAATCTGCATGGTGCCGTGTTCCTCGATGCCGGTAATGTGTGGCTTCGTAAAGATTTGGAAATCGGTATCGATGACTTTTCCATTATGTTTAAAGAGGCTTATTTCCATTTCAGTGAATTCTTTAAGCAGATGGCGGTGGGAACAGGTGTCGGTCTGCGCTACGACCTCGACTTCCTCATCTTGCGTCTGGACTGGGGTATAGGTCTGCATGTGCCGTATGAGACTACGAAGAGTGGCTTCTACAACGTCGATAAGTTCAGTCGCCACCAGACGTTGCATTTCGCCATTGGCTATCCGTTCTAAGGAAATGGCCATTGGCTATCCGTTCAAAAGAAATCAAAAAACGAGGGAAATGTTTTGCGGTATCATAAAAAAGTAGTATCTTTGCATGACAATCAACAAACGTAATATCTGAACAACATTTATCATTATTATCATAACCTGTAAATTAAGACAATATGAAACCAACATTGTTTCTTCTTGCTGCCGGCATGGGCAGCCGCTATGGAGGTCTGAAGCAGCTTGACGGGCTGGGCCCCAATGGCGAGACCATCATGGACTATAGTATCTACGACGCCATCCAGGCAGGCTTCGGCCGTATCGTCTGGGTCATCCGCAAGGACTTCGAAGAGCAGTTCCGCACACAGATCCTCTCTAAGTATGAGGGCCAGGTGCCTTGCGAACTCTGCTTCCAGGCTCTCGACTCACTGCCCGAGGGCTTCACCGTTCCCGAAGGTCGTGTAAAGCCTTGGGGCACCAATCACGCTGTGCTCATGGGCAAGGACGTCATCAAGGAGCCGTTCTGCGTCATCAACTGCGACGACTTCTATGGCCGTGATGCCTTTATGCAGATTGGCAAGTTCCTCAGCGAGCTGCCTGAAGGTTCTGAGAACAAGTATGCAATGGTGGGCTTCCGCTGCTGCAACACGCTCTCTGAGAATGGTTCAGTGGCTCGTGGCGTCTGCGAGTTCGACGACAACCATCATCTCGTAGAGGTTGTGGAGCGCACCGAGATCATGCGTCAGGAAGACAAGGGCAACGCCATCTGCTTCAAGGACGAGCAGGGCGAGTGGCAGCCGCTGGAAGAGAATGTTCCCGTGTCGATGAACATGTGGGGCTTCACTCCCGACTACTTCGCTCACTCCGAGACATACTTCAAGGAGTTCCTCAGCAACCCGAAGAACATCGAGAACCTGAAGGCAGAGTTCTTCATCCCGCTGATGGTGAGCAAGCTCATCAACGAGGGTACGTCGACCGTTGAAGTCCTCGACACCACGTCGAAGTGGTTCGGCGTGACCTATGCTGCCGACCGCGAAGCTACCGTTGAGCGCATCCAGAAGCTTGTCGACGAGGGCGTTTATCCTAACAAGCTCTTCTAATGCAAATCGACATCCTTACATCCCAGGAAGCTGCTGTCTTGCAAGAGCTGATAGCAGCTTCCTCGCATATCGTTATTACCTGTCATAAGTCGCCCGACGGCGATGCACTTGGCTCCTCGCTGGCGTGGGCTGAATATCTGCGCTCTCTGGGCAAGGAGCCTATGGTTGTTGTGCCCGATGCCTTCCCCGACTTCCTGCAGTGGCTGCCGAACACTCAAACGGTGGTGCGCTACGACAAGCGTCCCGACTATGTCGATTTGCTGTTGAAGACGGCCGATCTGGTGTTCTGCCTCGACTTCAACGAGAGCAGTCGTGTGGATGCAATGCAGACGGCACTCAACGAAACGAAGGCACGAAAGGTCGTCATCGACCATCATCTGTTGCCGTCGACGGAGGATGAACCGACAACAGATGGAGCTGGAGAGGGTGTGGCCGACGAACGGCTTCTCATCTCACATCCCGACCTCAGTTCCACAAGCGAACTTGTTTTCCGCATTGTCTGGCAACTTGGGAGCTTTGAGGCGATGCCGAAGTCGTGGGCCATACAGGTGTATTGCGGCATGATGACCGACACGGGAGGGTTTACTTTTAACTCATCGCGACCGGAGATCTACTTCATCATCGGCCAATTGCTCACGAAGCGAATCAACAAGGATAAGATCTATCGGAAGGTCTACAACAACTATTCGTCCTGGGCCATTCGCCTGCGTGGACACATCATGTGCAACAAGCTTAATGTCTTCGAAGAACAGCATGCCTCCTATTTCGCCATTTCAAAGAAGGAGATGCACGACTTCCACTTCATCAAGGGCGATGCCGAGGGACTTGTCAACGAACCGTTGCGCATCAAGAACATGCGGCTCTCCATCTCCCTGCGCGAGGACGACCGCGTGCCAAACCTCGTGTGGGTAAGCCTGCGCTCGGTCGACGACTTCCCATGCAATAAATTGGCTGAGCAGTACTTCAATGGCGGCGGGCATCTGAACGCCAGTGGTGGTCGGCTGAATTGCTCGCTCGAGGAAGCTGAGCAAATTACGCGGAAGGCAATCATGGAGTTTAAAGGGTAAGTTGAGAGTTGAGAGTTTTTAGTTTCAAGTTTCTAGTTTATGGTTTCTAGTTATAAGAAAAAACGTTAAATAACGGAGGACTGCATTAAAAACTTTCAACTCTCAACTCTCAACTCTCAACTTTTTTGTACCTTTGCACCCGTTAATATGAATAAGACCATGCAAGTTATCAAGAAACTGACGGGCATCGCTGTGCTGATGGCTGCGATGATTGTTGTTGCAGCATGCAGCCATACCGAGACTTATCAGGAAAAACGTGATAAGGAAATCTCGGCCATCAATAGCTTCATTGCCGAGAAGAATGTGAAAGTAATCTCTGAGGAAACCTTCTTCGCTCAGGATAGCATTACCGATGTATCGAAGAACGAGTTCGTGCTCTTCGAGGCTTCGGGTGTCTACATGCAGATTGTACGCAAAGGCTGCGGCGAGAAGCTGAAGAACGGCGAGACCGCAACGGTGCTTTGCCGCTTCACGGAATACAACCTGAAGCTAGGTGCCGACTCGGTGACCCTGTCGAATGAGTTCCTCATCAGCAGTAGTCTCAATCCGAGCTATGCTGTGAATCCCGAGCGGATGACTATCACGAATACATCGGGCACCTATTCGGGCTATTTCGATACGTCCAGCTATATGTATCTGGCCTACGGAATGAGTCAGAACTCCACATCCGTTCTCTCGGGATGGCTGGTGCCGTTCGCATTCATCAACCTCGGACGACCCGCCAACGATGGCGATGAGGTGGCGAAGGTAAGGCTCATCGTCCCTCACAAGGAAGGTCATCTCACCGCGGCCAGCAACGTGACGCCCTATCTCTACGACATCACCTTCGAACGTGGAAGGTAATCTCAACCTCTCTCAACCATTCTCAACCGCGCCTTTGGCGCCTCTCAACATCTCAACCTCTCAACTTCTTCTTATGACTCTCATTAAATCCATATCAGGCATCCGCGGAACTATCGGCGGACCTGCGGGCGACACACTGAACCCGCTCGACATTGTGAAATTCACATCTGCCTATGCGACTCTTATCCGCCGCGCAGGTAAGTCTCAAAACAATCGCATCGTCGTTGGACGCGACGCACGCATCTCTGGTGAGATGGTGAAAAACGTAGTCTGCGGCACCCTCATGGGTATGGGCTTCGATGTGGTGAACATCGGACTGGCTACAACGCCCACCACCGAGCTGGCTGTGCGCTGGCTCGAGGCCGATGGTGGCATCATCATCACGGCCAGCCACAACCCCCGCCAGTGGAATGCGCTGAAGCTTCTCAACTGCGAAGGCGAGTTCCTCAACAAGGCTGAAGGTGAGGAGGTGCTGCGCATTGCTGCTGCCGAAGACTTTTTGTATGCCGATGTAGACCACATGGGCCACTATTGCGAAGATAACACCATGGACCGCCGCCACATCGAAAGCGTGCTGGCACTCGAGCTCGTCGATGCCGAGGCTGTTCGCAAGGCTGGCTTCCGTGTTGTCGTCGACAGCATCAACAGTGTCGGTGGTGTCATCCTGCCCGAACTGCTAAAGGCACTTGGCGTAGAGGCGAAGTTCCTCAATGCTGAGCCTAACGGCGATTTCGCTCATAACCCCGAGCCGCTGAAGCAGAATCTCGGTGGTATCATGGACGAACTGAAAAAGGGAGGCTATGATATGGGTATCGTCGTCGACCCCGATGTCGACCGTCTGGCATTCATTCAGGAAGACGGCGAGATGTTCGGTGAGGAATACACCCTCGTCTCCGTGGCCGACTATGTGCTTACCCACACCCCGGGCGCTACCGTTAGCAACCTCTCGTCGACGCGTGCGCTGCGCGATGTCACCGAGCGTCATGGCGGCAAGTACAGTGCTTCGGCAGTGGGAGAGGTTAATGTCACCACACTCATGAAGCAGGTAGGCGCCGTCATCGGCGGTGAAGGCAATGGCGGTGTTATCTATCCTGCCAGCCATTATGGCCGTGATGCCCTCGTGGGTATCGCCCTCTTCCTGACGCAGCTGGCACAGAAAGGCTGCAAGGTAAGCGAACTCCGCAAGACCTATCCCAACTATTTCATGGCGAAGAACCGCATCGACCTGCAGCCAACGACGAATGTCGATGCCATCCTCGAGAAGGTGAAGGAACTCTTCAATCCTGCTACAGCACCTGACGTTCAGGCTGTGAACGATATCGATGGCGTGAAGATCGACTTCGCTGATCGTTGGGTACATCTGCGCAAGTCGAACACTGAGCCCATCATCCGAGTCTACAGCGAGGCTCCCACAGCTGAAGAGGCCGATGCCATCGGCAAGCAGCTCATGCAAGTAGTCTACGACATGCAGTAATTCCACCGCCTGCATCTCGCATCAAACATTCGGGTGTGTCAAAATGAAATAATGGATGAAAAGACGCTGCCAGTAGTCCCCTCCTCCTGGGAGGAGGGGTTAGGGGTGGTAGAGAAGAATAATGATATAACCTATTATAAAT
>JAEEGF010295392.1_pt1 | contig 39990 bp, 32 predicted proteins | sample 9134171 | NCBI WGS metagenome assembly JAEEGF01 (sample SAMN16246542, study PRJNA631951) | gut metagenome | biome: gut microbiome; feature: rumen; material: AP-attached | host: Bos | place: Iran: Karaj | collected 2018-10 | reverse complement strand
TTATGTTCAAGATTTTGGAAGCAAATGAGCTGGCTACGAACATATTTCAGATGATAGTAGAAGCTCCACGAGTAGCGCAGGCGTGTTTACCCGGACAGTTTCTTATTATCCGTGTAGACGAGGAGGGCGAGAGAATCCCTCTTACTATTTGCGATTACGACAGAGAAAAGGGAACTGTTGAAATCGTAGTTCAGGCTATTGGTGCTGAGACATTTAAGCTTGGTAAGCTTAAGGCTGGTGATAGTCTTGCTGATGTTGTAGGACCTCTTGGTAAGCCTTCAGATCTCTGCGAGGAGAGCATTGACGAGCTTAAGAAAAAGAAAATCGTATTTATCGCAGGTGGTGTAGGAACTGCTCCTGTATATCCACAGGCTAAGTGGCTCAAGGAACAGGGCGTAGACTGCGACGTTATTATCGGTGCTAAGACCAAGGATCTCGTTATCCTTGAGGATAGATTCAAAAAAGTATGTAACCTTCACATCACAACAGATGATGGTTCTTATGGCAGAAGTGGTATGGTTACCAAGGCTCTTCAGGACCTTTGGGATGAAGGTAACAAGTATGATCACTGCGTAGCAATCGGACCAATGATCATGATGAAATTTGTATGCAAACTTACACAGGAACTTGGAATTCCTACTATTGTCAGCATGAACCCTATTATGGTTGACGGTACTGGAATGTGCGGTGCTTGTCGTCTTACAGTAGGCGGAGAAGTTAAATTTGCCTGCGTAGATGGTCCAGAGTTTGACGGACATAAGGTAGACTTTGATCAGGCTATGAACAGAATGAAGCTGTACAAAACTGAAGAAGGAAGACTTATGCTCAAGGCTCAGGAAGGTGATACTCACCACGGCGGCTGCGGCAACTGCAACTAATAGCATAATATAGAATAGTAGAGGAGAATTCAGATGGATGGATTTGTAAGAGTTCCTGTTCGTGAGCAGGATGCCAAGGTTCGTGCTACAAATTTCCAGGAAGTATGCCTTGGATATAATAAAGAAGAAGCTGAAAGCGAGGCACAGCGCTGCCTCAACTGTAAGAACCCTAAATGCGTTCAGGGTTGTCCTGTATCAATTGATATACCTGCATTTATCCAGCAGGTTAAGGAAGGCGATGTAGAGGGCGCTTACCAGACAATTAGTAAGTCAAGTGCACTTCCAGCTGTATGCGGACGTGTATGTCCTCAGGAGAGCCAGTGTGAAGGCCAGTGCGTAAGAGGAATCAAGGGCGATGCTGTTTCAATCGGTAAGCTTGAGAGATACGTTGCTGATACAGCAAGAGAGCTCGGAATCAAGCCAGAAGGCGCTAAAGAGAAGAAAGGCAAGAAGGTAGCTATCATCGGATCAGGCCCTTCAGGACTTACATGTGCTGGAGACCTTGCTAAGATGGGCTATGATGTAACAATCTTCGAGGCTCTTCATGAGGCAGGTGGAGTTCTTGTTTATGGTATTCCTGAGTTCCGTCTTCCTAAGGATGCTGTAGTTAAGAAGGAAATTGAGAACGTTAAGTCACTTGGCGTTAAGCTTGAGACAGACGTTGTTATCGGTAAGTCAGTTACAATAGATGAGCTTATGGAAAAAGAGGGCTTTGAGGCAGTATTTATTGGCTCAGGTGCCGGACTTCCAAGATTCATGAACATTCCTGGTGAGCAGGCAATGGGTGTATTCTCAGCTAACGAGTTCCTTACAAGAAGCAATCTTATGAAGGCCTTTGATGAGAATTCAAGAACACCTATCATGAGACCTAAGAAGTGCGTTGTAGTTGGTGGTGGTAACGTTGCTATGGACGCTGCCAGAACAGCTCTTCGTCTTGGCTCAGAAGTACACGTTGTATATCGTCGTGGTGAAGAAGAACTTCCTGCACGTAAGGAAGAAGTTGGACATGCTAAGGAAGAGGGAATCATTTTTGATCTTCTCACAAACCCTGTTGAGATCCACGCTGACGAGAATGGTTGGGTAACAGGTATTACATGTATTAGAATGGAGCTTGGTGAGCCTGATGAGTCAGGAAGAAGAAGCCCTGTAGAGGTTCCTGGTTCTGAGTTTGAGATTGAGTGTGATGCAGTAATCATGTCCCTTGGAACATCACCTAACCCACTTATTTCTTCTACAACAGATGGACTTGAAGTTAACCGCAGAAAGTGTATCGTTGCTCAGGAAGAAAACGGACAGACATCTAAGCCTGGCGTATTTGCTGGTGGAGATGCTGTTACAGGCGCTGCAACAGTTATCCTTGCTATGGGTGCTGGTAAGGCAGCTGCTAAGGGTATTGATGAGTACCTCTCCAACAAATAATAAAACAGTTTAAACACTTTTTATTAAGATAAGATGTCTAGAAATAGGCATCTTATTTTTGCGTGCGAATATTAGTGCGTATATAAACGTAAATGCGGCATACATAAAATCTTAAGAAATTTCGACGGTAAATCTTAAGAATTCTCATGTAGTATGGGAAATAGAGGAATAAATATGATACAATAAAAAATGTTTGGAGAGTGGAAATGGACAGAGAAGAAAAAATTAAAATTGCTATTACTGCAGGAATTGCAGGACTTATACTTTTGATACTGATATTGTTCCTTGCATTATCAGGAACAGGCTCTAAGGATGATGAGCAGAAATTAAATGACAACATAGCTGAATATGCATCTAACCTTGCAGAAGGCGCAGAGGCATCAAGTATAGCGGCTACAGATGTAAGCGTAGACGATGCAGCAACTGAGAGTACATCATTTGTGCCTTATTCAGAATACGTTAATTCCAAGAAGGGAACAGTTTCAGGTAACAGCTTCTATGATACAAAGGGGGCAGTACTTAAGGATGTATACAAGACTCTTAAGTATGACAGGGATGCTCAGCTTCAGGAGATGTTTACATACTTTGAAGCCGGTAATGAGGATGCTGTAAGAGATCTTGCACATCTCGAGAGATTTGAAGCGATGTCTTTTTCACTAGATGGAACCAAGGATTTCTATTATCACGGTGAAGTTAATGGAAATGGACAGCCTGATGGAATAGGGCTGGCAGTATATGCTAATGATCAGTATTATTACGGACATTGGAAGGATGGAGTCAGATCTGGAGACGGCAAGTGGATATCTTTTTATCCTTCATACAGTGAGTATGTAGTTAAAGAGCATATGTATTTCGGAGAGTGGCTTGACGACATGCCTAACGGACGTGGACAGGAGCACTATGACTATAATCAGGAATACATGAACAGTGCAGATCTTTATCTTCAGAATGCTATTGGATACTTCGCTAACGGCTATTATAACGGCGAGATGTACGTTATTACTGTAGATAATAACTATGATACCAAGGAATGGCTTGGAACCTGCGATATGGGTAACTGGGTACAGGTTCTTAATACTTCTGAGGATTCCAAGGGCAGAATCGCTACACTTAGCGAGAGAGAAAACGTTGATAATCATATCTGGATGGTCAAAAACAAGGCTGTTGATAACGGTGTTTCTGGAATTATTACAGGTGGTACTATAGCTAAATGAGTACAATAAGTATTATTTGCGTAGGCAAGATCAAGGAAAAATATTGGAATGATGCTATAGCAGAGTATTCCAAAAGGTTGTCCAGGTATTGTAAAATAAATATCATAGAGGTGCCGGACGAGAAAACTCCTGATAATGCGCCACCAGCCATTGAAGAGCAGATCAAGAAAAAAGAAGGCGACAGGATTCTGCAGAATATCGACCCTTCAGCCTATGTTTGTGCTCTTGCTATTGGTGGTAAGAAATATTCATCAGAAGGTTTTGCTGAGTTTATTGCGGATAAGGGAGTATCTGGTGTGAGCCACATACAGTTTATTATAGGTGGTTCCCTTGGAATACACGAATCAGTGCTTAAACAGGCAAACAGCCAGATCAGTTTTTCAGATATGACTTTTCCGCACCAGATGATGCGCGTGATTCTGCTGGAGCAGATTTACAGGGGATATCGTATCAATCGTGGTGAACCTTATCATAAATAATTGGGGAATGTTGGATGAGTGAGATTACAGAGTTATCATTAGCTCTTACAGCTGATGATGAGAGGAATATATTTGGGGGCAATGACAGCTATATTCGCAAGATTGAGAAGAGCCTCCACGTGGAGATCATTGATAGAAATGGTGAGCTACATATAATTGGTGACAAGGAGGGAGCAGCTAAAGCTTCCAGTATCATAAGAGAACTGGTTCAACTCTCCAGACGTGGCACCAGCATAGAGGAGCAGAGCGTAGATTACGCCATTTCTCTGAAGGAAGATTCAGTCAAAACAAAAGAAAGTCAAAATGATAACGTGCTTGTAGATATAGACAGGGACGTTATTTGTCATACCATTTCTGGTAAGCCTATCAAACCCAAGACTCTGGGACAAAAGAAATACATTGATGCTATCAGAAATAAGATGATTGTATTTGGTCTGGGACCAGCAGGAACTGGTAAGACGTATCTTGCTATGGCCATGGCTATAACAGCTTTTCAGAGAGAAGAAGTCAGCAGGATCATTCTGACAAGACCAGCTATAGAGGCTGGTGAGAAGCTTGGCTTTTTGCCAGGTGACCTTCAGAGCAAGGTTGATCCTTATCTTAGACCGTTGTACGATGCTCTGTACCAGATTATGGGCACAGAGAACTTTATCAAGAACATGGAAAAGGGCCTTATAGAGGTTGCTCCTCTTGCGTACATGAGAGGTAGAACACTAGATAATGCATTTATTATTCTGGATGAGGCTCAGAATACAACTCCTGCACAGATGAAAATGTTCCTTACCAGAATTGGTTTTGGTTCCAAGGTTATCATCACTGGTGATGCTACTCAGAAGGACCTTTCTCCAGATGTGAAGTCTGGACTTGACGTGGCAGAAAGTGTCCTCAAGGGAATAGATGATATAGCCTTCTGCACACTGACAAGTAGTGACGTAGTAAGACATCCACTTGTTCAGAAGATTGTTAAGGCCTATGAGGATTACGAGAAGAAGGCTGCTAACAAGCAGAAAAAGAAATCAATTCAGAAATTGGAGAGAAAACCTAGAGATGGAAAGTGAGAACAAAATTAGTTTAAAGCTTAGACTTTGCTATGGTGGAATGTTCTTACTCACAGGACTATGTGTTTTTGCGTTTTCTTTTCTGACAGGGAAGAGCTATGAAGCCATTTTGAGAAACACCATAGTTTCTCTTATCATTACCGGTACAGTTTTGTTTATGTTAATAGACGCCATCAGCAGAGGTGAAAAGGGCTTTTCATATGACAATTACAAACACAAGGACAGGTTTATAGTTGTTTATTCCAGCTTTCTTGTGCTGGCTTGTCTTTTCGGCCTTGTTCCTAATCAGTTCTGGCCATATATGTCAATGTTTGTGATTCTGGGTCTTTTTGCCAACATGGAGATTGGGCTTGTTTCCGGAGTAGGGCTTGTAACTATTTCTGTTATGCTGGAAGAAAGTGGTCACTTTGGCGAGCTGTTCATGTATGTGCTTGCTGGAACCGTTGCGCTTTCTATGTTCAGAGACCTTAAAGAGAATACTTCAATAGGAATCCCTGTTGCGATTTCTCTTATGATGCAGGCTGTTCTTTTGATAGCATTTAATGTTTTATTCCAGAACAGAACCTTGTCATTTAATATTCTGATCCTGCCTATTCTGAACCTGATGCTGAATCTTATCATATTGCTGATCTTCCTGAATATATTTGGTGTTTATATCATCAGGAAATCCAATGATATGTATATGGATATCAATGATACAGAGTATCCACTTCTTGTTGAACTTAAGAATTACAACAAGGATGATTATTTCAAAGCTATTCACACAGCGTATCTTGCCGAGAGAATAGCCAATGGCCTTGGTTTTAACGCCAGAGCCATCAAGAACTGTTCCTACTATCACAGAATAGGAATATTACAGGGCAAGAAGGACTGGGAGAGTGTAAAGCCTATCTATGAGGAGCATCATTTCCCTGATGAGGCTATAGCTCTTTTACATGAGTATATTGATCCTTCCTCATCTCCAGTCAGATCCAAGGAAGCCCTTACTATAAATGTTACAGAGACAGTTATTGCTTCTATCATGTACCTTATCAAACAGAACAAGGATGCCAAGATTGATTATGACCAGCTTATTGATAAAGTATTTGAGAAAAAAGAGGCTGACGGCGAGCTTAAGAACTGTGATGTTACATTCAGAGAATATGAACAGATGAAGAAAATACTCAAAAAGGAGAAGCTCTATTATGATTTTTTGCGTTGAAAATGAAGTTGACGCACGCTTTGACTTTGATATTGAAGAACTCGGACGAACAGTTGCACAGGCTGTTCTCGACGAGGAAAAATGCCCTTATGAGGTTGAGATTTGCCTCACAATTACAGATGATGAGGGCATCAGAGAGATCAACAATGAATTCAGACAGATAGATAATCCTACAGACGTTTTATCTTTTCCTAACGTCAGCTATGAGGAGCCAGGAGATTTTTCTGTGATAGCTGGGGAGCAGAAAATTGATCTCCTTAATCCTGACACAGGGAATATCAGCTTTGGCGATATTGTCATCAACGAGAACAGGGTTAGATCACAGGCTCTTGAATACGGACATTCAGAGAAAAGAGAATTTGCATTCCTTGTGGCTCACAGTATGCTTCATTTATGTGGCTATGATCACATGGAAGCAGAGGAAGCTGCTGTTATGGAAGGCAAGCAGAACGAAATTTTGACATCACTTGGTATTACCAGAGATTAGTTTTAGCTAGGGGAGCGTTGTATGAAGAGCTACACTGAGGAGAAGAGGATCAGACCTGACATTTTGACATCAGCTGTTTACTGGTCTATCTGCATTATGATGTTTTTTAACATAATATCAGTGCGTATATTTGGGGATAAGGGAGCTGGCTTTTGTTCAGTTCCTAATACTCTTTTCTTTTTGTTATATATTTCTTTTGTTCTGGCTGCTCAGAAATCAGTTTATGTTATGGTGAGACTTCGTGCCAGAAGATCTCAGTTTATTAATGCTGAGACCAATATGAAGAGATCGATGAGAATGTTTTCTCTGGCTGGAATTGTTATTGCAGCAATTCTGGGCCTTGGAAGCTTTAGCATAGCTAAAAATGTTCTCGGATCAGGTAAAGTTTATTTCCAGCTGATAATAGTGGCTGTGAGCCTTGTGCTGTTATGTCCACAGGGAGTTTTAAGAGGATACCTTCAAGGACTTGGCTACACCAAGCCAATAGTAATTTCTGACCTGCTTATTTCGATATCTTCATTTATTTCAGGTGGGATTATTTCAGGTCTTATGTACAACTATGGTAAGAAGGTTAATGATCTTTTCCACGGTGATGAGTACAGCGCTATTTATGGTGCTTCAGGCATGATGATCGGACTACTCATTGGCTCGCTGATAGGCCTTTTCCAGATACTTATAAGTTATTCCATTCGCAAGAAGGAGATAGCTGGCATCGTTAAAAATGGTGCACCAAGATATCTTGATAATAAGAATGATGTTTACACAAGCATCAGACCTATAATATATCTGTATTCATCTGCTCTTTTGATGCTACTTGTAGACAACATAGTATATAATATGCTTCAGATAAAGGCAGATAATGCAGTAGATATGATCGCCAAATATGGAGCATATAGCGGACGAGTTGTTTCTTTTGTGATTTTTATTTCTTTCCTTTGCTGCATTCCTTTCATTAAGTCCTGGAACAGGGTTATGGCAAGGGTTGAGAGAGATGAGATAGAGGGCGCAAGAGACAGACTTAAGAAGCTTTTGCATTTTACTTACCTACTTTTGATTCCTGTGTTTACAGCAGTTTTTGTGGTTGCTGACAGTATTCAGATTGCTATTTATGGTAAGAGCACAAGTGAAGTAAGTAGTATTTTCAGACTGGCTTCGATCATGATACTTTTGCTGGCACTTGGCGTACTGGTATCATGGCTTCTTAATCACATGGGTAAGAGCCTGCTGTTGACTATTAATTTGACAATATCATGGGCTGTTCATATAGGTCTTTTGATATTACTATCTATTGTCATGGGTAATAAGATTGAATCAATCGTTTTGGCACAGATTGTTTCATTCCTGATATATGATGTTTCATGCATGTTCATGATACTCAAGATGTTAAAGCTAAGAGCAAACATGCTGATGAATATTGGTGTTCCGCTTCTTGCATCTGGCGTATCAGGTCTTGTACTACTTGCTTTGGACAGGATTTTTGTCAATCTGATCGGCGAGGTGCTGACTCTTGTAATTAGTCTTATAGTATTTGTTATAGTTTATTTGGTATTGATGGTCGTGCTTAAGGGAATCAGAACTCATGAGCTTGAACTGGTTCCACTTGGAAGATTCTTTACTTCTTTTTCTTCCAAGGTTCAGCATGACAAGTTTTATGAGGAATAATTTTGAGTAAGAAAATAATAATTGCTGGCGGCGGAGCGGCTGGTATGTGCGCTGCTATTTACGCTGCCAGAAATGGTGCCGATGTCACCATAATTGAGAAGAATTCACAGCTTGGTAAAAAGCTCTCCATGACAGGAAATGGACGATGCAATTTATCAAATCTTGATATGAACGAGAAGATGTACAACCCTTCTGCAGAGAAGAGAATGAAGGAATGGTTGTCTGTTTATGGCGTTCTTGATGTTATCAATTTCTTCAAATCCCTTGGTATCGTAATAAAAAGTGAAGAGAGATACCTTTACCCTGTGTCAGGCCAGGCTAGCACTGTTGTGTCTGCATTTGAGAGCGAGATCAAAAGGCTCGGGGTTAAGGTTATTTATGGCGAGCAGGTTAAGTCTGTTAAGGTTCATGAGATGGAACCTGATAATAAGGCGCTTGATGCCAAGCAGATTGAAGCTGTTCTTACTCGTGGTGCCAAGATAGACCCTAATCGTGAGAAATATACTGTTGTAACTAATCTGAATTCCTATGAGGCCGACAAGGTTATTCTGGCTACAGGATCTCTTAGTGGTGCCAAGAGTACAATGTCTACTGGCGACGGCTATTATATCTGCAAACAGCTGGGAATGACTATTAAAGATACTCATCCGGCTCTTGTTGGTTTTAAATGTGATGAGTCAGAGATCATGCCGACAAATGGTGTCAGATGCACAGCAGAGATCTCATTTATGCTTGGTGGCGAAGCTCTTGCAACAGAATTTGGTGAGCTTCAGTTTACCAAGGATGGTATTTCAGGAATCCCTGTAATGCAGGCTAGTGGCAAGATTGTTAAGTTCCTTGAAGAAGGTAAGCCTATCTATGCTTCAATCAACTTCTTCCCGGACTATGATGATGATGACTTCCTGGCTCTTGAGAAAGAGATGCTCAGACTTCGCGACGACAGAAGCCTTAAGGACTTCCTGAATGGCTTTTATAACAGTAATATCAATGATATGGTCATTGCCCGCATGAAGATGGGGGCTTCCATGAAGATGAAGAATATTTCTGAGAGCATGGTTTTGAGTATTTTTGACAGCTACAGGAATTATAAGATCAAGCTTTCAGAGAGCTATGGATATCAGCAGGCTCAGGTTACTTCTGGTGGTGTTAGCCTTGGAGATATCAAGGATGATATGACAGTTAATGGACATAATGGAATCTTCGTAATTGGCGAGCTTCTTGATGTTGACGGTAGGTGCGGCGGATACAATCTGCAGTGGGCTTTCACAAGCGGAAGTATTGCTGGAACGGTGGCGTCGCTGTAGTGGCTCTACTGTAGGTTGTGAAGCAGGGTAGATGCCATAGCTTTTGTTAGGATTTATAAAGGAATAGTTATGATCAGAATAAATCAGATTAAATTGCAGCATGATGGAAAGAGCTACAGTTCAGAAGAACTTAAGAAATTGCTTTCTAAAAAGGTCTGTAAGAGTCTTAGAATTGATGAAAAGAATATAGAGAAATACGAGATTATCAGGCATTCTATTGACGCTAGGAAGAAGCCTGATATTTTTCATATCTACATGGTGGATGTTGCGCTGAAAGGATGCGATGAGAATTCTGTTGTTAAAAAGTGCAGAGATAAGAACGTCAGTGTAATAGCTGATAAGGAATATAGCTTTGAGGAGCAGGTTAAGCTTAGGAGAAAAGCCTTAGAAGAAGCAAATGCTGTAAATGATAAAGCTTCCAATGCTGATAATAAGAATGTCGTGATTGTTGGTGCAGGCCCAGCAGGACTTTTCTGCGGATATATGCTGGCAATGAACGGATATAAGCCTATCATCCTTGAAAGAGGCGCTGACGTTGATGAGAGAACAAGAATAGTTGAGCACTTCTGGAAGACTGGTGAGCTTAATACAGATACCAATGTGCAGTTTGGAGAAGGTGGCGCCGGAACATTCTCTGATGGTAAGCTTAACACCATGGTCAAAGATAAGGATGGAAGAGGTAGAGAAGCTCTAAGAATCTTTGCCTTGAATGGCGCCAATGAAGATATTATGTACGAAGCAAAACCTCATATCGGAACAGATATTCTTAGAAATGTTGTAAGGAATATGAGGGAAAAGATCATCGATTGTGGTGGAGAGGTTCATTTTAATAGTCAGGTAACTGATATAGAGACAAGTGATAACAAGGTCACAGGAGTTAAATATAACGCTCTTACAAATGGAAACCACTCTGAGTGTGATACAAAACTCATCGAATGTGACACTGTAGTTCTTGCTATTGGACATAGCGCTAGAGATACTTTCTACATGCTAAAAGAAAAGTCTGTAGACATGGCACCTAAGCCATTTGCAGTAGGCTTTAGAGTTGAGCATCCGCAGGGACTTATCAACATGTCTCAGTACGGGGCAGAAAATCCTAAGGGACTTCCACCAGCACCATATAAGCTGACAGCTACAACAGATGCTGGAAGAGGAGTATATTCCTTCTGTATGTGCCCAGGTGGGTATGTAGTTAATGCATCTTCTGAAGAGGGAATGCTTGCTGTTAATGGAATGAGCTATAGCAAACGTGATGGTAAGAATGCTAATTCAGCCATTATTATTACTGTTGATCCCAAGGACTTTGGCGGCGATGACGTATTATCAGGAGTTGAATTCCAGAGAAGACTTGAGAAAAAAGCTTACGAGCTTGGTAAGGGCAAGATCCCAGTAGAATACTACGGAGATTTCAAAAAAGCTGTCACTGGTGTAGATGTGCCAAATATGGATAGCATAGGCCCAAAGAAGGGTGACAATACACCTAATATGTGCGGTGACTATGTATTTGCTGATGTTCATACAATACTCACCGATGATCTGAATGAAGCCTTTGTAGAAGGTATGGAGAAATTTGGAAGAACCATAAAGGGCTATAACTGTGATGGTGCTCTTGTATCAGGCGTTGAGTCACGAACATCTTCTCCAGTTCGTATCAATAGAGATGATAGCTGTCAGTCCGTTAATATAAAGGGCTTGTATCCTTGTGGTGAGGGTGCTGGCTACGCCGGTGGTATCATGTCTGCTGCCATGGATGGAATGAAGGTTGCTGAGTACGTAGTAGCATGCAATTTGAAGTAAATAATAACACAGAAGAATGATCAATATAAGAATTGAGAAGCTATGGACTATCATGTGAACATGAACGGCATTGATGTGGATGCCTTCTATAATGACAACACTGTAAAAGAGATATTCTTTCCACTGCTTGAGCGAGTAACTAAGCTTCAAAAGGAAAAAGGAAGAAGAATCATTGTATATATAGCAGCACCTCCAGGAGCTGGAAAGAGCACGTTATGTAGTTTTCTTCAAAAGCTATCTGAAGATAATGAATGTTTTGCTGATGCTCAGGCTATTGGCATGGACGGCTTCCACAGACGTCAGGACTACCTTACCAGTCATACGACTATTCGTGACGGCAAAGAAATCAAAATGGTTGAGATCAAAGGTGCGCCTGTAACCTTCGATCTTGTGCTTTTTACCCAGAAGATTAAAGAGGTTTTGTCAAAAGAGAAAGTTGGCTGGCCTGTATATGACAGGATGCTTCATAACCCTGTAGATGATGCTGTAACTGTAACAAAAGATATAGTTTTCCTTGAGGGCAATTATCTTTTACTTAATGAGGATGGTTGGCGAGATCTGCGAGAATATGCTGATCTGACCATATTTGTAAGCGCAGATGAAAGCATGCTTAGAAAGCGTCTTATAGAGCGTAAGGCTGCAAGTGGAAACAGCGTAGAAGCTGCAACAAGCTTTGTCGACTATAGTGATATTCCTAATGTAAGACTGTGTCTAACTAATTCTCAAAAGGCTGACATTACTCTGATTTTGGATGAGCAGGGTGATTATCATTTAGATAAGACAACTCTTAGAAAGCTTACTATAGCAAAAAGAGATAAGTTATCTGCAGAAGAACGCATCGAAAAGAGCTCTAAGATATTTGAAAGACTTGTAGATATGCCTGAATATAAAGAAGCAGGTAACATACTTGTTTACGCTTCTATGGGTAGTGAAGTTATTACAGATGACATTATTTTAGATGCTCTTTCTGAAGGTAAGAAGGTCTTTTGCCCTAAAGTTATATCCAGAAAGACAAGGGATATGAGATTTGTTCAGATCACAAGGATAGAAGATCTGGAAGAAGGATTTCAGGGTATAAGAGAACCGGTTATCACAGATGATTCTGTTATATATAATAATGATCAGGAAGTAAGCACCCTTGTGATTATGCCTGGAACTGTATTTGACAGAAAACACAGCAGAATAGGCTATAATGGCGGCTTCTATGATACTTTTCTTTCAAATAATAAAGGACTTGGCACGATAGCACTTTCTTATGACGTTCAGATATTTGAATGCGAGATTATCACAGAAGCTCACGATATTAAGCCAGACAAGATAATTACTGAGTCAGAGATAATGTAATATGAATTTTTATAATGGGATATTCAAAATTTACAAAAACAATTTTGAATATTCCATTTTTTTATATAGGGGTCCTTTTTATAATGAGTACTGTAAACAAGTGATGAGTTTCCAAAAGTCGCACTCATCATTCACTTAACTCATTTTGAGAAGGGAAGGGTATTTATTTATGAAAAAGAGAATTCTTAGTACTCTTGTTTGTCTGACTGTTGCAGCAACAACTATCATTGGCTGTGGTTCACAGGCTCCAGCTACTACAGATACACCTGCTACAGAGACCAAGACAGAAGCTACAGAAACAAAGACAGAAGAGAAGGCAGCTGAGACTACAGAAGCTTCAGGCGATAAGGTAACACTTTCAATCTACACACAGTATGCAGATGATGACACAAAGGTTCCTTATGACTACGCTGTAGAGCAGCTTGCAGAGGCTTATCCAAATGTTGAGCTTAACCTCATCGTTCAGGCTCAGGATGATGGACAGACACTTAAGACTCTTGCAGCTACAGGTCAGCTTCCTGACATTTATCAGGCTAGTACAGATATTATCAATACATTTCGTGAGTCCAACCAGATCATGGTACTCAACGATGTAGCACAGTCAACAGGATTCCTTGATAAGCTCTATGATGCAAACAAGGATCTTGCATATGCAGAGGATGGCAACATCTATGCATTCCCATTCTCAGGTCAGGAGTATGTTCTTTGGTACTACAACAAGGCACTCTTTGCTGAGAACAACCTCGAGATCCCTGAGACATACGACGATCTTCTTAACTGCATCGAAGTATTCAAGTCTAAGGGAATCACACCACTTGCACTCTTTGGTCAGGAAGGCTGGAACACAGCTGCTGCATATGACGTAATCGCTACAAGATATGCAGAGGGTGGTATCAAGGCTCTTGATGAGGGCAAGGCTAGCATCACAGACGAAGGCTATGTAAACGCTGCCAAGAAGATGGAAGAGCTTGTTGCTGCAGGCCTCTATCAGGAAGATGCTACAACAACTAACTATGACCAGGCTTCTGAGAAGTTCCTTTCAGGTCAGGCTGCTATGTTTATCAACGGTCAGTGGTACATCGAAGATGCTACAAAGACTCTTGGTGAGGACGTTGACTGGATGTTCTACCCAGCACAGGATGCTGCTGCATACGAAGCTGGTAAGGCTGTATTCTCAGGCGGCGGATCATCTTCAGGATTTGCTGTAAACCCAGATTCAGCTAACGCTGAGCTTGCTGCAGAAGTTGCTGAGTTTATCACAGAGAAGTACTGCGAAGCTAAGGTTATGTACAGACACAATCCACTTGTTGCTATCGACACAGGTAAAGAGCCAGACTCTGAGTATCCTGCAATGATGAAGAAGCTTTCAGATACACTTCCTTCAATCACAGCAACAACAAAGTTCACATGGGGACTTACAAACTCAACATTCAACGATGCAATTCAGTCTGAGTCACAGGGCCTTGTTTCAGGACAGTTCTCAGCTGACGAGTTCATCCAGGATATCAAAGATACAATGGAGTAATTCCAAAGGGGTATTAGTTTTTTAGAGAAGGTTTAAAGATATTGTGCGGGGTATGGCAGATCAGGGGTTATATCTGTCAGCTCCGCACTATATATGTGAACATAAATAATGTTCATGATATTTGCTACAGAATCACACATTTTAATTTTGGGAGATAAACCATGAAAAAATACATGGGTAACAAACTGGCGATCCTGTTATTCATTTTGCCAGCACTTGCAATCTTTATAACTTTTGATTTTATTCCGATCATCCAGGTATTTGCTTATAGCTTTACAGACTGGAATGGTCTTACAATGCCGAATTTTACAGGTCTTAAGAACTATGTTGACCTGTTCACTGATAGAGTGTTTTATACATCAAACAGAAACCAGTTCATTTTTGCCATTGTGATCACAGTTTATCAGATGCTCTTTGCAACTATATTTGCTATCACAATCTCTGATAAGAAGATGAAGGGAAGAAAGTTCCTCAGAGTAGCATACTTCATTCCTGTAATTCTTTCTGTAACAGTTGTATGTCAGCTTTGGAGCGCTATCCTTAGTGGAGAGGGACTTCTTAACAAGCTGTTCGAGGTTGCTGGCTCAGATTTCAAGCAGAACTGGCTAGGAGACAGATACAAGGCTATCTATGTAATTGCTTTCGTTAATGCATGGCAGTGGATGGGATATCAGTTCGCACTTATCGTAGCTGGTATCAAGTCAATCCCAGCTGACTACTACGAGGCAGCCAGAATCGATGGATGCTCTAACGTTAAGGCTCACATGAAGATCACAATTCCTCTTCTTGCTGAGACTTACAAGTTCTGTCTTATCATTTCGCTTACAGGTGGTATCAAGGCCTTCACTGAGATGAATATTTTGACAGGCGGTGGCCCTAACAAGTCAACCTTTACTCTTACATACATGATGTACAATGCAGCATTTAAGAAGAGTAACTATGGATATGGACTTTCAGCTGCTTCAATCATGGTTATTGAATGTATGCTTGTTATGCTGGTGATCAACTTTATCTTCAGAGATAAGGACCAGAAGAAAGAAGAAGAAAAAGCAAGGAGGAAGCGTGGTGTATAAGGATAGTAATAACAAAGCACTGCATTACGTATTTGTAGCATTTTGCTGGATTTATGCAGCGTTTTCACTTTATCCACTTATCTGGATGCTGTTTTATTCATTTAAGACCAATCAGGAAATCTTTGTAACAAACCCTTTTGGTTTCCCTTGGCCACTTCATTATGAGAACTACATTACAGCTTGGACCAAGTACGATGTTCCGCTGTATTTCCTCAACAGTTTACTTGTTTCAATTGGAACTGTTGCTATAACAATCTTTTCTGCGCTTTTATTCTCTTATGCAACCAGCAGAATGGTATGGAAGCTCAAGACCTTTACAAGACTGTTCCTTGGACTTGGAATGTTCATTCCTGTTCAGGCTATTATGATCCCTGTTGTTAAGGTTGTTCAGAAGTTCAATCTTATGGGAACAAGATGGTCACTTATCTTACCTTATATAGCAATCAACCTTGCTTTTGCATGTATGGTTTACTATGGATTCTTTAAGGGAATCCCAATGGAGCTTGAAGAAGCTGCCTGCATGGATGGAGCTACTATCTATCAGACCTTCTTTATGATCATTGAGCCACTTGTAAGACCAGCTACAGTAACGCTTATCATTTACATCTTCCTCAATGCATGGAACGAGTTCATTCTTGCAAACGTAGTAGTAGGAAGTATCCCAGAACTTAAGACACTTCCTCTTGGAGTATTATTCTTCCAGGGCGAGTTCACAACAGACTGGGGCGGAATGGGAGCAACAATGGTAATTGCTTCATTCCCAGCTATCATTGTTTATTCAATATTCTCAGAACAGGTTGAGAGCGCCATGACTATCGGCGGAGCTGTTAAGGGCTGATGATAAATAGTAATTAACCCCTTAAGTAATCTTTTAGAATTACTTAAGGGGAATTTCTATGTACAAACATGTTGGAAACGTTTATGGTATACTCATAAAGCAAACAGACATAAAAAGAAATACGGGGACATATAATATGGCAGTTAAACTTACATCATCAATGAAAAAAAGAATTGGCATGTCACTTTTTGGAGTTATTACCTGTGCAATAAGCGTTGGAATATTCAAGATAGCAGCTCTTGGAGTGGATCCTTTCCAGTCATTTATGGCGGGACTTGATGCACTTGTTCCAATCCAGTTCGGAACTTTATATGTGATAACAAATGCTGTAATGCTATTATTTGCCCTTGTTTTTGACAGGCACTATATCGGAATAGCTACATTTATTAACTTATTCCTTCTTGGCTACATAACACAGTTTACTTATGAATTCCTGCAGACTGTGATCGTTGAACCTTCCATGATCGTTCGTGTTCTGTGCCTTGTAATTGGTGTAGTTATCCTGTGCTTTGGTTCAGCTTTTTATATGACTGCTGACCTTGGCGTATCTACCTATGACGCGGTAGCACTTATTATCGTTAACACATGGAAAAAAGGTAAGTTCCAGTATGTGAGGATTATCACTGATCTTGTATGCATTGCTATAGGAACAGCTCTTTTCCTGATATCAGGTGGCACTATTATGCAGATTCCTACAATTGTCGGAGTAGGAACAATAATTACAGCTTTCTTTATGGGACCACTTATTGAGTATTTTAATGTTCATATTACAAGACCTTTTCTTAACAAAGGTGAGAACAAGTAATAGGACCTGTTATGGCTAATACAGATTTTAATAATATGACCTTGAAGGATATGGAGGAGTATACTCCGGGCGGGAAGCGCTTTGTCAGAGGTAGAGCCCGCAACATATCCATCAAGTATAAAATGGCATCAATAACTATGTTGGTAGCACTGATTCCAATGGTGGTACTGACTGTTTTGATGCTTATTTTTTATAACAGAGCCATTATGCAAAGAGCTGACAAGCAGATAGAAGAGAATATCAGGATCATGTCGGACAGAATATCCTCAGTTCTGCAAAACGGCGAGCTGTGCTCTAATAACCTGACTATTGAGTTTGGCAATTACTATAATGACAAGACTATGAAGCAGGTCACAAGGGATAACAAGATAATAAGCCAGTTGTCACAGTCGCTTCTCATCTATAACGGTATCTCATCGATAGTTTTTATCGACTATAGCGGAAGATTCTATTCATCCGATCCGTCTTTTTCTGAAGATAAAGCACATATTAAGTTTTCGGAATATGTATATGACCTTAAATATGCAGGCGGCAAGACTATTATGATGGACCCTTCTCAGAGCCCCTTTGATAAAGAAGGAAAAGAGATAATTACTCTTGGTAAGCACGTCATCAATATAGTTACAGGAACTCATTTGGGATATCTTTTTGTAAATATGGATAAGGATTATCTTATAGAATCCTCACAGAGCGAGATAAGCTATTATTTCCTCTACGACTCATGGGGAAATATCCTTTCTGAATCAAATATCAAGGATCCTATTTATGAGGATCATGACTTTATAGAGAGCCTCTTACAATCAGGGGAGAAGCTGATCAAATATCAGAATGAGACATATCTTTTAGCAAGGGATGCTATTAAGGAATACGATTTTACTGTAATTGGTATTACTAACCTCAATAAGTTCAATGTTACGGGTAAAGATCTTAAGTTTATCCTTTTGACCACAAGCTCTTTTACCATAGTTCTGTTACTCATTTCTGTATGGTTTTCTGCAAACTTTGTAACCAAGCCTCTTAAGGTGCTCCATGACGGGGCAGAGCAGATTGCAGAAGGCGATATGAGCGTAAGATTCAGGTTCAAGACCAAGGACGAGATAGGCAGGCTTGGAAGAATCTTCAACTATATGACTCAGCGTAATATGGAGCTTCTCAAACAGGTTGACGATGAGGCCAAGAAGAAAAGGGAATACGAGCTTGCACTTATTCAGGAGCAGGTTAAGCCACATTTTCTATACAACACGCTGGATATTATCATTATGCTGATCGAGATGAACCGTAGTAAAGAGGCAGCAAGAGTAACACATAAGCTTGCCAGCTATTACAAGAATTCTCTATCTGGCAGCGAGGAAATCGTAATAATCGAAAGAGAAATTCAGATAATCAGAGACTACCTTGATCTTCAGACAATGCGCTACGGCGATAAGTTCAGCTATGAGATTGATGTGGATGCCAAGGCCTTTAATTCACAGATCCCTAAGATGACTCTGCAGCCCCTTGTAGAAAATGCGATTTATCATGGAATCAAGAATAAGTCCAGCTGGGGCAAGATCACTGTTACTGGCAGAATTGTAGATAGCTATGTTGAGCTTCGCGTTATAGATGACGGAATCGGAATGAAGGAAGATGAGCTTAGCAAACTCAACGACCTTCTAAACAAGGAAGATATTTTTGACAGCGATGAAAAGAAAATGGCTAAGGAAGCAGAGATTACCGACCACGACTCTACAAAGGGTGGTAGCCATTTCGGATTATATAGCGTAGCTAAGAGAATCAAGCTTTATTTTGGCAAGGAATATGGCGCCAGAATCGAGAGTACAGAGAATGTTGGCACAACAGTAATTGTTAAAGTGCCATATTCAGAATAACATCGTATAAAGTATTATGACGCATTTTTGAATCTCAAAATCGCGCCAAAGGAGAAACTAAAGTGATACGAATAATGATCGTAGACGATATGCCTATTTTCCTTGAATACCTAAAGGGCTGTATCGACTGGAATTCATATGGATTTGAAATATGCTGTGAAGCTCATGATGGAAAAGAGGCACTGGAGAAGCTGGATGAATACTATCCTGACGTTGTCTTAACTGACATTACTATGCCATATCTAAATGGACTGGAACTGGCAGAGAAGATTACAAGTGATTACCCTGATATTTCCGTAATACTCATAACTGGTAATAATGAGTTTGAGTATGCCAGAAAAGCTGTTAAGCTTGGTGTCTGCGATTATATCGTCAAACCCTTTGAAAAAGAGGAACTCATCCTTAGCCTGCTTAAGCTCCAGGATAATATTGATAAGGCCCTTGAGAGTACAGACAGCAAAAAAGAGGAATATTATGAGGAACTTAGAGCCCTTATCTATGCAGGAATAAGCGATGACGAGGCAGTCCGAAGCCTTGAGCAGAAGCTCTTTGGCCGGGAAAATGACGACGGAGGATATCTTCTGGCGCTATTTAGATTTGATGCCAGTGCTCTGGCTGATAAAGAGGCTGATTCAAGAGAACAGCTTATGAACTGGGAGAGTCTTATAGCCAAGATGCTTGCAGATAAGCTGGAAATTGCCGGTAAGATCAAAATATTCCACGATTTTGAGAACAATATCGTGGTACTAATGTATTTTGAATCTTCTGCCGATATTAATCTTTATAAGGGATATGAGTTTACGGATATCATTCAGATTGTTAAGAATCAGCTGGGAATTGGAAGCGCCATAGCTCTTTCTCAGGCGGATACAATGAATGATGTGAAAAAAGCCTACGAAAAAGCTCTGGTAATGCTAGGCGAAAAGGGCTACGGACAGCTTTGGGATCTTCGAAATATCAGTGAGAGCGTTTCTTCACCTTCGCTTGATGCGATTATAAGGCTCAATAAAGATATTGAGACACTTCAGGAAGATGATGCAGAAAAAGTCCTTAACAGTCTGTGGGATAAGCTTCACATGGATAAGACAGAAGTTGGCAAGGTATCTATATCTGATATGAATCTTCTGACCAGCGCCATCAGTATTTTGATGACGAATATTATCAGTAACGGTTTTTCTATTGATAAGATCTACGGAGATGGATTCATGCCGGAGAAATTCATGGCTGATGCGACTTCTGCACAGGAGATGAAGGACAGGGTTATCTTTTTATACAAAAAGAGAATTGAGTTCGAGAAGGTTAAGAAAACCTCCAAGACTCACGATGTTGCCAGTGCTGCCAAGGAATATATTATCCAGAATTATTCTGACAGCAACCTGTCTATTTCTGATATCTCAGAGAGCCTTTGCGTGAACCAGACATATCTTCGCAAGATGTTTAAGAGCGAAATGGATATGACTCTTACTGAGTACATCACACAGTATCGTATGCAGGAGGCTAAGCGCCTTCTTACTACAACTGATGAAAAGCTCTCAGCAATAGCTGAGAAAGTTGGCTTTAATGATGTGAGTTATTTTTCAAATGTATTCAAGAAGTTTTATGGCATATCACCAAGGAGTATGAGTAAAGAGCAAAACTAATCTTTTGACTCTTGCACGGAGGTAAGAGATATGGTGATGACTAATACTGATTTCCAGAAGTATTTAAATGACCAGCTTCAGGAGCAGAAGGATCTGTATGTACCTGTTGATTGCAACTGGTATGACAAGTTCCTTGTTCAGAAAGTTAAGTGCACAAATATTCATCCCAATCCTGATGATGAATTCTGCTTCCCTAATGTAGGCCCCAGCTATAGGATAATCGGGGAATATGAGAAGAAGTTCAGAGATGATATGCATAAAGGTGGAGCTCCACTTATGGAACCGCTTATTGTTCTAAAGGCTTACCCGAGAGGATATATTCTGCAAAATGGTCATCACAGATGGGCGGCGGCTCTTAAGCTTGGTGTCAAAAAGGTTCCAATTCAGGTAGTAAACATGATGCTTCCTGATGATATCAAGAGAGTTATCGAGGAATCTACCAACGTAAGAAGAGTTACTCTTGACCTTGATGAGGTCGTATTCAGAGATAAAGATGATGAAAATATAGAGAAGATACCAAGTCTTTTCATGTCCAAGAATAAGAAACGAATAAGACTCGGTATTCCAGCTCTTTTCAGGTATCTCAGAGCACATGATTATGACATCTGGGTATATTCAAGGGATTATTATTCTACTGATGATGTAGCCAAATTGTTTAAAAAGTATTCTGTAAGTGTTGATGGTATCATTACTGGAACTGGCAATAAATTTGCTAATCAGGAATCAGAGAAATTGCAGAATATCAAGAACATGGTAGCAGATAAGTATAAGACTACGATACACATAGATAACGATATGCTTCTTGTAACCAGAGGAAAGGGCGGCGAGTTTGAGGAACATGAGCTTGATTCTGATGATGAGAAGTGGTCAAAAGATATAATCGAGTTCATTTCCAAGCTTGATGACAAGGAAGTAGATTCTAAATCTTAAAAAAGGTCAATTGATTAGTAAGGATATGTGCGCTTATAATTTAAGGAAAATAGTTTGTTACGGGATTTTACTTGATTTAAGCGTGGGAGAATGTGTATGGAACTTTTAGAGATTTGTCAGAGGGCAAAAAAGGTTAAGTACGAGGCACAGATACTTAGTACTGAGGTCAAGAATAAGGCCTTGCTTCATGTTGCAGATGCACTTGTTAAAAGGGCTGATTTTATTCTGGAAGCCAATCAGAAGGACTATGATAATGGTGTGTCCAATGGCATGCATCAGGGCATGCTGGACAGGCTTAAGCTTGATAATAAGCGCATCGAGGCTATGGCTGAGGGGCTTAGAGAAGTTGTAGAACTTGAAGATCCTATCGGGACAGAAATAGAGCATTTTACAAGGCCAAATGGTCTTGAGATATCCAAGGTCAGAGTTCCATTTGGTGTTATCGGTATTATCTACGAATCAAGGCCAAATGTTACAGCTGATGCATTCAGCCTTACCTTCAAATCGGGTAATGCTGTAATTTTAAAGGGTGGAAGCGATGCTATAAACAGTAATATCGCTATAACCAAGGTTATCAGGGATGCGCTCACAGAAGAGAGCATTAATCCTGATGTCATCCAGCTCATAGAGGATACAGACAGGAGCGTAACTACTTCATTTATGAAGATGAAGGAATATGTTGACGTTCTGATTCCACGCGGAAGTGCTGGCCTTATCAGAGCTGTCGTTGAGAATTCTACAATTCCGGTTATCGAAACTGGTACTGGAAATTGTCATATTTATGTCGATAAAGATGCAGATTTAGAGAAAGCAATCCCAATCATCATCAATGCCAAGACACAGCGTATTGGCGTATGTAATGCTGCAGAATCACTTGTTGTACACAAGGATATCAAGGACAAATTCCTGCCTTTATTTGATGCTGCCATGAAGGAGCACAAGGTAGAGGTAAGGGCCGATGAAAAGGCCAAAGAGATCCTTACTGACTCCATGGCTGCAACAGAAGAGGATTTTGGAAAAGAGTATCTTGATTACATCATTTCTGTTAAGACTGTAAATGATATATCAGAGGCTATAGAGCATATCAACAGATATAATACTGGTCATTCTGAATCCATTATTACAGAGAATAAAGAGGCTGCAGAGAAATTCCTTAATGAAGTAGATGCAGCATGTGTATATGTAAATGCTTCAACCAGATTTACAGATGGTTTTGAATTTGGCTTTGGTGCAGAGATTGGAATCAGCACACAAAAGCTTCACGCAAGAGGCCCTATGGGACTTAGAGAGCTTACATCCTACAAGTACAGAATAGTTGGAAATGGTCAGATTCGAGGTTAATTACGACATATTTGTATGGATAATTCCACTCAAAAATAGTAATATATGATATGGCGGCATTATTGATGCCAATAATATTGTATAAACGGGGATTTTGGGGTTATGGCAATTACAACTAATGAGGAACTTAGAGAGGCATGCGAGAGAATTATCGCTGTTTCAAGAGAACTTCATGAGGCGGGGCTTTTAGTTCGTACCTGGGGGAATATAAGTCAGAGGGTAGACGACAAATCTTTTTTGATCACACCAAGCGGAATTAAATATGAGGATCTGACACCTGACATGATAGTTAAGGTGAATATTAACGACCTTTCCTACGAGGGAGATGTTCTTCCTTCCAGTGAGAAGGCTGTTCATGCAGCTTGTTATAAAGAACGTCCGGATGTGGGCTTTATTGTGCATACACATCAGGTATATGCTTCCTGCGCTGGAACACTTGGAATCAAGAAGATTTTATCCTATTTTGATGATACAGATATGGTTATTCCAGTTGCGCCTTATGCGCTTCCTGGAACAGATAAGCTGGCACAGAACGTGGCAATGGCAGTCAGGAAGTTCCCTGATGTTAATGGCTTTATCATGGCTAATCATGGAACAGTGTGCCTGGGAGAAAATTCCGAAGAGGCTGTTTTTGAGGCCAAGAGAATGGAAGTTGCCTGCCATAATTTCCTGTCTGATGTATGTAAGACAGATATGAAGCACGGAGTAGAGGAAGGCTATAACAGCCATCTTGAAAATGGCGAGATTGTTTATGACAAGCCTGATACACCAATAAGAGTTCGTCATATACATGAAAAGATATATAAGAAGCGCCCTGATGTTAAATATATCGTTCATAACAAGTCAGAAGCTGTTGTGACAGTATCCAGAAGAGCCAGCCATATGAGACCACTTCTTGATGACTTTGCACAGCTTATTGGCTATAGTGTTAAGGTGCCTAGTAACGAGCATGGCAGAGATGGCCAGAGCTACCACAATATCAAGAAAAATGTTAATGCAGTCTTTGCTCTTAATGACGGTGCCTACTGTGTAGGTTCAACTCTTGATGATGCAATGGCTGTAGCGATCGTTCTTGATAAGGGCTGCATAGCATATATTTCTGTTATGCGTAATGGAGAAGGACATTATCTTTCATTCTGGGAGAGTTACAAGATGAATAGGCATTACAGGAAGTCCTATTCCAAACTTGCGGATAAAAAAGGTAATTGATTAATGTTTAAAAAAGCACAGATAGTTTTAATAACTGTAATTGTTGCCCTGCTGGTAATTATTCCAGTAGGGTTTTTAATTGTAAATAGTGGGGAAGAGGAGTTTGAGCAGGCTGATATAGAGCAGAGCTCGATCTTTGAATCTGTTTCCAATCTGGAAGCTCTGAACCTGGGACTTATAGATGGTGAGGAGCTAAGGGAAGAAAACGGAATAGATAGCAGCTCTTCTGGAACTAGCGAAAGTCTGGTGGCAGAAGATATTACAGTAGCTATTTCACTTAGATCTATTCAGGACGACCTCAAGATTAAGCTTTCTAACAGTGCCACAGATAAGCTTATTTCCAGTGTTAATTTTACGGTTACAGTTAAGAGTAAAAACAAGACAGTAGATTATTCAGATACGGATATGGATGGAATTATATATATTCCATATGTTGAACCTGGGGATTATACAGTTTTTTTATCTGACATAACAGTAGATAATAAGACCTATCATTCCGATAAATCCCAGACTATTACTGTATCTGATCACATTGAATATACCAAAGTCGATATTAAGGACGAGATCAAGGATGAATCCCAGATCAATGTAGCAGAGGAAGATACTAAGGTACAGGAAGTGGATCAGACTACTGATATCAGCGCTTCTCAGCCTCAGGAAGATGCGTCAACTGCTGCAACGCCAGAGCTTCAGGAGGATGATCTTTCAGAAGAAGCTGAGGATATACTGGCTCAGATAGAGGCAGAAACAGCTGAGAGCGAAAAAGCCAAGAATGAGCCACCCAAGGAGGCATACACAGGAGCAAGCTCAGGAACTATACAGGCACCAGCTATTGCTACAGATCCTCAGTACGTGGCTGCTCACAGCGGTGTTAAGGGAATCGATGTATCCAAACACAATGGCACTATAGACTGGAATGCAGTTAAAAACGATGGCATCAATTTTGCCATCATCAGATGTGGTTACAGAGGCTCCAGCTCAGGCGCACTTGTAATTGATCCTCTTTATTACAGCAATATGTCAGGCGCTCAGAACGCAGGAATCAATACAGGAGTATATTTCTTCACTCAGGCAGTCAACGAAGCAGAAGCTGTCGAAGAGGCCTCTATGGTACTCGAACTCCTAAGTGGCTACTCACTTCAGATGCCAGTTTATCTTGATGTAGAAGCCAGCCACGGCCGCGGCGACCAGATTTCATGCGATGAAAGAACCGCTATCTGTCACGCCTTCCTTGCCACCATCCGAAACGCCGGCTACACCGCCGGAGTCTACTCTAACAAGAAATGGTTCGAAGAAGGACGCCTTAATACAGCATCCTTCACTGACTATAAAATCTGGCTTGCACAATACGTTGACATTCCTACCTACACTGCTACACGCTACGACATGTGGCAGTACACCTCTAAAGGACACGTTGCTGGCGTTTCAGGAAATGTAGACATGAACGTAATCAAATAAAAGGAGTCGCTATGCGACTCCTTTTGCTTTAATAATCGGCGGATTTTACTTCCATCCATGCATCGTTGTAGAGACGATCGGCATCATAGCCGAGGTATTTGTAAGACTCAGTAGGGAAGCTATCAAGGTCAGGGAAAGCAACTTTCGAGTTCTTGATGTCTTCATCCTCGATGTTCTCTTTAGCCACGTCATTAGGAGTGGAGTAGGTGATGTACTCGAAGTTCTTGAGTGCTATATCACCTCTACACATGAAATCAATCCATTTCTCGGCGTTTTCTACATTCTTGGACTCTTTAGTTATTACCCATGAATCAATCCATACATTAGTGCCTTCCTTAGGTACTACATATACAAGATCAGGATTTTCTCTGGCTGTATAGATAGCTTCACCGGAGTAGATTACTCCAAGAGCAGCTTCTCCGCCAATCATCTTATCACGTACCTGATCTACTACGTAGGCTTGAACTAGAGGCTTCTGGGTGATGAGATCAGCTGTTGCAACTGCAATTTCATCCGGGTTAGTAGAATTCAATGAGTAACCATTTTTAAGAAGTGCTACCATCATGGCATCTCTAACTGAATCCTGCATGAGAATCTGGCCGTTATACTTGGGATTCCAAAGGATATCCCAGCTATCTACTACATCATCAACCAGTGTCTGGTTGTAGAGAATGCCAACTGTTCCCCAGCAGTAAGGTACTGAGTACTTGTTCTCAGGATCGAAGTCTTTGGACTGTTCAAAGTACTGCTCACCAATGTTAGCTGAATTAGGTATGTTGGCAAAATTAAGCTCTTTTAACATATCATGCTCGATGAGCTTCTGGATCATGTAATCGGAAGGGCATACAACATCGTAAGCAGAATTGTCCTGAGCCAGCTTGGCATACATGATCTCGTTGGTCTCAAACATGTCATAGACAACATCTATTCCATATTCTTCCTCGAATTCATCAATTACTTCTTCATCGATATATTCGCCCCAGTTATAAACATATAGCTTACCGTTTGGGTATTTGGATAAGTCGCTGCCGCCACAGCCTGTCAGCATTGGAATTACCATTGCAGCTGTAAGAAGACAGGAAACAATACGTCTTTTCATCTTATTTCTCCTTAGTCTTTGCCTGAGGTGCTCTGTAAACAATCATGAGAAGAACCAGAACTACTACGAATATCAGAGCAGAGAGGGCATAGATTTCAGGCTGAATGCCTCTTTTTACTTCGTTATAAATGAGTGTTGATAAAGTCTCAAAGCCTGAACCCTTGGTGAAATAAGTAATGATAAAGTCATCAAGAGACATGGTAAAGGCCATAAGTGCACCTGATACGATACCTGGAACTATATCAGGAAGGATCGTCTTAAAGAATGCATAAGTTCTTGATGCACCAAGATCAAGGGCTGCTTCGTATACATAGAAGTTGATGTTCTTGACTCTAGGCATAACACTCAGCATTACAAAAGGAATGTTGAAGGTAATGTGTGCAAGAAGAATTGTTGTAAAGCCTGCTCCGATATGAAGGAATCTGAATAGCAGCATAAGTGAGATACCAGTTACGATATCTGCGTTGATCATAGGAATGTTAGTAATACCCATGATGATGGAGCGAAGCTTACTGGATAAGCCGATCATAGCGATACAGGTAAAGGTTCCAATTATTGTTGAAAAGATAGTAGCAAGTACAGCTATTGAAAGTGTGTTAAAAAGGGCACTGGCAACAGCTTCATCTGATAAAAGATTGATGTACCACTTAAGTGTAAATCCACCCCATTTAGCTCTTGATTTGCTGGAATTAAAGGAGAGCACAATAAGAGTAAGGATAGGAGCGTACATGAAAATCAGGATAATGGCAAGATAAATACGTTCTAAAACTTTTCTCATTTTAGTTGTTACCTCCATTATCTGATAGATTCTCAATGATCATATTGAGGATGATGAAAATCATGAGCACTATTGAAAGGCCACTTCCAAGATGCCAGTCATAGAGCTGTGTGAATTCCTGCTCGATGATATTACCAATGAGAAGAATCTTGGAGCCTCCAAGCATTGTAGAAATCGCAAAGGTTGTAAGCGCAGGAATAAATACCATTGTGATACCACTAAGGATACCAGGCATGGACAGCGGAAGAGTTATGCGAAGAAAAGTCTGAACATTTCCAGCGCCGAGGTCTCTTGCTGCGTTAATGACATTTTCATCAATTCTGTTAAGGGCATTATAAATAGGCAAAATCATAAATGGCAGGAAGTTATACACCATACCAAGAACGATCGCACCATTGGTGTTGATGATATTAAGCGTTGGAAGATGCAGGAATTCAAGGATTGTGTTGATAACACCTTTTCCTTCCAACAAGGTCATCCATGTAAGTGTCCTCAAAAGGAAGTTCATCCACATGGGAAGGATAAAAAGAGTGACAATATAAGCATTCTTTTTAAGTTTCATGGAAGCAAGTATCATTCCAAGTGGGTATGACAATAAAAAGCATACCAGAGTACTGATGATCGCAAGGACAATGGACCTCTTAAGAGCCTTGATATAACCTGGCTTCATGATCGTAGCTATGTTATCAAAGGTGAAGCCACCATCAGCGCTGGTTAAACCATAGTAAAAGACCATACAAAGTGGCACTACTATAAAGATTATTGCCCAGGCTATATATGGAGAAGCCATAAGGCCTACGCTGCGTTTAGATTTAAACAGTTTCACTGATTGCCTCCTCGTCCTCAGAAGCAGGAACATTCATGATCTGAATATTAAATGGATCTACCTTGATGCCAACATTGCTGCCAACTTCTGAAAGTTTGGTTGAATGAACGAGCCATTCATAGCCGTTTGCTTCTACATCCATCTCATAGTGAACACCCTTGAAGGTAAGGCCTGTTACAACACCGTTGATAGTACCGGCATCAGGAGCAACAAGCTCAACGTCTTCAGGTCTTATTACAACGTCAACAGGCTTGTTCTCACCAAAGCCCTTATCTACGCAGGCAAATTTAGCACCGAGTATTTCTACAAGCTCATCCCTTATCATAGTTGATCTGATGATATTACTGTCGCCGATAAAGTCAGCAACAAAAGCATTTTCAGGCTCGTTGTAGATCTTCTCTGGAGAGCCTTCCTGCTGGATATAGCCCTGGTTCATGACTACGATATGGTCAGACATTGTAAGAGCCTCTTCCTGATCATGTGTAACATAAATGAAGGTGATACCAAGCTCATCCTTGAGTCTTTTAAGCTCATACTGCATGTCCTGACGCATTTTAAGGTCAAGGGCTCCAAGAGGTTCATCCAAAAGAAGAACCTTAGGCTCATTAACAATAGCTCTTGCAATGGCGATTCGCTGCTGCTGACCACCTGATAAGGAATCAGGCATACGATTCTCAAAGCCTTCAAGGTTTACAAGCTTAAGAGCATATTTGATCTTGTCCTTGATATAGCTGTCAGACTTATTCTTGATCTTAAGGCCAAAAGCTATATTCTCGGCGATAGTCATATGTGTAAAAAGAGCATATTTTTGGAATACTGTATTGAGCTGTCTCTTGTTAGGGGCAAGATTAGTAATATCCTGTCCATCAAAAATAACACGGCCCTGATCAGGTTTCTCAAAACCGCCTATAATTCTAAGAGTAGTAGTTTTACCGCAACCACTAGGTCCTAAAAGGGTAACAAAAGAATTTTCGTAAATTGACAAACTAAGGTCATCCAGTATCAGCTGACCGTCGTAAGACTTGGAAATGTGCTCAAGAGTAATCAGATCTTTGCTCATTATGTGTAGTTCTCCTACTTATATTTATATTTATTCAATCTACTTTATTGTAATAAAGAATAATGCAGAGTCAAATACTTTTTATATTTAAAGTTTTATATTGGTGTGATAAAATGTGAAATATATAGGATTTGTTACTAGGAGGAAGGCAACGATGGCTGCAAAAGACAAGTATGTTGCATATGTGTCCAGTTATACTTCAGGACTTGGCACTAAATACGGTATTAGAATTTATGATGTAGATCTTAAGAATGGTAGACTCACTGAGAAACAGAAGGTTGAGATTACCAATTCGTCTTATATAGGAATTTCCCATGACAATAAGACTCTGTATTCAATAACAGATGCAGGTGTTGAGTCATATCACATTCTTCCTGATGGAAGCCTTGAGTTTTTGAACGAAGCTTCTATCAATGGTATGAGAGGCTGTTATCTCAATGAGGATCAGAATGATAATTTCCTTGTGACAGCTGGATATCATGATGGTAAGGTTACAATCCTTCGTCTTAATAAGGATGGTAGTATTGGTGAGATCACTGATGAGAGATATCACAAGGGCCTTGGAACAGCAGCTGGACGTAACCATGTACCTCATGTACAGTGCATCAAGGTTTCCAAGGATAACAAGTATCTTCTTGCTGCTGACCTTGGTATGGACAGAGTTAATGTTTATAAGCTTGATCATGAGACAGGTAAGATCAAGGAAGTTGACGTTATTCACTGCGATCAGGAGTCTTCACCAAGACACATGCAGTTTTCTAAGGATGGTAGATTCCTCTATATATGCCTTGAACAGAAGTGTGGCATAGAAGTTTATGAGTACATAGACAATGACGGTGATCCAGAGTTCAACAAGATCCAGTCAGTTAATAATTCAGATGAATCAGATTCAATTGGTGTTGCAAGCTCTGCTCTGACTTTCTCAGAGGATTACAATTACCTTGTTAGCTCAACAGCTGGTGAGAACAATGTTCTTGTATACAAGGTAGATAAGGAAACAGGTCTTTTAACAGAGAAGATTTGCCTTCCTGTAGCGGGAGAGTATCCTAAGGATGCAGCTCTTTTCCCAGATAATAAGCACCTTGTATCACTTAATCACGAGTCAGATACTATGACATTCTTCACGGTTGATATGGATAAGGGCACAATGGTAATGAATGGACCTGAGATGCCTATTTCAAGACCTAACTGCATCGTATTCCATAAGCTTGAAGGCTGATAGAACATATCAGAAGATGATGAGAATAATAAAAGATGTCTTTTTTACTAAGTGTAAAGAGACATCTTTTTTATGTGCTTGCTTATATTATTTGTGGTTGTAAAAGTTTACGATGTTAGAAGCCTGTGCTGATATATTGGATATCATCAGGTCCAAAATTGTGTGAGCACACATGGTCTCAACGACAACGACAGCTCTTGGGACTACCACGGGATCGTGACGGCCGTGGATGTTGATATCAATATTCTCGCCGGATTTATTTATGGTGTGCTGAGTTCTGGCAATGCTGGGAGTTGGCTTAACATAAGCTCTTACAATGATGTCTGTTCCGTCTGAGATTCCACCGAGGATTCCACCGGAATGGTTGGTTTCTTTGGAAACAACACCATCATTTATTGTAAATGAATCATTATTATCAGAGCCATGGTAGGTTGATACAAGGGTTCCATCGCCGATTTCTACAGCCTTTACAGCACCGATACTCATGACTGCCTTGGAAAGACAGGCGTCAAGCTTATCAAAAACGGGTTCGCCAACACCTGCTGGAACTCCCTTTATAACACATTCGATGATTCCACCAATTGAGTCTTCATTAGCTCGAGCCTGCTGAATTAGTTCCATAGCCTTTTTATCAGCATCTGAATCAGGCATTGCTGTTGGATTGGCAAGAATAGAAGCTTTATCGAATTTGGAATAATCGATCTCAACACTTCCGATTGCTCTTGTATAAGCTGTAACTTCAATTCCCATCTGGGACAGAAGTTTGGAACAAAGAGCACCTGCAGCTACTCGGCCTATTGTCTCTCGGCCAGATGAGCGTCCGCCGCCTCTATAATCCCTAAAGCCATATTTGGCATCAAAGCCATAATCAGCATGCCCAGGCCTATAATACTGAGCAATCTCGCTGTAGTCAGAGGATTTCTGAGAGGTATTTCTGACCATCATGGATATAGGTGTTCCTGTGGTCTTACCTTCAAATACACCAGATAGAATCTCTACAAGATCATCTTCCTTACGTGGAGTAGTAGCAGGAGATGTTCCAGGTTTTCTCCTATCGAGAAATTTCTGGATGTCTTCTTCGTTTATTTCCATTCCGGCTGGGAAGCCATCTACGACAACTCCAAGTGCTTTGCCGTGTGATTCGCCCCATGTGGAAATCTGAATGTTCTTACCTGTGATGGATCCTGACATATGCGGCCTCTTTTCTCTAAAACTCTAGTATTTATCACTTATTCTATCATATAGTGAAAACTTATCAAAATAATAGTGAATTTTTTGTGAAAACGTTATATAATCAATTCTGTAATTCTATTTTAGTGCACAGTATCTGAAATAAGAGGGGATTTCCGATATGAATGCCAGCAATTTACAGAAGAAAATCACCTATAAAGAGAGAATTATTACGAAAGTAGGGATGTTTAACAGAAAGCATAAACATCTTTCTCTTCTGGGTTTGATTTATGCGTTTGTGGCAATTTTTACATATAATGTTGCGTTTTATTTCTACAGGAATGTCAAGAGATTTACCTGTCTTGCTTGTATTATCCTTTTTTTCATTTCCAGTAGCAGTTTTTCTTATCCGGCAATGTCTTTGAATATAAGCTTTGATTCTGATATCAGCCATGAGGATGGTACATCAGATAGTGATGTGATTATTTCTCAGGAAGAGCTTGCAGAGTCTGATGCTGAGCTTGCCGAGCAGGTTGAGCTTGATTCAGAGGTTCTCATTGAATCGCAGGAAGTTGTCAATCCGGATGTAACAGAGGCTGATCATCTTAATACTGACAATCAGCTTTCTCTTGATGATATTCTTGAGGCTGGTGAACTGGCAGAGGATTCTGAGATCACTATAAGTGATGAAGAAGTTGCTCTCGGAACAGAAGGCCCATCCGAAATTTCTTTTACCAGAGACGATTGGAAGATAATGCTTGTTAACAAACAGCATCCAATTCCGGAAGATTACAATTTCCCACTTGGCACAATAAGTGGAAGTATGAGATGTGATGAGAGAATTATTCAGCCTCTTCTTGATATGATGAAGGGCGCTAGAAATGACGGCGTCAGCCTTATTATCTGCTCTCCATACAGAGATATGGACAGACAGACAATGCTGTTTACTAATAAGGTGAACAGATATATGGATGGCGGTATGTCCTACATGGATGCATATAACCTTGCATCTCAGGCAGTTACAGTTCCTGGCTCATCAGAGCATCAGGTTGGTCTTGCTATAGATATTATCACTGATGGTTATTCAAGCCTTGATGAAGGCTTTGGCAATACTGTTGCAGGCAAATGGCTTGCAGAAAATAGCTACAGATATGGATTTGTACTGAGATATCCGGCTGGCAAAGAAGAGATTACCAGCATAGAGTTCGAGCCCTGGCACTTTAGATATGTTGGAGTTGACGCAGCAACGATTATGGCTCAAAATGGTATGTGCTTGGAAGAGTTCTGGAGCAATTACGTTGAGTAAATGCCCGGCTTCCTGTGATATTATTTAGATCCAGAGGTTATTTTTATCTATGTACAAAATTCTTAAAAAAGATGGTAGTGCCAAAAGAGCTGAGTTCACAACTGTTCATGGCGTAGTTCAGACACCTGTATTTATGAACGTTGCAACTGTAGCAGCTATAAAGGGCGGAGTATCTACAGAAGACCTTGAGGGCATTGGAACTCAGGTCGTTCTTTCTAATACGTATCATTTGCATTTGAGACCAGGTGATGACGTAGTCTATCGTATGGGCGGATTGCATAAGTTTATGTCATGCAACAAGCCTATTCTGACAGATTCCGGCGGATTCCAGGTCTTTTCTCTTGCTAAAACCAGAAGAATCAAGGAAGAGGGTGTTTATTTCCACTCACATATAGATGGACACAAGCTGTTCATGGGACCTGAGGAGAGTATGCGTATCCAGTCTCATTTAGGTTCTACAATCGCCATGGCGTTTGATGAGTGTCCTTCAGCCAAGGCTGAGCATGAATATGTGCAGATGTCTGTTGATAGAACAACAAGATGGCTCGAGAGATGTAAAAGAGAAATGGACAGGCTTAACGGCCTTGAATATACAGTCAACCATGATCAGATGCTCTTTGGAATAAATCAGGGTGCGATTTTTGATGATATCAGAATAGAACATGCCAAGAGAATCAGCGATATGGATCTTGATGGCTATGCTGTTGGCGGACTTGCAGTAGGTGAGTCACATGAGGAGATGTACCACGTTCTTGAGACTGTAGTACCTTACCTTCCTGGTGAGAAGCCAACATACCTGATGGGAGTAGGAACACCAGCCAATATTTTGGAAGCTGTTGAAAGAGGCGTTGACTTTTTTGATTGTGTATATCCTAGTAGAAATGGCCGCCACGGTCATCTTTATACTAACAGAGGTCATATCAATCTTTTGAATGCCAGATATGAGCTTGATGATACTCCTATTGAGGAAGGCTGTCAGTGCCCAGCATGCAGACGTTACTCCAAGGCTTATATCAGACATCTTCTTAAGTCAGGAGAGATGCTGGGACTAAGACTTTGCGTACTTCATAATCTCTATTTCTATAACCATATGATGGAAGAAATCAGAGATGCCATTGATGCCGGAAGATTCCAGGAGTACAAGAAGAACAAGCTCTATGGTATGCAGGAGTTTGACAGCGTTAATAATAAAGAATATGCCAATATTGATAAGAACTGGAGAAAAGGATAATCTACTTGAATTTTCTACAGCTATTTAGTAATATGGTTTGGTATATTATATTTTTGTTTGGAGGATGTTATGGGTTTACTTTTGACTTCAGAAGCAGCTGCTTCTTCAGTTAACACATTGTTTATCATTGCTATTTATGTTGTTTTATTCGGATTCTTATATTTCATTATGATCCGTCCTCAGAGGAAAGAGCAGAAGCAGAAGGCTCAGACACTTGCTTCACTCGCTGTAGGAGATAGCGTTAGAACTACTGGTGGTTTCGTAGGTGTTATTCTTGATATCACAGATGACATGGTTATCGTTGAGTTTGGTAACAACAAGAACTGCCGTATTCCTATGTACAAGGAAGCTATTGTAGAGGTTGAGAAGCCTGAGGATGCAATCGTTACAAATTCAGAATCTACAGATTCTAAGAAGAAGTAATTAGATTTGTATGCGAATTAAAGCCTGGTTGGTTTGCTCCAATCAGGTTTTTTTGAAAAAATGTCACTGTTACACTTTAAATTTATGACGTGGCAAAATTTTAGGAGGAGAAAAAGTTATGAAGATGAATGTAACCTGCATTCCAGGGGATGGAATCGGGCCAGAGATTGTCACAGAAGCCAAGAAGGTTCTTGATAAAGTATGTGAAGTATTTGGACACGAGATTGTTTACAAAGACATTTTGATGGGTGGATGTTCTATTGACGCCTGTGGAGAGCCTCTTACAGATCAGGCTATAGCAGATGCTAAATCCGCAGATGCAGTTCTTATGGGATCTATTGGTGGTAACACATCTACATCACCTTGGTACAAGCTCCCTCCTAATCTTCGTCCTGAAGCTGGACTACTTAAGCTTCGTAAATCACTTAATCTTTTTGCTAATTTACGTCCGGCATATCTTTATCCTGAGCTTAAGGATGCATGTCCTCTTAAAGAGGCTACTGGCGACAAGGGCTTTGATATGCTCATTATGAGAGAACTTACAGGCGGTCTTTATTTTGGAGACAGACAGACTGTAGAGGTTGATGGAGAACTGGTTGCAACTGATACACTTGTCTACAAGGAAAGTGAGATCAGAAGGATAGCCATCAAGGCTTTTGAGGTGGCCAGAAAGCGCAGAAAGAGTGTTATTAGTGTAGACAAGGCTAATGTGCTTGATTCCTCCAGACTTTGGAGAAAGGTTGTAGAAGAGGTTGCAAAGGATTATCCAGATGTAACACTTGAGCATATGCTGGTTGATAACTGTGCTATGCAGCTTGTTAAAGATCCTTCTCAGTTTGATGTAGTGCTTACTGAGAATATGTTTGGTGATATTTTATCTGATGAAGCCAGCATGATCACGGGCTCAATCGGAATGCTTCCAAGTGCATCACTTAACGATACTAGCTTTGGCCTGTATGAGCCAAGCCATGGAAGTGCTCCTGATATTGCTGGTCAGAACGTTGCTAATCCTATAGCAACTATTCTTTCAGCTGCCATGATGCTCAGATATTCCTTTAATCTTGATAAGGAAGCTGATTCAATAGAAAGAGCAGTTAAAGAGATACTTAAAGATGGCTATCGCAGTATAGACTTGATGCCTAAGGGACAGGAAGATAAGTTTACCAAGACTTCCTGTAGCCAGATGGGAGATTTAATTGCAGGAAGAATTACTAATTGCTAAAACTGAAAAGAAAGTATATGAGTTAATTCCACATGATCCTGAGACAATGGCTGCAACGCTGTTTGTTATTGGAATGGCTGCCTTTTATATGTGGAGAATGTTTGTTATAACTCCACAGCATGAGGAACTTGAGAGCTTTTTTCTTTTCATAAATAACGGGCCTTTATATTCAGCAATTAATTGGCCGTCGCCTAACAACCATGTAGGCTATTCAGTTTTATCAGCTTTTATGAACTACTTTGGTAATAACTACATTGGTCTTAGAGGTGTTTCATATATCTGTGCCATTAGTAATCTGATAATGGTGTACAGAATTTGTAACAGGTATTTTACTCACGCAATGCCTTTGGGAGCGATGGTTTTATATGCTTCAATGCAGGTTGTAAGTGATTTTGCTGTGCAGGGAAGAGGCTATACACTGGCTACGTTTTGCTTTTTGCTTTCTTTTTACTGTGTTACAGAAATATGTAAATCCGGAGAATCCCAAAAGCTATATACAGTTACCTTTGTGATCAGCATTGTCTACGGTGTATATACGACTCCCAGCAGTATTTACTGGGCTATACCTCTTTGTCTTACGGCGCTTGTATATCTTTTTATAAATGGTTTCAGAATCAGGAAGGTATATGCAAGTGATGCTGAGAATATCTATCTTAGGAAGCTTAACAGCTTTATAGCTTCCATTGGAGTCAGTATATTTGCATGCCTTGTGCTATATACAGTTATCTGGCTTATGGTCGGAGCAAGAGAGCTGGTAATGACAGAAGGTTCGCAGTTCTTTGGCGATACGGATATGACTGTACTTATCAGGAATCCTGTGCAGGCTCTTGGAACTGGTATTCAGTACATGGTCGATCAGCGTAGAATAAGTGTTGGCGATGTTGATCTGTTCAGAGATATGTTCCTCATGTGGCTGGTGAATCTGTTCAACTATATGATACCTGGTATGTGGCTTATACTACTTGGCTTTATCATAAGTGGCCTTGCTATTATGATCACTGAGTGCGTGAGACACTTTGAATATAGCAGAACAGTCCTTAACCTTATGGCTGTTATCAACATAGGATACGTTGTATTGGTTCTTATCAGCACACATAATCTGCCGTCACTTCGTGGATTTGGCTATGGCTCTTTTATCATGACAATATGTGTATGCTCTACATTTGAGAAGCTAACAAATGTTACTGTCAGGATTTATAACAAATATTTTGTATCAGATGGCAAACAGGCAGTTACGCATAATGAGAACGAATATGTCAAAGGTACAGGCAAATGGTATGATGGAATAGGCGTGTATTTACCTGTTGCTCTCATAATGCTGTGCTTTATTTTAAGACTTGGAGATAAGGCATATACTTCCCAAGCAGATACTAGAGAAAATGATATTCTGAATGCGATGTACATTGCTGATATTGCACACAGGAAAAATCCTTGTGTACTTGATATAGATCAGGATTATCTTTTGAATTTTGCTTTTGGGATAGATTGTAATAAAACAGATGTTACCGGATGCGATATGGTTATTCTCGATAGGAATATGATGAATCCGGAGTATAGTGGAGAATATTTATCTAGGTTTTATCAGGTGTTTGAGACGATTAACTGGGAATATCTCGATACTATGCACATTCAATATGAAAATGATTCAATAATTTTATATACAAAGTAAAGGAGAGAAGTAAAATGGCTATGAATAGTGACAGAGTAATGGAAGGCCTTCAGCAGGCTCCACACAGAAGTTTGTTTAATGCTCTTGGATTTACCGAAGAGGAGAGAAGAAAACCTCTTATTGGTATTGTTAGTTCATATAATGAAATCGTTCCAGGACATATGAATCTTGATAAGATCACAGAAGCTGTTAAGCTTGCAGTTGCTGAGGCTGGTGGTATGCCAGTAGTTGTTCCGGCTATTGCTGTATGCGATGGTATTGCTATGGGACACATTGGAATGAAGTATTCACTTGTAACAAGAGACCTTATTGCTGACAGTACTGAGTGTCTTGCCAAGGCTCATGCTTTTGATGGCATGGTATGTATCCCTAACTGTGATAAGAATGTTCCTGGTCTTCTTATGGCTGCTGCAAGAGTTAATATCCCTACAGTATTCGTATCTGGCGGTCCTATGATGGCTGGTAGAGTAGATGGTCATAAGACTTCTCTTTCATCTATGTTTGAGGCTGTTGGTAGCGTATCAGCAGGCAAGATGACTAACGAGAAGCTCTGCGAATATGAAGAGAAGGCTTGTCCTACATGCGGATCATGTTCAGGTATGTACACTGCTAATTCCATGAACTGCCTTACAGAGGCAATCGGTATGGGACTTCCTGGAAATGGTACTATTCCTGCAGTTTATTCAGCGAGAATAAGACTTGCCAAGCACGCTGGTTATGCTGTAATGAACCTGATCGAGAAGAATATCAGACCTAAGGATATCATGACAAAAGACGCATTCATGAATGCTATGGCAATGGATATGGCTCTTGGATGTTCTACTAATACAATGCTTCACCTTCCTGCAATTGCGCATGAAGCTGGCGTTGAGCTTGATATGGAAATTGCTAATGAGGTTTCAGCCAAGACTCCTAACCTGTGCCACCTCGCACCAGCAGGTCCTACATACATGGAGGATCTCAACGAGGCAGGCGGTGTACTTGCAGTTATGAGCGAGCTTGTTAAGAAGAACCTCATCAATACAGATGTGCTCACTGCTACAGGTAAGACTGTAAAAGAGAACCTTGAAGGTGTTCGTAACCTTAACCCTGAAGTTATCAGACCTATCGAGAATCCATATATGCAGTCTGGCGGAATTGCAGTACTTAAGGGTAATATCGCACCTGATACAGGTATCGTTAAGAAGTCAGCTGTTGCTCCTGAGATGATGACTCACGAGGGACCAGCAAGAGTATTTGATTGCGAAGAGGACGCTATTTCAGCTATCCTTGGCGGCAAGATCGTTGCTGGTGATGTAGTTGTTATCAGATACGAGGGACCTAAGGGCGGCCCTGGAATGAGAGAGATGCTCAATCCTACATCAGCTATTGCAGGAATGGGACTTGGCTCTACAGTTGCTCTTATCACAGACGGAAGATTCTCAGGTGCCAGCCGTGGTGCTTCAATTGGACATGTATCTCCAGAAGCTGCAGTAGGCGGACCTATTGCACTTATCGAAGAGGGTGATATCATCAGTATTGATATACCTAACAACTCTCTTAATGTTAAGGTTTCTGATGAAGAGCTCGCTAAGAGAAAAGAGAAATGGCAGCCTAGAGAACCTAAGGTTAACACTGGATACCTTGCTCGCTATAGAGAGCTTGTAACCAGCGGTAATCGCGGTGCTATTCTTGAGATCAAATAAGTTTAAAGAGGAGTATGAAAAATGCAGTTAACTGGTGCTCAGATCGTATTGGAATGTTTGAAAGAACAGGGCGTTGATACAATTTTTGGATATCCTGGCGGAACAATCCTTAACATTTACGATGAATTATATAAACAGGGCGATGATTTTTTTCATGTTCTTACAAGCCATGAGCAGGGTGCGGCGCACGCTGCTGATGGTTATGCAAGATCTACTGGTAAGGTTGGTGTATGCTTTGCTACCAGCGGCCCTGGTTCAACAAATCTTGTAACAGGTATTGCTACAGCTTATATGGATTCAGTTCCTATGGTAGCTATTACCTGTAATGTAAATCTTCCTCTACTTGGTAAGGATTCTTTCCAGGAGGTTGATATTGCAGGTATTACCATGCCTATTACCAAGCATGGATATATCGTCAAGGATGTAAAAGAGCTTGCTGATACAATTCGCAAAGCTTTCAAGATTGCCAGAACAGGCAGACCAGGTCCTGTGCTTGTGGATATTACCAAGGATGTTACTGCCAAGACTTGTGATTTCAGACCTGTAGTTATAGCAGAGGAAGAACCAGAGAAGACCTTTAAATCCGATGATATCAATACAGCTATCAAGATGATCAAGGCTTCCAAGAGACCATACATCTATGTTGGCGGTGGCGCTGTTATTTCAGGCGCTTCCAAGGAGTTAAAAAAGTTTGCGGAACTCATTCAGGCTCCCGTATGCGACACTCTTATGGGTAAGGGCGCTTTTGATGGTACTCACAAGCTATATACAG
>JAEEGF011744051.1_pt1 | contig 40000 bp, 18 predicted proteins | sample 9134171 | NCBI WGS metagenome assembly JAEEGF01 (sample SAMN16246542, study PRJNA631951) | gut metagenome | biome: gut microbiome; feature: rumen; material: AP-attached | host: Bos | place: Iran: Karaj | collected 2018-10 | reverse complement strand
TAGTCCAGTGGACCATTCCAGTCAAGGAAATTGTTATTGTCGTAGTCGTCGAAATCGAATTCACCATTTTCGTACATGTTTGTCATGAAGTTAACTTCTTCTTCCGAAACTTCTGCATCATCAATGATGAAGTCGGTTGGCTGATACGACCTTTTTGTACTGATATCACCAAAGTCGACAGAATTTTTTGTCTCCTTTCCAAGTGTTGTCAGAGCCAGAGAGTCTCTTACCCAATAAACAAACTGCCTATATTCGGAATTTGTTATTTCCGTTTCATCCATCCAGAAACCCTGAATAGTAACGGTTTTTGATTGAGCTGTCATTGCATAGGGGACATCCTGATCACTAGGACCCATCTGATATGATCCCGGGGGAATGAATAACATTCCGTAGGGTTGAGGAGTGTACCACGTCTTACGCTCAACTCCTGTCAGTTCACCATTGCCCGAGTAGCTGCATCCGCTTACAAAGGCGATGATGAATACGGCTAAAATGACAAGTAACTTTCTCATAATATATAATATTTAGTAAGTTTCTATTTTTTGTTTCTAAGTATACCTATTATAATTATTATAATCTTCTAACGCTTCTGTATCTACCCATATTGTTGTTTCTCGATACGTTGAAGCAGTATCTAACCATAATTTCGTGAGAACCTGTGTTGTATCTGTAAGAGTTACCTCCCAGAGGTATGTCGTAGCTATATCCAATACTCATGCCAAACGATAAGTGTATACCAAGCATTGGAACAATAGCATCGCTGAACCTGTATGACAAACCAGCCCAGAACTTCTTCTCGTACAAATATTTAGCATTAATCTGGAATTCGAAGGTTTTTGCGTAAACTGCCATTGCTGAAAAGAGCAAGTCGCTTGATGGATTTGGCATTGTCCAGTTGTATCCACCTGCAATATAGTAATGTTGTGCAAGGTATGTGGACGTCGTACCGCTGAATTTCAGTGTCGGTCTTGTGATGTGGCTGACAGATAATCCTGCCCAGAAGTCTTTTCCGTACAGAGTTGCACCTGCATGCATGTCGAATACAGCCTTGCTGTCTTTGTGAGGTATAGTTGGGTCTCCGTATACAGGATCACCTCCCAAGGATTCTGGAGTTTTCCATTCTCCGTCGATATTTCTATTAAGCATGCCAAGACTTACACCAACACCAAGTATTCCAAATGAGAATTCATGTCTATATGCACCATTTACCATGAAACTTACATCGTTTTGAAAGCCAACGGTTTCGTGCATTACTGATGCTCCCAAACCAAGGAAATCCTTAATAGGCATATCAAATGTGAATAAGGTTGTCTGAGGACGACCTTCTTTCCAACCAACCCATTGTTGACGATGCATACTTGTGACGCATATTGCATTATTTGCTCCCGCGGCTCCTGGATTATATAGGTTCTGCGAATATTCAAACAAACTGTAGTGCGAGTCATTCTGTGCAAACGACCAACATGCAGAAAGCAATATCAACAGACCCGATAGTATTAACCCTTTTCTCATACTGTTTCCGTTATTTTCGTTTTACAATAGTGTCTAACATATCAGTTTATAACCGTATACTATATCTCTAAATTTCAAGTTGGTAAATTAAATGCTTTTTTTTTATGCGACCAAATTTTATGAACTTTTTTTTGTTTAAACTGTTAATTTTGTGTAACTAATTATACATCAACAAAATATGCTTGAGAAAAAATCTTTTTTTTATGCTTAAAATTTGGAGGTGCTGCATTTTTTTTTGAGTGGCACCTCCAAATCAAGTCATGTTTTTAACAAAATACTAACCAGATAGTAAATTTTCGTTTACTTTTTCTTCTTCTCTTGAGAAGCTTCAATTATGCCTTTGCATTGTTCGAGTGTGATTTCTTCTGGCAATATGTTTTTAGGTATTTTGTAGTTCTTTTTCTTGTACGATATGTATGGTCCGAATCGGCCTTTCAGTATCTGCATGTCGGGTTCCTCGTCGAATGTTCGGCAAAGAGCGTTTTTCATTTTCTCCTTCTTGTCCTCAATTAGCTCAATTGCTCTTTCGAGTGTGATTGAGTACGGATCGTCAGCCTTTGCTAGCGAGTAGAATTTGCCGTTGTTTCTAACGTATGGTCCGAACTTGCCGAGTGCAACAGTTACGGAATCGCCTTCGTATTCACCAAGTTCACGTGGCAGTTTGAATAGGTCGAGAACATCTTCGAGGGTTACGTTTTCGATATTCTGGTTTTTGCGTAGACTTGCATACATTGGCTTGTCCCCATTTTCTATCGAGGCGTATGGTCCGTATTTGCCTATTTTTATTATAATAGGTGCGCCAGTCTTTGGGTCGTTGCCAATGTGGCGTTCCCATTTTGTGGCTTCTTTTTCCTTCAGAGATGTTTCGACTTCCTTGTCGAATGACTTATAGAATGACTTAAGCATGTCGTTCCATTTGAGCTTGCCCATAGCGATGTCATCGAACTTCTCTTCTATCTGTGCTGTGAAGTTGTAGTCAAGTACATCGTCGAAATGTGCTGTAAGGTAGTCGGTCACAACTATACCAATTGATGTCGGGAACAATTTGTTGCTTTCGGCACCGTAGTTCTCGGTGGTTGTGCTTTCCTTGATTTTGCCCTTTGACAAAGAAATAACCTTAATTGTTCTTTTCTTTGCTGGCTTGCTTTCCTTTACAACATATTCGCGTTGCTGTATTGTTGATATTGTCGGAGCGTAAGTAGATGGACGACCAATGCCGAGTTCCTCCATCTTCTTTACTAGACTGGCTTCCGTGTATCTTGAAGGTGGCTGGTCAAATTTTTCGATAGCCTCGATTTTTGATGTTTCAGCCTTTGCACCTATAATTATATTAGGGAGTATGTCGGTTGTCTCTTCTGCATTGTCATCATCGCTTGATTCGATGTATAGCTTAAGGAAACCGTCGAAGATTATAGTTTCGCCAGTTGCAATGAACGAGTAATTGTCCTTTTCGTCGCTAATTGTTACGATGGTCTTTTCTGTTTTTGCATCGGCCATCTGCGATGCGATTGCTCTCTTGCGGATAAGATCGTAAAGTCTTTGTTCCTGCTTGGTTGCTTCGATAGTTTCGTTATCGACGAAAGTAGGTCTTATTGCCTCGTGAGCTTCTTGTGCGCCCTTAACTTTGGTCTGGTATTTACGAACATGAAGATATTCGTCTCCGTAGTTCTTGATAATGTTGGACTTAATTGTTCCGATTGCAAGAGTAGACAAGTTGAGGGAGTCGGTTCTCATGTATGTTATGAAACCGTTTTCGTACAGGTTCTGTGCGTACCTCATTGTCTGTGAAACCGAATATCCAAGTTTGCGACCGGCTTCCTGCTGTAGTGTTGAGGTTGTGAATGGCGGAGCAGGCGACTTTTTGCCAGGTTTCTTTGTTACATCCTTGACGCTGAAATTCTTGCCGTTGCATGATTCAACGAATGACTTGGCTTCTTCGTAGGTTTTGAATTTCTTGCTAAGTTCGGCTTTTACCGAATTGCCATCAATATTGAAAACACCGATAACCTTATATTCGGATTTGGAGTTAAACTCGGTAACTTCTCTTTCACGTTCAACAATTAGTTTTACAGCAACCGACTGAACTCGACCTGCAGAAAGAGCGGGTTTAATTTTTTTCCATAGAAGAGGAGAAAGTTTAAAACCTACAAGTCTGTCGAGTACCCTTCTCGCTTGTTGTGCGTTTACTAGGTTTTGATCAATGTCGCGTGGATTGGCGATAGCATTTTTTATTGCTTCTTTTGTAATCTCGTGGAAAACAATGCGTTTTGTTCTTTCTTTCTTTAGTTTCAAGACTTCGCTCAAGTGCCATGAAATGGCTTCTCCCTCGCGGTCTTCATCGGAAGCCAACCATACCGTTTTTACTTTTCCAGCAGCATCTTTCAGTTCAGAAACTATTTTTTTCTTGTCATCTGGAATCTCATATTCCGGAGCAAAGCCGTTGTCAATGTCGATTCCCAAATTTTTCTTTTCAATGTCCCTGATGTGTCCATAGCTTGATTTTACGATGAAATCATCTCCGAGGAACTTCTTAATAGTCTTTGCTTTCGCAGGTGACTCTACAATTACCAAGTTGTTCTCCATACTACTTTTGAATTTGGCTGCAAAATTAGAAAAAATTAAGGGATACGATTTATATTTTTTTTAATTTTACCGCTCAAAATTTTTTTCGATATGGTTGAAGGCTCAAAGGAAAAGGTTTCATATACAAAGAAGACTAAAATTCGGATATTCATTGTGTTGTGGGTTCTGAGTGTACTTCTTCTCGGAATTTTTATCGGTTATTTTGCATTGTTGTCGCATGGAGTTTTTGGGTATATGCCGACTTTTGAGGAGTTAGAAAACCCAAAAGAGAACTTGGCAACTCGCATTTATTCGAGCGACGGTCAATTGCTCGGTACCTATTTCCGCGAGAATCGTTCTCACGTATGCTACGATTCCATATCTCCTAATGTAATAGATGCTCTTATTGCAACTGAGGATGTCAGATTTTATGAGCATTGCGGAATCGACTTCAAGTCGTTGCCACGCGTATTCAAGGGTATTGTTACTGGCAACAGTGCAAAGGGAGGTGGTAGTACAATATCGCAGCAACTTGCCAAGATGCTTTTCCCTAGACAGAAGATGAGCAAATTGGAATTCATTAACCGAAAGTTCCAGGAATGGGTGATTGCTACCAAGATAGAAAGCCAGTACACCAAGGAAGAGATAATCACAATGTATCTTAACAAGTTCGACTTCCTTAACTTGGCAGTTGGCATTGAGTCGGCATCGAGAATATATTTTGATACAATTCCGTATGGTTTGACAAAGACTCAGGCTGCGATGCTGGTTGGAATGGCCCAAAATCCATCGATGTACAATCCAATAAGGTTTCCTGACAAGGCTTTGTCGCGAAGAAACACTGTGCTTGGACAAATGCTTAAGTACGGTAAGATTACAAGGGAAGAGCACGACTCCCTGGTAAACGAGCCACTTGGCATTAAGTTCCGTCGTGCCGACCATAACCTAGGTGCTGCAACATATTTCCGCGAATTCCTGCGTTTGTGGTTGAGTGCCAAGAAACCTATTCGTGAAAACTATGTCGATGAGCGTGAATTTATCGAGGACTCAATAAACTGGGCTATTGACCCGTCGTATGGCTGGTGCACAAAGAACAAAAAGCCCGATGGAACGACCTACGACATTTATTCTGATGGTCTTCAGCTATATACCACAATTGACAGCCGTATGCAGAAGTACGCTGAGGAAGCTGTCGCTGAGCATGTGGGGACATACCTCCAACCTGCTTTTGCAAAGAGCATGAAGAGCAACAAGAATGCTCCATATTACTCATCTATAGCATCATCGAAGAAGGAGGAATGCATAAATAGTGCTATGCGAAGGACTGAGCGCTGGCGTGCAATGAAAAAGGCAGGTTTCAGCGAGGATGAGATAAAGGCTTCGTTCTATGAAAAGGACACCATGAGCGTATTTTCATGGGATGGTGACATTGATACAATAATGACGCCTATGGATTCGATGTTGTACTACAAGGGATTCCTCCAGGCAGGATTCATTTCGATGGAACCGCAGACTGGACATGTCAAGGCGTATGTGGGTGGAATAAACTATATGCACTTCAAGTACGACAATGCTACCAAGTCGCGTCGTCAGGTGGGTTCTACATTCAAGCCGTTCATCTATTGCTTGCTTATGCAGAACGGATATTCACCATGTACTAAGGTGCCGAATGTAGAGCAGACTTTCAAACTGCCTACAGGACAATATTATACGCCTAGGTATTCTAAGTCGAAGTTGGATGGTCAGACCATTACCTTGAAGCAAGGTCTTGCCGGTTCGCTGAACCAGATTTCGGCTTGGGCACTGAAGCAGACGACTCCAGAGGCAGTGGTTGCGCTAGCCAACAAGATGGGTGTACATAGCCAGATTGACCCGTTCCCATCGATATGCGTTGGTATTCCTCAGGTTTTGCTTTGCGAAATGGTAGGTGCATATTGCACATATCCGAACAAGGGTATCTACACAAGACCTATATATATAACACGTATTGAGGATAAGGATGGTAACGAACTAGCATCTTTCATCCCGATACAGACCGAAGCAATAAGCGAGGAAACCGCTGCTCTGATGGTTGAGTTGTTGAGGGGCGTAGTTGATATGGGTACAGGTTCGAGAATCAGGTTCAAATATGGTCTAACTGGCGAGATAGGAGGCAAGACCGGTACTACAAACAACAACTCTGATGCTTGGTTTATGGGAATTACACCAAATCTTGTGAATGGAGCATGGGTTGGTGGCGAGGAACCTACAATTCGTTTCAGTTCCATGGAATTCGGACAAGGTGCATCTGCAGCTTTGCCTATATGGGCATTGTATATGAAGAAGGTGTATGCCGATTGGCGACTGAACAAGAGATATAATCCCGAAGACAAGTTCCCGATGCCAGCAGGTATCAAGGATTTGATCGACTGCCATGAGTATGGACAGAGTGGCGATTTGGATTTCGATGAGAATTAAAAAAGATGGATATTTAGTAGCGGCGCAAAGTATTGTGTCGCTATTTTTTTATTCAACCTTTCCACCAAGGTATTTTAGCACATCGAAAAATTCCGGGTAGGATTTGCTTACACATTCGCAATTCGCTATTTGAATACCATTTGAAGAAAGTCCTATTGTTGCAAGCATCATTGCTATGCGGTGGTCGTTGTGTGAATCGACAGTGGCAGAACCGATATTTCTGCATGGCTGTATTGCGAGGCAGTTTTCTGTGACCCTGATGTTTGCACCAAGTTTGCCAAGTTCTGTGACAATTGCTTCGAGTCGGTTGCTTTCCTTTCCGATAAGCCTGTTCGTTCCCTTTATTATGCATTCACTGTCGGCATTCAATGCCATTGCACATAGTGGGGGAATAAGGTCTGGATAATTCTGCGCATCAAACTCAAATCCATGTATTTGGGATTTGTGTATAATAAGTTTGCCTTTTTTCCATTCGTAGTTTGCTCCGCATAAAAACAATATCGTGTGTATCATCCTGTCGGGTTGCATAGAGTCTGGATTGAGGCCTGCAATTTCGATATCGCCGTTGGCAAGTCCTGCTGCTATAAGGAAAGCCGCATTGCTCCAGTCGCCTTCAACTGCAAGGTTTTTCTTGAGCAAAGAGGCATTGCCATAGATTTTTATGTCCATGAAAAAATCGTTGCGCATAGCACTTATCTTAGCTCCCATTTCATCAGCAATGCCTGCCGTCATTATTATGTATCCGGTGCTAGTCGGATTCCATACCGATATTTGACTGTCACTCTCTAAGTTCGATAGTGCAAGCATAAGCCCTGATATGATTTGCGAAGTGTGACTTCCATCGATGTTGAATTTGCCCGAGTTTATGTGGGCGTTGCTTATGCGAATAGGGAATCCTCCGTCCGAAATTTTCCAACCAAAGGTTTGTTCGTAAAATTCAAGGTCGTGTCTGATGTTTCTATTCAGTAATGTTCCATGTCCGTCGAGTATAAAATTGTCGGTGTGCAGAGCTATGATTGGCGGATACATTCTGGCGCATAATGCCGATTCTCCGCAGTCGAACACATTGTCGGAACGATGAGTGTCCTTTAGTTTTTCTGCTATCTTTTTGCTAGCTTTGGCATCATCGGAGTTTCCTGAATTGGTTATCTTTATGTCCGTTCCAGGCAATGCAGACATAGCCCACGCCCTTTGCTCGAAGCTTTTGGATGGGCATATTTTGGCTGTGCCGCTAAGTTCCGACTTGCATATTTTTGCTATCATCCGATTAGTGCGGTTATTTGTTCGACTGACATTTTCTTTATGACTGGTTTGCCGATGTCTTCGAGCAGGACAAAACGAATCTGTGAATCCTCCTTTTTCTTGTCGTGGCAAAGTAACTCAATGTGCTTCTCACCGAGGCAGTATGAGATGTCGTAGCCGAATGATGTAAGGAGTTGCTTTATTGTTTTTGCCTTCTCGTTTCCTAGGATTCCAATTTTCAATGATATGTCAATGGCGGCATTCATACCTTTTACTACTGCAATGCCATGAGGCAGGTTTTCCATAAGTTCGATGCTGTGTCCTATGGTGTGTCCGAAGTTCAGTATGTGCCTAATGGATGTGTCGAGCGGATCGTTTTCTACAATTTCGGTTTTTGTTAGGATTGATTCTTCTACCAGTTTGTTTATTATTTCATTGTCGCGGTTGAGAATCTTTGCCTGATTGTCTTGCAACAAATTGAGAATCTTTTCGTTGCCAATAAGTGCGTACTTTATTATTTCGCCCATACCGCTCATGTATTGTTTCTGCGTTAGTGTTTGTACGAAACTGCTGTCGGCAATAATGAAGTCGGGGTTGTCGAAGCTACCGATCATATTTTTGTTTTCTCCGAAGTTCACTCCGTTTTTTCCGCCTATTGCGGCATCCGACATTGCAAGCAGGGTAGTGGGGATTAACCCGAACCTAATGCCACGCATGAATATGTGAGAAACAAATCCTGTAATGTCGCAGACTATTCCACCGCCTATGCCAATGATATATGAGTGCCTGTCGATTCCAAGTTGCAAAAGTTTCGATACTATTTCTTCTACAGTAGCAAGGTTTTTATGGCTTTCGTCGTCCTCAATAATTATTGTATTTTCTTCTTGGAATATTTCGGAGAAGGACTTAAGTATGTTTCTGGAACTTATTATTACAGTCCGTTTGTTGCCAGCAAGTTCATGGAAATATTTCTTGTCCGAGGAGAAATATATCGTGGTCGTTGATTTTCTTTCGGTGCAATATGTTCTTTTCTGCATGGCTATTTAATAAAAAAATCCCATAGTGTAAGAGACTATGGGATATAACTGAGAAAAATAATTTATTTAAGACTTATTACCTTGAATTCTACACGACGGTTGTTTTGACGACCTTCTTCGGTGTCGTTGGTGTCGATAGGATTCTGGTATGCATAGCCTTTGTACGACAGACGTTCCTTTGCTACGCCATGTTTTATGAGGTAGTCAACAACAGCCTTTGCCCTGTTTGTCGAAAGTGTAGTATTGTATTCGAGAGAGCCTTTATTGTCGGTATGACCGCCGATTTCAATAACCATCTTCGGGTAGTCAACGGTAAGCAGTCTGACAAGGTTATCAAGCTCTGCCTTTGAGATGTCGCGCAATGTTGCCTTGTTGTAGTCGAAGAAGATGTTCGACAGGATTATTGTAGCACCTACATTTATTGGTTTCAGCTTGATGTCCTTTATGATTTCCTGATATGATGTTGCAGCAGGGACATCAACATTTTCGCTATGGAACAGGTAGCCTTCGGTTCTGGCAGTGATACCGTAGTTCTTGCCAGATGGCAAGCTTATGAGGTATTTGCCTGTTGATGCGTTAGACGAAAGGGTTGCGTAAACCTCGTCTTTTTCGAGGTCAACGATTTCGATTGCCGATTCCAAAGGATTGCCAGTTTCTGCATCGGTGATTGTACCCTTCATAATGGTAAGTCTAACCTTCTTGACTTCTACTGTTTCCTGCTTTACAGCTGTTTGGATTAAAGTGTTTGAACTTGCAATCAGGTTATCTTCGGTGCCAGTTGTCATTGGCTTTTCAGGACCGAGGAAGGTTATCCTCCAGATGTCTTGCATTCCAACTCCGCCTTCCCTTTCGCTTGACATGTATGCGAATCGTCCGTTACCTGCAACAATGAAAAAAACATCGTCTTCCGGTGTGTTTATCGGAATGCCAATGTTTACTGGTTCTCCCCAGTTGCCTTCATCGTCCATCTCGCTGTAAAATATGTCGTATCCACCGATTGAGCCTTCTCTATTAGAACTGAAGTACATTGTTCTGTTGTCGGGGTGAATGAATACGCCTTCTTCTTCGTATTTTGTATTGATAGGAGCGCCGATGTTTCTTGCTGGTCCCCACTCGCCATTTTCATTCCTTTCGCTTTTGTAAATGTCTTTTCCGCCTTTTGATGGTGTACCGAATTCATCTTTTGGTCGTTCGCTTACAAAGTATATTACTTTGCCGTCCGATGAAGTTGATATTGATGTCTCGTGGTATTTTGTGTTGATATTCTTGTTTAGAGGTTTCGGCTTGCTCCAACTGTCGCCTTTCAGTTTACTTTCGTAAAGGTTGCCATCAGGTGTTCCCTTGAATGTGTATAGTATTGAGCCGTCTGGCGACAAACCTATCGATGCATCGTGTTCCTCTGTGTTGATAGTTTTCATATTTGTTGATGGAGACCATTTGTCACCGCCTTCATTGTACGAAATATAAAGGTCTTCGAAGTATTGACCATTTTCTATTTTACCTCCTACCGAGCCTTCACGGCGCGAAGTGAATATCATCATGGTTTCGTCGGTGGAGATAACAGGTGCGTAGTCCGAATATTTTGAGTTGATGTTAGGTCCAAGGTTGTCGATGAATACCCTAGTCGGGTGTGCCATGAGTTTCTCGGCAGTTTCGCACTCCATTATTCTTGCGTCAACATTAAACATGTTTTCGTTGATTTTCAGTTTCTTGAGCTCATTTTTATAGTTAGAGTTCTTGAATTCGTTGTAATAGTTTATGGCTTCCTTGTACATTCCGTTTCTCTGGTATGCCATGCCCATTACATACTTTATGTCTATCGAAATGTTTGGGTCTAGTTTATATGCTTTCTCAAGGAATGTTATTGCCTTTTTCTTTTCTGTAGAAAAAATATAGCAAACGCCAATCTTGTAATTGAGTGCAGCATTGTTGCTGTTGTATGTGTTTGCTGCCAAGTATTCTGGCAATGCCATCTGGTATCCGCCCGACGAGGTCAACGAGTTATTTTCGAAGTTTTCATCACCATTGTCTATGGCGTTGAGGGCCTCCTTGTATCCTGATTTTTCTGCGGTTTTGAATTCCTTTTTGTCTATTGGAATATTTAATTGCGAGTACGATGTTTGGAATATTATTACGAATGTAAGTACTAGTGCCGATATATGTAATTTGAACTTATTCATTTCCTTATGATTTTACCTGTTAATATTATTCGCAATTCGATTCGAAATCGCCGAGATTTGTTATTCCCATTGATTTTGCTGTTTTCCAGTCGCTACAAGCGCCCTGCATGTCCCTCGTCATTTCTCTTGCAGAACCTCTATGCACGTATGCCTCGGCATAGTCGGACTTTAGCGCTATTGCCTTTGTGAATGCTTCAATTGCCAGCCTGTAGTCTTCTTTCCTGTAGTAGCACAGCCCTAGGTTGTTGTATGCGAATGCATAATCCTTGTTTTGTTTCAGACATTCGTTTAGCACATCGATTGCCTTGTCGTATTCTTTCATTTCGTAAAAAGTTATGCCTTTGTTGTTCAGTGCAATGTAGTTGTCGGGCTTAGCTTTTATTGCTTCGTCGTATGCGGCAAGAGCTTTGTCGTATTCCTTATTGAGCCTGTATGCACTTCCTAGGTTTTCCTTGAATATGTCCATGCGCGAGTTAAGTTCGATAGCCTTTTGATAGTCGGCTATGGCAAGGTCGTATTTTTCAAGCATCCTATATGTCGAACCTCTGTCGTTGTACGAGAATGAGTGCTTGTCATCAATATCAATTGCTCGGGTATAATACTTTTCGGCATTTTCGTATTGAGCCTTGTTGAAGTATATGACACCTATATAGTAGAACATATTGGCGTTTGTGCATCCTTGTTCTATGGCGTTCTGGAAATATTCCAGAGCCTTGTCCATGTTTTTGGAAAGGAAGTAGCAGTATCCAATGAGATACGTTGCGTTATAGTCCTTCCTGCGCTTTACATATTCCTGCAGGTCGGCAATCGCCTCATTGTATTTGCCCAGTTGCATGAGGCATGTGCCACGACCGTAGTAGGCAAGTGCCATTTCCGGATTAATTTGCAGAACATTGCTGAATGTTGTGGTTGCTTCGTTGTAGTTGCCCTCGTTGCATTGGATTACGCCATTGTTGTACATTATGTTGGCTTCTTCTCCTTCTGCTGTGACAAGTGTGTTTACGGTGTCGCCATCGGTTTTTGTGATAATCTGCGTGGGGACGATTATCTGGTTCATTCCAGAGTCAAACATGCTGCTGTCTTTGTTTTCCTGCGAATAGGACAAGCCGATGCCGAACATGACAAGCAGACTTAAAACTAATAGGTTCTTCATAATTACTATTTTGCAAATAATTTTAATAAAAAGTACACATAAGTTATGCAAATTGCAAAGGTACATTTTTTTTGAATTGTTTTTGCAACTTTTTTTATTTTTGCATAAAAAATTGTTTTATGAGAAAAATAGCTTTGCTTCTAATAAGCACGGCATTACCAATTGTAATGTTCGCTAATGATGTCCTGAATATAGGCTCAAAGCGTATGTCTTCAGTCGAAAATGTTTCGACATCGGGATTTGAGTTTAGACTGTCATACGATACGTTGTATTTGTCAGATAGTGGCGATTTTCTCTCTGTTTCGCTCGTGGGTACTTATCCCTCGGGGCAAATCGGAGGTCCGTCGCTTCCTGTATTACGAAAGCCTGTGGCTATTCCGCAATGTGGTAACTATAAGGTTGTTGTAAAAAAGTTCACGCTTCGCGAGTTCGACTTGTCGCAGTATGGCAAGAAAATAGCTCCGCAGCAACATTCCGTCAGCAAGTCGGAGAGGAATCCGCAATTCGACTACAATGCAAAAGCCTACGAAACCGATGCTTTCATCGGCGGAGAAAACGGTTTGTCTTGGATTTCTCCAGTTGGAACAATGCGTGGTGTGCAAATGGGTGAACTCTGCGTTTCTCCACTGTCGTACAATCCCGTGACGAATATTCTCTATGTTTACAACGATATTGAATTGGAAGTTGTGTTCGAGTCGGTTGATTATGCCAATACCGACAAGGAAATCCGCAACGGCTATTCGCCATTCTTCGCTTCAACGTATTCTTCGCTTGTCAACAAGGATATTTTTGATTCTTATTCCGACCTTTTCCATACTCCTGTCAAGATGCTGGTTGTGGCACACGAGGACTTTACGGAGCAGTTGCAGCCGTGGCTTGAATGGAAAACACAAAAGGGTTTTTATTTGGATGTGAATTATGTGAATTCTTCTTCGGCAACTGCTGCTAACATAAAGTCGTGGGTGCAGTCGCACTATTCGATGGGCGAGGAGGCTGGCAACGCCCCTGTTTTCCTGGTGCTTGTCGGCGATGTCGATAGGATTCCTGCAAGTGCTGTTGGCGAAGCGAGCGAGCAACAGACCGACCTCTACTATGCTTCGGTTGATGGCGACTATCTGCCCGAAATGTACTGTAGCCGTATTTCGGTGGCTTCGCCCGATGAACTGAACATTGTCGTTGGCAAGACACTGATGTACGAAAAATACACTATGCCCGATCCGTCGTATCTTGGCAATGCTCTGCTCATTGCTGGACAGGACGACTATTGGAATCAGTATATTGCTCAGCCGACGATAAACTATGCTACGCAGAACTATTTCAATTCCGCACACGGATATAATAATGTTTACGCTTACCTTGATTCTTACGAAGGTTGCTATAACAATCTCAGCACTGGCGTTGGCTATGCAAATTATACAGCTCACGGTGGTGAGCAAGAATGGTGTGGGCCGCATTTCACAAACGACGATGTTGACGGACTTTCAAATGCCGACAAGTATTTCCTTGCAATCGGCAATTGCTGTCTTAGTGGAAAGTTCGGCTATTCGGTTCCGTGCTTTGGCGAGAAGATGATTCGTACGGCGAAGAAGGGGGCTTTTGCCTACATAGGTTCATCGCCTGTTTCATATTGGTACGAGGACTATTATTGGGCATTGGGTGCAACTAGTGTGTTCGGGCAGACCCCGCAGATGTCGGAAACGGGAACCGGAGCTTTAGATATGATGTTTGACGATGAGCTGTTCAATACCGTTTCATCGATAATGTATGTCGGAAATCTTGCAGTTACAAGTGCATCTGATATGGGGCAATACTACTGGGAAGCTTATAATGTGCTTGGCGATGGCTCGGTTATGCCTTATTATTCTGTGCCATCTGCTAATGAGGTTTCGCACGATACCGAGTTTGTAAATGGCGGTGGATTCTTTGCGGTAACAGCTGATGCTGGCTCTTATGTTGCGCTTACCGATGGTAATACTATAATAGGCACTGGACTTGTAGGCAACAGTGGGTTGGTGAGCGTTCCTCTTTTGTCGGCGGTAAGTTCCGACAGTGTCCTGCTTGTGGTTACACGTCAGCAACGCATTCCTCATGTCGAAAAAGTACCAGTGGTTGCTCCCGAAGGCGCGTATATTTCGCTTGTAGGATATTCGCCAGATGAAGTGCCGTATGCTCTCGAAGATATGATGGGAACAGGCTATTCGTTCACCATGCAGTTGAAGAATGTAGGTTTACGCGATTCCGAAGCTTGGTTGCCAATGACTTTGAGTTGCAACGATCCGAATGTAGAAATCCTGAACAATTCTGCTTCGTGTTCGCCGATTGTGGCTGGCGAAACCGTTGAACTCGATTATGCATTCTCGTTTTTGCCATCGCGAACCATTGCCGATGGCTATATCCTCAATTTTACACTTGCTGTTGATGATACAGTAAACAATGCGACATATACTTCTTCGTTTGATGTCCGTGTAATTAGGTCGTTGATGCAGATGTACAGCTATACCGTTATTGGTGACGCTATGCCCGGTGAAAGTTTTGCCCTTGAGGTATCTGTTACCAATGTAGGCTCGCTTGCCGAAACCGTGGAGGTTGTACTTGAAAGCCTCGACGAGCGTTTGCATTTCGATGGAGGAGATTTTATGCGTGGCTATGGCTCTATTAGGCGCGATTCGGTAGTTTCTCGTCAGTTCCCTATTCGTGCCGATGCAACTGTGCAGGATGGTGAAGAACTGGCTGTGAAGATTACTATTCAGACGATGAATTCAAGGGTTACCGATACGGCCTATATAGTTTTTGCTCCTTGCAATGTGGCAATTCGTGATTTTCCGTTTGTCCTGGATTTTTCCGCTGGTGAGATTCCAGAGTGCTGGTTGCAGGTTCCTAATATAGATACTGCCGAACTATGGAATGTCGTGACGTCTGACCCATACGATTATATTTCACAGAATGGCAATAAGTTCTTGTTTATAAAGAATTACACATGGACTGACATGTCGAATATGCTGGTGTCGGCAAAATTTGCCTTTGAAGAAGGCGTGTCGGCAACTTTGTCGTTCCGTCATGTGCAGAAAGAATGGGATGGCGACAACGATGTTTTGTCGGTGTACTATAAGAATACCGATGCCGGCGAGTGGCAGCTATTGGCTCAATATAATAGGGAATTTGCATCTTGGACAGCCGAAAGCATGGAGTTGCCAAACTTGTCGCAAAACTACTACATAGCCTTCTTCGCTGACTTGAACTATGGCTTTGGAATTGGTCTTGATGACATTAGAATTGATGTCGGCGGATGCTCTGTTCCTGTCATTTCCACTTTCGAAAACACGTTCGGACAATTATGTTTGAGATGGTTTGGAAATGCAGATTATTACGTTTTGTATAAAAATGGAGAGATGCTTGCAGAGCTACCTAATAATACTACTTCATATAGAGTAGATTCAGATGGGGGGTGCTATGTTGTCGAAGCTCATTGCGGAAATGCAGTCTCAAGGTCAGAAGAATATTGTGTTGATGCTATTGCCGATGTCGCTGCCGACAGCTATAAATTGTATCCTAATCCAGCATCGGATAGGGTAGAGGTTGTGTGCGAAGGAATGACAGGCATTACCTTATATAGTATGCTTGGAGAGGCGGTTCTTTCAAAGGCTGTTGATTCAGATGTATGCATACTGTCTGTTGATGATTTGCCAGCAGGTGTTTATATGGTGGCTGTTGATTGCACAAAGGGCAGGCTGATGGGCAAATTGACAATTAATAATTGATAATTGTGGAGTCGTTGCACGCAACGACCCTACAATTGAATTATCAAATCCTCGAATCTTCAAATTAACGAATCTTCAAATTCTTGAATTTTTAAATTTCTTAAATTTTTAATTTAATATAATATTCTTGTCGTTGTTATTTCGATACAAATCGCATTAAAAAAATCCGTACTTTTGCATTTCCGATTCATTTATGGGGCTGACCTGGTTTTGACAGCAAGGTAAATGATCGTGTAAGCATGCCGGGCAATGCAGGTTATCCCGTAAAAATGTCTTGCAGAACAATAATTGGCGCAGAAAATAACTATGCTTTCGCTGCGTAGTCGAAGTACAGTAGACTTACCTTAATTCCGGCACAAGGTGCTGGAACGAAACATCGCTCGATTGGACTGTCTGGTTCCGTTTCGGCAAAGCGGTGGCAAAAAATACCGGACTGGCCGCTTCTATTCTCCTGTGAGGCGGTGAGATTTTAGGAGATAAGGATGAGTTTGGGCGTTTACCCCCGTGCTTATCCCGACAATCAAAGGCAAAATAAGCATGTAGAAAGCACCCTCGTTTCTTGTTTGGACCCGGGTTCGATTCCCGGCAGCTCCACCATGAGGGAATTACGATTTTAGATTTACGATTGACGATTGAGCAAAAAGGCTAGCAGGCTAGATGGCTTGAAGCTGTTTTTGCGCCTACAAATTGATTTTTTGAATTTGTAAATCATCTTGTACAATCTGCCATGGCGCGATTCTACAAGAAATGGGCGCGATTCTTCCTGTACAGACGCAAAATCTTGCGTCATAATCGGCGCAAATCATTGCAATCGGCGCAACGCATTGCGCCTACAATTATCAAATTATCGAATTATCAAATCATTGAATTTTTGAATTTTCAAATCATCAAATTCTCAAATTTTTGAACCTTAAACGTTGAACGTTAAACCAGAAACGCGAAACGTCGCCGCCTTTGAACATTGAACTTTTGAACCTTTGAACATTGACCCCTTTTACCCTCGAACCGCCTCCGCCACAGCCATTTGTTAACAAACCTTAAAATTCATCTGCATTTTGTCCTTTTTGGTATGTATTTTGCAATGAAAATATTGTTTTTTGTCCAATAATTAGATTATGAGGTGAAAAACTTATTGAAAAATTAGGCGACTAAAGAAATTATTGTTATTTTGCAAAAAAATAATTTGGGTATATTATGTGTAGTAATACATTGATAATAAGAACAATGGTCGTTGACTTGCCTGTTTGGGGATTGGCAAAGTCTTCGCGCGTGTGCGTAATAATGGGCAGGTATGCCGAAAAATCCCTTTTGGGAACTAACCTAATGTCGAATTTAATGAGTGTAGAGATATGAAAAAGTTGATGCTAATATTCGGGGTTTTGCTCGTGTTCAGCATGAGCTTGTTTGCTCAGCAAACATTAGTGCAAACTAGTGGTTGTTTGAATGGTAATACTAATAATGGCGTGACAACTCTATCTTGTGGGGATGAAATACCATTTTACGATGATAATGGAGATTGTGCCAGCACAACTTGTAATCATGGTAAAAATAAACATGTTATCCACAAGATTAAGTCGCCAGCTGGAACAACCATAAGGATAACATTTCCAAGTGGTTATAGGTTGGGAAGTAGTGCCTCGCTTAAAATATACGATTCGAATGAGGCGGCAGGAACTCCTGTTTGCAATTTTACGGGAACCAATACATCTTCTCGTACATTTACATCAACTGGAAATATTTGTACAATTAAGTATGATAGCTATAATACTCGAGCTGCTGGTTGGGCGGCAACAATAAGTGTCGTTGGTTGTCCAGATCCTCTACCGTCCATTGAATTGCCTTGTGGTTCCAGTGCGATAACAATCGGAGGAAACGAGATTAGCACCAGTGCTACAGCATATACAGGAGATGTATTTAGTGAAAGGACATATTACTCAGGTTTAGGAACAAACTTTACTCTGACGTTTACCGATTTGCCAGATGATGGAACAAATGACTATGTTGTCGTTTACAACGGACCAAGCGCAGCATCGGCACGGCTGATGGATACCGTATTTGCTTCCGCAACTTTGCCGGCTACGGTAATAACTACATCCAACTATATCACGTTCAGATTCCGTAGCAACGGCTCGAATAATGGATCGTGGTCGGCAACGCTGAAGCCGGATTTGTGTTTCACACAGCACGACCCCGTGGAAATAGCCTGCGGAACTTCGGTTTCGTTGGGTGGCGACTATACAGCTGAATATTATGCAACAACGTATAGTTGTCCTAACCCCAATTCGCGATTGGTTATTGATTTTTCCAGCTTCCCGAATGATGAAAGTTTCGATTATGTGGAAGTTTACGATGGCGATCTCGCGACAGGTACGCGAAGGGGAAGGTATTTTGGCGACACTACAATTAATGCCATTTATTCGACGTCAAATGTAATGACGGTTTTGTTCCATAGCAACGATGTCAATCATGGTTCGTGGGGTGCTAAAATTTCGGCATTGTGTCCTGTGGACGAAGATCATACGCTTGGTTGCGATGATGTATATCCAATAAATAGCACTTATACCGATCTGCAGTACACAAGGCAGGTGTTCCGTGCATCCGACCCCGAGGCACAGATATTGTTAGATTTTGCAGTTGTTAATGGTGTTGGAGTTCTGCCTCACGACGGGGGCAACGATTATGTCGCGATTTACGATGGTGAACTTCCATCTGCAAGACTAATTGGTACTTATTTCGGATACGGAAGACCTGGTACGGTAGCATCTACAGGAAATGTTATGACAGTGGTATTCCTAAGTAATTCTACTGCACATGGCAACTGGTCGGCAGCAGTTTCTGTCGATTGTCCTCGAGATATTGTTATGCCTGGTCCTGGCCAACAACCTGTCGACTATACCACCTGTAATTCTCATCTTTACGATGATGGAGGAGGGGCACCTGCTGGTTCTGGTAACTATTCCAATGGTCTTAACAACGAATATGTAATATTGCGACCAGGAAGACCAAATCAGGTTCTGCACCTCGAAGGTTCATTTGAGTTCCAATGGTGGGACGATTATATTACCATATATGATGGAGAAGGAATTGGTGATGAGTCGAAGATCCTTTGGGGCGGTGGAAGACACGGTCACGGGCACCCGCGACGCGTGAAAGGTGTGACTGGCTGTGATTGTAGCAGTGGACCTGATTGTGTTTATCCTGATCCTTATGGCAGTGCAAATAACCATCCGTCAAATGGTTATGGTCCTGATGAGGGGGATTTTAATTTTGATCATAATGAATGTGTTACATTTAATGTTGATGTCGTATCAAAGACAGGAGCTCTTACTGTAAGTTTCAAAACCAATGGAAGTAATAATTGTGCGGGTTTTGATTTCCATGTTCACTGCGAGGATATGCCGACCGATTGCTCTAATACAGGTGCAGTAATCTTCAAGGAAGACTTCGGTGGCAATTCGGTTGACGATGATCCTTTCCTGAGAGTAGATCCAACCAATCCACTATATCAAAGGATTGAGGATGCGTGTGATTATACTATGCGAGATAATGGCTTGACAAGCCAAGGCGGCTATTATGTATTAAGGAAAAATGCGGATGATAATTATGGCTATTTCAACTATATTGACGACCATACTCATCCAGGAAATGTGCAGAGAGGCTATTTGTTCGAGGCGGATGCTGCTGCTGCTGATCCTTCGGATCCTAATTGTTTCTATAAGTACCAGGTAACAGATATACTATGCGATGGTATTACTCTTAATGCTTCGTTCTGGGTTGCCAATATAAACAACGAGCAGACCAATCCTAATTATTTCCCTAACATAACAATTCAATTTGCCGCCAATGAGGATGGTACTGGCGAATTTCTGGCGGTGCATACTGATGAAGTTAGGCCTATGAGAACTTATGGGTGTATGTCCGATGCAAACGACTGGATAAAGTACGAAGCTGAGCTCGATGTTCCTCCTGGGGTTTCAGATGTGTGGATTCGTATTCTGAATCATACACGTTATTCACAAGGAAACGACTTTGTGATTGACGACATCGAAGTTAGGGCATGTATGCCACCATATAGTGTTACCCGTATAAATGCAAGTGAGTGGGAGCTTTTCAGTTCTGCCAATATATGTGCTGGTGCTCAGGTCGAGTTGAGGGCTGATACTGTCAATATCGCAGGTGCTATTCCAATTGAAAATCCTGTGTACAGATGGGAACGCGGTATGCACGATCCTGTGGATGACTTGAATGCTCCGATAGTTTGGGTGCCAATTGTATTCACTAGCGGTGAATGGCATCAGACCAATAGCGACGGCGATTATGTGGCTGCTAGTACAAATAGACCCGACTGCAAGGAAATAACAGTGTTTGAGCCACAGTCGAGCACGTCGCCTGCATATTCAAGGTACTACTACAGGGTAATTGTTGCAGGTACCGAAGAAAACTTGTATAGTTCGTACTGTAAGTCGGTTTCGGAACCATACGAAATGATAGTTACGCGTATCCCCGAAATCGAGTTTGGAGGTACCAACGCTGCTTGCGAGGAAGGCCTCATTAACCTTAGTATTACTAATAACAGCCCGCAAGGCGGTACATGGACAATATATTCGGAGGAAGAATGGTCCGAAACTGATCAGGATTATATAGAGAACCCAGATCCTCCTTTCAATGCTTCAATATATCAGGACGGAACAGGCTACCATGTCAGGGATGCAGTACACGACTTCGTAACGGTACAGTACACCACTAAGCCGGAGGATGGTCAGTGTTCGAACACAAAGCGAATCCCTATCTATCCATTGCCTGAGATAACCATAACTCCGCCGATAACAACAGTCTGCGAAGGCACTCAAGTTGTTTTGCATCCTGAGTCCAATCAGGAGTCTTCATTCCAGTGGACAGGAGGTCCAGGTTGTTCGGGTACCGATTGGGCTGCCGATAATACTTGTGCCGACTGGACTGTAGAACCTGATGTCCCATCATCGACTTACAATCTGACAGTTACTACTATTCACACCATATACGACGAAGATGGTGTCACAGAAATACCTCTTTCGTGTATTTCAACTGCCAGCAAGACAATTAGTGTTCTGCCCGAACCTAACGTAAGTGTATCAGGAGTTCCTAGCAATCCTGTTTGTGCATTGACCGAGCAAACTCTTGTGCCTTCGGTAACCGATGCTGTAGGGGTTGTAACTTATAGCTGGGATGGCGGTACAACTTGGTATGGCGCTACAGATGCTGGAAGAATTCTTACTTTCACTCCTACACAGGATACTTCTTGTCACTTGATAGTAAGAGATACAAGGGAAGTTGGCGGTAATACCTTTGAATGTGAAAAAGTATTGGATTTTGATATTTCAGTATATCCGCTTCCAACCTTTACATATTCAGTTACACAACCACTTTGTCATGGCAATGCTAATGGTTCAATATTGGTTTCTGCTACAGGAGGCACACCATACGAAGCTGGTACTTCTAATCAGTATTACGATTTTAGAATAGGAACAGGATCTTATGGTCATGCACCTACTGGTGACATGACTCAGATGCTATACAATGGTCGTACGCAGGGTACATATAACATCACAGTAAGGGACAGCCATAGTTGCTTGCATTCCGAAGATATAGTGGTTGACGAGCCTGATCTGCTTATTGTTAATGAAGTTTTGCCTCATATCGAGTCTTGTTATGGACAGGCAAATGGTGAAATCACCGTATCGTCGCAAGGAGGAACAACATTTACTCCTCCCGATGAACTATATCATTACCTTTGGAGTGATGGACAGACAACTGCAACTGCTACTGGACTTGCTGCTGGAATATACAGAGTAACGGTATATGATGCTCATAACTGTACGGCGGAAACTTCGGCTGATATAACACATACGCGACCATTGCCAAGTTATGCCATGACAAGTGATCTGTCGAAGTGTTCCAACAATACCGAAACAACATTGGAGGTTACACTTAACGATCCTAATCCTGCACCAGTCTCAACGCATTCATGGTCTGCAGAGCCTATAGCAAATTCAGGATTGTCAACAACACCATATCCTACAACAAGTTCAATAACGGTTACTCCTAGTGCTGTTGGTACCTATATATTTAGGGATACCATCACGGCGGTGAACGGATGTGTTGTAATAGGTGAGGTTAGCGTTACTGTAAATCCGGAGCCAACATTGTCTGTTACCGGTGAAAAGACACAGACTCATTGCTATAGTGAGTTCCTTTCAGATTTTACGACAATTACATTCAACTATGGAGGTGGAGCAACTGGCGTAACACTCACATGGAATGACGAAACTCCCGATGCAACCTGTTTGTCCTATTCCATCGATGATGTTAATAAGACACTAACAATAGTAAAAGGTAGTGCTATTGTTGCTGGCGTATATCGATACACCGTCGCAACCACAGGAGCGATCTCACCATGTACTAATCCAACAATTACAGGTATAATAACAATCCATCCTGCACTTACACTAGAAGTGTCTGCTAACCATCATTCATGTGTAACAGGCTCAATAGGTCGGGCAACAGCTACTCCATCAGGAGGAAAGCCGTTCGGTACTGCTCCAAATACATATTATAATTATGCATGGAGCAATGGAGAAACCGATGCAACAATTACTGACCTAGCAGGTTTACCTGCTCCAGGAAAACCATACTCTGTAACTGTAACTGATGATAATTCTTGTTCTGTAACAGGTACTGTGAATATTATTGCTAACCCAAATCCCGTTGTGTCAATAAACGATGTCGAAACCTTGTGTCCCGAAATAGGAACCTCAAGTGTTGGAGCAACGATTACTACATCGACTACACCTAATTATATATATACATGGACAAACGCAGGTTCGTTTGCTGTGACTACAACAAATCCAGTGACAACTACTGCTACTTCGATAACATCTACGGTAAGTGTGCCTGATATTGAGGCTGCCGGATGTTCCAATACATATACTTTGAAATTGCAGGTTGAAGATGGAAATGGCTGTCTTTCAAATATTGCAGAAAAGGAAATAACAGTGGAAGATGTTACACCACCTACCCTTACGACAGCAGGCAGCTGGCCGGACAACATTACTGGACAGAACAACTGCTATGACAACAGGAATATCAGCGGCCTGTTGAGCGACGACGACGCAGCCGCGCTCTACAGCGACAACTGCGGCGGCACGGTCAGCGCAACGCACACGGACGCAGTAACGGGCGACGACTGCTCGTGGACAGTAACGCGTACCTATACGATCAAGGATGTCTGCAACAACGAGACAACGGCAACGATGAGCGTAAGCGGTAGCGACCAGACATATCCTACAATATCATCTACCATCACTGAGGTTAATGCAACAGGTTCTGGTTGTGATTATAGGATTCCAGACTTTATTTCTGACTTGACATCATATACTGTTCACGATAATTGCTCTGACGATAGTTTCCTATTGGGTACTATAACTCAATCTCCAGCAGCAGGAACAGAAGCACTTATGAGCCAAGATGTAACGATTACTATTACTGATGGATGTGGATTGCAGGCAAGCACAACAATACATGTGGATGTGCCTACTACGGTACAAACACAAGCTACTCCTCCTGTAATATGCTTGACTGAATCAACATCTATTACTGTAATTTCGGGTGGTAGTAGTACATTGTTTAGTTATGTATGGTCTGATGGTGATAATGTATGGGAGACTTTGGATACTCCTGATGATACCAATACAATAATTGTAACACCGACAGGAACAACAACATATGGAGTGACAGTGACAGATGCTAGTGGATGTGTCCAAGCAACAGAAATTACTGTTACGGTTAAGCCGTTGCCTGTAGTAACTTTTACAGACCTTGGTAATGTTTGTCCTAATGTAGGTACTCAGGAAATTGTTGCTAACATTGAAGCTACAACCCCAGGCTATACTTACGAATGGACTAGTAACCTTTCATTGGATGGAACAGACAATGGAACACAGAATGAAACGGCATTTACCATTGGCGTGGTTGTGCCAAACGACTACAATAATACCAATAATTGTAACAGAACCAATTGGATAAGGTTGCATGTGACTGATAACGATGCTCTGCATTGCGAATACGAAGAAACATATACTATTGTAATAAAGGATGAAGATGTTCCGCATTTGATAGATCCAAGTTCTACTTTCCCTGCAGGCGAAGATAATTTGAATCTATGCGCTAATCAAAAGCCAGGGCCTATATCAGATGATGTTATTAGGGCTTTGTATTCTGACAATTGTAGCGAAGTTTTAGTTTCGCATATAACAACTGAAGATTCTGGCGACAATTGCTCGTGGACAATAACTTATCAATATACAATTGAAGATAAATGTGGAAATGGATTCACAGAAGATTTGACATATACTGGAGGTGATACGGAAAGACCGACAATAGTATGTCCAAGCGACTACAATGTAAATGCAGATTTTGATCATCCATACGCAACACTTACAATTCCAGTTCCTACAACTGCCGACAATTGTGAAGTAGTTTCGGTTGTGAATGATTTTAACAATACAGACGATGCTAGCGGTCATTACAATATAGGTACAACGACTGTTACTTATACGGTAACTGATGGTTGTGCTAATGTAAATGAACCATGTAGCTTTACTGTGACAGTTTCAGACAATACTCCACCGTGCATTGGCTGCGACCCTGACAATCCTGACAATCCGGATCCTAACGGCGTAAGCTGCATCACCATAGCAGGCACGACGAGCGGCAGCACTGTGGAGCGCGAGACGAGCAGCCACCAGAGCTACTACGAGCACGACAACGACGACGCGGCAGACGGCGACTGGGACGTAACCTACCACGACAACTCGACAGCTCACCGCGACATACTAGTTACACTGACCATACTTGACGCATCTGAGCAGGAAGTTGAGAGCCATTCGGGCCGCGAGTCGAGCGACGACGTACCGACGCTTGACGGCTACCGCTTCCCGATAGGCACGACGCATGTGGTCTGGACAGTTGCCGACGAGTACGGCAACTCCGAGAGCTGCGACTTCTACGTACACGTGAGCGACAACGAGGACCCGTGCATCGGCTGCGACCCTGACAATCCTGACAATCCGGATCCTAACGGCGTAAGCTGCATCACCATAGCTGGCACGACGAGCGGCAGCACGGTAGAGCGCGAGACGAGCAGCCACCAGAGCTACTACGAGCACGACAACGACGACGCGGCAGACGGCGACTGGGACGTAACCTACCACGACAACTCGACTGCGCACCGCGACATACTTGTTACACTGACCATCCTTGACGCATCAGATCAAGAGGTTGAGAGCCATTCTGGCCGCGAGTCGAGCGACGACGTACCGACGCTTGACGGCTACCGTTTCCCGATAGGCACGACGCATGTGGTCTGGACGGTAGCTGACGAGTACGGCAACTCCGAGAGCTGCGACTTCTACGTACACGTGAGCGACAACGAATATCCTTGCATTGGTTGTGATCCTGATCCGGATAATCCTGACCCGTTCAACCCGAGCACAGGCATCAGCTGTACAAGCATAGTTGAGTCAATGGGTGGTACGGTTGCAAATAATGGAGGCAGCTTCACTGTAAACACAAGTCAGAATCTCAGCTACTATCTCCATGAAGGTTATGAATGGGATGTTACTGCTAACGACAATGTAGGTATTGCTTCAATAACATATACTATTACTGGTGTTACGACTGAAATCAATCAGCCCGACACTACTCTTAACGGACAACGCTTCAATATTGGTACGACAAGTGTTGTATGGCATGTTGTTGATGTCAGCGGACTCGAATCCACTTGTCCGTTGGAGATTACGGTTATTGACAACGAGCCTCCTTGCATAGGATGTGATTCGACTTCCATTGATCCATTCACACCAGTTGATCCTGATAATCCAAACGGACATAATGGTATAAGTTGCGCAAGAATTGTTGCAGAAGGCGGAAGCTCGATTCCAAATACTGTAGAAGTTGGAACAACAGAACCTAACAACTTCTATCATCATGAAGGTGTTAACTGGAATATTACTGCAAGTGACAATGTAGGAATTCCACGTGATAGCATATATTGCAACCTTTATGATATGCACGACAATCTTATCGCAAGTCACATTACCACACTTGATGGACGTGATTTTGAAATAGGAACCACTACTGTCTTGTGGATAGTTGTAGATAATAGTGGAAATCGTGACACATGTACGTTTACAGTATATGTCCGCGATGATGATCCGCCATGCATAGGTTGTGACCCGAATGATCCTGTCGATCCATTCAATCCTGTAGCACCAAATGGCATCAGTTGTGCTAGCATTACAAATAGTACGGGTACGATAAATGTACCAGCTGATTCTGGTCTTACATATTATCAGCACAATGATGATACTTGGAATGTTACCGCAAATGATAATTCTGGAATAGCATCTATTACATATACAGTAAGTGGTGCAACTACCGTAGTAAATGGCTTGTCATCTACATTGAACGGTCAGCGTTTCAATGTCGGTACAACTACAGTAACGTGGGTTGCTACCGATATATACGGACTTACAGATACTTGTACCTTCAATGTATATGTATACGATAACGAGCCTCCAGAGATAAATTGCCCTGCTGGAATTACTGGAATTTCATGTATAGGTGATGTTCCTCCTGCATATCAGACATACGAAGAATTTGCCGCTGCAGGTGGTTCTGCTGCCGATCCAAACGGCATAGACGAATCAAGTTTCGTTCTGGTTTCGCAGGTTTCAGATAACCGTACATGTCCAGAAACAATTACAAGAACATATCGTATTGAGGATATGGCAGGTAACCAGCGTGAATGTACTCAGACTATAACAGTACATGATAACATTTCACCTGTAATCACTGGAGCTGCACCATCGTTGCAAGTTGGACAGGGGTATAATTGTAGCTACCCGCTTCCAGACTTTACTGCAATTGTTAGATTAATGTCATCCGACAACTGTACTTCTGCATCTGACCTTGTCGTTACACAGTCACCAGTTGCAGGAAATGCAACCTTGATAACAGAAAATACAACAGTCAGGGTTACAGTTGCAGATGCATGTGGAAACAGCACATATATAGATTGTATGGCAGTTGTACCGGAAACATTAACACATAGAGTTAGCTTTACCGATATAACTTGTGCCGGCCAACCATCAACAGTTAACATTGAGGCTGTTGGCGGAACGGCTCCGTATAATGGAGTAGGACAGATTGTTGAATATGCCGGACCGCACAATTATGTAATATCGGATGCAAATGGATGTATTTCAAATGTCAACATTAATATTCCTGAGCCGTTGCAGTTATCGGCAAGCATACCAGTTTCTTCAGTTCATCATGTAGATTGTTATGGAGAGACGACAGGTTCAGCTTCAGTATCAGTAACTGGAGGTACTCCTGAATATACATACGAATGGAACGACATTAACCATAGTACGACCATGGATATTGCAAATCTTGCTGCTGGCCGTTATGTTGTTACGGTTACCGATGCTCATGGATGTATAGCAACAGCAACAGTTGCAATCAATGGACAGAGTACCCCGTTGACAGCTACAGTAGGCAATGCTAATATTACAAATGTATCTTGCTACGGAATGGCAACAGGTTCTGCTATGGCAGTTGTTTCTGGTGGTACACCTGAATACAATTATACATGGAATACAAGTCCTGTACAGAATGTTCAGACCGCTATTAATGTGCCGGCTGGAACTTATGTTGTAGTGGTTACCGATGCTCATGGTTGTACAACATCGGCAACGGCAGTTATAACACAGCCGAATTTGCTTGAAGTTTCGGCAACAGCAAATGATGCAACATGTGGTGGCCTTGGCGGAAATGTTACTGCTAATGTTTCTGGCGGTATGGGAATGCCAACATATTCATGGGTAAGTTCGGCAGGCCTGACATATTCAAGTGCACGTCTGTCTAATGTTGCTCCGAGCACATATTATCTTACAGTTACCGATTACAACGGATGTTCTGCAACAACCTCGGCAACCATCGGTGTTCATGGTTCAATTTCTGCTAGAATTGAAGTAGTGGCACTTCCTGGTTGTGGATCCAATATGTCGGCGGGTAGGTTGCAGGCAGTTGCTGAATCAGGTATATCTCCATTCTCGTACATTTGGAATACTGGTTCTACAGATGCAGTAGCATCGAACCTTTCTGCTGGTTCATATAATGTAACGATTACAGATAACTGGGGTTGTACTGCAAATGCAACATCTAGCATCGAACAGCAGAATACACTTGAGGTAAGTATTTCGGGTACCGGAGTTACATGTTACGGATACAACAATGCTACGGCAACAGTAGTTGCTCTTCGTGGAGAACCGCCGTATACATACGACTGGAGCAACGGAGAACATACCGAGACATTGCAGAATATTGCTGCAGGTAGCTATTCTGTGACGGTTATTGATGCGAATATGTGTGCTAGGGTAGAATCAATTGATCTGCCTCAGCCTGACCAGTTAATGCTTGTTTCAAATGTAAAGCCTATATCATGCTACGGAAAGACTGATGGTTCGATAGCATTGAGTGGCGAAGGTGGTAATCCTCCATATTCGTACACTGTATTAATGAATGGAAATAGTTTCTCAGGAAACTATATGGCTAATTTGCCTGCTGGTATTTATGAAATGGAAATTTCGGATGCCAACGGTTGTATGGCTAACAATACAATACAGCTTGTAGAACCTGATGAATTCGTATCTTCTTACAATGTTACGATGCCATCGTGTAGCGGAAACAACAACGGTTCGATAGAAATATCGGCAAGAGGCGGTACGGCTCCGTACATGTACGGATGGGATTCGTACTATACCGATGTTCCGATTCTGACTGGCTTGCGTCAGGGACAATACAATGTCAGCGTAGTGGATGCAAACAAGTGTTCATATCAGGTGGCTTCTGTAATGCTTACCGATATGGCAGGCGACTGCATCAAGATTCCGAATGTATTCACCCCGAATGGTGATGGTGTAAACGACCAGTGGATAATCGAGAACATAGAAATGTTCCCGGATGCAACCATATATGTATTCAACCGCTGGGGACAGATGCTGTATAAGGGTACTGGCAAGGATGAGCCGTGGGACGGTAGTTATCGCGGACATTATGTGCCAGCAGGAACTTATCTGTATATCGTTGATTTGTACCAAAAGACAGAGGCTTACAAGGGAACTGTGACCGTTCTATATTAGGATAACAAATACGATTATTACTTAGTAAAACGGGACTATCTACTTAGTCCCGTTTTTTTGTGATATTATAAGCTTGTTAAAACTTTTGCCTTTTATATATTTGCATCATAGAAACGATACTAAAAATGAAAAGAACATTTGTTATATCTCTTGCGCTTTGTATGCTGTGTTTGGCTGTGATGCAAAGTTGCAATAATAATGGGAAAAAGATCGAAGAAAGCGGAAATGCCATCTATTATTGGCGGACGGTATTCAGAATGAACGACTATGAGCGCGATTTCCTGAAAAAGCATGACATAAAGAAAATGTATTTGAAATTTTTCGATGTGGACAAGTCGTGGGAATGTGAGCAGGCTGTGCCATTGGCGACAACCATTTTTATCGACAGTATTCCCAGTAATTTGGAAATAGTTCCGACGGTATTTATTACATCCGAAGCTATTGCCGATTATCCGCAGTTCATCGACAAGTTATTGACCCGCGTAATCGACATGGCCGATGTTAACGGCATAAAATTCGGCGAAATGCAAATCGACTGCGACTGGACAGAAAGCCATGCAGAGCAATATTTTTCATTCATGAAGGATTTGAAAGCAAAACTCGACCCCAAGGGTATTGCTCTTTCGACAACGGTACGCCTGTTCCAGCTCGGATACGAAACTCCTGCCGCTGACTATGGAGTTCTGATGTGCTACAACACTGGCGACATACGCAATTGGGATACCAATAATTCCATACTCGACACAAGGGATGTAGAACCTTATCTTGGTAAGGTGGGAAAATGCAAACTGCCGTTGTCGGTAGCATTTCCGTGCTTCTCGTGGGACGTTACGTTCAGCGATAGTTATGATAATGAAGGCGAAAAATATATGAGGGGCATTGAGTATGACAAATACGATTTTTCGGATACGGAAAGATTCAAGAAACTATCGGCAAACAAGTACGAAATAAATATTGATGAAGATGACTACTGGACTCCCAAGTACGTTCGTCACGAAGAAGTTTCGATGGACGAAATTCTTGATGCCAAGAACATGATTCTGAAGAATCTTTCTTCTGCTCCAGTTCAATTTGTGATGTATCATCTTGATTCTGTTAACCTTTCAAAACTTTCGGACGATGATGTGGAAAAGATTTATCGTTAGCGTGCTGTGCCTTGCATCGGCAATTATAACTTTTGCCTGCGGGTACGTTGAGGTAATTGGTGGCGAGTGGACTTATATGTTCAAGACCTACGATAGTGGCGTACGAAATTGGTGGGAACCCGATGAATTATGGAAAAGCAACATTGCTTTTTGGTACGATTATACAGGTGGCAAGGTCGAAAAATCGGAAATAGAGAAGGCTTTGTACGAGTGTAGTGTTGATGATATTGACAACGGACAAAACGGATTCTTCGTTTATCTGCACAAGGAGAGGGATAAGGAAGCTTTGCGCTATTGGACTATAAACAAGACTTTTTCGGAAAGAATGGGCGATTCGTGGTACTATCCAAAGCCTGCTGAAAAGGAAGAGATGACTCGCTGGGTTGCCGACCTCGAAAAGATGTGCGACAAATCATCGTCGCAATTGAAGGAAAGATATACATTTTTGTATATGCGTATTTTGTTCTATCTGAAGCAGTATGATGTTTGCAAGAAGGTTTGGGAAAATTGCAGTGCAGAATGGAATGACAAGGAATTGAAGAAAAAATGCCATCTGTATTATGCAGGTGCGTTGTTCTATACTGACGAAGCAACAAAGGCTGCCGAAATATACACCGATTACGAGGATTGGGAAAGTATGCATTACTTCAAGAAGGATGTTGACTTTATGCGCAAGCTGTATGCATACAATCCAAGTTCGAAGGCTTTTATGTTCTTTGTACAAAACTACTTGAACAATTATCAGGACAAGAAGGTAACTGTTGATTGCAAGGATTTTGTTGCTTTCTGCGAAAAGGTTCTTGGCGAAAAGAAAACCGACAATCCTGCGCTTTGGCAGTCGGCACTTGCTCATGTGTCATTCCTTAATGGTGATGTTGCCAAGGCTATCGAACAAATAGAGAAGGCTCCCGATATGCAAGGCCTTGAGATGGCTAAGGAAAATGCACGGATGCTCCGCCTTCTGTACAATTCCACTATGACCGATGCTGCCGATTATGCCGACAAGTTGAACAGGGATTTGCCTTGGCTTCTGAAAAAGGTGTACGAACTTGACCATTTATGGGCAAACAATGGTCGAGGCAACGAGCATAGCCTTGATATGCTTGGTCGAGTTATTTTAAGGAATGCTTTCTCTCATTATGTTGATGCTGGAGAATCCAATATGGCAGCCGCTTTACTAAATGCTTTCGACGAGGTACATTGCTACGATAAGGAAACTCGTGAATCAAAGCGCAAGGATCCTAACGAGGCTGGCAATATGGAATATTACACATGGTATTTCCGCTATCTCGACACCACTTCGATTGTTAATGTGAAGAATTTCCTTGCATTTGTAAAGTCGGGTGGCAAAACACAGTTGGAAAAGTCGCTTGTAAGCAGGGGTTATGTAGGCGAGTCGATGATTAATGAACTGATAGCTACCAAGTATATGCGCGTTCACGAGTACGACTCGGCAATTGTATATTTGGAAAAGGTTGCCCCATCGTTCTGGAAAAAGCAAAACATAACCGAATATCTGAAGCGCAATCCGTTTATGGAAGATTGGATTACAGCAAACAACGAAAAGGGTAGCATCTACAAGCAGTACAATCCGGCAAAGTTGTATTCATCGGTGCCTACAAAACTTCAGTTCTGCAGGATAATGCGCGATTTGGAACAAAACCAAGGTAAAGTTACTGACAATGAGGAGCGCGCAATAATGAAATACGCATACGCGGTGGGACTTGCGCAGTCATCCGATTGGTGCTGGGCATTGACTCAGTATGCCAAGGGAAGTTATGTAAATTATGAAGGCCTTTATGGTACTGTGACCAAATTGGAAGATTTGCAGCACTACGACAACGGCTGGGATTATCGCACGTCGAAGTCGTACATCTTGCAGGATCGTTACCAAAAGGTATATTCACATCTTGATGAGGCAGAAACCTTGACACAAAACAGCGAACTTTTGGCTCGTTGTCAGTATATGCGAACTGGAATCGAACTGGATGGTTCGTATGTTGGAAGGTATTACCGCAGTCTTGTTGGCAAGTATGCCAGCACAAAATTTGTTGGCAACGAAAAGCATCATTGCGACAGGCTATCCGATTATAGGTAGTCTATCTATTCTGTTCCCACTCGAAGAATCCTTTTTCAAGGATATTTCTGATACCGTCCTCGAGTTTTACGAGTGGACGGTTAAGAACCTTTAGCATATCGGTATTGTCGGGGCAACGGCGCATCATGTCGCCTTCCTTCAGTGGTGGCAGATATACGAGCTTTGATTTCGAGCCTGTAATGTCAATAATAATTTTTGCAAGCTCTAATATTGATGTTTCGCGTGAATTACCAATGTTCACCACATCGTTGATGTACTCGTCTGCGTATGCAATCTTTACGGTAGCGTCAATATTGTCGTCGATGTAGCAGAAAGTACGGCTTTGCGACCCGTCACCATAAATGGAGATGTCGTCGCCACGAAGTGCCATGTTGAGGAACTTGCTGATTACGAAGTCTTTGCTTTGCTTTGGCCCGTATGTGTTGAAGAAACGGAAAATAGTGTAGTTCAGACCAAATTCCTTGTTGTACGAACGAAGGAAAGCTTCGCCAATGTTCTTTACCACAGCATACGGTACGCGCGAGTTGAGCGGTGTTGTGTGTGCGTTTTGCGGGAACTCTACGGGTTCGCCGTAAACTTCGGATGAAGAAGCGAAGAATACCCTTTTTACGCCAGTGTTCTTGCTAAGGCGGCAGATGTTTTCGATTCCGCGCAAGTCTTCAAGTACACCAACGGGATGGGCCTGAGTACGAAGTACGCCAACCATCGCTGCATAGTGGAAAACATAGTGGAATTGGTACGATACCATTATCTCCATAATATCCTTGTACTCGTTGACATCGCCCTTAATAAAACGAATGTTTTCTTTCATCGGAGGCAATTTGCGCAGGTCGCCAGTCGAGAGGTTGTCCATTATTACCACAAGGTTCGACTCGTCGTCGGCTAACTTTTGTGCCAGCGAACTAGCTATGAATCCTGCACCGCCGGTAACCAAAATGCGGCGTTTGTATGAGTGGCGCGATTTACTTGTCTTCATCGTATTCTTCTCCTTCTATTTTTAGTTCATCGAGGTCTATTTCGTCCTCTTCGTTGTATATCTGTATAAATTGTTCATTGAAAACTTTCTTGTTGAAGTGGTGTTCCAAAGTCATCAGTAGCGATGGTAATAGCACAATGTTTGAGAACATTGCTACGAATAATGCCGTTGATACCAGGATACCCATTGATTGAGCTCCGCCCCATTCGGAAATGGTGAACATTCCAAATCCGAGTACAAGTATGATTGAGGTGTATATCATGCTCATGCCGGTTTCGCCAAGAGCATTTTTGACGGATACACCTATGTTTCCGTCCGTATGCTTGAGTTCCTGGCTGTACTTGGCGAGGTAGTGTATTGTGTCGTCAACAGATATGCCGAAAGCGATGCTGAATACAAGTATTGTTGATGGCTTTATTGGAATACCAAAATAACCCATTATTCCAGCGGTTACAACCATAGGGATTACATTTGGAATCAGCGAAAGCAATGTGACCTTTATCGAGCGGAACATTAAGAATAGGAACAAAGCAATTACCACTATTGCCAAAGCGAGACTGATGAAAAGATTTTTTGTCAGGTATGTCTGGCTGGTAAAGTTCATAATGGTATTACCCGTCACAATTGTTTCGTAGCAATCAGCAGGGAAAACCGAATCTATTTCGCTTCTCAGTTGAGGTAGCAGTTCCTCTATGCGGTCGCAACCTACATCGCGGATGTTCATGCTGATGCGTGTTGCAGTGCGGGTGCTGTCGATAAACGATTTAGCAAGACCTTCGCCATTCATATTTGGCATTCGCTTCATGATGTTGGAATATGTGTTCGGGTCTGGCGGCAGTTCGTATTTCTTGCCGTTTGTGTATGCCTGATATAGGAATTTCACTGCATCGGCAATCGACATCGAACGCGAAAGTTCTGGATATTTCTTCAGGCGTTGCTGTAGTGAGTCGAGGCTAACAATCTGGTCGATGTAGTCGTGGTCGTTGCGAAGCGAATCCTTTGAAATCACAACTATTTCTATTGGAGATACACCACCGAACTTTTCTTCAAGGAAATGGGTGTCCTGACATAGCTTGCTGTTGTTAGGAACATCATCGAGTATGTAGCCGGCACGGTTGATGAAGAAAATTCCGCACAGCATCACGACAAATAATGAGATAAACACTATATATACCGTTTTGCGGCTATGAGTAACAATGTCTTCAATCTTGGCAATGATTGAAGTTATCACTTTGTTGTCGATGTGTTTGGTAGCTTTCTCTGAAGGAGGCTTGCAAAGGCTGAAGAATATTGGGATTATCAGCAATGAAAGCAAGAAAACTGTCATTATGCCGAGCGAAGCCACAACGCCAAACTCTATAAGAAGAGTGTTTGTGGTAACTATGAATGTGGCAAAACCGAATGCTGTGGTTATGTTGGTAACGAATGAAGCATTACCAATTTTACAGATGGTACGGTGCAATGCTTTTACCTTCTGTCCGTGCAACTTGTACTCAGCGTGGTATTTGTTGAACATGTAGATTATGTTCGGAATGCCGATTACAATCAGCAATGGCGGAATCATGGATGTGAGGACTGTTACTTGATACCCAAGCAGTACCATGTAGCCGAAAACCCAAATCAAGCTAAGTGCCACCACTATGAGCGAGGCAAATATTACCTTCGGGGAACGGAAGAATATGTAAAGTATTATTATGCAGACAAGAGCCGCTAGAAGTGTGAAGATAAGCAGTTCGCGCTTAATAAGGTTTGTAACTTCGGTGCGGATATATGGGTGTCCTGAAATATGGACATTTATGCCAGTTTCTTCAGAATATTTTTGCAAAATGTCCTCTATTTCGGCTACAGACTGCTGGCGTTCCGAACTGTTTAGTATTTTGGGATCGAGAGAAATAGTGAGCAGGAACACATTGGTATCGGCACTGTAAAGCAGGTTGGTGTAGAACGGCAGGCTGAAGAAGATGTTGCTTATGCTGTCGAGTTCTGTCTGCGATGAAATAGAGTCGCCAAAAATGCGTACTGTTTCAAATTTCTGCTTCTTATTTCCGTTTTCATCGGTAACGCTTGCTTTGCGTAAGTTTACTGCTTCAAGCGGACTGAATGCCTTTTTTACATCCTTGTGTGATTTTATTTGATGCGATAATTTGCGGAATTTATCGAAATGCTCGTAGTTGGTAAGCAGACAACTATCCTCAATGCCTATGGCAATGGCATTGGCTTCGTCTCCGAAAAGTTCCTTGAACTTTTTGTTCTGCAAATATACTTCATCGTCTTCCGAAAGCATACGGGCGTAGCCGTAGTCCATGCTAATGTGCAGAGCCTCAAAACCCAAGAATGCCGTAACTATCACTATACCAATGATTAGATACAGCTTCTGCCTCAATATCAGCCTAGCAATTTTCTGCCACATAATTTTCTACATTCTAAAAACGGCAAATATAACTCTTTATTCTTTATTTTAAGTTTCCTTGATGAATTATGTTTGGGAAGGAAATGTCAATTTTCCATTGCCTTTAAATGCTTTTCGTACTCCCTGAGTATTGCTCCGAACAGCAGGTCGCCTTCGAGCATGTAGCCATCGTTCGTAAAGTGAATCCTGTCGGTGTTGGCTAGTCCGTGCTTCTGCCATGTGTAAATCGATTTGCTTCCGCCCATGACTGCGTATAGATTCCACAAAGATGCGTGGTAACGTTTGCAAAGTTCTTTCATTGCTTCGACTACCAGAGGCTGGTTGTTATTGTGTCCGGTACGGTATCCGCAGAAGTCGTTGTTGCTGACGAAGATTATCGCGCAGTCGGGGTTTACAGCAAGTATGGCATCAACTATTTTGCGGTAATTCTGCACAAACCTGTCCTTTGAAAAGTTCTTTCCTGAAGCATCGTTTACACCAAGTGCAATTATGGCAAGGTCGGGATTTACGGCGTCCATTTGCTTGAGCAAAAGTTTTTCCTTGACATACGATTCGGTTGACGCTCCATTGGTTCCGATGGTTATAAAATTTACATTCGGTAGCGAATCCTCGACCAGCACGCCGTGAATGTGTATCGGTTTTGCCGAACGCGAATCGACATTGCGCACAAACTTGAAAACAAGCGAGTCAAAAGAGTGGGAATACACCATTTCGGTACTGCCTTCGGTGAAATCTGTCGTGCAGTCAACCATTATCGAGTCCACGTTGGTGAAAATGTCGTAGCAGGTGTCGTTGGCATCATGCAGAAGCTTTACCTTTGTAAACTCGTGCATCTCTTTCATTGAGCGTTTGGGGAAGGCAAATGTCAGGTTTGCAATGCTGTCCTTTGTGAATGCGACAAATCCCGAAAGTCCTATTGGGGTTCCTGTTACATTTTTGATAATCCGTTCGAATTCCCAGTTTCCCGAACTTCGCGACACATAATAATATGGATGGTTGTTCTTTGGTGCTATTGAAAGCGGAGCAAGCAATCCAAAATCGCCATGCGAATCGTGGCAAAGGCTCTCGAAGTGCCTTCGCAGACACCAAGAAACCACGCCAGCCTGAATGTGAGAGTCGCCAAGATGCAATACTGTAAATCCTTCATCACCATCGAAGTAGAAATTGTCAAGCTTGCCAAAGAAAGTTTCGAGATTAGGATTTCCTGATGGTGTATAAAGTGTTGACGAATCGTAGTTGACGAAATCGTATTTCCTTTCGGGGTAGGGGAATGAGAGAGACTGTGCAATGCTGGCTATCGAAATGCCCATTAGCACAAGCATCAAAAAAATCTTTCCTATGTAGCCCCTAAAACTCATACCTTACTTGTTTCTCTGCAGATAGTTTGTGTATTCGACAATTATTGCATTGTAAAGCATATTGGAGATGACCTGTGCTCCTTGTGGCGAGAAGTGCGTGTAGTCCTTTGCAGCAAGTGGCGGGTCGGCTTCAACCCACTTAGGCATTGAGTTGCGTCCTCCCATGGCCTTGTAGGTATCCCAGAATGCGCAGTTGTTGCGTTCGGCTGCATCGCGTAGCATATTGACCATAGTGTCGAGGATAGGGTAGGATTCGTACACATCCTTGTTCTTCACCGACATGTCGTTTGGACCGACAATCATAATTGATGCCTCTGGACACATTGCCCTGATGGTTCGAACCTGCGACATGAATAGATTTACAAAATATGTTGCGCCTTTTGAATCTTTTGTGTTGGGGACAGCGTTGGCTCCAAACTGCAAAATGAACAAATCTGCGCCGAGTTTCGAGTACGAAGCGGACAATAGGGATCGGTCTGTGCCTGTGAAAACTTCGCCGCTGCATCCGCGCATAGCAATGTTGTCGACAATTATGCCGTGGTCGTCCTCAAGCGACACACAATAAAAGTCGGGACTGTCGAATGCCTCGAATTCGAGAGTTACATCGCTGATGTAGTCGGGCGACTTGTAGGCATATACATTCAAACCTTCCGAAATTGGCATACGACCTTCGTTTACAACGGCTCCGCCTACTTTCACGGTTACATTCACCTCTTCGGTGCAATTGCCGTAGTAAATGTAAACATTCTTGAACTTGCGCGTGTTTCCGTAGCCCATTGATGACTTTGTGAAGCTTATCCAAGCCTTGTAAGGTTCTTCGGGGCGTTCCCACAGCGAATCGCGAATTGGCGAGAAGCGGTTGAATGCCATCATAGGACCGTATTTCCTATGGGTTACGGCAGGGTCGCGTTTTCCGAATCCAGGACAGCGAATCCATCCTTCGGAAGCACTTTGTTTCATGCTGTACTGTGAGTAAATGGCTACTGGTGAGCACATTCCCACACCATTGCCTCCAAAGCGACCTTGCAGTTTGTATCTGATGTAGGCTGTTATGCGGTCGCCTTCGAGCTGGCTGTCGCCGTAGTGCAGAACCCTGATTTTTTCGTATTCGCCATGGTGCGACAACTTACGGAAGAAATGGTCGAGTGCGGTGTTGTTGCCGGCAGGAAATTCGAGCGGGTTGACTGCCGATTTTATTTCCTCGATGTTGTAGTTGGAAGCGTCGTCGTTTACAACATTGTCTGATGTTGGGTCGGGTTGCTCCTCGTATTCGGGCATATCCTTCAGTTTGGCTTGTGCCTTTTGTGGGATTTCGTTGTCGATGTCGATCTGGTTCGAAAGCAGCGAGTCGAGGTTTACGGTTGATTCTTCCTTTGCCGACGACGGCAGGAAGTCGCTGAACGACGGGCAGTGAAGCACAAAGTTTTCGCCAATCCTTATGCCATCTTTCGGGAAAACAGCCATCACTCCAGCAATGACTGCAAATAGTATCAATATGAATATCAATGTATTCCTAACTTTCATCGTTTTGAATTTTGAGAGGACAAAGGTAGTTGTTTTTTTTTATAGGTTGGGAGAGAAATACAAACAAAAAAAGCCACGCCAAAGCGTAGCTTTTTTGTTTTTCCTCGAAATTTCGATTAGTCCTTGTGGTTCGGGCATCCTTCGTGATGATGCTCGCATCCTTCATGGCCTTTGCAACCCTCGTGCTTGTGGCAACCTTCGTGGCCTTTGCAGCAACCTTCCGGCTTGTCACCGTGGCACTTGTGTCCGCATCCGTGATGATGACCTTCGCCGCAGCATGGCATATTGTCGAACAAAGCTTTCTTTTCATCGAGGCTGAGGTTGTCCCAGTTAGCCATTCCTTCTTCGAAAGCAGCCTTCTTTGCAGCCATTTCTTCTTCTCTAGCCTTCTTTTCTGCAACCATCTTGTCGAAGCATTCTTTGCGCTTGTTCAAGAGTTCAGCCTTCTTTTCATCGGTCTGGTTAGCCCAGTCTTCCCAAGCTGCCATATCTGCCTTCTGCTCTTCGCTCATTTCGTGGCAGCACTTGTGCTCGCCTTCCTTGCAGCATTTGTGTTCACCTTCCTTGTTGCAGCACTTTTGTTCGCCATTAGCGGCTTCCTGCTTAGGTTCGTTGTTGCAGCAAGCTACAAGCATGAATGCAGGAACTAATAGAAAAAATAATTTCTTCATATTCGTAATAATTTAAATTAGACTTGGCAAAGATAATGCTTTTTCAAAAAGCACGAGGATGCTTTGGGTAATTTTAGGATTTTTTTTAATTAATTCCAAGATTTGATGAGTCTTACGACATATTTTGGCGCAACCTGAATGTTCATTTGTAAAAAAAACATTAAAGTCATGAGAAACAAAAAGAAAAACTACACGCAACTCGAAAGGTGCATTCTGGAAACCGCCAACGGTCAATATTTCATCGACAGGACAATTCTATTGGAAAAAGTCATGAAAAAGACAAAAAACTCTGGCATAACAAAAGACGATGTGGAAAATAGTCTGCAGAAACTTATCGAGCAAAATTCACTTTCGCTACATACTTGCTACGCATTGGAGGACAGAAGCATAACAAATGAGATTTTGCTTAGAATGGCAAAAATTATAATTCCTATTGCAATATTAATGGCAATATTGTTTCAGATTTACCTCTGTTTTGTTTGTTGACAGACTTTGCTAAAAAAACGCAAAAAACTCAATCGCCTAAGCGCAAATATTCTTATTTTTGCATCTTCAAAATTTTTAGAAGATGGAATACAATTTTACGGAAATTGAGCGCAAATGGCGCGAATACTGGAAGAAACACGACACCTACAAGGCTGTCATCGACAAATCTAAGCCCAAATACTATGTCCTC
>JAEEGF011159322.1_pt1 | contig 40031 bp, 36 predicted proteins | sample 9134171 | NCBI WGS metagenome assembly JAEEGF01 (sample SAMN16246542, study PRJNA631951) | gut metagenome | biome: gut microbiome; feature: rumen; material: AP-attached | host: Bos | place: Iran: Karaj | collected 2018-10 | reverse complement strand
ATCCCTCAAATTGTTTATAACGTTCAATGACTTCATTTACATAGTCTTTGTCTTGAAACGTACCAATAAATTTTTCTTCCTCTCCATGTCTATGTATTATTATGTACATACTGACCTCCATTTCATTATCTTTAGCTAATAGAAAAAATAGTCACTTAGTACGTTAAAATTGGTTTACCGCTAAAATCTAAATAAGTTCTGTCTATTTCGCAACATTTATTTCCGTCCTTATCTATGTAAACACCGTCTATTTTAGTAGGTGAAAGCTTCGATTTGTCGTAAAATACGAGATAGCCGTCTATATCTATAAAAGCATTTTCGGTTGATATTTTTTCATTAGTATCACATTTTATTAAGACATCAGCATCATCAATAAATTCATATTCTTCATTTTCTCTCGTAAAATAGTGCGGTGCATTGCTGTTATATCGGATTCCTTTATTGTTATATGTACCGGATAATGAGTACAATAATAACACTATTCCTAACACTAGAACTATAAATCCCAATGTAAACTGCTTATCCAATTTATTCTTTATTTTTTTTGTATGATTAATGATTGCTCCAAACACAAGATATAATAATATCAAACTGAAAAAGCATAAAATAATAATTGTTCTATTCATAATTACAATTCCTCATTATCTCAACAATCCTACAATAACACATATAACGAACGGTCCGTAAATTAATATATATCGAAATATAAAACTGAATTTTAAACTTCTTTTTGCCTCTTCACTTATAGAACTTATTTGTTCTTGGTTTAAAAATTCGTTTAATTCAAATTCACTCATTCTCTCATTAATATTATTAAAGGATTCAGGATACATTTGTTTTAACAACAATATTTTTTTATCAGCTCTATACATAAATAATTGGAGTTTTCTTTCCAGTATCGGACAAGTCAGCAGTATTAATATAATAAACACCGATATTGAATATGGAAAAAAATAAGCTGAAATTAGTCCTACTATGGATAATGATATATTGAAAAACCAATTTGCATATTTGCGATCCCTTTCTTTATAAAAACGAGCTAGACAATATGCAATTGCACTCCCCAATAAGCCCAACAATAGTATTATTGCGATATGATTTGGTTCATATAGGTTTATAAAATAATTTAATATATCATTCATATCATTTCCTACCTTCTTCTATTTAACACTGTTGCTATCCATCCCACTCCTCGCCATATCTTATCAGTTCGAGTGGGATATTTAATCTTTTTATACGCTTTTTCTGTAGCGTAAATACCAACAGTTGCTAATGCAATATTAACTGCTACAGATGCTGCACCCCATGGAGTTACCCGAAGGCATAACGAAATCAAAGGCCAAAGAACATTCACTATATCTAAAATAACAGATATCTGTTTTTTTTGTTTGTTGATTTATCAGTTACGATTTCTCTTATGAGATTATTGTCATCCCATTCGTAAAACGTTGAATAATATGATGTTTCTTTGAAAGTTCTTAATCCTTTTTCATTGTTATAAAAACATAGAGTAACCCTTTATTTATAAGGCCTCCCCGGGTTATAACTTTTTACATTTTTTTATTAATAATTATTAGCATTTTTTAAAAAGTCAGATAATTTATGGGCAAAATCTTGGAGTTGAAAGGTAGTTTTATGTAAGCGAATGCTAATACGAATTCTTATTACTGATATTCATATACTGCTTTTCCTTCTTTCGATAAGCATACATAATGCTGTTCATTACAATCGGCAGAAAGAATTCTCCAGACCTCCTCTCCATCATTACTCTCTAAATTGATAATTTCCAAATTCACTTTACAACTATTCGTATTCTAAAGTGTCAAACTTCAACTTTTCACCTTCTGGAATTCCTAAACTGTTTTTACCAGTTTCAAGAATAAAATCATAACCGCTTAAATATATTTGCCCGGTTAAAATATCGGTTTCTTGATCTTTAATTACTATTTTAGCAACGCCAGTTTGTTCTTTTACGATGACATCAAAAATATTTACATTATTTCCATCGTTTACTTCTACTTTGTAGTCATTATTGTCATTAGAGAAAAAATTTATAGAAACTTCATTATACTTAAATTCAAGTTTATTCTTTAATAACATTTCAACAACAAATTCATTGGCTTTGTTCAAAACTATCGTATCCTCTTCTAGTGGCCATGAGCCCGTGCTTAAATTCACATGTAAACTTTTGTAATCTCTACTCATTTTTGATAATAGAATACTGCCATATTCTTTATGAGCAATTCCTCCAACTGGATCTGCATCTACTAAATATAAATATGTTGATTCTGCATGTAATGGTGTTAATCCATATTTTGAAATCTCATTGTCTATAATGAAATAAATTGTAATATTGTTGTATATGTAATTAGTATCAGAATCTTTTTCACTGGTATGTTTAAGTATACATTTATTATTGTTCTGATTTGAATATATATAATAATTGTCACGCATAACTTTGAAATATCTTTTGCCTTTCTCTCTAGCAGCAAACGAGCTAACAAAAAATGTTGTACATATCAGAATTATTAAACCTCCTAGTATTGCAAAAAATATCGGTATTATTTTTTTTATTGTTTGCATAAAACACCCCCATAAATAACAAATTATCCGAATTAATAAACTGTCTTGTGTTAGGATCATAATATCTGTTCAACAGGTAATAGAGACCGGATTTCCTTGGATTCCTGTACTTTCATTATAGCTAAGAATAGTTGGATTCGCAATTCCGTTGGTATAATCATCAACCTCGTATATACAATCCATTGCATCAAATTTAAATAAATATTGAGGGTCTGTATCATTATTATAATTTCTTATTTTAAAGTCTTTTGCAGTAGAAAAATAAAGAACTATCTCTCCTTATGAAAGTAAACTTTCAACGGCTAGATAGTCCTTCATTTTTACATTGCTCGTTTACCGCAATGAGTCGCACAGTTCGAATCCGCTTCGCTTCTTCTCACTGATGCGGCATTCGCCGCATAAAACAAAGAAAAGGCGCCTGTTTCAGAAAGCAAGCTTTCTTCTCCAAGCACCTTTATCTTTGTTTATATGTGGACTCATTGCTTACGCACAAAAAAAATGCCGACCCTTGAGAATTTAATCTCATGAACCGACACTCTAGTGCGCGATCAGGGGCTCGAACCCTGGACACCCTGCGGGTCAAAAGCTTTTTTATCTGTTCTTATTTGACGTTATATTTTGTTATAAAAGTATCGTGAATCCCTTTGTTTATAAGGAATCCACGAGTTATAAGCTTTTATAATTTGTTACTGATTTTTATTAATTATTTTTAAAAAGTCGGTTGCTTTTGTGGGAAGAATTTTGAGTTTGGAAGGTAATTTATATATAAGATTTAGTATGACTGCCTTTAGTAATAATTCAACAATAAGTAAAAAAATTAAAGCCATGTCTTTCGACACGGCTCGTATAAAACACCTAGGTGTTTTTTCATGTGCTGTAATAATAATATCATTAAAACCAATTGTCAATACATTTTATTAAAAAACTAAATGTATTTTATTAAAAAACTAAATGTATAGTCACTATAATTTTATATTGATATTCTACTATCTAACTGCCACAATGCTATATCCCATGTCTCTTTAAACTTATTTTTTGACAGTCCTATATTATTTCTTAAGAGAAGGGGCTTTTTTACAAAATTGGTGTTTACATTAATCTGGAAGTCTGTTTATAATTTACTTTATTCTTCTCAACCTTCCTTTATCCATTTCACACACTGTATCACACAATATCTCAATATCTTCCTTTGAATGTGATGCAATTAATATTGTCTTCCCTTGTTTTTTCAGATTTAGAAGATAATTTCTCATATCCTTAACACCATCATTATCAAGTCCGTTCATAGGCTCATCCAGCATAAGTATTTCAGGATTTTCCATTATAGCCTGGGCAAGCCCTAATCTTTGTCTCATGCCAAGACTATACTTTCTTACCGGTATATCAAGATTCGGATCCAATCCTACATCAGCAATTGCTTTTCTAATTTCGTCCTTTCCAATTTTTTTATTAATATCTGCAAGAAGTTTAAGATTCTTATAACCTGAATAATAAGGAATAAATCCCGGAGTTTCTATTATCAATCCGATTGAATCCGGAAAGTCACAATCCTTTCCTATTACTGCATTATTAACTGTTATTTTGCCTGCTGTAGGCTTTATAAAACCACTTATACATTTCATCATCATTGACTTTCCACTTCCGTTCCTTCCAATGATGCCGTGTATTTTTCCTTTTTCAAAGTTAATGTTTATATTATCAAGTATTACTTTTTTATCGATCGTTAAATCAAGATTATCTATTTTAATCATTAATCCGTCCTCCGTTTTATATCAGCGTTTCTACCTTCTTACTATATACAGTTATGATTTTTCAGATATCTTATTGAAATAATGTATATAGTTGATAATCCTACAGCAAAATACAAATATGACCACAACAGTGATACTGACAATTCCCTATAAACAAAATTATTGTGCATTGCCAAAACCATATGGCAATATGGCGATATCCACATAACAGGTGAATGATAATCTCCAAACACAATCAGAAAAAACAGCAAAACTACATTCGTTACCACACCGATTATTTTCTTATGAACTACTGAACTAAAGAGTAAGACCATGCCAAGAAATAACATACAAAGAAACATAAGAATTACCGTATTAATAAAAGCTGTATACGGCATGTAATACTTGAACACCTGCTTATGGACGCTCAAATCGCTGCCTCCCAGAAGAGTTTTGTATTTTGCATCATAATCAACGGTAAAAAAACTCCAGATATTTCCAACAAATGCATGCTTAAAAGACATAGCGACCGTACCTGCAAACAATAACGTAAGGTATACTATTGACTGAATTGCGACTGCTGCAATCTCACCTAATAACCACCCATTCTTTCCGGCCCTGTATATCAAAAATATTTGTCCCTGATCAAGCCTTGGAGTATCCACGATAACAAACAAAAAACCAATCATAAAAGGAACCATATAATACCAGTTGTTACAGCACATTATGAATGGTTCAAAGATATTAACAGGTTGTGCTACTGAGACTGCATTATCAATATATGCTCTTACTCCATTATCAACAATAAAACCAATTATCAGCAGCATGACAATATTTTTTTTATCGACAATTCCTTTAATAAATGCTGTCCTTGCTACATTTATAACCTTTGTTATTTTCCCCACTTTCACCATAATATTTCCTTCTATCACTTTTTATTTATTACTATTTCATTACATATCCGGTAAGCAATTACTTTGCACACAAATCTTTCTGTCCGGAAAAATATAAATACGACAAAAAATACAAAAGGAACATAAGTGTAACCTCGATCATGACTGCAAGAATCTCTTTATCTTTATAAAAACCGTTCCTTCCCGCATAGTTTAAAAAGCTCGGGTCCACAATATTAGCTATGTTTCCTATCATTTCACTTTGGGTCTTTATATACTCTTTTATCAATCCTTCAAACAATCGCTGCTGTACATACACTATCAAAACTGTTGTTCCAAGGGTTATATACACATCTGAGCTTATAAGCGTAATAAACATAGCAAATGCTCCACATACATTAGCGAACAAAACAAAATAGCAGTTTGACTTTATTATTGCAAACCACAGACTCATATCAGATGCACCCTCTCCGACAAATATTGTCTTCACAAGCTCGCCATCTTCTCCCAGTTCGCTGATGGAATCGTAAAATATATACAATGTTGCATCGTATATCGCAATTGCTATAACAGTTATTACCGTACTTGTCACAACAGTAGCAATTATCTTTGATAACCAATACCTTTTGACTGTTGTTCGTACAAGTACAAACCTTTTATTTTGCGTTCTTACTTCGGTAATGTATTTGAATACAAAAGGAATTCCTGTGACAATTGGCAAAAGAACAGCAATATACATATTACTTGTCCAAATCTTCATCATCTGATTCGCAGCTGATGATGACATTCCGGCTTGCCAGTTCCCATTAAGTTTATTATATATTGCGTCTAATACTGTTGTGGATTTTCCACCCGGCAATACCTCCCCACTTTTACCTGTCATAAATAATACAAACATCAGCAGTATTGCGCACAGTGTTCCCATTGAAAATAACTGACTTTTTATTTCGCGTTTAATCATGTTCTTTCCCCTATTTCTAATAACTTGAAGTGGCTTCGTAGTAATATACCTCACCATCAAGAGCATCTACGAGAATACTTTCACCAAACACGTTTATATAACTGCTGTCTCTCTCATAATATGCAAACAGCCAATATGGACGTATACATAGGCTCTCATCCGGAACATGTAATTCTACATGACCTTGTTCTTTTTCTTTATTATCTTGTGTAACAATATAAACCAAATCACAGACAGAAAATGTCATTCCACCAATATGTGCAATTTTTTCATTCATTTCAGAAATTGCCCAATATGGTGATATAATTTTATCTCTCTTCTCAGATTTTGTAATATTTAAAGACGGTACCCCCGTATTTACATAAGAAATCTCGTTATTATTTGTCATTACCACCAGAATGAATTCCCCTATATGTGCTTTTTTGTTATATCTGTTAGATGATGTAAAATAAAAATCACTTTGTGTCACAATATCAACATTATCTATTACTTTTCCAACAATCATACTAATCTGATCATAACCATCATTTGATTTTATAATAAATATTTTCTGTACTTTATATGTGATATTTTTTTCAAGCTTGTTCTTTTTGTTTATTTCGGATTCAACAAAGTCAATTGCTTTTTTTACAGTTATACTTCCATCTTTTAACTTATATTCATCATCATATATTTCTTCCGGATGTTCCATTGTCTGAATGTCATATGCTGTTTTCGCATATCTCATATCAGGTGAGTCTTCCTCTAGACTGCTTCCCATAAAAAATCCATAATTGTCATATGAATATGCGTAATTGTTTTGATTATCTATTTGCGCATAAGCTTGATAGTTGGGAAAGCTTGGATTTGGATACTCTCTTGTCTCAACCTTCGTCCAATCGATATCATTATAGCCGCTCCATAAAGCACACGCTGTATTTTTCACATCATTAATATCATCCGTACAATATGTCCCGAGTTTCATCTCATATATATTTTCAATGTCGTTGATATTCGTATACTGAGGAAATTCGAAACCGTCTATTTTTTTTCCTGCAACAGTTGCTATTTCCTTTTTAGCTTCATCTATCGACACATATTTTTCTGACTTTGTTAGTGTGTCTCTTTCTTTTGCATTTTCAGAAAGAGTGGGTGCACTCTCACACCCACTCAGAAATACCAAAATGCAAGAAATAAGGCACAATATGTTTATTTCTTTTCTTTTCATATTTACCCCTTTACTGAAGCACTTATTGTAAATGATGTGCTGTACTGTGTAACCGTCCCCTTAAATCTGACTAGACTTCCATATATAGGAATCGCGTTTGTATATTTCATTTTTTTACCGGTAGTATTTGTTCCCGTAAAACTTGTTGAATTTGTTGGAAATCCTGTTTCAATTGAATCTACAGTCAATACTGGAGTGCTGCCGGTATAATTGAAAGTACTACATTTTGCATATGCATTTTGATCCGCATTTGCATATACAGATTTTTCTTGCGTTATATACCATAAATTTGATGGCATACCTATTGCATATGTAAATATATGAGGAAATCCGTAATATCCATATGCAAACACCTGAGACGTTGAAGCAACGGTCATTACCATAGCTACACCTAAAGCTAAAAACTTTTTCTTCATTTGAAAAACCTCCAATCTCTAATAGCAAAACATGCTACAACCTATTACAATTATTAACCGGTCATATGTAATACCTGTTGCAGAATAATGTTTTATTATCCAATATTAATATTTTTTCTTCGTACTACTTCGAAGCACTGTACAATATTAATGATACAGTGTATTTTTTCTCTTAACTGATTTGATCAATTTTTGTATATTGAATGTGCAGTTTTTTCACTTTCACTATTTTTTAATATATTTTCTAATATCAAACTTGACCTGAATTCACTGTTTCCCCAATCAGTTGATAAGTACCCTTTATATTTTTCTGCAGCCTTATTTATATTCTTTAACCCCCATCCATGCATTTCTTTTTCTTTCTTTATGGTCAATATATTTTCACCTTTTGCCTTGATTTCACCTGTATAAGAATTAACAATATTTATTATCGAAAAACAACCGTCATTCTGCATAAACATTTGGATTTTTATGTATTTCTCTGTTGATTTTGAAGCTGCTTCAAATGCATTTGACATCATATTTCCAAGCATCGTAACCAAATCAATTTCTTCCACATACTCAACATTAAACCCTCTCTCAACAAAGCAATCAAACTTTACTTCGTTTTCTTCCGCTAGTTCCTTATACTCTGTTAAGATTGTATTTAGAATCAGATTTTGACTATATTCTATATTGGCAACTTTTTCATATTCATCTGTAATTGATTTTGCTATTTCTTGTGCCATACCAGCTTCGTCTTTCTTTGTAAGATTGGTTATACTATTTATATAATGACTTACGTCATGCAACATAGACAAATACCTTTCATTTGCCTGTTTTTGCTGTTTATACCCTTCCAGTTTCAGTTCACTAATTACTATATTTCTCTTAATCTCTTCTTTTTCTCTAAGCATATCGGCATACTTTGTAAACTGGTAGAAAATGATTATATTTCCTACAATCATCATCACAAAATTAAAAATTAGTACATATACACCTTTATTGCCCGAGCTAAAATCTATTCCGGAATATACGATTGATATCATAATTCCAGTCGATGTAAACGGAATAATAAGATACAAAAGTGTTGTTTTGGCATCCATATCTTTATCTGTTATTATACATATCTTTTTTGCAATAGCAAATATGATAAGGGATATCATCTTTACAATAAGCGTTATTATCATCGCTGACTCTCTGTTAACCATGCTCTGATTCAGCATTTCTTCTGCTGTTATTTTCATAACACCAATCCCTATCAATTCAGATCCAATCAGTATTACTAAGGACATTATTCCTACAAATATTCGCTTATAGATATCCCCGATAAAAAATATAATCCCTATCGTAAGAAACAATACAGGCGCAAATATCAGATTAACCACAGTATTATCAAGCCTATTCACCAAAAATTCCAATGCTCCCGCAACACAAATAACGTAATTTCCTTTTTGATAAAATGTATCTTTTTCTTCAAAGAATGTGCAGTAAAAATCATACATCATATATATTTCGAACATGCAAATAAACATGTCAAAACAGCCTCTTAAAAACCACATATTTCCCCTCCCTACTCACAAGCCGGCGTTATTTATAATTTTCAGACATTTTTAGTCTTTATTCTTTCTTTTTATATTTATTTAACAAAAATATAGTCATCTTTTCTTTTAATTCTTTTGTTTTGGATCTAGATACAGTAAGAATATCACCTGTCACCATGAGTATTTCATCCCTGGTTCGACTCCTAACATATTTTATATTTACAATATAACTGTTGTGTGCATATACAAAATTATAATCTTTCAACATGTCATACAATTCACTCAGTTTTTCTTTTGAAAGAATTGTCCGTCCATTTTGTCTTATTTCGTCTGCAAGATGTATTTCACATCCTCTTCTTGCAATTGATATATACGCTATTTCATCCGAATCCAACACATATTGATCATATCCACAATATCCTATAACTATAGGATTACCTTTTCTGCTTTTTACGTAATCAACTATTTCTTTTAGTTCAGATACCATTTTTTCATCTGAAAACTCCTTTAATAGGAATCTAAATGGTGATACTTTAAATGAGTCCGGTGACGGTTGACATACTCCCGAGCAATAAATTAGTATTATATTAGAATATTTTTTTCTTAATTCTACCGCAACTTTATTACCGTCTGTTCCTTCCATATGAATATCCAGTATAAGCATATCTATATCAAGTCCCTGTTCAAGGTCTAATAAAAACGCATCTCCTGATTGATATTTCATTATATCTATATCACTCTGGAAAAAGCCTGCTTTAAATAGACTTTTTTCCATATATTCAATATAATTAATATCATCATCACATATTGCAACTTTATACATCGATTCCGCCCCCCCCCTCATATCATTTGTTGCTTTTTTTCGAGGTCAATTCTGCTACTAACGCAATAATAACTATCATATGCGTGTACATAATAGTACCTGCCATTTCTCTGTTCTCATTTATAGCAAAATAAGTCATAACTACAATTTGCACAAACCACAATATCAACGCCATTTTTTTATATTTACAACGTTCTCTATTTTTTAATGGTTTATTTTCACTTTCTACTGGGCTTATTACCATTATTATACTAAATAACAACAATTCTGATAACCAGTATATACAAATACCTAACGGCTCAATTATTACTATTTTATCCACCACTAAAACAAGTATAATAAGAAGTGAATTTGTAACAATTGTGCATTTCCAGAATTTTTCTGCATGCCAACCACCCACGTAACTTCTAAGACTCATAAAGCAAATAAGAAATAATCCAACTTCTTTCCATTTTCCAGAAAAAAACGTGATAATAAATGCTATTACCACGTTGATTAACCTTTCTATTAAAATTAAATATCCGTATCTGTATAATTCTTTTTCATCTTTTTTCAAAATGCCACTTTCAACTAGCCAATCCACAATAAGATCTACAGCTCTAATCATCTATTTAATATATTTTTCTGCATCATCTGGAAACTTTGGCTGGTGAAATACCCATACACATGTTGAATTGGCACTTTGAAATACCATTAGCAGTGCAAACATATTTACCACCTTACCAAACTGAATAAATAACTTTTTTCCCATTTTTCTCTTTCCTTTTCTCTATTTATTACCGTTCAATACTCGCATAATATATGCATTCACATTGTAAATCTAATTTAATTCGCTCTTATCTATTGTAAATCACATATTATTTAGACTGCAAAAAGGATCAAACAGTTATACTGATTTTATAAAACAAGAGCATATTATTCTTACTTTGGTAATTTTTGTATGTTAAATGTGCAATTTTTGCACATTTAACACAATTATTCTATCTATACACTTTCAGCACCATAATTAATTAGCTAATCAAATCCGCTCCCCACACAATCACTGCCAATATTCCCAGCGCAATTGCTAGGCTCTTCAAGTCCCAAAATCTTCTGTAGAATCCTCTCCCAAGTCTAAAGCCTGCATATCCTATTGCCCCCAGCACACCACCAACAATAAGTACATATGCCACTGCTGATAGTATTCCTGCCACAATTACATTTAACCTTTCAATCTCAATTACGTTTCTAAGATTCCAAGCTGCATCTCCGGTCATCTTTGCAAAGTTTATTAACTTTACAAATAAATCCGCTATCATCGCTCCTGCTCTTGCTACATCACCTGTAAGTCTTTTGGAAGATGTTGCTTTAAGTATTGTCACTGCCAATCCATAAATACCAAATATTAAATTCAGAGTTTTTACCTTATTGATTTCATCCTGCAACACTTCAATAACCTTCACTTTAGCGGCTATGACCTCGCGATTTCTCTTCTCTTTCTCTTTCTTCAACTTGCTCTGGGCTTCTTCCAGATCTGATTTCAGTTCTTTCATTTCGGCTTCTATCTTCTTGTCGATTTCCTTCTGAACCAAATCTATCTTTTCCATCTGCATGTTTTTCGAAACTATCGTATCCGTTTTCTTCTGTAATTCGCTCATAAGCGTTGAGTTCTGCGATGAAAGATTCCAGTTCTCTGTTTGTAATTGTTCTATTATTTTCTGATTTTCTTCGTTCTGATCCTGAGCCTGTTCCAGCTCTGTCAGAAGCTCGTCTACGTTCAATGATTTTATTGTATCTGTCATATTGCTCTTTCTCCTTATCTTCTATTTGTTTTTTAATTTCTTCAATTCGTCGATCTGTTTCTGCAATCTGCTGTTCTGCTTCACTAACTGCTCGTTGATGCTCTGCGTTTCGTCCAATTCTTCTTTCAGCGATTGGTTCTCTGCTATCAGAATTTCTATTTCGTCCTGTTGCGTTTCCAGCAGCGCCATCATTTCGTCTTGCTTCTCCAATATCGACAATACGTCCTTTAAGTTTTCTAATTCGTTCATATATATCCCTCGCTTTCTCGGTAATATAATCTGTAATATCTTTTGCCAGTTCTTTAATCTGGTCTCTCAACTTGTTTCTTTCACGAATCTCCCGATTCATTTCGCAGCGGTCTGCAACTTTGCCCTCAGCTTCCATTTGCCTTGCAATAACACCTTCGTGAATTGTAGGTTCCATATCAAGCCCTTGCCTTTTATACGATCTGTGGTCTATCTTTTTATCTTCTTCAAGGTACTTGTTACATTCATCTGCCCAAGCTTTTCTCCAAACCTCTGCTTTATTGTGATCATTCCAATCATTCATTGGAATTGTAATTTTCTCCCATAATAATTCTCTGCCTTTGCCTTTTCTCACTCTAACTTTCTGCTCTCCATTTTCATCCAATACTGGAATTTTATACTGTGCAGTTTTATCTTTTTCTTTTGGATTATATGAAGGCAAGTCCGGGTTAAATATTGCTCTTCCCATTTCGTCCCTGGCATTGGCAAAGACTGTTTTTTGCTTTTTCTCCCAATGTTTTTCATCATCAAAACTTCGCATTGTGAGCATAATGTGTGCATGTGGATTGCCATCGCCTTTATCGTGAATTGAGAAATCTGCAATCATTCCCTCATCCACAAAATTCTTCTTTATATAATCTTTTACACATTTAACTTTTTCTTCATTTGTCATTTCTACCGGAAATGCTACTTCTATCTCTCTTGCGAATTGTGCATCCGATCTTTTCTCTTCTCTCTGTACATCATTCCAAAGAACTTCTCTATCTTTATACTTTTCAGGTGCGTTCTTTGGTAACATGATTTCTGTATAAGTGACTCCTGCCTTTTTTGTAAAATCGTGAGTCAAACCTGTTTCTTCATTGTGAAGTTTTTCACCTGAGCGGTACGCAGCCGATGCCACTGCTGAACGTCCGTCCGCTCTACTTATGATTTTTATTGAACAATGATAAATCGACATTTTGTAACACGTCCTTTCTGCTTTTTATTTTGCAAAGTGTTTCAAAATGGAGAAGCCGTCTGCAAGACTCGCCGACGAAACGCGCCCGGCAGCTTTAGCTGACCGGTTGGTGCTTGCACCAAACTTATACAATGTGGGCTCCGCCCACATATAAGTGCGCCCTTAAGAGACTTAAGGGATGTCGGCAAATCCCTTTTTGAAACTACTTATTTCATTCTGTCTCCTTTATTTCAACATTACGCTCTAAAGCTTTTGAAAAATAGTTGCCTCTTTTTTCCTGATCATAGAGAAAGTTGATTAAATTAGTAAGTTTCTCATTTTCAATAGGCTTTCCATATACACTTTCAACTGATGCTCCAATTTCAATCAGTCTTTTTGTTCTTGCTTTTCTCTGTTCTTCTGCAAGTCTTTTTTCAAGCTGCTTTTTCTTAGCTTCATACTTATTCATTTTTTCTGTAAGATCGTCTAATCTTTCAGAAGTTGTTTTTCTCTTCGTCATATACACTCACCCCTTTCCATTTCTTTTTTTGCATTGTGAAAAACCGGAATAACTTCATCTTCAATTCTTAAATTGTTATTTTCATTTAACAAAATGAACTCTTCCAAAGTCTCTCTTTTGATGATTGTTTTTCTTCCTACCTTTAACACAGGAATTTTTTTCCAGTCCACCAACATTCTCATTGTGTTTCTACCTATTCCTGTATATTCAGAAGCCTCTTCAATTGTTAACGCTAATTTGTCTGTATGCATTCTACTCACATCCTTCCCAATTGCATTATGCAATTCTTGTTTTGTTCCTCATTCTAACACCTTTTGAAAATTTGTCAAGCGTTTTGCATTTTTATTTTTCTTTCTTGTTTGCATATTGCATTTTGTTTTATTTTGTGTTATATTCTATTTAGAACCTTTAGGAGGTGCTTCAATGAAAGATGTGAATTTAAGAAAAACAATTGGTAACCGTGCAAAACAAAGACGACAAGAATTAAAGTTAGACCAAAAGGATGTTGCACAAATGATGGATGTTAATGCATCGACTATTCAAAGATATGAAGCCGGCAAAATTGACAACACAAAGAAATTAGTTGTTGAAGGTTTGTCAAAAGCTTTACATGTATCCGTAGAATGGTTAAGAGGCGAAACTGATGAATATGAAACCGATGTTACGGATTCTCTATCATTACAAATTCGTGAAAAGATGAATTCTATTTTTCAAAATATTGATTTGAATATAGGAAAAGATGAAGATCTATTTGCAAAAAGCATTCTGCTATTAATGTTATGTAATTATGAATCATTTACTGACTCTTATAAGTTCGCTTGCAGTCAATATGCAACTGAATCTAAAGCAGATTCTTCTATCTATAAAACTGTTGGCTTTGCATCTGAAAATGAATTTAAGGAAGTAATGTTCTTGCGAGAAATAACTTCATCAATAAATACATTAAAAGAGATTGGTGATATTTTAACCGCATACCCTAAGAATTCTGAAGTTGCTGCAAACAGATTAAATGCATTATTAGATTTATATTTATGAAACTGATTAACATACATTTTCAAAGGAGGTTACATATGAGCACAAAAATAATAAGACTAAACATAAGACGATACTGACTAATTAATAAGTAGATATATTATTACCTTTCAAACTCTACTTCTCAGCTATCGACTTGGAAAGGAGCTTGAATGGACATATTAAATTCTTCACAAACAGGAAGTGTTCGTAAAAAAGGAAAACAATGGTATTACAGATTTAGAGTACAGGATTCTGATGGCAATTGGAAATTGCATGAATTCAAAGGTGGAAAAACCAAAGCTGAAACACAGCTTTTATTAAACCAAGCCATTATAGATTACAAAGATCACAATGCAATTTTCAACCCGGGATCAATAACTATTTCCGAACTTTGTTATCTGTGGTACGATTCTGAAATTGAAAATAGTGATTTAACCACAAATGGAAAAAAGAATTATAAAAATACTGTAAAGAACATTGCAACAAGTGATTTTGGAAAGCTACAGCTTAAGAACGTCACATGCGAAGATATTCAGCATTACGTTGACACTTTGTACTTTGGAAAATACGATGACGATGGCAAGCTGATACAAAAGGCTTACGCTACTTCTACAATGAGAAAATTCTTCCTTGTGCTTAATAACATTTTTAAATACGCTGTATATCCAAAGCATTTTCTCAGAGAGAATCTTATGCAGTATGTTAAGAAAAGAAAAAAGAAAAAGGAAGTATCATTATTTGGAGATGACCAGGGCACAAAGGTACCAACTATTACTAATGATGAATATTTAAAGATCATAGATTACCTTGAGTCAGATGAGCATAACAGTTTTTTCGCTCTTCCAATTCAGATTGCTTACTACACAGGCATGCGTGCCGGCGAAGTTTGTGGGTTAACCTGGGATGATATTGATTTTGATTCGAATTGTATATATGTGAGACGTTCAATGTATTATGACGTAGATAATAAGTGTTGGGAGCTTAAAGTACCAAAAAGCGGTAAACCAAGAACTATAGATTTTGGACCTACACTTGCATCTATTTTGAAACGTGCCCATACAGAGCAGTTAAAGGAGCGTTTTCACTATGGTAAGCTTTATCAATTACACTTCTACCATTTAAATGACATTAAAGGGAAAAGCCATTGCCAGATATATACAAGGTTTGAAGAAAACGGCATTGAGAACAAATCAAGATTTTGTCACGGTATTCCATATGAAGATGCTGACGACACAGTAACTCTTAATCCTGTATCTTTCGTTTGTACAAAGCCCGGTGGTGAACTATTAACTACTCAAACACTTAAATGGTTAAATAAGTTAATTCAAAAAAATTTACCTGATATATCACATTTTCATTTTCATTGCCTGCGACATACCTACGCAACAACATTAGTTGCAAATGGAGCCAATATAAAAGATGTGCAAGCACTTCTCGGGCATTCAGATATAAAAATAACACTGGATACCTACTCACACGTTACAGAACAGTCACGTAAAAAAGCGATAAATATTTTCGAAGCAGCTATACAATCTTCATAAGTTTTATGACTTAATTTGAGATTTAGCTCAAAACCTTCCCACAAGTTTGTGGGAAGATTTGTGGGAAGATCTGTATTTTTTCGAAAAAACAAAAAAAATATGAGAAAAGATTTTAACCTCTTTTTCTCATATCACATCTTTTAAAACAGCTCACAAAGCCTTATTATATAGGCTTTTTTATAAATAAAAAAATAACACCCAACGAGAATTAACTTCGTCAAGCGTTATTCGAAGTGCGCGATCAGGGGCTCGAACCCTGGACACCCTGATTAAGAGTCAGGTGCTCTACCAACTGAGCTAATCGCGCTTGTTGATTGACAACAAAAAGATTATAAATCATTTTCTCGATAAATGTCAAGTATTTTTTTAAAAAACTTTTTATAATATTAAAAAAAGGCAATTTTCCTAAATAATCTTTTTAACAAACAGCTGCATAAGCGCTCATGCTTATACAGCCGTTTTGTTCTAAGTCTATTCAATTATTTATTCTTCGACTTTTTATTATTTTTTTACGGTAACTGTCACTTTCTTGAATGCTCCGTTCTGAGCATATACAATTATTGTACATTTTCCCTTTTTCTTTGCAGTTACTTTTCCTGATGCATCTACTGTTGCAACTTTCTTATTTGTTGAAAGATATCTAACAGTTCTGTGTACAGGCACTTTAAGTTTCTTTGACTCAACTATTCCTTTTCCTTTAAGTTTGAATGTTTTGCCTTTTTTATCTAATGTAACTTTATTCTTCTTAGCATCTGTAGTTACTGATTTGAAGTTTCCATATTTGCCACCTTTTGTTGCAATATGAATTGTATTAGACATTCCAAGCAATTTGTTGTCTGAATCAAATGCTCCGATAAGGAACTTATAGTATGTACCTTTCTTCAAACCTGACTGTGTGAATGAAGTTGATGTTGCACTTCCGATTTTCACATAACGGTTCTTCTTTCCACATTTTGTTCCGTAGATAACGAAGTATGATGCTTTTGCAGGTTTCTTCCATGTAAGTGTGATTGCAGTATTTGTTGACTTCTTCTGTCTTCCAAACAGATAATCAAAAGATGTTCCTTTTGGATCTTTGTCATTTGAAAGGGAAGCCACGAAATTATCTACCTGTGTATTTGTAGCACCTGTTAATGCTGAGTAAATAGGTGCGTTGTCCACCTGCTTGTTATCACCGTTTGAATTAATAGTTGATTTATTTCCTGAATCTCCCGAACCCGGTGTTGTTGTTGGCTTTTCTGTTGACGGCTCAGCCGGTGTTTTGTCATAAACACTCTTTCCGGAACCAATCTGTACAGGTGTTGTCACAGTAAGTATTTTTGAGTACGGCGAGCGTATCTCCGGAAGTGCTTCTGCACCGTAATACGGATATTGGCAGCAGTTAAATCTGCATCTGAATTCCAATGTTGAACCTGCAGGAATCATTTGTCCCGCATCAACAAGATAAATCAATGGCTGCTCAAGTTCATTTGGCGATATATCTCTGTCTCCGACAATAAATCTCCATTCATCTGTACCCTGTGCTCGCATTTCTACTTCAAGATACATGTAACCGCCTCTCGCTGCGATTTGTGTAACTTTAGATGCCAACTCATCAGACACTTTTATTTTCACGCCTGCTACCGGATTATCATTAAAAGTCTTATCTGTGATGCGAAGGTCATATGGATCCGGAGTAGGTATGGTACTCTCTGTATACGGCACAAATCCGGTACCGTTTTTTCCGTATGAAGCAACATTTGACCAATCCGAGAATGTGTAACTAAATCCATTATTCATATCAACGATTTCCACACCGTAACGCACTCTTACATATACAGTATGCTCTTTGTAATCAATTGTAATATATGACGAATCTTCACCATTCACTATATTATACTGTCCCTCTTTCAACTGATTCTTAAGACCCGGATTCTCATTATCTCCATACCAATATGGATTTGTTGTATCACTTACATCACCATAGTCACCTCTCATAATCCATTCATAAGAAGTAGTATCCCCTGATGGCGTGCTCCTCATAACGTCCCAGCATCCGGCTCTAAAGGCACCTGTGACTTCATATCCCATGGTATCCCAGAAATCATTGTAATGCCATCCATTTTCAGGATCATCAATCGCCCAGTCAATCTGTGCAAATATATCAACTGAATCATATTTTTGAGCCGCAATAAGATCTCTATATGCATCATCATCATCTCTCTTTAACTTCATAAAATTGCACATATCTTCAGACATATTGTATGTAACCTGCATAGTTGTAGGGGAATCACCACCTCCTAACCAGTCAAGAGCTACATCCTTTGGTGCCTCGAGCGGGAATGGCAACCAGGGAGCTGTTGCTGCCGCTGTACTTGTCGGTGTCAAATTAATACTTGAAACAAGCATTGCACAGGAACACAGTCCTGCAATTAGTTTTTTTGCTTTCATAAACCGTACCTCCATTTTTAGTCTTTAATGACAGTCAATATTTAATTGTTCCGATCACATTAACTTCTACATTATATTTTATTACAATTAAATATTTGATTCAATCAAAAATCACATTTTTTATACCACTACATCTTCAAAATATGGTAACATTAATGTTGGATTGACTATCATCCAAAGTTTTATAGGAATTATAGTTTTATACCAAGTTATATATGCTTATATCTGTTTAAGGCTTATCCAAACTGAGATAAATTAAAAACCTGCAAGACGACCTTATTAAAAATCGGAGGAATATATGAACATCAAAGAAATACCGAAAAAAATAATATCAAACCAAATTATATTTTATTTTGCTTTATCTTTATTAACTTTTTTTGAAGTAGAAGTATTAAACTCAGATGCTACTTTTTTTAAAGTAAAAGTATCGAACTCAGATGCTACTTTTTTTGAGATAAAACATCGTCTCATTTACATCTTATTAGATTTAATTGTTTACTTTTCAATATATTTTCTCCTTGGTCTTTTTTCAAAGAAAATACTCAAAAACAGTTTAATCACTTTAATAATAATTAATATATTTGCGTGGATTAACAATGTTGTCAGTCAGTTCAGGGGATTAGCCTTCAGATTTACAGACATCCTTTCTGTCAGAACTGCCGCAAATGTTGCCGGAATGTATTCCTTTAAACTGAATATCTTCCATATCATATGGTTAGTTTTATTTATCACTTCATTTTTAATGATTTTTATTTGGAGTAAACACTTAAATGCAATTAGCGAATCCTTTCGTCTTAAGAAAAAGCTTATCTTTACCGCAATATGTGTATTTTTCATTGTTTACATTCCTTTTGAAACTTACCATTTTATGGGACTGAATAATTTTGACGGATGCTATGTTGGCGGATATAATCTCTATCTGCTGCATTCTGCGATTCCAAACACAATCAAAAAGCCTTCCGGCTACAATAAGACTGATTACAAAGAATTAACTAAAGTTGAGTGCAATTCTGAAAAACGCCCAAACATCATCGTAATAATGAACGAAAGTTTTTGCGATTTAAATAGAATTGTTGACATTCAGACATCAGAAGATGTTCTGCCTTTCTTCAACAAGTTCATAAAAGAAGAAAACATTATTGAAGGAAATGCTTACGTATCAGTATTTGGCGGAAACACTGCCAATTCGGAAATGGAATTTTTAACCGGCTCGGTTATGGGATTTTGGGGTGAACAAAATCTGTGTTATTCAATGGGATACTCTAAATACATGGACATTCTTCCGAACTGGCTAGAAAAAATAGGCTACGAAACTTATGCAATGCATCCTGCCACAGGAAATAATTACGGAAGAAGAGGTGTCTACAAATACATGAAATTTAATAACCTGTGGTTTATAGATGATTTTCTTGATAAGGGTGCCAAAACAACTCATTTTGATAACGCTACATATTTTCTTAAAGAAATAATTTCAGACTCTGAAAACTACAGAATAATAAATGAGGAAATTGAAAGAAACGATAAGCCTGTTTTTATGTTTAATACAACCATCCAAAATCACGGTGGCTATTCATGGCGTGGATATGATGACATAAAGCTTCTTAACAAAATAGATGACAAGGATCTTAATGTTGAAACAAACGAATATCTCACTTTGATAAGACAATCCGATCAGGCATTGGAAGAGTTAATAACATCTCTCAAAAATTCTGATGAGGATACAATAGTTCTTTTCTTTGGAGATCACCAGCCTGCGCTTTCACTTTCCCTTGCGCGCAGATGCGGAAAGGAACCAAAACGCAAGGAAATTTTTAACACACCTTTCTTTATCTGGGCTAATTTCGACATTGGGGAAATGCATGATGTTGATACAAGTTTAAACTACCTGCCAAATATCCTTTTACAACAGTCAGGAATCGGCTTGCTCAATCAATATCAGAATAATATAGAAAAGATTCGGGAAAAATATCCTGTTTTGTCTGTTAACAACACCGTAGACTCTTCGGGCAAAACAGTAGATTTCAACAAAGTATTCAAGAGTGATAACCTTCTGAAAGATTATCACAAACAATCTTATAATGTAATATATGATGCAGACTAATCTATATAGAAAAAAGCAGCCACCTGGCTGCTTTTTTCTATATAGATTTTATTTCTTATCCTTTAGTTTTTATCTATTTTTTAATCTTTTATGTTTTATCTTTTAGCAATCAACTTATTAATCGGATTTCCTTTTGCAGAAAATCTCTCCTCATACTCAGTCATAACATTTCCCTCGTTCATCTTAGGATCATTATGAAGGTCTCTTGTGCATTCCACAATCTCCCATCCTGCCATTGGAATCTGCTCTAACGAAAAATCAAATAACAGGTTGTTGTCAGTCTTAAACTCTACAACTCCGTCTTTCTTGAGGATCTTGTCATATCTTGCAAAAAACTCCTTAGATGTAAGACGTCTCTTTGCATGTCTGTCCTTTGGCCATGGGTCTGAGAAATTGAGATATATTTTATCAATCTCACCTTCTGCAAAACAGTCGGCTATTATCTCTGCATCCATCCTTATAAATAGAAGATTATCGATTTCAAGTTCTCTTCTCTTTTCAATTGCTCTGATAAGAACACTTGAGAACTTCTCTATTCCTATATAATTCACATCCGGATTATCAAGGGCAAGTTTTGTAATAAACTTTCCCTTTCCCATTCCAATCTCAATCCTGATTGGTTTGTCATTTCCAAATACCTCATTCCATTTTCCTTTGTATTCCTGAGGTTCATTTATTGTAAATTCACTCTCGGCTATTGCTTCTCTTGAGCCCGGTACGTTACGTAATCTCATTCTGTTTCTCCTACCTATTAATCATTATTTACCTTATTAGGATATATACTTATATATATCTTATATATGTCTTGTATATATCTTATATCATACTTAAATATACATCTTTTGTTATCTATATTAAATAAGAAGTCATCCACATTATTTTAATATATAAATCCATTTTTGAAAATATCCTTTTTATTTCGCTATCTCTCCACAAATAGAAGAGTATATTTTTTTCTCTCAACTTATTGAAAAATATATAAAAAGTGGTAGTCTAGTACTGAATAACAAAAAAAATGAAAAGGAGGCTATGTATGGTTAATAACATTAACGAAGTAATTGCCAACCTTGCAAAGATTGACTCTGCAACTTCCAAGATTATGGAAAGCACAAAAAAAGAACAGAGTGCTTACTCGGAAGAAATGAGACAAAAGACCACTTCTTTTGACAGGGAACTAGATGCAGAAGTCGACAAAAAAGTTGATGCAATAAGAACAGAGTTATTTGCATCCAATCAAGAACAAATAGATAAATTTATTGAAGAATCCACAGAAACTCACGACAAGCTTGATAAGCTTTTCACTGAGAAAAAAAACGAGTGGATTGAGACTATTTTCAACAATATAATAAAGGAGTGATTTTATGGCTAAAGGCAATGTGTTTGCTTACAGTGCCTTGACTACAAAGATTAAAGCCATGGGAAGTAATCTCTTCAAAGAAAAAGAATGGTCTGAACTTGCTAATTGCAGTTCTGTTGCAGAAGCATTTGCATACCTTCAAAAGCAACCTAACTACGTGCAGTTATTTGCAGATCTTGATCCTGCAAACGTTCACCGCGGTCAGATAGAGTGGTTGCTTAATTTTTCAACTTATGAGGACTTTACCAAAATTGTCCATTTCGCACAGAAACATCAGAGCGAATATCTCAGTCTCTACTTTATAAGATATGAGATACTTACACTCAAAAGATATATGCGTATCATTTTGGATCCGCGTCAGTCATCAACTGTTTCCGTTTTGGAAAACGACTTCGAACGCCATTCAAAAATAAATACAAAGCTTGTTGCTGAATCAACCAATCTTGAAGAATTCATCAACAAACTTTCAGGGACTAAATATTTTGATGTTCTTAGCAGAGTAAAGACAACTTTTCCTGATCCTACACTTTTTGATTACGAGATGGCTCTTGATATGTACTACTTCTCTTCTTTCTGGGAGCAAAAAGACAGGATTTTTTCAAAATCCGAAAATGAGTTCATCACAAGATCATACGGTATCAGGATTGACTTGCTTAATCTTTTGTGGATATACCGCTGCAAAGCATATTATACAGTTAGCAATGACGCAGTTTACACCTTCCTTCTTCCTATCAATTACAAATTGAAGAAGGATAATATAAAACAACTTGTTGAGGCTTCATCGGCAAAAGAGGTCATCGAACTGGCCAACAAAACCTACTACGGCAGGAAACATACTTTCACAACGGATTCAACACTGGAATCCCAATGTGAAAAGATTATCGATGATGTCATCAGAAAGGATTACAAAGATAATCCTTATTCCCTTGCATGTATTACCGCTTATTTCCATTTCAGGAATTCGGAATCTGCAAAAATCATTACAGCTTTAGAGTGTATAAGGTACGGTTACCCGCCTGATACTGTAATGGAATATATTAAGAGAAAGGGGAGTAGTGTTTAATGATTGTAAAAATGAGTTTCGTGACATTGGCAGGACCTAAATCCGACATTGACCGAATCATTGATACTTACTTATCAAAATATGAAATACAGCTTGAAAATGCATTGGTCGAACTCAATTCGTCAGGTGATTTACTTCCTTTTGTGGAAGCAAATCCATACAAAACTCTGCTTGACAACGCTCACGAATTAATTGATCTTGTAGGATCCGACACCAAAGAACCTCTTGCAGCACTTACAGTTCCCGAGGCTACTGACATTATAAATGACGTCAGTGGAAAGCTTGCAAAATACAAAGAGGATATCGAAGCCTTCAAACTTCAGAAAAAGCATCTCATGGAAGACTACGAAAAGATATCTCCTTTTAAGGACATTGAATATAATCTCAATGATGTCCTTAAGATGAATTACATCAAATACAAGTTTGGTAGAATTCCTAAAGATATGTACAGAAGTTTTGAAGAATTCATTGCCCCTGATATGGAGGCATTGTTTATTCAAGGTTATATGGATAATGACTATGTATACGGTGTTTACTTTGCACCGGAGTCATCCATTAAACAGATTGACTCATCATTTGACGCACTTCATTTTGAGACCATCGAGATTCCTGAAGAATATGAAGGAACTCCTTCAGATATTTGCCTTAACATCAGAAAGAAGATTGCGGTAATAGATGAAGATATTAATAATATCGAGTCAAAATTAGTTAATATCACTCAGTACAACAAGTTAGATATTTTAAGTGCTTACAAACGTATCGAGATTGCATATGGAAACTTTGATGTAAGAAAGTTGGCGGCTTGTACAAGACAGTCCAACATCGTTTTCCATGTACTTTGCGGATGGATGGCAACGGAAGATGCAAACAGACTTCTTGCAGAAACCGAAGACGATGACAATGTTGTCTGCATGATTGATGAGGAAGCTACTAAGAAAAAAGCTCCTCCTACCAAACTTAAGAATCCAAAGGTTTTTAAGCCATTCGAAATGTTTGTGGACATGTATGGCACACCGAAATACGGTGAGGTTGATCCTACATTGCTTGTTGCATTGACCTATCCATTACTATTTGGAATAATGTTTGGCGATGTTGGTCAGGGTCTTTGTCTTATGATTGGCGGTTTTCTTCTATATAAATTAAAAGGAATTAAACTTGCAGGAATCATTTCATATGCCGGATTAATTTCTACCATATTCGGTTTCCTGTATGGAAGCATATTTGGTTTTGAGGATTTAATAGAAGGTCTGTGGATTAACCCGAGAGAAAGTATGGTTAATCTTCCGGTTGTGGGCAATGTAAACATCGTATTCGTTGCCACAATTTTATTTGGTATATTTTTGATAATACTATCAATGATTCTCAATATGTACAATTGCATAAAAATGAAAAAATATACTGATTTACTCATAGGGCCAAACGGTCTGACAGGTTTCATTTTCTACGGTGTAGTCATAGGCTGCATTGTACTTGCCATGACAGGACACAAAGTGAAATATATGGCTCCCGTAATTGTAATATTAGTTATTACTTTATTGATTATCGCAATCAAAGAACCTATCGAGAATGCCCTTGAAAAGAAATCAAAGCTCATGGAAGAATCTGCACCAATTTTCGTTGTTAAACAGTTCTTTGAGCTTTTCGAGGTATTACTCTCTTACTTTACCAACACTCTTTCATTTATAAGGGTTGGTGCTTTCGCTATCAGTCACGGCATTATGATGGAAGTAGTTCTCATTCTTGCAGGTGTTGCTGATGGAAAAATCGGGTTAAAGACTGTTATCGTATTAATTCTAGGTAACCTGTTTGTATGTGGCCTTGAAGGACTTATAGTTGGAATTCAGTGTCTACGTCTTGAGTATTATGAGATGTTTGGACGTTTCTACAGTGGAACAGGTAAGAAATTTAATCCATATCAGCATTAAAATGGCTGAAGGGATTGAATAATTACTTTTATTTATTAAAAATATTTTTAACATTAGGAGGATATTTATTATGTTAGTTAATCTTATTTCATTATTTTTATTTGTACTTACAATTGCAATACCTGTTGCTTTTTACTACGCAGTTAGCGATAAGAGCAAGACAGCTGCAAAACATTCACTTTTAGGAAATGTTATTTCTTTCTCTTTGGTTTTTGCCGGCTCTTCAATTTTCTTATTTGCTAACACAGCATCAGCTGCAGAATCTATCAATCTCAGCACTGTACCACTTTCTGTTGGTCTTGGTTTTATCGGTGCTGCTCTCGCAGTTGGTCTTGGTTCAATCGGTTGTGGTATTGCAGTTGCAAATGCTGCAAGCGCAGCTCTTAGCGCAGTAAGCGAAGGAAGCCCATTCGGTACAGCACTTATCTTCGTAGCTCTTGGTGAAGGTGTTGCTATCTACGGATTCCTTATTGCATTCTTAATTCTAAGTAAACTTCCATCTCTTGCTTAATTTACACCATATGAAGTTTTAATATATCGAAGCAGGATTCGCGAGCGAGTCTTGAATCATAAACATATATTTAAGGAGGAACAATTTATGAGAATGTTTCTCATCAGCGACAACGTTGACACTCTTACAGGCATGAGACTTGCCGGTATTGAAGGTGTCGTTGTCCATGAAAAAAATGAAATTAAAGAGGCTGTTACCAATGTACTTTCAAACAAAGACATTGGTATCATCCTCATTACCGAAAAATGTAGCAATCTTATTCCGGAAGTTATGGATGATATCAAACTTAACAGAAAGTTCCCGCTTCTTCTTGAAATACCTGACCGTCACGGTTCCGGCCGTCGTTCAGATTTCATAACTGCATATATAAACGAAGCAATCGGTATCAAGATTTAACAGGGAATATGATATATTCCACTTCAAGAACAATTTAGATGTTCTCTAATAAGATAGTTTAGATATTCTCTAATAAGAGATAGAAAATAATTGAAATAATATAGAAAGGGTGTGAAGTTTTTGACTGTAGAAGAGAAAATGGAACATTTTAAAAATGTTTCCCTCGAAGATGCATCCAAAAAGAGTGATGAAATACTTACTACTTATAAAAGAGATTTAGATGAACAATTCAAAAAACATAAAATAGAATACGCCGAAAACTCAAAAGTAATTGAGGAGGCAAAGATTTCCGAAGCAAAATTAGAGGCAAAGAGAGCTTTGGCAAAGGCTCAGGCTGAGATTAAACGTGAAGTTTCTAATCATCATAATGAGATTAAGAACTACGTTTTTCAGGAAGTTAACAAAAAAATCGAAGCATTTAAAAAGACTTCTGAATACAAGGCAATGCTTATTTCTCAGATTACTGACATAAAAAAACAGTTTGACGGCGAAGATATAGTATTCCTTATTGATATTTCCGATAAGGAACTGTTAGATACATTGGCAAAAGAAACTTCAGTGAACATTGAGGTTTCAAAGACTTCTTTTGTTGGTGGCACAAAAGCCATAATCGAAGCCAGAAATATCCTTGTGGACAATTCTTTCAAAACCAAATTGTCTGAAGAACAGGATCATTTTACTATTTCACTTTAGGAGGCAATTATGGAAAAAGCATCTAAAATATACGGAATTAACGGACCTGTTGTATACATCAAGGGTAAGACTGATTTCCAGATGGGTGAAATGGTTTATGTCAGCGAAGAAAGACTTGTTGGTGAAGTAATCGGTCTTACATCTGAAATGACTACTATTCAGGTATATGAAGAAACCAGTGGACTTAAACCGGGTGAATTGGTTTACGGCACCGGAAGCGCTATTTTCGTAACACTGGCGCCTGGAATTCTTAATAATATTTTTGACGGTATTGAGAGACCTCTTAGCGAAATCAAGAGAGAATCAGGTGCCTTCATCAAAAGAGGTGTGTCTGTTGATTCACTTGACACCGACAGATTATGGGATACTCACATCACTATTAAAGAGGGTGATTACATTACCGGTGGCACTATCATTGCAGAGGTTCAGGAAACAAGAGCCATTGTACACAAATCAATGATTCCACCAGCTCTTTCAGGAACTGTTGTCAGTGTAATGAAAGATGGAAGATACACTATAAACGACACTATTGCAGTTTTGAAAAAAGATGACGGAACTGAGGTTGAGCTTACTCTTACACAGAAATGGCCTATCAGAACTCCAAGACCAATCGCAAAGCGTTATCCTTCTTCTATTCCGCTTATCACAGGACAGAGAATTCTTGATACTCTCTTCCCTATTGCCAAGGGTGGTACTGCTGCAATTCCCGGTGGTTTCGGTACAGGAAAGACAATGAGTCAGCATCAGATTGCAAAATGGTCTGACGCAGACATTATTATATACATCGGTTGCGGTGAGCGTGGAAATGAGATGACTCAGGTTCTTGAGGAGTTCTCAGAACTTATCGATCCCCGTTCAGGCAATCCGCTTATGGACAGAACAACACTTATTGCAAATACATCAAACATGCCTGTTGCTGCCCGTGAAGCCAGCATTTACACAGGTATAACGCTTGCAGAATACTACAGAGATATGGGTTACCATGTTGCTATTATGGCGGACTCAACATCAAGATGGGCTGAAGCTTTAAGAGAATTGTCAGGACGTCTCGAAGAGATGCCTGCCGAGGAAGGTTTCCCGGCTTATCTTGCCAGCAGACTTTCTGCATTTTACGAGAGAGCCGGTTACATGGAGAATCTCAACGGTACTGAAGGTTCAGTTTCAATTATCGGTGCCGTTTCACCACAGGGTGGAGATTTCTCAGAACCTGTAACTCAGAATACAAAGAGATTCGTTCGTTGTTTTTGGGGACTTGATAAATCACTTGCTTACGCAAGACATTACCCTGCTATTCACTGGCTTACAAGTTACAGTGAGTACATGACTGATTTGTCAAACTGGTACAACACACATGTTGATATTGACTTTGTTGAATGCAGAAACAAGATTCTTGCAATCCTCAACAAAGAAAGTGAGTTGATGGAAATTGTAAAACTTATCGGTAGTGACGTACTGCCGGATGACCAGAAACTTACACTTGAAATTGCACGTATTATCCGTCTTGGTTTCCTTCAGCAGAACGCCTTCCATCCGGAAGACACTTGCGTTCCACTTGAAAAACAGCTCAAGATGATGCGTACTATTCTCTATTTAAATGACAGATGTTCAGATATCATTTCACTTGGTATCCCTGTATCTGTTTTGAAAGAACAGAATTTATTTGAAAAAATAATCTCTATCAAATATGATGTTGCAAACAATGAATTGGAAAAATTCGATGATTACAAACAGTTAATCGACAATTTCCATGCCACAATTATGGCTAAACACGCATAAGGAGGTACCTAAATGGCTATTGAATATTTAGGTTTAAGCGAAATCAACGGTCCTCTTGTTGCACTTGAAGGTGTACAGGATGCCGCCTATGATGAAATAGTTGAATTTTCCATCAATGATGGTGAAGATAAAAAAATCGGAAGAATTATAGAAATCTATGGTGACAAAGCAGTCATTCAGGTATTCGAAGGTTCTGAGGGAATGTCACTTACAAACACTCACACAAAACTTACAGGACACCCAATGGAGGTTGCACTTTCAACCGATATTCTTGGACGTACTTTTAACGGTATAGGTGTTCCAATCGATGGTCTCGGACCAATTGATGCAGAGGAGAGACGTGATGTAAACGGAATGCCACTTAACCCTGTTTCAAGAGAATATCCAAGAAACTATATCAGAACCGGTATTTCTGCAATCGATTGTCTTACCACATTAATCAGAGGTCAGAAACTTCCAATTTTCTCAGGAAACGGACTTCCTCATGATCAGCTTGCAGCTCAGATTGTTAACCAGTCATCCCTGGGTGACGATACTGACGAAGAATTTGCTGTTGTATTTGCAGCCATGGGTGTAAAGCATGACGTTGCCGAATATTTCCAAAAAACATTTGAGGAGTCAGGTGCTTCAGAACACGTTGTTATGTTCCTCAACATGGCAAACGACCCTGTTGTTGAGCGACTCATCACACCAAAGGTTGCCCTCACAGTTGCAGAATACCTTGCCTACGAAAAGGGAATGCACATCCTTGTTGTCCTCACAGATATGACAACATATGCTGAGGCAATGCGTGAGGTTTCCTCATCAAAAGGTGAGATTCCTTCAAGAAAAGGTTATCCCGGTTATTTATATTCAGAACTTGCAACACTTTACGAACGTGCAGGAATTGTTGAAGGCGCGAGCGGTTCAGTTACACAGATTCCGATTTTGACAATGCCAAATGATGATATTACCCATCCTATTCCTGACCTTACAGGATATATTACTGAAGGTCAGATTGTTTTAGACAGAGGACTTAACGGACAGTCACTTTATCCGCCAATCAATGTCCTCCCTTCACTTTCCCGTCTTATGAAGGACGGTATCGGTGAAGGCTACACAAGAGAAGATCATCAGGACGTTGCAAATCAGCTTTTCTCTTCTTACGCAAAAGTTGGTGATGCCAGAGCTTTGGCTTCGGTAATCGGTGAAGACGAGTTATCACCAACTGACAAGAAATATCTTGAATTCGGTAGAGCGTTTGAATCAGAGTTTGTCGGTCAGGGACCAAATGTTAACCGTACAATTACCCAGACACTTGATCTTGGATGGAAGTTATTACATCTTCTTCCAAAGGAAGAGTTAGACAGAATTGACACCAAGATAATGGACAAATATTATGACATTACCGGCGGTTCAATTTCTACCGAAGAAGAAAACGAAACTGAAGAAAATTAATACTTTATAATTATATTTATTAATTCTAATAAGATTCATAATGTAACAATATATAATACAATCGTTCATATTAGAATTATTCATTAATGCAAATTTCACTATTATAATAAACATAATAAGATTACGAATTTACAATTATGTAGTGAAAAAAATACACAGTATATTAGATATTATATTAAGTATGGAGGTTTAGATAATGGATATAAAGGCAGCACCTACCAAGGGAAACCTGATTGCAGCAAAGAATTCACTTGCACTTGCAAAACAGGGTTTTGAGCTGATGGATAAAAAAAGAAATATTCTTGTCCGTGAAATAATGGATCTTAATCAGCGCGCCAAGGATATTCAAATAGAAATTGACAAAACCTTCACTGAGGCATACAGGGCTTTGGAAAAAGCCAACATAGACTTGGGAATTCAGAATGTCGAAGTATTTGCATTTAATGTTCCACTCATTGACGACATTAAAATCAAGAGCCGAAGTATTATGGGAACTGAGATTCCTTTGGTAACTCACAACGATGCAATACACAATCCTGTATATTCATTCTACGGCACAACCGAGTCCTTAGACCATGCAAAACAGTGTTTTGAAAATGTTGCTAACCTTAGTGTACGACTTGCAATGATTGAAAACTCTGCATACAGGCTTGCTTACAATATCAGAAAGACTCAGAAGCGTGCAAATGCTCTCAGAAATATTACTATTCCTACTTATGAGGAATTAGTTATTAACCTTACAAATGCTCTTGAAGAAAAAGAGCGTGAGGAATTCACGCGACTTAAAGTTATAAAGAAACGAAATGTTTAAATCAACTTCCCTACCCTTCAATCATGATGGGTAGGGATTTTTGTAGATATAATCAATACTGATGAAATAATCAGATATAGCATTTGAAATACACACCAAGATGAAATAAAGTAAATATTTTTAGTCCCCGGAGTATAAAAATATATTATCATTATAGTGGCCCACAAAGCATTCAAGCCAAATATAATTTTATACTCTCTTTTAAGTTTCTTAAAATCTATTTTTCCTTTTAAAATATCAGTGTTTTTTTTAATCATTCTATTCCTTTCTGCTAACTTTTATTGCTTTGTTCCATACGTTTTTACTATTGAATATTCATCTCTAACGTTTAGATAACTAATTCGCTCCTTTTTCTGTCTATAAGTTATACTCTTTAAATTTGGAATAAAAAATGAGCATTGTAAAACCCGCGAGCCCAACGTCAATTATTCTATATATATACATATCCTGTCAAGTTTTTTTAGTTAAATTCAGTTATTTTTATGTGCATGGCTGATTAGTTACATAGATTTAAACAATATGTGATAAAATACTTGATTTTTGTTACTAAAGACGTTAAAATTGATACATGCTATGTGTGTCATTTATTTAACTATATGATGACACTCGCATTAACGATACAGATAAATAAAGACTATAATAGTCTTCTATATACGGAGGAACACATGAAGAAATTTACTGCATTGCTACTGAGTGTCACTATGCTATTTGCAACACTTGGTGCTACAGTTATAGATATAGATACGAATGTTTACGCTGCAAAAAATGAAAAAGAAACTCCTGATAAGGATTGGCCAAAGGGACCTGATATTTTTGGTACAAGTGCCTGCCTCATCGAGGCTTCTACAGGTACTGTTCTTTATGATAAGAGTTGTCACAAGAAGATGTACCCTGCCAGTATTACAAAGATTATGACTGCTCTTCTCACTATTGAAAACGCCAACTTGGGAGATACCGTTACATTTTCGCAGAATGCAATCGATTCTCTGGAATACGATGCTGCCAATGTTGGTATGGTGGTTGGCGAAGAGATGTCAGTTGAGGATTGTCTTTATGCCCTTATGCTTCACAGTGCCAACGAAGTTGCAACTGCACTGGCCGAACACGTAGGTGGTTCAGTAGATGAATTTGCCAATATGATGAATGAACGTGCAAAAAAGGCAGGAGCCCAGGGCACTCATTTTGCAAACGCCAACGGACTTTTCAACGAGAATCATTACATTACAGCTTATGATATGGCTATGATTACAAAAGATGCTGTTGCAAATCCTGTATTTTTAAATATTTCCGGCACCAATAATTACACCCTTAGCAAAACCAACAAAAAGGATGCCTTTACCGTTTACAACAGACATAAGATGCTATACAAGAATAACGCATATTATTATGAAGGTATATTAGGAGGTAAGACCGGATATACAACTGAATCCGGAACTACACTTGTAACCTACGCCAGAAGGAACGGTATGACTCTTATCGCTGTAGTACTTAACTCCAACGGATATAACGTTTACAAAGATACAAAACTTCTGTTTGATTATGGATTTGAGAATTTCAAATTGGTTAATATTTCTGAAAATGAATCCAAATTTGACTTCGAGTCAGACTTTGATTTTACTGACAGTTTAGCTTCTCCTTTTGGATTCAAAACTGATAAAGCACTGTCGATTGCAGCTGACAGTTGTGTAGTACTTCCAAATAATAAGAATTTTGCAGATGTTACGTCTTCATTTGATTTCACCACCAGAGAGGACGCCCCTGCTTCTGCCATAGGTACCTACTCATATTACTTCAACGACAAACCTGTTGGTTATGCACCTTTGGTCTACAAAGATACTGAAAAAACAGCGCCAACAGATTCAGATTCAAATTCAACTGACAATACAGCTTCTTCTGAGAATTCTTCGAAAACTGACAATAATGATGACAGTAGTGTTGATAAAAACTCAGACAAAAATACTGATTCAAATTCCGTATCAGATTCAAAAAACAATAAGAACACAAAAGATACTAAAAGCCAAAAAACTAAATCTAAGAAGCACATTAAGATTAGTAAGAGATTTATTTCTATAATGGTTGTTGTAATTGTTATTCTCGCTATCGTTATCGCTGTAGTTTGTTACATCAGAAAGAAACTTCGCGAACTCAATGCAATCAGAGAAAGCAAGAGACACAGAAATAGAGATTTGAGATAATTAGGAGGTTATTTTATGAATTGGGTTGCACCTATCAAAGATGAAAAAACATTAGAAGCTTTTAAGGAAGCATTAAAGGAGAGAGACTACAAATACTACATTATGTTTGAGATTGGAGTTGGAACCGGACTTCAGCTTCAGGATATCCTGTTATTCAAGGTAAAAGATGTACTCAACAAAGACAGCATTTCTGTATCATATGGTACTAAGGGAATTTCTACAACTTTCAAATTCCCAAAAGAACTCCAGAAGATTATTGCTGATTATTGCAAAGGTAAAAAACCTGATTCTTATCTCATTCTCGGACATGCCGGAACAAATAAACCTGTTTCAAGAGAGCAGGCATACAGAGTGTTTAGAGCTATTGGAAAGAGTGTTGGTCTCAACTCTATCGGAGCACAGACAATGAGAAAGACTTTTGCTTGGAATTATTACAAAGAAACCGGGGATATCTATTATCTTCAGAACTTATTTAATCACGCTTCACCATCTATTACATATAGATTTATCGGTGAGAAGCCAAACATCGAAGTAGTTCTCAAGAAACTTACACCACAGGAAAATGAACGCAGCCGTTACTTCTTATACTTAAACGGCAGTGGAAAATCAAGACTCAACAACATTATCAACACACTTACTGAAATCAGAGATAATTTTGATTTACCAACAAACAACGATGCTTTCTACGGTAAAGTTGATTGTCTGTTAGAACAGCTTGATTCATTAATTGACAATTATAAAAATACAGATTGATTCACTTTTTGCGAATTATTATAAAAAACAACCTGCAAGTTCCCAAACTCGCAGGTTGTTTTTTAATCTTCGTCATCATTATTTTCTTCATCCCATATTTCATCGATGACGATTTCATGATCGAGCATCTTTTGTCTTCGCTCTCTTCGTTTTTCTCTTATAGCATCCTGTTTTTCATAAATACTGTTTGCGCCTTCTTCATCAGTTGATTTCATAATTTTTATTACGAAAAAGGCTTCGTCGTCAACTTTTTTAATTTTAATTTTTCCCCTTACATAGCCATGCTCTTCGCATTCACCCAAACAATAGTACATTCGTCCACCGTCTGAGAACCACTTCAATTTTGGTTTTAACATCTTATCACAGATGTTACATCTCATTTCCGATACATCTTTCTCCTCAAACATTTCTTCCTTTGAAAGAAACTCTCTTGATATATATTTTGTGTATGTATCGAATCTAACAAATACTTCTTCTTCCTTAATACGTGGTGAATAGAATGTATCAATAGACAATCTGTCTTTATATTTTTCAAAATCCATCTCTTTCATGACTCGGGCTGTATAGTACGCATCACTTAAGGCCCTGTGAAATGGAATTGTCTCCTCAATATTGAGGTACTCAACTGCATGTGATAGAGTTCGTTTTATATGACCGTCGTCATATCGCAAACTGAACATCTTCTGAAGATCTATATAAAACAATGGAAAATCCAATATTCTCTCCATTCCGTAATGTTTCATATTCTTCTGCAGTTCCGCTAAATCCATGGAACCCCATGTACAGAATATATAATCATCTCCACACCATTCTAGGAATTCGACAATCGCTCGTCTGAAATCCTTACCCTTATTAAGTTCTTCAGGTGTGAACTGCGTTATTTCCTTAATTTTATAGTGGAGCTTTTTGAAAATACGAGGCTTAATAATCTGCTGATATCTATCTTCGATTTCTCTGTCCTCGTTAACTTTTACTGCCCCAATTTCAATTATTTCAAAGGTAATATCGCTATGTATATGATCTTTTCCGTACGGATTTTGATTCCATTCCAAATCCATAACTATATAATCCATATACAACAACCTTTCTAAAATTTATAATCGAGTAGGCTAACACCTACTCGATTTCCACAAAGTGGATAATATCCCGATTCAACTTTCATACCAGGATGTATATTGGTACAATTATCAAATCCGATTTACTTTTCTGGCGTCCCTGACTGGAGTCGAACCAGCGGCCTTTCGCTTAGGAGGCGAACGCTCTATCCTACTGAGCTACAGAGACTAATTATATTTTCAAATTTTAAACAACTCTAGAATTACAAATTTGTGAGTTGCCAAACTTATAATCAACTAAATCTACTTAACTTCGATTTTCTCCATTCCACCCATATATGGTCTGAGTGCTTCAGGAATATTAACACTGCCATCTGCATTAAGGTTGTTCTCTAAGAATGCGATGAGCATACGTGGTGGAGCAACTACTGTATTGTTAAGAGTATGTGCGAAGTAATTTCCATTCTCTCCGCGAACTCTGATTGACAATCTTCTTGCCTGAGCGTCACCTAAGTTAGAACAGCTACCTACCTCGAAGTACTTCTGCTGTCTTGGTGACCACGCCTCAACGTCAACAGACTTAACCTTGAGATCAGCCAAGTCTCCTGAACAACATTCCAATGTACGAACCGGAATATCAAGACTTCTGAATAAATCTACTGTATTCTTCCAAAGCTTATCGTACCATTCCATACTGTCTTCAGGCTTACAGATAACAATCATTTCCTGCTTTTCAAACTGGTGGATACGATAAACTCCTCTTTCCTCTATACCGTGTGCACCCTTTTCTTTTCTGAAACATGGTGAGTAACTTGTGAGTGTGTATGGAAGATCTTCTTCGTTTGCAAATGTGTCGATGAACTTACCAATCATTGAGTGTTCACTTGTTCCGATAAGGTATAAATCCTCACCCTCAATCTTGTACATCATTGAGTCCATCTCGTCAAAACTCATAACACCTGTAACTACGTTACTTCTAATCATAAAAGGTGGTACACAATATGTGAAACCTCTGTTAATCATAAAATCTCTTGCATAAGAAATAACTGCTGAGTGAAGTCTTGCAATGTCACCCATCAAATAGTAGAAACCATTTCCTGCTACTTTTCTTGCAGCATCTAAATCAATTCCTGCAAACTTTTCCATGATTTCTGTATGATATGGAATCTCAAAATCAGGAACAACCGGCTCGCCGAACTTCTCTAATTCAACATTCTCACTGTCATCTTTTCCGATAGGAACAGAAGGATCGATAATGTTTGGAATAACCATCATCTTAGTCTTGATGTCTTCCATAACTTTCTTTTCTTCTTCTGAAAGTTCATCTATTCTGGCATTTCCGGCAGCAACCTTTGCCATGATTTCCTGAGCTTCCTCTTTCTTGCCGTCTTTCATAAGTCCACCAATCATCTTTGATAACTTATTCTTCTCAGCACGAAGAGCCTCAACCTCTCCCTTGATTTCTCTGTTACGTAAATCAAGTTCAATAACTTCATCTACCAATGGAAGCTTGTGATCCTGAAACTTATTCTTAATATTCTGCTTTACGATATCAGGATTTTCTCTTAAAAACTTTATATCTAACATATATTACTCCTCAAATACGTTATAAATTTGCGCACTCACAATATTAATACTATTTTGTTACTCGCCACCTAACACATATGTGTCTGAGGTGAAATTTATTTCACTTCTTATATAATCACTAATATCCGTACAAATGCACATAAATATCCAACATTGATTATAACCCTAGAAGCCTTATTTTGCAATAACTAAGTAATTTAGCGTATATCAAATGGCATAAGTTTGATTTTGAACTCAAATTGATTTTCAGCAAATCTATATTTATCCAAAACTGCCGGTCCGCAACTGTTTGACCCTATACCGTTTTGTGCATAATCAAGACACAACACTGTATAATCTGATTTTTTCAATTCATAATTATGTTTCGCATCCTCCAGCTGTTCCTGTGTAAAGTGTGAAACATTAAATGAAAATTTATCGTCTGAAATCGCAATCAAACCATATTTTTTGCTGCTTGATTCTACTTCTTTGTCAGTATTTATTTTGCTGCTTGATTTATATTCATTTTTTTCATCCGGTTTTATATTTAGCTTATCTTCATCGAAATCAGAGTTTTGTAAAATTAAATATTCACAGTCTCCTCTGCTTTCGTTTTCCTGAGGCCTAATATAGTCCTCATGCATATCTTCAACTTTAGAACTATACAAACCATGCATCGATGCCCTGCACTTATCCGAATAATTTTCATAAGGTCCAAGTCCGTAGTACATTACATTTTCAATATTCTTATCCAGGAATAATCTGAGTCCAAATCTTGGAAGTTCCGGAAACTGCTCGTTCTTGTTTATCAACATTTTTGCGGAAATTTTTCCATGGTTATCAACAATCCACTCTGTTTCAATGTTCATAATACGTTGAATACTGTCGGCAACAATTCCCATTTTACAGATTATTTTTTTATAAATAGATTTCTCATTATACTTTTGTTCATCATCCAATTTGCATCTTTCATAATTATGCATAACTTCCACTTCGTAAGTTCGTGAATATGCTCTGTCGTATCCTGCTCTTCTCCACTCATTTTTGATATACATATCATTGTCTGTCGGAGCTCTCCAAATATTTATCTCCATAGGTTTCGACAATATTTTTCGCCCGTTATATTCAAGACTGTCAAAAGTTCCACTGCATTTATTGAAAATATAAACAAAATTATTACCTGCAAATTTAATATACTTTTCAGATTCTTCCACCTCAAAATCAAAGTTATTACTATCAAGTTTATCCACTATTTTATCGACTACTAACTTTTGGTTTCTGCAATCTTCATTTTTCCATTTTATCTCTTCATATCCCAGGAGATATCCTTTTTCGATTAATTCAGTTTCTTTAATATTCCTATAATATAATCTTAGATACACCTCTCCTTTTTTAGGAACATCAAAATCCAATTTTAGCGTTTCTTCGCAATGGGGTTTCACTGAAATTGCAGGCAAAACTCCATTTTCTACACACATTCCATCACATGCTATTTCGTAACTTATTTCAACATAATCACGCAAATCACTAAAATCCATATAATTAATAAAAGTTATTTCTTTTGTTTTAATGTTGAATTTAGTTACTCTTACAGGTCGGTAAATGTTTTTGAATTCAAGCAATCCGGTATGTGGTTTTCTATCCGGATAAACCAACCCATCCACACAGAAATTATTATCATGAATCATTTCTCCGTGATCACCACCGTATGCAAATATACTTTTACCGGTTTTTGTGTCACCTTTTTTGATTGCGTGGTCGCACCATTCCCAGACAAATCCACCACATAATCGATCGTCGCTGTGGAAGATTTCAAAATAATCTTCCAAATCTCCCGGACCATTTCCCATTGCATGACAATATTCACACAGTATCAACGGTTTATCCGGATTGTTTTTTAAATATTGTTCCACTTCACCGATTGAAGGATACATTCGACTGTACAAATCAAGTTCTGAAAAATCATTATCTCTTTCCTTATTTGCATAAAATGCTCCCTCGTAGTGAGTAAGTCTGTTTCCTTTATAATCTTTTATACTCAAAAGAGCTTTTTCAAAATTTGTACCGTAGCCACTTTCATTTCCTAATGACCAGATAATTACTGAAGGACGATTCTTATCTCTTTGCACACAGAGCTCTATTCTATCAATTATTGATTTTTCCCAGTCTTCATTGTTTGCAAAATAGCTGCTCCAATGACTTAATTTATTTTCATAGTTTCCATCTTTGTAATACAGTTCCATTGGACCATGGCATTCAATATCTGCTTCGTCAATAACCATGAAACCATACTTATCACACAGTTGATAAAAAATCGGAGAGTCAGGATAATGGCTTGTTCTTATTGAATTGATATTGTGCTGCTTCATTAATTTCAGATCTTTTATCATATGATTCTTATCAATTGCATACCCTGTTGTCGGATCAAATTCGTGTCTATTGACTCCCCTAAACTTTATTTTTTCTCCGTTCAGATAAACTACACTATCTTCGATTTTTATTTTGCGAATTCCAACAAATTCATTAATAACTTCGTTTTGTGTTTTAATGCATAATGAATAAAGATAAGGGTGTTCCGCATTCCACAATTTTGGATTTTTGATTCTTAATTTTATATTATTTTCTAAATCATTTAATTTTTCTACATTGCCAGGCTGATCTATATTATCTTCATTATTATTTCTATCGATTTGCTTCCCATCATTATCATACAATTCAATCTCTGTTGGAATTACATTTTCAAAATACTCAAGCTTAATATTAATTTCTGCTTCATCTCCAATTAGTTTTGTTGTAACTAAGTAATCTCGTACTGCATTTTTCGGTCTTTTCAAAATATAAACGTCTCTGAAAATTCCACTCATTCTGAATTTATCCTGGTCTTCTAAATAGCTTCCGTCACACCATTTTAAAACAAGTACTGCAATTCTGTTTTTACCATTTTTTATAAAATCAGTAATATCAAATTCGCTTGTTGCATGCGATACCTGACTATACCCGACATACTCTCCGTTAATCCACAGATAAAAACATGAATCTACCCCTTCAAACAGAATGTATGCCTTTTCCGTTTCTTTATCATTTCCATCTTCATCTTTTCTATATTCAAAATCTCTTACATAAATTCCACATGGATTTTCATAAGGAACATATGGTGGATCAAAGGGAAAAGGATATCTGATATTTGTATATTGATTGATATCGTAACCTTGAGTCTGCCAAGTTCCAGGAACTTTTATTTTATCAAAACCGCTAATATCAAAATCTGTCTCATATATTCTATCTTTGATATCATGTATACTTTTATAATATTTAAAATTCCACACTCCACTTAGCATTTGAATTCTGTCTGATAATTCTCTGTTTTCAACCAAATCTGTCATTCGTTTTGATGCCGGAATATAATACGCTCTTGGTTTCATAGTATTATTATGTAGAATGTTTAAATTTTCAAAATAATTATCAACAATCATTCATGCGCCTCCCTGCTTCATCTTTCGCTCGACTTTCGTGATTTTCGCCATTCGGCTTCAAATCACTTTCGTCAATCATAAAAATGCTTAACATTTTTATGATTTTATTTGCTCCGCAAATACATAGAAATAAAAATACGCAGCTTGAATGCAAGCATTCCTTCTGCTCTTTTCTTTTTCCTTTCGTCATGCCAGCTCGATTTCGCTTTGCTTCATCTCGCTGTTTTGCTCCGCAAATACATAGAAATAAAAATACGCAGCTTGAATGCAAGCATTCCTTCTGCTTTTTTTTTTTTTCCTTTCTTTATTCCTGC
>JAEEGF010107078.1_pt1 | contig 40056 bp, 31 predicted proteins | sample 9134171 | NCBI WGS metagenome assembly JAEEGF01 (sample SAMN16246542, study PRJNA631951) | gut metagenome | biome: gut microbiome; feature: rumen; material: AP-attached | host: Bos | place: Iran: Karaj | collected 2018-10 | reverse complement strand
GAAGGCACCCCACTGGCATCGATGGCTTCACCGCCAACGTGCCAGGAACGCCAGTCGCCGAGATCACGATAACCGCTCCATGTTCCTTGCCATGTCTCGTCCGTGCACACAATCGCTGTGGATCCTTCCGGGGTCACGGCATCCAGTTCAGCCTTCACGAGGGGACCTTCGTACGCGGCTCCGAAAGTTTTAGGCTTGTACCATCCGGAACTGGCCCAGATAGCGAGGTCATTATAACCCTTCGTCAGCAGGCCGGTCACATCGTAGGCCACTATCAGGGACCGTTTGTCAAGCTGGGAGACAGCGGGGTTCAGAACCGCCTCAGAGACCTTTTTACCGTTAATGTATGCCTCATGATAGCCTAACGAATTGACATAAAGGATGGCTTGCCCGGGTTGTTCTTCCACCTGGAAAACCTTTCTAAGGATAGGTGAGCGCCCTTCTCCGGGTGTCGCGCCTATGTATTCTCCCTTCAGAGTGTCTTCTCCGATTATGCCGATTCCGAATCGCTGGGGAGCACTCCATGCTGAGACTTCTTTGTCTGATTTCCAGACGCGTACCCTCCACCAGCACTGCTGCCTGGAAGTCAGGCCGGAGCCTTGGTATGACACCATGACTTGGTCGGCGGAAGCTACTTTCCCTGAAGACCATAGGAGGGAAGCGCCCTTTTCCAAGTCCGCCTTTGAACCGGCCACCTGGATCTCGTAGGCCGCTTGCTCCATAGGCTTGGCTGAGCGGATCTTCCAGCTGAAATGCGGGATGGGCGAGTCGATGCCTAGAGGTTCGGAAAGGCCCTCACATTTAAGGTCATACACTTCGAATGAATGTCCGCAGGAAAAGGCCAGGAAGGCTAAGGCGAACAAAAGGAAACGGTCGATTATCTTTCTCATAGCCACAAATTTAAGAAATATCTGCTCAATATTCTTGTTAGATACGGCATAAATGTCTAATTTGTAGGACGAAAAACAAACCATAGATATGGCAACAGACACTAGACCAGTGAGGGTAGGATTCCTCTGCACCGGATTGAACACTTATTGGGGGCAGTTTGAAGGGCTCCTGGACCATCTCCTCAGTTATTCGGGGACCATCGTCTCACATATTAAGGCTCAAGGAGATGTGAGCGTCCGTGATGTCGGGATGGTGGATTGCCCCGAGAAGGCCGTTGAGGCAGCAGTCGCTTTGAAAGATGCTGGAGTTGACTTGGTGTTCTTATATGTGGCGACCTACAGCCTGTCCTCCACCATACTTCCTGTGGCCAGGGAGTTGTCCTGTCCGGTCATCCTGCTCAACCTCCAGCCTGGGCCTGCCATTGATTATTCAGCGATCAATTCCCTCTCTGACAGGGGTAAGATGACGGGCTTGTGGCTTGAGAACTGCCAGGCCTGCGCAATTCCTGAGATCGCATCGGTGTTCAACCGCAGCGGCATTAAGTACGACATCATCACAGGGCACCTGAAAGACGAATCGGCTTGGAAAGAGATCGCCAGTTGGGTTGAGGCAGTCAAGGTCTGCCGTCAGATGCGTGGCAACCGTTTAGGCTTGCTGGGACATTACTATTGCGGCATGCTCGATGTGTACACCGACCTTATGAAGGTCTCGTCGGTGTTCGGCACCCATGTGGAGATAGTAGAGATGGATGAGCTGGCCGCATTGAGGCGTTCAGCCACGGAGGAAGAGATCGGAGATAAGCTCGATGAGTTCCGTAACCAGTTCAAAGTCAGTGAGTCCTGTTCGGAATATGAGCTCCGCCGATCCGCTGCTACCTCTGTTGCTTTGGACAAGCTGGTGAAGGCTCATGATCTAGGGTCTGTCGCTTATTATTACGAAGGTTATCCTGGAGGGGAGCATGAGAACATCATAACATCCGTGATAGCCGGCAACACTCTCCTGACCTCGAAGGGCGTGCCTGTGGCCGGGGAATATGAGGTCAAGAATGCCTTGGCGATGAAGATTATGAGTCTCCTTGGTGCTGGAGGCTCATTCTCGGAATTCTATGCGATGGATTTCAATGACGATGTCATCCTGCTCGGTCATGATGGTCCCGCCCATCCATTGATCGCTGACGGCAAGGTCGAGCTTGTGCCGCTTCCGGTCTATCATGGCAAACCAGGCAAGGGACTGTCCATCCAGATGACCGTCCGGCCAGGGGATGTGACCTTGCTGTCCGTTTGCGAAGGCCCTGAAGGGGTGTTCCTGTTAGCGGCTGAAGGCGAATCGGTTACGGGAGATGTACTTAACATCGGCAACACGAACAGCCGCTACCGTTTCCCTTGTGGGATGAGGAGTTTCTTCGAGCAATGGTGCAAGGCTGGACCTTCCCATCATTGCGCCGTGGGCGTCGGCCACCAGTTGGAAATTATCCGGCGCATAGCTTTCTTGCTCGGCATAGGTATCAAGGTTGTCAAATAGTTCTGTCATGGAAAGTATCTCTCGATGCGTCCTTTGTTTCCTGGCATCGGCCTGCCTGGTTTTGTGCGGCTGCTCCGGCTCAGATTCCCTTAAGGTATTGGCGGATGGTTTCGATTCTCCGGATGATGCCTATGGCACGGAGTGCTGGTGGTGGTGGCTCAATGGAAATGTTTCGAAAGAGGCCATAAGCAGCGAACTTAACGCAATGAAAGAAAGGCATTTCCGTGGTGCGATGATCTTCGATGCGGGTGGTCACGACCAGCGTGGCAATAAGGACATCCCGACCGGACCGAAGTTTGGCTCCCCGGAGTGGAATGACCTTTTTGTCTATGCTTTGGACGAGGCCAACCGACTTGGCCTTGAGATCGGCTTCAATATTCAGAGCGGATGGAATTTGGGAGGGCCTCCGGTGACTCCCGACTATGCCGCTAAGCAGGTGACTATCTCCAGGACGGAAGTCGATGGGGGAGGCCTCCGGCAGGTCGGGATTGAGAGGCCGAGGGTCAACAAGGATTTCTATAAAGACATAGCTATCCTGGCCTTCCCGGTGAGTGAGGATAAGAAATCGGCGAGCGTCAATTTCCTCGATTACAAATCCGCTGTGCATGAACTTGGTGGTTCGGCCCCTGATTGCCGCTTTCTGCTTGATAATGAGCGCCCTGACAAGAAAGTGGAAGGAAAAGAGTCCTACAAGGTGTGCCGTGGCGACATCCAAGATCTCACCGACAGCTTCAAGGATGGCACTCTCGAATGGGATTTCCCGGAGGGACATTGGGTGGTCATGAGGATAGGCTTCACATGCACTAATGCCGCAGTCTCGACTTCCAGCGACACCTGGCAAGGGAATGTCCTTGATTATATGAGTGCGGAAGCGTTTGATTATTACTGGAAAACGGTCGTTGACCCGATTCTGGAGGCCGCTTCACGACATGTCGGCAAGACCTTGAAATACATGGAGACCGATAGTTGGGAATGTGGTGGCATGAATTGGACGGATGGCTTCCAAGGCGATTTCAAGGAATACAATGGCTACGACATAATCAGTTATCTTCCTGTGCTTGGAGGCTATGTGGTTGATGATCTGGAGACTTCCAACGCTTTCCTGGCGGATTTCCGTAAGACGGTGGCCCATCTGGTGGCTGAGAATCACTACAGGCTTTTCGCTGAATATGCCCATAAGCGCGGCATGGGCATACAACCCGAGTCCGCAGGTCCTCATGCGGGCCCGTTGGACGGTCTAAAGAACTATTCCTACAGTGACATAGTGATGAGCGAGTTCTGGTCGCCTTCCCCTCATCGTCCGGCCCCTCCGACACGTTTCTTCCTTAAACAGGCATCCTCCGCGGCCCATATTTACGGCAAGAAAATAATTGCCGCTGAATCGTTTACGACCATCGGACCGCATTGGAACGATGAGTTGTGGCATGACCAGAAATCGGCTTTCGACCATGAGGTCTGCGCTGGCCTCAACAGGGTTTATCTCCACACTTTCACATCTTCGCCCGAGTCCATGGGGCTTCCTGGGCAAGACTATTTCGCCGGCACTCACATCAATCCACGTGTGACATGGTGGAATGAATCCGGCCCATTCTTCGATTACCTCAGAAGGGTGCAGATGATAGCCCAGAACGGACGCTTCGTGGCGGATGTCCTTTATTATTATGGAGACCATGTCCCGAATGTGTTCCCTTACAAGCACTCCGATCCTGCCGGGGCAATGCCCGGATTTGACTATGATGTCGTTGATGAGACTGTCCTTCAGCGGCTTAAGGTCAAGAACGGCAAGATTGTCACTCCCACCGGAATGGAATACAGGGTGCTGGTCCTTCCAGACCATGGGGTATTGTCTCTCGAGGCGCTCCGGGCGGTTAAAGGACTTGCCGATAAGGGAGCTGTTGTCCTTGGACCAAAGCCCGAGCGGCTTGTTTCCCTAAAGGGTGGCGAGGAGGCCAGGGATGAGTTCGCCAGACTCTCAAATGAGCTTTCCGAGAAAGGCTTGATAGAGAATATTCCCGCACGGAAATATCTGATGTCCAAAGGAATACGGATGGATTGCTCTTTAAGTGGCGCTGCTGATGCTGACTTCGACTACATCCATTATGTGGTCGGAGGAAAGGATGTCTATTTCGTTAGCAACCAAACCGACGCCCCACAAAAGGTATCATGCTCCTTTAGGGTTGCCGGCCGGCAGCCGGAGCTTTGGGACGCCCTTGGCGGGACTATTCGCGAGGCGGTGGCTTTCAAGCAGGAAGATGGGATGACAACCGTGCCTCTCGAGTTTGACCCATATGGAAGCGTACTCGTGGTGTTTGATCGGAGAATCAGCGCTCAGAAAAATGGCGATGCCGACAGCAACTATCAGGATTTCAATCATTTGCTGACAGTCGGAGGCCCTTGGACCATTCATTTCGATCCGGCTTGGGGTGGACCGGAGTCGGTTGTTTCCGATTCCTTGACTGACTGGACGGCATCCGAGGATGAGGGCATCAAGTATTACTCCGGACATGCGGTTTATGAGGGCTCCTTCGAAATGGAGTCCGACCCTGTTGAGGATGCTTCATATTACTTATTCTTGAATAATGTCAAGGATGTAGGAATAGCCCGGGTGAAGATCAATGGCGCGGACAAGGGTATAGTTTGGACAAAGCCTTTCAAGGTTGATGTCACAAGTGAGCTTCAGAAAGGTCGGAACTCGTTGGAAATCACTGTAGTGAACTCATGGTTCAACCGTGTCGCCGGAGATGAGATGAACCCCGACGGTAAGACCTTTACCAGTACGAACATCGTCCTCGGTCATGACTTCAGGGGAGTGAGGACGGACAATATCGCCCTTCAACCTTCCGGTCTTTTCGGTCCTGTTGAGATTAAATTGTCTTTCTCCAAATAAATGACTATCTTTCGAAGAACAACCTGATTTCTTTAATTCAATAACCATATGATTAACAGAAGAGATTTTCTCAAGTCCATGGCCGTCGCATCCGCCGGCATGGCTCTGACTCCCGGTGAGATTCTCGGGAAGGACACTTTCGCTGGTGGTCTGGCCGCTTCCTCGGCCAAGCCCAGAGGCGAGAAAGTCAAGATAGCCTTTGTCGGTATAGGTAACCGTGGTGAGCAGATCATTGGCGATTTCACCAGGACCGGAATGATCGATGTGGTCGCCCTTTGCGATGTTGACATTGACGGGCCCCAGTGCAAGAAGGTGCTTGCCATGTACCCCAAAGCCAAGAGGTTCCGTAACTATCGTGAGATGTTCGACAAGTGTGGCAATGAGTTCGACGCGGTCGCCGCGGCGATACCGGACCATTCTCACTTCCCGATCGCTATGCTGGCCCTCAACCAAGGCAAGCACATCTACCTCGAAAAACCGATGTGCCGTACCTTCCACGAGGCTGAGCTGATGATGGCCTCCGCCCGCAGGCATCCCAACCTGGCCACCCAAGTGGGCAACCAGGGCCACTCCGAGGGCAATTACTTCCAGTTCAAGGCTTGGATGGATGCTGGCATAATCAAGGATGTCACCGCCGTCACCGCCCATATGAACAACTCTCGCCGCTGGCATAATTTCGATGCCAAGAAGATGTACCGCATGCCCGCCCAGCAGTCCATCCCCAGGGGAATGGATTGGGACACCTGGCTAGGCGTTACTCCTTATCACGATTACAACGAGAAGTACCACCAGGGCGATTGGAGGTGCTGGTATGACTTCGGAATGGGTTGCCTGGGTGACTGGGGAGCGCATATCCTCGACACGGTCCACGAGTTCCTCGAGCTCGGTCTTCCTTATGAGGTCAGCATGCTTTACGAGAATGGCCACAACGACTATTTCTATCCATATTCATCGACAATCCTCTTCCGCTTCCCTCAAAGGAACGGGATGCCTCCGGTGGACGTGACGTGGTACGATGGCCTCGACAACCTGCCGCCGCTTCCGAAGGGTTATGGCGGAGGAGTCACCACCGCCAATGTGCCCGCTTCAGGCCAGAATGTCGGACCGGCCGCTAAGGTCTCTCCTGGCAAGATCATTTACACTAAGGACTTGATTTTCAAGGGAGGAAGCCACGGATCAGAGCTTTCAATCATTCCTGAGGAAGCTGCCAAGGACATGGCCGATAAGCTTCCTCCGACACCCGAGAGCCCTTCGAACCACTTCGAGAACTTCCTGCTGGCTTGCCAGGGCATTGAGAAGACAAGGTCTCCTTTCGAGATCAACGGAGTCCTCTCACAGGTGTTCTGCCTTGGTGTCATAGCCCAGAGGCTCAACGCCAAGCTTTACTTTGATCCTCGTACGAAGCAGTTCACTAACAATGACTTCGCCAATGCCATGCTGGCTGGCTTGCCGCCTCGCAGGGGCTGGGAGGAGTTCTATAAGATGTAGTTTTTTCCCGCTATGAGAAAGATTTTTACGGCATTCGCGGCTTTAGCGTTGTGTTTTTCCGCATGCGATTCCAACAAGGCCGCTCCAGACAACACCTTGAGTAAAGATGAAGTCAAGGATGGTTGGGCTCTTCTTTGGGATGGGCAGACCACTGGAGGTTGGCGTGGAGCTAAGCTCGACGCCTTCCCGGATCATGGTTGGGTGATCGAAGATGGTGTCTTGAAGGTTCTTCGCAGCGACGGAAGCGAATCGACGAACGGTGGTGACATCATAACCACCCGTCTCTACAAGAACTTCATCCTCAAGGTTGACTTCAAGATCACCGAGGGTGCCAACAGCGGCATCAAGTATTTCGTTGATCCCACATTGAACAAAGGTGCCGGATCGGCCATCGGTTGTGAGTTCCAAATCCTGGACGACCTTAGGCATCCTGATGCCAAACTGGGTGTCAAGGGCAACAGGACCCTCGGATCGCTTTACGACCTGATTCCCGCTCCTGAGGACAAGCCCTTTGACATCTCGACCTGGAACACCGCCATGGTGATAGTCCGGGATGCACATGTCGAGCATTGGCTTAATGGAGTGAAACTGCTTGAATATGAACGTGATAACCAGGAATGGAACGCTCTTGTGGCCTACAGCAAGTACAAGGATTGGCCTAACTTCGGCAACTACGAGGAAGGCTACATCCTACTCCAGGACCACGGCGATGAGGTCTGGTTCAAGAACATAAAGATCAAGGAGTTGTAAAAACAAATAAGCCAGGCGGTCAGCCTGGCTTATTCAATTATTCCAGTACTACTTGCGTTCTTTTCCGCCAAGTAATGACCTGACCTTCATGGGCTCGTTGGTGGTGATGCAATCGACATCCTGTCCGATCATCTCTTTGATGTCTTCCTCTTTATCGACTGTCCACACGTTGACACTCATCTTCCTGTCGTGCGCTTCCTTCACCCATGTCGGGTTCTTCTGGAAGACACTGTAGTGGTAGTCGATGCCGTTGATGTTCTTGGCCAGGATCTCCTCAGGAGACATGTTCCCGGATAAGAACTGGTTCGTGAACCCGGGGCACAGGGCAGCTACCCTCTCGCAGATATTCATGCTGAAAGAGATGAATATCACCTTCTTAGGATCGAAAAGACCATGTCTTTTCAGGGCCTCGATGCTCTTGTCCACCATGTAGTCCTCATGGGCCTTGTCGTACTGCGGCTTGAGCTCGAACACAAGGACGGTGCCTCCTTTCTCACCTTGGGTAAGGTACTCGTCCAGGGTAGGGAGTTTCTCCCCATTCTTGAGGCGGTAGTCCTTGAAATCGGCGTAGTCGTGGGTGTGGATGCTCTTACCTTGAATGTCCCTGTCGTGGTGGACGACAAGCACAAGGTCGGAAGTCATGTGGACATCGAACTCGCTGCCCCAGAGGTGGTTCTTCTGAGCCAGCTCAAGCGACTTGATGGAATTCTCGGCAAAACCGGCTTCCTCGCAGTTCCAGTAGCCCCTGTGAGCGGTGATGGCTATTTTCGGAGCGCAAGACATTGTCAGGGCGACAAATGCGGCTATGGCCGCGAATTGGATTGCTTTTCTCATATCAGATTGGTTTTGTGAATTCAATGGGTCTAACAAATATAGCGATAACTTTCGGTCTTTTCCTCGAAAATGGTTATTTTTGTAAGTTATGATATCAATGGACTAAATTATTTAAGACAATATGGTAAAAGTTAATTTGGGAGGTTGCGGCTCCTTTGTGAAAGACGCAGATTACAAGGTTTATGTTGAGAAGGCCCTCGCGGCATTGGATGTTCTGGAGACAGGAAGCGGAGCCGGGAATGATTTCATCGGATGGAAGCATCTTCCTTCGGAGACACCGGAGTCCCTGATTGTCGAGTGCGAAGCGGTGCGTGATTGCTGGAAGGCCAAGGGAGTCGATCTTGTGGTTGTGATCGGAATAGGTGGATCCTACCTCGGAGCCCGCTGCGCCATCGAGGCTCTTTCCCACAATTTCGCCAAGCAACTTTCTGGCGCGAAATCCGCCCCTGAGGTTGTCTTCGCCGGCAATAACCTTTCGGAGGAGTATCTTGCTGAGTTGATGGACCTTGTCGCTGAGAGGAACACCGCCACGATCGTCATTTCCAAGTCTGGCACAACCACTGAGCCTGCCGTGGCTTTCAGGATCATCAAGGAATACATCGAGAAGACTTATGCTGACGCTTCCGAGAGGATCGTGGCCATCACCGACGCTAAGAAGGGCGCCCTCAAGACCCTCGCCACCCAGGAGAACTACAAGACTTTCGTCGTTCCGGACAATGTCGGTGGCCGTTATTCAGTGTTGACCCCTGTAGGTCTTCTTCCTATAGTTGTCGCCGGTTTCGATGTGCGACAGATGCTCGCCGGAGCGAAGGAGATGGAGGAGGCTTGCTCTGTCAGGTCCGAGGAGAATCCCGCTGTCAAATATGCCGCGATGAGGAACTTGCTCTACACTGAGTTCGGTAAGAAGATAGAGATCCTTGTCGCTTATAATCCTAAGCTTCAGTACCTTGGCGAGTGGTGGAAGCAGCTTTTCGGCGAGTCCGAGGGCAAGGAGCTCAAGGGCATTTATCCCGCTTCCGTCAACTTCACTACTGATCTCCACTCTATGGGACAGTTCATCCAGGAGGGAGAGAGGATCATGTTCGAAACTGTGGTGAATGTCGAAAAGAGCAACCGCAGTGTCATCATCGGCAGCGATCCCCAGAACCTCGACCAACTCAACTACCTGGCTGGCCAGCATGTGGAGCATTGCAACGCGATGGCCCAACTTGGTACCAAACTCGCTCACATCGACGGTGGCGTGCCTCAGCTCGAGGTCTCAATCGAGAACCTCAGCGCCTACAACCTCGGCGGCCTGTTCCAGTTCTTTGAATATTCCTGCGGAATCAGCGCTTATGTGCTGGGAATCAATCCTTTCAACCAGCCTGGTGTGGAGGCTTACAAGAAGAACATGTTCGCTCTTTTGGAGAAGCCCGGCTACGAGGAGCAGACGAAGGCCATCAAGCAAAGACTATAGTTATGCTCTGTCAGGATAAATTCAGGGAGACTTACAAGAGAGAGCCGGAGGGATTGTCCTTCTGTCCTTATCGGGTGTGTCCGATCGGTGCTCATTCCGACCACCAGCTCGGCAAGATAACCGGTCTGGCCATCGACAAGGGCATTCACATCGCATATTCCCCGAAAAAGAACGGCGTTATCGAGTTGGCTTCGCTCCAGTTTGACAAGAGGGCGCAATGGCATGTCCGCGCTATTCCGGAGGAAAAGCAGGGCGATTGGGCTGACTATCTCCGCGGAGCGACCAAGGAACTCTTCCAGGTTTACCCTTTGAGGATTGGTCTGAGCGGTGTCATTGAAGGCTCGCTTCCGATCGGAGGCCTCTCATCATCAGCCGCTGTGACCATTTCCTTCATGAAAGCCTTGTGCCAGGTCAACGACCTCCATCTTGAGGATAATGAGTTGATAGCCATGGCTATGGCGGCTGAGAACAAGTATGTGGGAGTCTCCAGCGGCAAGCTGGACCAGAGCTGCGAGGTGTTCTCTAAGAAAGACCACCTCCTGTACCTGGACACTTTGGACGACAGCTATGAGTTGATTCCCGCTTCTCCTTTGATGAAGCCCTACGAGATCGCCATATTCTTCAGCGGGGTTGAGAGGACTCTCGCCGGCAGCAAGTTCAACATGAGAGTGGACGAGTGCAAGAGCGCCGCTTATGCCCTTAAGGCTTATGCCGGGATGGAATACGGGAAGTTCAAAGAGACCCACCTGCGTGAGGTCCCCAGGGAGGTGTTTGAGACCTACAAGGACCGTCTTCCGGACAACTGGCGTAAGCGTGCCCTGCATTGGTACACTGAGTTCGACAGGGTGCAGAGGGGTGCCGAGGCTTGGAGAAGGGGAGATCTCGAGGAATATGGCCGCCTGAGTTTCGAGAGCGGCAGATCCTCGATCGAGGCTTGGGAGACCGGATCTCCGGAGCTCAAGAAGATTTACGACATCATGACCAAGACTGACGGAATCTATGGCGGACGGTTCAGCGGCGCCGGTTTCAAAGGCTGCTGCATGGCCTTGATTGACCCGTCTTTCAAGGATAGTATATTTGAGAAGGTTGAGAGGGAATATCTTGCTGAGTTCCCGGAACTTAGAGGTCATTATTCAGCCTATGTCTGCCATAGCGCGGACGGGGTTAAAATCTGACGTGACATGAGATGCCTTATTCTGGCCGCCGGCTATGCCACCCGCCTGCGTCCCCTGACAGACAATTTCCCGAAGCCTTTGCTGGAGGTTGGTGGCAAACCGATTCTTGATTGGCTCGTGGAAGACATCGCTTCCACCGGCAAGGTGGATGGTTTCGTGGTTATTTCCAACCATCGGTTCGCCCCGATATTCGAGGAATGGGCCGCTGCCCGGCCTGAGGAGATAAAGGTTGTGGATGACGGGACCTCGACCAATGAGACCCGTCTAGGAGCCGTTAAGGACATCCAGTTCGCGATCGACGCGCTCTCTATTGACGACGATCTCCTGATTGTGGCCGGCGATAACCTTTTGGACTTCAGTCTCGGTACGTTCGTGGAATATTGCATGGAGAAGGGAACCTCCTGTGTGATGCGTTATTACGAGCCTTCCGCGGCGATTCTTCGCAAGGGCGGTGTGCTGGAGATAGACGACAACGGCCTTATCCTCGGCATGGTCGAAAAGCCTGCCGAACCGAAGTCGCATTGGGCCTGTCCTCCTTTCTATTTTTACAAGAGGGATGATGCGGGCTTGATTCCTGAGGCTATCGCTTCCGGTTGTGGAACTGACGCTCCCGGAAGCCTTGTGGCCTGGCTCTCATCAAAAGTGCCGGTGCACGCCATGGAGATGCCTGGAAAGCGTTTTGACATAGGTGACATCCAAAGTTATGAGGCAGTGAAAGTCGAGTTTGATGGTATTCGTAAATAGTTGGTTATGAGACGTTTCCTTTCCCTGATTATCCTTGCGGCGATTCTTTTGGGCGTTTGGTCCTGCTCGTCGCGTTCCAAACGCGGGACATCCGCCTCGAAGGACGACATCTACGTCTGCGCCTACGTCTGGCCTTCATGCCATGACGATTCTCTCGCACATCGCTGGCTTTGGGAAGAGGGGATTGGAGAATGGGAGGTCATCAAAAAGGGCGACAAACGTTTCCCGGAGCATTACCAGCCTCGTCTGCCTCTATGGGGCTACGAGTTGGACAATGACCCGGTTGTGGTTGAGAAATGGATCCATACCGCGCTAAAGTACGGGATCAACACCTTCATCTATGACTGGTACTGGTACAATGATCCCGATGGCTACAGCGGTCCCTATCTTGAGAGCGCTCTGAACGATGGTTTCCTCGGGGCTCCCAGCCATAACAAGATGAACTTCTACATCATGTGGGCAAACCACGATGTGAAGTACAACTACTGGAACTACCACAAATGGGGTGACAATGAGGAGCGTCTCTTCAATCCCGATGTGGATTGGGACCAGTTCAAAAAGGTGGTGGACAGGGTCATCAACCAGTATTTCAAACTTCCTGAATATGTGAAGATTGACGGATGTCCGGTGCTTGGAGTGTTCTCTGTCGGGAACCTCGTCCGTGGCTTGGGTTCGCTTGACGAGGCAGCGAAGGCGATGGATTATTTCCGTTCGGAAGTCAAGAAGGCAGGGTTCCCTGATCTCCATCTACAGGAGATTCAAGGTGGCGGCTACAGGATGGGCCCGGAGAGGATTGAGACAATGAACAGGATCATCAAGGCGTTGGGAATAAACAGCGAGGCCCTTTACAACATGGGCGGTTTCGATCCCGATTACCTGGTCCAGGGGCATGAGGCGATAGCTATCCGGGAGCAGATGGACGAAGTCTTTGATATTCCGGTGTTTCCGTGCGTATCAATCGGCTGGGATGACACCCCCAGGTTTCCCGCTAAGGGACCCTCTGATGTCACACGCTGGCATAATACCCCGCAGTCCTTCGCGACTTTCCTCGCCAAGGCGAAGGAATATGTCGAAGAGCACCCTGACCAGCCTCGTTTCATGATGATCAACGCTTGGAATGAGTGGGTTGAGGGGAGTTACCTTCTTCCTGACCGTCTGAATGGTTTCGGCTATCTCCAGGCGGTTCGGGATGTCTTGGATGGCAAGTACGACGATTAATAACTTATAGACCTATGAGAAAGACGTTTCTGATTCTGATCGCCCTCCTGATGCCGTCTCTGGGGCTTATGGCCCAGAAACAGGAGATTCGTGATGTGGACATCACAATCAAACTCACCGATAAGGGGTCGGCCATATTCAATGAGCGCTGGGACATCAATACCGGCCCCAGTATAACAGAATGGTATCTTGTCAGGGAGAATCTCGGCGATATCATTATTCCAGGATTCACGGTTATTGACGGGGACACTGGCGCTAAGCTAGAGGATGTGGGGGAGTGGGACATCAACAAGTCCTTTGAGGAAAAGGCAGGCAAGTCGGGTATTGTCCACAAGGAGGAAGGCATGGAACTCTGTTGGGGAATAGCTCCCCGCGGGGATCGTGTCTTCTATGCGATCTACAGCATGGTCAAGGCCATGAAGTCACTCAACGACTACGACATGCTGCATCTGCAGGTCCTCTCTCCTGGTCTGAGTTCTCCTCCTCAACATGTCAAAGTGACTGTGAAATCGCCTGATTTCCAGTTGGATACGACCAACACGAGGGCATGGGGCTTCGGTTTCGAAGGTACAACGACATTCACGGACAGCACCATTGTGTTCGAGTCCTCCAAACCTTTAAGGACAAACGACTCTGCGATCATCCTGCTCCGCTTCAATAAGGGAATGTTCCAGCCGTTGAGCATCCAGGAGCGTGATTTCCAAGAAGCTCTGGATGTGGCGTTGAAAAAGGCCAAGTTTGCTGATGATCCCGAGGAGGATGACCCTATCGTGGACGCGATCGCAGGTTTCTTCACGGTGTTGGTCATGTTCTTTATCTTTGTGTTTCCCATCATCCGTTTTTTCAGGAATCCTGCGAAGGTCACCAAGAAAGAAAAGCGTAAATTGCTGGGAGTCAATCCCAAAAATATTGAATGGCACAGGGATATCCCGCTTGACGGGAATCTTCAGATGGCAGACTATGTACTTCGCAGACTAGGAGAGAGAGGCTCCGCGGCCAACCTTCCTCTGGCTGAGATCCTCAGGATGATCTACAAGGGTAATCTGACTGTAACAAGCGATCTGCAAGGGCCGGTCAACATTTCATTCTCCTCTAAGGGAATAGATGGTCTTTCCCTGATCAGCGCTAACTTGTACACCATGTTGCTAGAGGCTGCCGGAGAGGATAACACCCTGCAGGATAAGGAGTTCTCTTCTTGGGCTTCCAAGCATGAGGTCAAGGTTTACAACTGGTCCAACAAGTCCAATTCGGAGGGAGCGTCCCAGTTCCGCTCGAAAGGCCTCATGAAGAATGAGAAGTTCACCGACGCGGGCAAGGCCGCGGCCCGTGAACTCATGGGACTTAAGAAGTTCTTGAATGACTTCACTTTAGTCTCACAGCGAGAGACCATCGAGGCTAATCTATGGAAGGAATACCTTGTCTATGCCGCCTTGTTCGGAATAGCCGATAAGGTCGCCAAACAGCTTAAGGACATCGATCCGAAGTTCTTTGAACGCACATTCAACTATAACTACAGCACGTTCTCTAGCGTGCTTGCCAATTCCCAGTCCATATCCCGTTACATCGGCAACGCGATCAATAGCGCTTCCCGTCCGGTTTACTACTCCAGTGGCGGATCAAGCGGCGGAAGCAGTTATTCCAGCGGTAGCCGCGGCGGTTATGGTGGTCATACCTCATCCCGCGGCGGTGGAGGCTTCAGTGGAGGCGGACGAGGTGGCGGAGGGCGCTAACAGATTGTCAATCATTATTTTATGAATCATAGTCACTCTCGTATTCTCGGCCTTGTGGCCGTCAATATCCTTCTGTTGTCAGGGGTGGTTTCCGCCCAGCCTTACCAGATGTACATCGACCTCGGTAAGAAAGGAGCTCCTATTCAGAGCACGCAGTACGGGATCTTTTTCGAGGATATCAATTTCGCCGCCGATGGTGGGTTGTATGCTGAACTGGTCAAGAACCGTTCGTTCGAGTTCCCGTCAAATCATCTTCAGGGATGGAAGGCTTTCGGGGAAGTGAGGGTTCTGGAGGACGGTCCGTTCGAACGTAATCCACACTATATCAGGCTTTTCGCTCCTCTACATCCGCACCGTTGGACCGGTCTGGAGAACGAGGGATACTTCGGGATTGGAGTCAAGGGAGGCGAGGATTACCGTTTCAGCGTGTGGTCCAGGGTTCCTGAAGGAGGATCTTCGAAACTGCATGTGGAGATAGTCAATCCCATTTCGATGGAGGAGGATCATACTCTATGCGAGGGAGATTTGGAGGTCTCAGGCGCCGAGTGGAATTTATATGAACTGGTACTTAAGCCTAAATCGACACTGGACAAGGCGGCTCTCAGGATATTCCTGGACGGAAAACGCTTGACAACGGATTTGGAACACATCTCGCTTTTCCCCATCGACACTTGGAAGGGCCACCGCAATGGGCTGAGGAAGGATCTGGCGCAGGCGCTCGCTGATCTTCATCCTGGAATATTCCGTTTCCCCGGTGGGTGCATCGTGGAAGGGACTGAGGTTTCGTCCCGTTATGACTGGAAGAATTCTGTCGGGCCGGTGGAGAACCGTCCAATCAATGTCAACCGTTGGCAGTATTGCTTCCCGTACCGACTCTACCCTGACTATTATCAGAGTTATGGGTTGGGCTTCTACGAGTTCTTTCTCCTTTCGGAAGAGATTGGTAGTGAGCCGCTTCCGATCGTAAGTTGCGGCCTTGCCTGCCAGTTCCAGAACGATGGGGAAAGCGCCCATGTCCCGGTGGATGACCTGGGACCATACATTCAGGATGCCCTCGATCTCATCGAGTTCGCCAATGGTCCCGAAACTTCAGAGTGGGGAAAGGTCCGTGCGGAAATGGGTCATCCTGAGCCATTCAATCTCAAGTACATAGGCGTCGGTAACGAGCAGTGGGGGACACTTTACACCGAGCGTTTGGAGCCATTTGTGAAGGCCATCCGCAAGGCGTATCCCTACATCAAGATAGTCGGGTCAAGCGGTCCATATTCCAATGGTGAATTCTTCGATTACCTTTGGCCGGAGATGCGAAGAATCGGAGTGGACCTTGTTGATGAGCATTTCTACCGTCCTTACGAGTGGTTCCTTTCCCAAGGAGCCCGTTACGACAATTACGACCGCAAGGGCCCCAAGGTGTTCGCCGGTGAATATGCCTGCCACGCTAACGGGAAGAAATGGAACCACGCCTATGCGGCTCTTCTTGAGGCGGCGTTCATGACTGGAATCGAGCGTAACGCTGATGTCGTCCACATGGCCACCTACGCGCCTTTGTTCGCTCATGTCGAAGGATGGCAGTGGCGTCCCGACCTCATCTGGTTTGACAACCTTCGCTCTTTCCGTACCGCAAGTTGGCAGGTGCAGGAGCTCTATGGCCGTTTCAAAGGAGCTAACACCTTGACTCTTAAGATGTCAGGTGCGAATGTCACAGGTGCGGAAGGGCAAGGCGGCCTTTTCGCGAGTGCCGTTTCAGATGGATCCAAGATCTATGTTAAAGTGGCGAACACTTCTGAGGAGCCACGTGAAGTGACTTTTAATTTCACTGGTCTTAAGAAAAAGGATGTCGTGCGAGCCGTTGAGGGTGTCCGATTGGATTGCTCCGACCGCTTTGCCGAGAACAGCCTTGATGAGCCTGGGCGCGTCGCCCCCGTTTCTTTCAAGTTCTTCGGGGAAGGGAAATCTCTTTCAGCTACAGTTCCGCCGCTTACATTCTCGGTGTTTGTCTTGGAGCGCTAGTGGAGCTCCCTTTTAACTCGGCATAGCCTATCGACCAGAAGGGCGGAGGAGATGTTGCCGGTGGTGTTGAGCAAGGTTGCGGGTATGTCCACTATGGTGTTGATAACTACCAGAGGGGCAGCGAATTCCGGAGTGATTCCAAGGATGGAGCAAATGAGTACCCCGCTGGTCAAGCCTCCTACCGGGATGGCTCCGACCACAAGGCTTGAGATGATGGCGATAGCCAAAATCTCAAATCCGGAATATCCCGAAAGCCCCATGAAGGCTATCGCGAAAACAATCTTTATTACACAGCATATTACAGAACCGTCCTTGTGAAGGTTTATTCCGAATGGGATCACTGACTCCGCGATCTCATTCCTGACACCCATTTTGCGAGCCGCTTCCATGGCTGACGGGATACAGGCGGCGCTCGAGCAGGTTGAGACCGACATCAATGAAGGAGCCAGGATGGCTCTCCAGAAATCACGCACTGTTTTACGCCCTCCAGCAAGGAAGGCGTAAAGTGTGCTAAATCCGAAGTAGATGACAACGGTCACAATGAGATACACCACCAAGGAGTTCAGGTAGCCTTCTATAATCTGTCCACCCATATTCCCGACAAGATCCGCGAAATAGCAGCCAAGGCAAAGCGGTGCGGCGTACATAAGGATATTCACGAACTCAATGGATACTTCCATGCCGGAGGACAGAAGGTTGGCGATAGGCTTCCCTTTATCCTCGCATAATGAGGTCGCTACTCCCACGATGCAGGCAAAGACTATAAGTGGGAGTAAGTGGTTGTTGCTAAGGAGTTTAGGAAAATCATCCACGGTGAACAGGCTTGCGAATACCTTCCCGGCCGGAGGTCCTGTTGTGCCTTCTCCGGAACTGTCCATACTCTCGGGAAGGGAGCCAGGGGTGAATTGTCCGAGTGGATTGAAAGCCTCACACACGAGCCAAGTGACGGTCGCGGCGATGATGGATAGGCTCAGGAATACGATCAAGGACCAACCGATTGTCTTGCCTACCATCTTTTCAGAGGTCAGGCCACACATGGATGAGGCTATGCTGAAAAAGACTAAGGGGATGACAATCACGAACATTAAGTTCAGGAATAGCTCTCCTAGAGGTCTGACTATTGAGGCTGAGGGCCCGAAAAATGAACCGCACAGCGCTCCAGCGAGCACACCCAAGAGGAGCAGTATCGTCTGTCCGTAATTATTTAGGAACCCTCGTCCCAATGTTGACTGAACCCTATTGTCTTTCTGACATCAACTGTTCCAATTCGGAATCAGGTTTTTCTTGGATTTCTCCGTCCTGGAAAAACCTGGTAAGCATTGTGGCGAAAACCTTGTTATTATAGCTGAAAACAAAGTCGTAGTAGCCTGGATTGACTTCTTCTGGATGAAGGTAAAATGATCCCCAATGGAAGGTTTCGTCGTCTGGATCTTTGTTAAGGTCACAAACCAGTACATAGCCAGGGGTCTCGTCATTCAAAGAGTTTTTCAAATAAAACCCTTGGTCCTCCTGATGCTTGAAAACCATAACCTTGATGCCTGATGCGGCTGTGGCCTGTGGATGGAACTCTATCCATTCGTTAAGCTCGAATACAGAGCGGATGCCTTCAGTGGCATAGGGCTTATTGTTGAAATCTGAAGTTCCGCAACGGTCTCCGTTCAAACTCAAGGCGGTCATCACAGGCTGCTCACCCTCTTTGAGGTTCACGAAATAGAGTTTGCCAAGAACCATTGTGTCTTTAACTTCCTGGGGATTATCGGAGGTGCTATTGGAGGTGAAGTTTGACGCCTTCGCCTTCGTGCCATTGTTGAAGCAGGCTGTAGATAACGCGGCAAGTCCCGCGACTAAGAGTATGGCAATGTTCTTCATAACATTATTGGTTTGACAATAATTCGGTAAAAAACTGATTAACATGACCAATATAGCACAAAATATTAAGAAAATAAAAAAAGCACCGGCATTGCTGCTGGTGCTTTATTCTTGCTCCCCCTGTTGGACTTGAACCAACGACCCTCTGATTAACAGTCAGATGCTCTAACCAACTGAGCTAAGGAGGAAGGTTGTTCCCTTTCGGGATTGCAAAGGTACAACAAAAAGACATTTATCCAAATTTTTTTGTGTGTTTTTTTATGTATATTTGTAAGAAGTATCGCCGCGGACGAGATGGACATTGACCTTTTTTCCGACATAGTAAAAGACTTGGTCCTTGACAATGATGAGGTTACATTGCCAGGGGTGGGGACTTTCGTCTCTGAGCTTATGCCCTCAACCTTTTCTGACAAGGGCTACACCATCAATCCACCGTATCGCCGTCTGTCGTTCCGCCAGCGCTGGGATGAGAATGACACCCTTCTTCAGGATTTCTATTCAAAAACGAACGGCATTGATGCCGATGCGGCCCAAAAGATTGTGTCTGAGTTCCTTACTGGCCTTAAGGAGACTCTCCAGTCAAAGAAACTCGTGGTTCTTCCGGGGCTTGGCCGCCTGAGAGCCACTAAGGAGAACACTTTCTTTTTCATTGCCGATGAGGATCTCGACATCTATCCATATGGTTTCGGCTTGGAGCCGGTCTCCCTTAAAACCCATGAGGAGACCCCTGAAGAAATTGAGGCGGTCGTAAAAGAACTAAAAGAGACCATAGACGGTCCAGCGGCTTCAGAAGAACCTGTGGCAAATCAGGTTGAAGTTCAAGAAGTTCCTGATGAAGCTCCTGAACCTGTAGTGGTTCCCGCGGCCACCAAGGAAAGGCGGCCTTGGCTCATCGCCGCTAGCGTCGCTTGCGCGATCGTGATTGGGCTCGGCCTCTTCGCCCTTTTTGCCAGAATGGCACCTGGAGTGGTGGACAAGTGGCTTTACACCCCGGAGGAGTTAGAGATTATAAACTACCCAGAATCAAATGTTTGAACTAATATATCCAGTCGATCCCGCCCCGCTTTTGCCCCTTCCTACAGCTGAGAATCCTGGGATCCAGCCGAAGGTGGGTATGGAGATGGTCCCGATTGTGGAGGAGAACGGGCTTGTGATCGGCCAGGCTCCAAGAAAGGAGGTTCACTCCGGACTGAAGCTTCTCCATCCTGTTATTCATCTCCACATTCTTAATCGTAGTGGGGAGCTGTTCCTCCAGAAGCGTTCAAAGTTCAAAGATCTGCTTCCAGGCAAGTGGGATACCGCTGTAGGCGGGCATGTGGACTACGGGGAGATACTCGAGGTCGCCCTATACAGGGAAGCCTATGAGGAGCTGGCGTTCAGTGCCTTCAACCCGATCTATCTGAAGACCTACGTCTGGGAGGGAGCCAATGAGAAAGAACTTGTCAATGTGTTCGCCACGGTGGGCAATTTCAAGATAGAGGCTGTCAATGATGAGGTGGAAGAGTGTCGCTATTGGACTATGGATGAGATAGACGCGGCTTTAGGAAAGGGCGTTTTCACCCCTAATTTCGAGCATGAGTTCTCCCTTTATAAGGACACTCTCTTGGCGCTTCTGTGATGGAAAACCAGATCGACAAATTCATCCGGGACCAGCTCTCCGTCTGGCCACTTGCGGCGAAAAACTATCGCTCGCTTAAGCGTGTGAAAGTCAAGTCATTGAATATAGGCGGATTAGATGTCCAAGTTCAGTTCAATCCCAGTCGAAAGGTATCCTCAGAAGCTCCTTTAGACCCTGCCTCAATCGCCGCGAGGCCTTGTTTCCTGTGCCCTCAGAACCGTCCTCCGGAGCAGCAAGACTTTGAGTTCGAGGGACGTAAGGGCAAAAAATACAGGGTGACTCTCAATCCTTTCCCGATATTTCCGAAGCATCTTGTCATATCCAGTTTTGATCACCTCCCGCAGTCCATTTGGAGGCGCTATCAGGACATGATTGACTTCGTGAAGGAGAACCAGGATCGTCTGTGCTTCTACAATGGCCCTATGTGCGGAGCGTCAGCCCCCGACCATATTCATTTCCAGTCAAGTCTCAAAGGCAGTATGCCTCTTGTGGAAAGAGTTGATTATCTGATGGATACGGATTCTCCCAATCTCGAGTATCTGAGCAGTGTGCGGGAGGCTCGTCTTTTCCATCTGAATGAATATATCAACGGAGTCTATGCTCTTCGGGCATCTACACCAAAGTCTCTGGCCAAACTATTCTACAGGCTCCTTGACAGCGCCCCGGTCAAAGAAGGGGACACCGAGCCGAGGGTCAATGTCATCGTCTGGAAGTCCGAAAGCGAGTTCAGGTCTTTGGTGATATTCAGAGAGACCCATCGCTCGCACCATTATTTCTCTACTGGACCTGATCATTTGGCGATGAGCCCAGGATGCGCTGACATGGGCGGAGTGTTCATCACCACCCGTGAGGACGATTTCAAAAAGCTGGATCAGGCTTTGCTGGGGGAGTTGCTCTCCGAGATTACCCTCAGCAAGGAGGCGGACGATGGGATCAGATGGCGTCTCACACGCTCGCAGGCCACTTTGGAAGTCGGAATCATGTCCGCCGAAGAGATCGTTTTCGAGATTATCTCCGATGGGGCCGGTCCGCAACGAGTATCCTATAAAGAAGGGAAGATCTCCTATAACGGCGCTCTTTATGATGAGCTCACCTTTGAGGCCCAGACTGAGGCGCGAATGTTCGCGGAGCCTTCGTTCATCCTTCATGATGTGACAATCGGTGTGGATTTCCACTGGGAGCGCAAGGTGACCCGGAAATATGCCGGGACCCTTCGCTTCATTGCCGATGAAGGTAAGGTTACCGCGGTGAATATCATAGGGATAGAGGACTACCTCCTGAGTGTCATATCCTCTGAGATGAAGGCGACCGCGGGACTGGAGTTCCTGAAAGCCCATGCCGTAATCTCCCGTTCATGGGTGATGGCCCAGATCGCCCATAGGAAAGCGAAATTGGCCGAGAAACTTCCCGTACAAGTCCTTGAGTCGATGAACAATGTCCCCGCCATAGTGACGAGCCTCGACTCCAAACTGTCCTCTTCCGTCCCTGGCGCTCCTTTGGGTGGGGAATATATAAGATGGTTCGATCATGAGGATCACACCCGATTCGATGTGTGCGCGGATGACCATTGCCAGCGTTATCAAGGACTTACCATGGCGATTGGCGACACGGTGAGGAAGGCGGTGGACCAGACCTGGGGCCTTGTCCTGACTGATGGGGACGAGATCTGCGACGCTCGTTTCTCGAAGTGCTGCGGAGGTCGCACGGAACTGTTCAGCACTTGCTGGGAAGATAAAGATCTGCCTTATCTTCAATCATTTCCGGACACTCCAGGGGAGTCTGAAGGTGCCGATCCTTTCTGCGACACTTCCGATGAAGGCATCCTGTCCCAGGTTCTCAATGATTTCGATCTTGAGACCAAGGATTTCTTCAGATGGAAGACTGAGTATTCAAGGGAGGAGATCTCGGAGCTTGTCCATCGCCGTTCCGGGATAGATTTCGGACAGATCGCGGACCTTATTCCTGTTGAACGGGGCCCTTCGGGCAGGCTCAAACGGCTTCGGATTGTTGGGGAAAAAGGCAGTATGGTGATAGGGAAGGAGTTGATAATCAGGAAGTGGCTATCCGAATCCCATCTTAAGAGCTCGGCTTTCGAGGTCTCTTGGAAAGGCGACCGTTTGATCCTGGAAGGGTCCGGCTGGGGCCACGGGGTAGGGCTTTGCCAGATCGGTGCCGCCGTGATGGGAGCCAGAGGATATGGTTATGACGAGATATTGAGACATTATTATCCAGGAGCTACTATTAAAAGAATATGACCGCGAAGACTAAAACACCTTGGCTGTGGGTTCCCACCTTGTATCTGATCGAGGGACTCCCGTATGCTATAGTCAACACCATCGCCCTCGCCGTGTTCAAGGACATGGGGGTGGATAACGGGACGCTTGGACCTTTGACGACACTGATCAGCCTCCCTTGGCTTATCAAGCCTCTTTGGAGCCCTTTCATGGACATATTCAGGAGCAAAAGGTGGTGGATTTTGCTGACCCAGTTCACTATGCTTGCTGTGGTCGCGATGATAGCCTTCACCTTGCCGTTCTGCTCGATGTCGGTTCTTCTGGCCCTATTCGTCGTGGTGGCCTTCGCTTCCGCGACCCATGACATCTCCGCCGACGGCTATTATATGCTGGCCCTCGACAGGCGGACGCAATCCGCTTTCGTAGGCATCCGCAACACATTCTATCGTGGAGGACTGGTTCTAGGACAAGGACTGCTGGTCATGCTTGGAGGTGTCTTGCAGAAACGTTCCGGTGACGTTCCGCATTCATGGGCGATGGTCCTGCTCATTTGTGCTGTGATTCTGGCATGTGTGGCGGTCTATCATTTGTTCTTCCTCCCTAAACCTGAAGAGGACAAAGACAGGAGGGACATCGGATCTTCCAGTAAGGTCTGGAAGGAGTTCGCGGAGTCGTTCCGTTCGTTCTTCAAGAAGACCGGAGTTTGGTGGGCGATCGCGTTCATGCTCCTTTTCCGTCTGCCTGAAGCCCTGTCACTCAACCTGTTATATCCTTTCTTCAAAGATGGGGCTGAGGTCGGAGGACTTGGGGCCGGAACCGAGATGTATGGTCTCGTTTACGGAACCTTCGGTGTGGTAGCCTTGCTTCTCGGTGGCATTCTAGGTGGTATCTATGCCTCTAGGAAGGGGCTGCGCGCGGCCATGTGGCCGATGGCCTTGTCACTGGCGCTGCCTTGCGCCGTGTATCTTCTGATGGCGATAGCCCGTCCCACGAGCGTGTGGACAATAGGCTCCCTTATAGTCTTAGACCAGTTCGGCTACGGTTTCGGCTTCACCGCCTACACCCTTTTCATGATGCGGTTTGTGGATGGTCCTCTAAAGACCTCCCATTATGCCATTTGCACCGCTTTTATGTGGCTCTCGATGAAACTGCCAGCCTTGGTGGCCGGTTATCTCCAGTTGTGGTTGGGCTATGTCGGTTTCTTCACCCTAGTGATGATCTCTTGCCTTGGGACCTTCGCCGCAGCTGCCATAGCCAGGCATAAGATACTGCCGGCACAAGACAATTCCTTGAATGAATAAATGTATTATCGGATATGAGAACTAAATGGACTCTTCTGGCCTTCCTGGCCGTGTTCACCTATTGCGCGAGGGCATCGGGCGGTGTCCCCGCCGCCACCGCAGGTTCTGATTCCCCTGTTGTCCGGGTGGGAATAGAAGTCCTTGAGGGTCGGGGATTTGAAGGCCTTGTGGGCAAAAGGGTTGGCCTTGTGACCAATCCCAGCGGGGTGGACAGCCACCTGCGCTCCACCATCGACATATTCCATAATGCCCCCGAAGTGGATCTCAAGAAACTCTTCGCTCCCGAGCATGGAGTGCGTGGAGACATCTATGCCGGCGGCCGTGTTGAAGACGGAAAGGATCCGGTGACAGGGCTTCCGGTCTTCTCGCTTTATGGGGCGACCCGCAAGCCTACGGCGGAGATGGTTTCCGGCCTCGATGTTATCGTGTATGACATCCAGGACGTGGGAAGCCGCTCCTACACGTTTATCAGCACCCTCGGTCTTGTCATGCGCACTTGTGCCGAGCAGGGGATAGAGGTGATGGTCCTTGATCGTCCTAACCCTTTGGGTGGCAACAAGGTGGAAGGCTGCGTCGTAGAGGATGGCTACCACTCCTTCGTAAGTGAGTTCAAGATTCCTTACATCTACGGCCTGACTGTCGGAGAATTGGCCATGCTGATCAACGAGGAAGGTCTGAACTGCGGCGAGAAGGGGAATGAGAAGCCACTCAAATGCAAGTTGTCGGTCATTCCGATGGATGGATGGCACAGGAATATGCTCTATGAGGACACCAAGCTTCCTTGGATTCTGCCTTCCCCGAATATCCCTTACCCTCGCTCAGCCATAAACTATCCTTCCGCCGGCATTACAGGAGAGTTCCAAGGTTACCTTAATATCGGCATAGGTTACACCCTCCCGTTTGAGGTCTTTGCCGCCGAGTGGATCGATGCCGACAAACTAAAGGCAAAGCTGGACAGTTACAATCTTCCGGGGGTGGCTTTCAGGACTATTCATTTCAAACCTTTCTCCGGCAGCGCCCAGGGCAAGCTGATACATGGTGTGCAGTATCACTACACCGATTTCGAGGCCGCCTGTTGCACCCTGACACAGTTTTATGTGATGCAGGCTGTCGGTGAATTATACCCTTCCAAGAACCCTTTTAAGCTATCTGCGGGAAGAATTGGGATGTTCGATAAAGTTTGTGGTACGGATTATGTAAGGACGCATTTTGAGAAGCGGTTGAAAGTCGAAGACATCAAAGACTTCTGGTCCAAAGATGTTGAAAGTTTCAAGAAGCTCTCCAGCAAGTACCTGATGTACGAGTAACTACTAAAACTATCGTAATATGAAAAACATCCTTAAAATAGCGACCGCATCAATCGTGGCACTGGCCATGGTCGCCGTTCCTGTAGATTCATATTCTCAGGCAAGAAGCTCCTCGGGAAGCTCGAGGAGCACCTCAAATAGCTCTTCAGCACGCAGTTCATCTTCTTCTTCAAGTTCCAGAAGTTCCGCTTCCGCCTCCAGAAGCTCGTCTTCCTCCAGCGTGAGAAGCTCTTCCGGATCTTCACAGAGAAGTACGGCAAGTGTGTCGAGAAGCTCTTCCTCCTCAGCCTCCTCCAGCTCCCGTAGCTCCCAGGTAGGCAGCGGATCTTCCCAGAGGAGCACTTCCTCCTCCGCTCAGAGAAGTACCGGCAGCACCTCCAGAAGTTCTTCCGGAACCGCCGCCACTTCTTCTTCCAGCTCCCGCAGATCCTCTCAGGTTGGCAACGGATCTTCCCAGAGAAGCTCCACCGCCACCACCCAGAGAAGCTCTTCTTCAACCGCCCGCAGTTCCGCACAAGTCGGTAACGGCACTTCCCAGAGAAGTTCTGAGGCTCGTAGCTCCAGAAGCTCTGGTTCCAGGGTCGCCCAGCCTATCGGTTCCGGCACCTCTTCACGGAGCAATGTCTCCCGCAGCGCTGCCGCAAACGGTACCAGGGAGAGAAGCCAGGGCGTTGGCAACGCCACCCGTGGTGGTCTCACCACTTACGACAAGAATATGTCGCGCGCCGGCAACGACGTGATGCGTGAGACCCGCAACGACTTCATGAGGATCGGAGAGGACAGGAATGTCCACAGAATCCCGCCGAGGGATCGTGACTTCCTCCCTTATAACCATCCTGGACACTTCTGGGGTCATGCTCCTCACTACTATGGCTACAGGGTTAGCTACCTGCCGCCTCGCTACAGGAGATTGACCTACTGGGGAATCGAGTACTGCTTGTATGACGGGATTTACTACAGGCCCTATGGAGGGTACTGGGTAGTCTGCAGACCTCCTTTCGGAGTTTGCATCGACATGGCGATCTCTGACCTGCTGTTCTCCAGGGTACGCTTCTCGTACTACTGCAACACCTACAGGTTGTTCAACGCCATTGATGCCAACAACAGGGTCATCGACGAGCAGAACCGGATCATCGCCCAGAACAACGCTACCATAGCGGCGCAAAACAGCGCCCTCGCCCTGAACTCTACCAGAGCGGACGACGCTTACACGCTCGCTAACAGACTTGGACTGGTGCAGAGCTACGCTTATGCGGATCAGCCTTACTACTATCAGGACGGTGTTTTCTACATCGTCAACTCCAAGGGCCAGTATGAGGTCATAGTCCCTCCGGCCGGAGCTCTCGTCGAGGAGCTTCCCGATGACTACGACACCATCGTTCTTGACGGAGTTTCCTACTATAAGGTCGACGACACCGTTTACAGGACCACCCTCGTTGAGGGCAAGCCTTATCTCGAGGTCCTCGGCCAGATGTATGGCAAGCTCGCTCAGCAGCACAACTACTACTCCAACGGAGTAAAGTACAATGATCTCTATTAATCTCTGATGGATAAGCTCAAGGATTTATTCGAAAGCTACACAGGTCAGAGAGCCACAGAATCGGAGGAGCTTAACTCTTCCGGCAGCAACAGGAGATATTTCCGCTTGAAGGGCGGAAATATCTCTGTTGTTGGGGTGGTGGGAACCAACAAGGAGGAGAACAACGCCTTCGTCATATTGTCCCGCCATTTCTTGGATAAGGGTATTAAAGTGCCCAAAGTCCTGGCAGTCTCTGATGATGGGATGCGTTACATCCAGGAGGATCTTGGTGACGATCAGCTTTATAAGGTTGTCTCCCACGGTCGCGAGAGCGGGGAATACAGCTCTTACGAGAGCATGCTTATTTGCCGAGCTATGGAGACCCTGCCTAAGATCCAATTCAAAGGCGCGCAGGGGCTGGACTGGTCGGTCTGTTACCCGGAGCCCGCCTTCAATGAGAGGATGGTCATGTTTGACCTCAACTACTTCAAGTACTGTTTCTTGAAAGCGACAGGACTGGATTTTAACGAGGTGAGGCTTCAGGACGACTTCGAGAAGTTGAAGGACGACCTGATGTGTGATATGGGCGACACATTCATGTACAGGGATTTCCAGGCCAGGAATGTGATGATCAAAGATGGTGAACCTTATTTCATCGACTTCCAGGGAGGAAGGAAGGGCCCTATCTACTACGATGTGGCTTCCTTCGTGTGGCAGGCCCGTTCACGCTATCCGGAGACTCTTCGTAAGGAGATGGTTCAGAGGTATTTAACATCTCTGAAAGGTTATATGCCTGTCGATGAGGAACACTTCCATGAAAGGCTCAGGCTTTTTGTTTTGTTCCGCACTCTCCAGGTTCTCGGGGCTTACGGCTTCAGGGGATATTTCGAGAAGAAGCCTCATTTCCTCGCCAGTGTGCCTTACGCCTTGAGCAATCTTCGCAAGCTCCTGCAAAAACCATTTACGGATTATCCCTATCTCAACGAGATCCTGACCACTATCGCCACAATGCCGCAGTTTAACAATATCGCGGAGGATAAACGGTTGGAAGTGAGAGTGTTCAGTTTCGCTTACAAGAAGGGCATACCTGTTGACACTTCAGGGAATGGAGGTGGATATGTCTTCGATTGCCGGGCTATCAACAATCCAGGCAAATATGAGCACTACCGGCAGTTCACCGGATTGGACCAGGAAGTCATTAAGTTCCTGGAAGACGACGGTGGAGTGACCAAGTTCCTGGATAATGTGTATTCCCTAGTGGATAACCATGTCAAGTGTTTCATAGAGAGGAAGTTCACCCATATGCAGGTATGTTTCGGTTGCACTGGAGGACAGCATCGTTCGGTTTACTGCGCCGAGCGTCTCGCCGCCCATCTTTCTGACCGGTTCGACATCAAGATCACCCTATCACATAGGGAGTTGGACATTGAGAGGATCATCTAGATGAAAGCCCTTGTTTTTGCCGCCGGTCTCGGGACCAGGCTCAAACCATTGACTGACACCATGCCGAAGGCTCTCGTCCCAGTGGGAGGAAAGCCTTTGTTGTGTCATGTTATCTTCCGCCTAAAGGATGCGGGAATAGATGATGTGGTTGTGAATGTCCATCATTTCGCGGATCAGATAATCAATTACTTGAAGGAGCAGGACAACTTTGGAATCAAGATTTCCGTCTCCGATGAAAGGGACTTGCTCCGTGAGACTGGAGGTGGAATACGTCATGCCCGACCCTTTCTGGAGGGCGGTCCTTTCTTGGTCCACAATGTGGATATCCTCTCGGACTTGGACATCCCTTGGTTCATTTCCCAAGCTAGGCCTGGTGCCATCGCGACTGTCTTGGTGAGCGATAGAAAGACTAAAAGGTATCTCCTCTTTGACGATGACATGCGGTTGGTGGGTTGGACCAACATAGAGACCGGTGAGGTCAAAAGCCCCTATTCCGGACTGGATCCTACGAAGTGCCATAGATACGCTTTTTCCGGTGTTCATTTGATTTCTGACGGAATATTCACTATATTTGATGATGATGGTTGGGGAGAGCGGTTCCCGATAATGGATTTTTACATTAAGGAATGCGCCTCCCATCCGATCTACGGTGTGTTGCCTAAGAGTTTGAGGATGATGGACGTAGGGAAGTTGGAGACCATCGAAGAAGCAGAGACATTCCTTAAAACACTCAAATAAAAGAATTATGGCTAAAGGTAAATTCTGGTCCGAGTTCAAGGACTTCGCTATGAAGGGAAATGTCATTGACATGGCTGTCGGTGTGGTCATCGGCGGTGCCTTCGGAAAGATCGTAACCTCTTTGGTGAGTGACATCATCATGCCTGCTATCGGCGCTCTCTGCGGTGGCCTCAACTTCAATGATTGGAAGTGGGTCCTCAGAGATGCTGTCCTTCAGGGTGAGGAAGTCATCAAGCCGGAAGTCGCCATCACATGGGGTAATTTCCTTCAGGTGATCTTCGATTTCATCATCATCGCCATCTGTATCTTCTTAGTTATCAAGGGCATCAACAAAGCCAAGGCTCTTGCTGAGAAGAAGAAGGAAGAGGCTCCCGCCGAGCCTGAGGCTCCGGCACCCAAGCCTGACGATGTGGTTCTTCTCGAGGAGATCCGCGACCTGCTCAAGAACAAGCAGTAGTCTTGTCCTTGTCTGATAATGCCGCGTCAGCCGCTTCGGCCGCTGGCGCGTCATTCTTTTTGTGCCGCACTATCTTGAAACCTATGGCGGCGACTATCACACTCATGAAAGGACTGATGATGTTGAAGAAACAGAAGGGAAGATAAGTCAGGGTGGGCACACTCAAGATTGTGGCCTGTGTCATTCCGCAACTACTCCATGGGTAAAGAGGAGAGGTGACCGTGGCCGAATCCTCCACAGCCCGGCTCAAGAGCCGTCCCTCATAGCCCTCCTTTTCATATACATCCTTGAATATGCTGGAAGTCAATATGATGGAGAGATATTGGTCGGAGACTATTCCGTTCAAGACTGTACCGGTGGTGACAGTCGAGGCGACAAGGCTGGTGCGGCGCTTGGTCAACGGGAGGATGAGGCTCGCGAGATTCCTCAGCATACCGCTTGCCTTCATCGCGGCTCCGAAACACATGGCGCAGATTATCAGGTAAACCGTGTTGAGCATTCCGGCCATTCCTCGAGTGGACACCAGCTGGTTGACTTCAGGGTTGCCTGTCTCGAGACTCACGGAATCGTAGATTGTTTTGACGACACCCGTGAACATCACTCTCCACCGTGCCCCCTTAGCTAGAGCCGTTGAGCCAATCTCCTGAATGATAGTTGGTTGGAATATAAGAGCGGCAACAACTGCCAGGAGTATCGAGAGTGCGAGCACCATTATAGCCGGCATCTTGCGGGCTATCATAAAGCCGGTCAAAATGGGTATTAGGAAAAGCCACGGGGTGATCCTGAACCTCGCCGCGAGAGTGTCGGTGTAGTCCGCTATGGTAGCGGTGTCTGTACCGGAGTGGGTCAGACCGAGGATCAGGAATATTATCAGCGCTATCGTGATTGAGGGTACCGTCGTCAGGAACATGTACCTGATGTGCTGGAAAAGAGGGACTTTGTTCATGGATGAGGCCATGACTGTGGTGTCGGACAGCGGAGATATCTTATCCCCAAAGTATGCGCCCGAGATGATCGCTCCGGCGATGACACCATCGCTGAATCCCTCTGCCTTGCCTATCCCGAGAAGTGCCACACCAATAGTGGCTATTGTCGTCCAGGAGCTTCCTATCATCAGCGACACCAGGGCGCAGATGGCGCATGCGGTGAACAGGAATATCTTGGGGCTGATTATCTTAACTCCGTAGTAGATGAAAGTCGGCACTATCCCGCTCATTGTCCAAGTTCCGGAAATCCCTCCGATAAGGAAAAGAATAACTATAGCGGAGGTCACATCACCGATATTACCTTTGATCGCTTCTTCGAAATCATGCCACGGCACTTTGAAAAGCCACATTGCCAGCCAGACGCAAATACCGGCGCTGAACAGCAAAGACACTTGGCTGGCGCCGAGTATGGCGTCGCTTCCAAAGATGCTGATATCCAATGCGAGAAGTATGATGAGAATCAGGATCGGGATGACAGACACACCCAATCTGGACACGTTTTTTCTGGTCATTTCGCCAAATTCGTCATATAACAGTCGCAATATAAAAATTTTTTTGTCATTTTTATGCAAGATTTCTGAAAACAGGGATTTAGATAGTAGAAGCTATGAAGAAAATTGATGGAAAGCTGATGAACAAGGATTCTCTCCTTTTCCGCCATTTGATGGTCGCCGTGGTCCTTTTGCCACTGTTGTCCGCCCTGTCATGCAGTGATGAGGATAGGTTGGAAATTGATGATATGAGGGCTCAGACGGCGGTTTTGACCAGCCTAAAGGAAGACATTGGTTGGGCAAACGCCATCGTGACAGTAAGGAGATCCACTTCAGGCAGGAATTATTTCCAGTTGGATGAGAGAGTCACTCTCGATCCTGTTGGCTGGGATAATCCTTTCAGCGATGAGGTGAGGGCATTGATAGCTTTCTCGGACCTGGGACAGAAATCAGATTTTTGCACGAAGACTGTTTCTGTGGAGCGGATTGATTCATTGGTGACCAGGGACGGTGCCTACATCGACATGGAAGACGGTTTGCCAGGAGGTTCCGGCGTGATGCCGGTCCACACTGTGGCCACCGGTTTTGAGTCTGTATCGGACTTGTTGGAAGCCAGCAGTCCTATCGATGTGGTCACTGATGAAGGCATTCCGGATTGGATGACTTTTTCCGAGGACGGTTATCTGATGATTCACTTCGCCACGTTCTGGGGAGATGTTACGATGCACTCTGTCAACCTCTATGCTTCACGGAGACATCCGGACCACCTTTATCTGGTCCACAAGGACAACGGAGATTACCAGAGCTCCTGGAAAGAAAGTCTGGTGGCCTTTAGGATCTGTCAACTGTACATGTCCAGAAAAGATGATTACAGGGATCCGGGCTCGGTGGTTCTTCATTGGATGTCTTTCAGTGGAGAGAAGACTTTGAGGTTGAAGTACGGAACAAGGGCAACTGAAAGGTAAAGTGTCGACAGAGGAGAAAGATAGGCAGGTCATCGAGAGGGCCAGGGATGGAGATAGGAAGGCGGTCAGAGAGTTGTACGACCGTTATTCCGGTTACCTTGCGGCTGTTTGCGCCAGGTTCCTGCCCGATGTCAGAGACCAGAAGGATGTCCTTCAGGACAGTTTCGTGAAGATCTTCTCATCTCTGGACAAGTTTGACTACAGGGGAGAAGGATCTCTGAAGGCCTGGATGCGGCAGATTCTCGTCAATGTGAGTCTCAAGGCGTTGAAGAAGAGGCGAAAGGCGGTGCCGATTTTGTATGAGGAGGCACTGAAAGATGAGGTCGCTGAGGAAGAGGAGGTTGATCCGCCAAACAGTGGAGAGATTCCACCCGGGGTCATACAAAAGATGATCATGGAGCTTCCGGAAGGGTACAGGACAGTGTTGAACCTTTATGCTTTGGAAGACAAGAGTCACAAGGAGATCTCGGAAATGCTGGGAATATCGGAAAACACATCAGCCTCCCAGTTGTTTAGAGCCAGACAGATTCTGGCCAAGAAGTTGAAAGATTATAAAGAACAAAAAGATAAGTCAAAGCGATGAGCGAGGATTGGTTAAAAATAATCAAGGAAAGGCTTGAGTCTTACGAGTCTCCCGTCCCGGAAGGGGTTTGGGAGGACATCGAGGCTTCCCTCTTTCCCGAGAAGGCCCGCAAGGTGAGGATATTGCCTTGGTTCTGGGGTCTCGCCGCCGCTGCAGCTGTGGCCTTGGGGGTCTTTATCGGGACACGGCTGGTTGACAGGAGCGTCGATCCTACTGAAAAGATAGAAAAGATAGCAGATGGAGGTGGCGCGACCTCTCCCGACACAATACAACATTCTTCTTCAGCTGACAATGGGGGAGGTCAGTCATCTTCTGATTCTGAACCGATACATATTGTTCCCGCCCCTTCAAAGTCATCCTTGGCATTAGCGGAGGAAGTCTATGCGGAGCCCAAGGTTATAGAGGTGCGAGAAGTTGCTGAAGCCTCTGAGGTCTCTGAGGTCTCTGAGGTCTCTGAGGTCTCTGAGGTCTCTGAATCCCAAGAGGTTCAGGAAGTTGTCGAAGTCCCTGTGACAGTCCAGGAGGCCGCTAAAGAAGCCATTCAAGAAACCACTCAGGAATCGGTTCAAGAGGTCGTTAAGGAAGTCAAACAAGATGAGCCTGAGACAGTTGTCTCGAATGGTCATGAAGATGAGGACTGGTCCAAGCATCTTTCCGCGGATGGCAGCACTAGAGACGAGCGTAAGCCTTCGGCAGGTATTTCCTTGGCAAGTGCTGGCAACCAGTCAAGGGAATACAACGCTTTCGACACCAGGCCTTTCTTCCAAGGTGTAGCCGCTAATTTTGAGCCTGGCACGAAGGCTGATGCCCACATCTATTCCAAAACTATGTCTGTACCGGTGTACAAAGAGGCGGATCACAAGCGGCCTATCCGCTTTGCCCTCTCGTTGGACTTCCCGGTGACCAAGGTCTTATCCATTGAGAGCGGACTGACTTATTCGGTGCTTCGCAGTTCTTTCAAAACTTCTTCCGGCCCAAGAGAGATGGAGGATTCCCAGGTTCTTGGTTATCTTGGTGTGCCTCTGGACATTAAGGCCAATCTATGGGACAGGGATCTTTTCACTGTCTATCTGATGGGTGGAGGAATGGCTGAGAAATGCGTGAGCGCTGTCACAAAGTCTGTTGTGACTCAGGATGGTCATAGAATTGGCTCTCCGGAGAAGAAGACCTTCAGCGTCAAGCCTCTTATGTGGTCTGTCAACGCTGCCGCGGGTCTGCAGTTCAATCTTCCATGGAACCTTGGCATTTATGCCGAGCCTGGTGTGAGCTATCACTTCGCAGACAACACCGTGGTGAGCTCCATCTACACGGAGCATCCCTTCGACTTCGTCCTGACCTTTGGCGCGAGATTCTCGTTCAGATGATAACTTTCTCTATGAAGGCTGATTGATAGCAGTAGGGAATATATCCCAATGAAGGGAGCGGCCTGGTAATCAACAGGTTCGCTCTCTTTCCTTTTGTGATGGAACCAACTGATTCGGAGACTCCCATGGCGTAGGCTGAGTTCAGGGTGCAAGCGTTGAACGCCTGTTCTGGAGTCAGCCTCATCTGGATGCATCCCAACGCCATCACGAACCGCATGTCTCCGGAAGGGGAGGAGCCGGGATTGTAGTCCGATGCGAGCGCTATTCCTAGTCCAGAGGCTATGTAGTCCTTCGCCCGTCCGTATGGCATTCCGAGGAAGAAAGAAGATCCGGGAAGCATCGTCGCCATGGTCTTTCTCCCTCTTAATGCCTCAATCTCAGCATCAGTCGTACGCTCCAGATGATCAACTGAGAGCGCGTCGAAGGCCACACCGACCTGCACACCACCGGAACAGGCGAGCTCATTGGCATGAATCTTAGGAAAAAGACCATAATGTGAGCCGGCCTCAAGTATTCTGGCTGTGTCTTCAGGAGTGAAGAAACCCTCGTCGCAGAAGACATCCACATAGTCCGCAAGGCCTTCCGCCGCAACTGCCGGAATCATCTCCCCACAAACCAGATCGACATATTCCTTCTGCCTTCCGGTAAAGGCCCTTCCGACAGCATGGGCACCGAGGAAGGTGGCTTTGATTAAAGCGGGAGAGGTGTCTTTGACTCGCCTTATGACTCTCAGCATCTTCAGCTCGTCTTCGGTCGTGAGTCCGTAACCGCTCTTGATCTCAATCGCTCCCGTGCCTTTGGCGATCATCTCCTCGACACGGCTAATTGTTTGGGAATAAAGATCTTCCTCGCTGGTTTTATGCAGCAGGTCAGCCGAGTTAAGGATTCCGCCGCCCCTTGCGGCAATCTCAGCATAACTCAACCCGTTAATCTTGTCTATGAACTCCTGATCCCTGGAACCGGCATAGCAGATGTGGGTGTGAGAGTCACAGAACATCGGCAGAACCATTCCCCCTCCAGCATCGATAACCTCGTCTCCGGGGGATGGGTGAGGGCAAAGACCGGACGGGCCGAAATCCGCTATCAGCCCGTCTTCGATGGTCAGGAAGGCATTGTCGATGGACTCGACCTCGCTCATCGCGGGACCTTCCTTCCTGGCGACACCTTTTGGAACGATTCCGATAAGTGACCCGATATTCTTGATTATCTTCATCTTATGAACTCGATAGACTTTTGGATCAGAGGATGCATGTAGGTGTCATCGCTGATGAAAGGCACGGCTTTACGGTATTCCTCAAAGATGCTCTCGATAGCTGGAGAAGATTTCCCGCCAGTCTCCTTATGCCTGAAGTCAAGGGCCTGGGCCGCATTGAACAATTCAATCGCGAGGACAGTCTCGCAGTTCTCAACAACCCTTACGAGTTTCGTCGCCGAGTTGGATCCCATGCTCACATGGTCTTCCTGCCCCTGGGAGGAAGGAATGGAATCAACCGAAGCGGGCCAGCAGAGTCCCTTGTTCTGGCTCACTATCGAGGCGGCGGTGTACTGGGGAATCATGAAACCGCTATTCAGTCCAGGATTGGCTACCAGGAACTTAGGCAGGCCTCTTTGACCTGAGATAAGCCGGAAAATCCTGCGTTCGGAGATGTTGGCGAGTTCCGACATGGCGATCGCGAGTGTGTCCATAGGAATGGCGATCGGCTCTCCGTGGAAATTGCCTGCCGAGATGATCATGTCCTCGTCCGGGAATATGTTGGGGTTGTCTGTCGCCGAGTTGATCTCGTTTTCTATGACTGACTCGACATAGCGGCAATTGTCCTTGACAGCTCCGTGAACCTGCGGGATGCAACGGAATGAATATGGATCCTGGACATGCTCCTTCTTCCTGTTCATCAACTCGCTACCCTCGAGAAGCCTCATGAATCTGGCTGCGGTGTCGATCTGTCCCCTATGAGGACGAAGCACATGGGTAAGGGGAAGGAAAGGCTCGATCCTGCCATCGTAGGCTTCCAGAGACATGGCTCCGATCTTGTCGGCCCATTCCGAGAGCCTGTGGCACTGGATCAGGGACCATATCGCATGGGCGCTCATGAACTGCGTTCCGTTCAGAAGGGCCAGTCCTTCTTTGGATTGCAAAGTGATAGGCTCCCATCCCATATCTTCCCAGACCTCTCGGCTAGGACGGATTGTCCCTTTGTAAAGCACCTCACCAAGCCCGATGAGCGGGAGGCTGAGATGAGCGAGGGGGGCAAGGTCGCCAGAGGCTCCGAGCGAGCCTTGTTGGTACACCACAGGAAGGATCTCGTTGTTAAACATGTCCAGAAGTCGCTGGACTGTAATAACTTGGGCACCGGAATGGCCGTACGATAGGGACTGCGCTTTCAACAAGAGCATCAGCCTCACGATGTCTGGTCTGACGGTTTCTCCAGTGCCGCAGGCATGGCTGACAACAAGGTTGTATTGCAGTTGGGAAAGCTGGTCCGTCGGGATGGTGACATTGTAGAGAGAACCGAATCCTGTCGTGATTCCGTAAACAGGACGGGTGATGTCCTCCATCTTGCTGTCAAGGTAGGAACGGCATTTCTGGATAGCATTCCTGGCTTCTTCTCCAAGCTCCAGTTTCTCGTGGTTATAGAGTATTTCCTTAAGCCTTCCCAGGCTCAGAAGGTCTTTCGAAATGATGTGTGTCATAGATCTTCCAAAACTTTTTTGATTAATGAATAATCTGTTAAGTTCGGAATCGTGACTTCAAGGCCGGGGGTTCGGCTCATTTCTCGTAGGATCGCGCTTCTGGCGCCCTCGTTTCTGGCCCAAGAACGGCGCGCTATGCCGTTGTTGACATCCCAGAAGAGCATCTGGCGGATGTGTCTGGCGGAATCTTCGGAGCCGTCTATGACCATGCCGAAGCCGCCATTGATCACCTCGCCCCAACCGACGCCACCACCGTTGTGGATTGAGACCCAGGTGGCTCCGCGGAAAGAGTCTCCGATGACATTCTGGATGGCCATGTCGGCTGTGAATGAGGAGCCGTCGTAGATGTTGGATGTCTCGCGGAATGGGGAATCCGTGCCAGAGACATCGTGGTGATCCCTTCCAAGCACTATTGGGGCGGATATCTCACCCGAGGAGATCGCCTCATTGAAAGCGAGGGCTATCTTTGTCCTGCCTTCGCAGTCGGCGTAGAGAATCCTGGCTTGTGAGCCAACCACGAGGTTGTTTTTACCGGCTTCCTCTATCCAATGAATATTGTCCCTCAGTTGGCCCTTAATCTCTTCCGGAGCGGTCAATGTTTCCTCTGAGAGAACCTTGACCGCGAGCTCGTCGGATTTGGCCAGATCTTTGGGATCCTCACTCATGCAGACCCACCGGAATGGCCCGAATCCATAATCGAAATACAAGGGACCCATGATGTCCTGTACATAGGATGGATAGCGGAAAGAACCATCAGACTTCAGCACATCGGCTCCCGCGCGTGAAGATTCCAGAAGGAAAGCGTTGCCATAATCGAAGAAGTACATCCCATTGGCAGTCAGCTTGTTAATCGCGGCGACCTGCCTGCGTAACGATTCTTTCACGGCCTCCTTGAAGTTTTCCGGATCCTCGGCCATCATCTTCTTGGATTCCTCGAGGGACAAGCCGACCGGATAGTATCCTCCAGCCCAAGGGTTGTGAAGCGAGGTTTGGTCTGAACCGAGATCTACCTTGATTCCCTCAGACGCGAGTCTTTCCCAAAGATCCACCACATTGCCAACATAGGCAAGGGACACTGTCTCCTTGTCCGAGACAGCTTTTCTTATCCTCGGAATAAGCTCCTCAAGATCATCATGCAACTCGTCCACCCAACCCTGCTCGAAACGCTTTTTAGCGGCCAGGGGATTAATCTCCGCGGTCACACTGACCACGCCTGCTATGTTACCAGCTTTCGGTTGGGCGCCAGACATGCCACCCAGCCCGGCGGTGACGAAAAGCATGCCCTTCATGTTCTCGGAAGTTCCAGGAATATTCCTGGCTTTCAACTGTTTCCGCGCGGCGTTCATCACTGTGATCGTGGTCCCGTGGACTATTCCTTGAGGGCCTATGTACATATAGGATCCCGCCGTCATTTGGCCGTATTGGGACACTCCCATCGCATTGAACCTCTCCCAGTCATCTTGGCTGGAATAGTTCGGGATGACCATTCCGTTTGTCACCACCACCCTTGGAGCATCCTTATGACTCGGGAACAGCCCCATAGGGTGACCGGAGTACATGGCAAGAGTCTGCTCGTCGGTCATGCTGGCTAAGTACTTCATTGTCAGTCTGTACTGCGCCCAATTCTGGAATATGGCCCCGTTTCCGCCATAGATGATCAGTTCGTGGGGGTGCTGGGCGACCCTCGGGTCCAGGTTGTTCTGAATCATCGCCATGATAGCCGCCGCTTGCCTTGACTTGGCGGGATACTCATCAATCGGTCTGGCGTAGATGTCATATTCTGGCCGGAAACGGTACATGTATATCCTTCCGTAGTCCCTTAGCTCTTTGGCGAACTCAGGTGCCAAAGTGGCGTGGAACTTCTCCGGGAAGTAGCGTAGGGCGTTTCTCAGGGCGAGTTCCTTCTGTTCCTTTGTGAGGATGTCCTTGCGCTTCGGCGCATGGTTCACTGTCTTGTCATAAGGCTTGGGTTCCGGAAGCTTGTCTTGCGGGATCCCCTTGAGAATATCTTCCCTGAACTTATCCATTGATCTTACTGTTAACGATTTCCAGTATTTCCTTCTCTTCAGTTTCAGCCTTGGCGGCAAGGTTCTCCGCCTCGGAAATCAGCTCGGCGGCTTTGTCCTGGTCTTTCAGTCCGACGGCGTTGATCTTGACGTTGAGGCAGGCTCCCAAAACGGCGCTCTTCGCCGCGAGAGCACCTACTCCCGCGTCAGAAACGGAGTTGGGATTGCCTTCACAGGCCATCGCCCGAGCAATCTCGAAGACTTTGAATGAAGCCTTCATCGTGCGCAGGGGCACTTGGGAGGCATATAGTGTTGCGTTCTCAATGGCTTGGTCCCGAGCGGCTTTCTCTTCCTCTGTCCCTTTCGGGAGGCCGAAAGCGGCCATTATCTTGTCGAAAGCGGCGGTGTCCTCATCGACCAGGGCAACTAGTTCAGAGACAAGCGCCTGGCCTTTCTCCGCCCAGTCCGAGAACTCCTTCCAGCGGTCGTCCCAGCCTCTCTTGTGGGAGGACAGGTTGGCCACCATGGTTCCGAGAGCGGCTCCCAAGGCTCCCATATAAGCCGAAATGGAACCACCTCCCGGAGCGGGGGACTCAGATGCTGTCTCAGCCGCGAAATCCTTGAGGCTCATCCTTACAAGCCGTTGTTTCATAGCGATTTCCGCTGGATCTTCCATCAGGTACTCAATGACTTTTTCTCTCGGGTTGAACGGCTTGAGGTCATCAAGGCTCATGGACTTGATGGCTATCTTCATGATCTCTTCTTCTGAGATTCCTAACGAGCGCTGTTGTTTTTCGAGATAGAACTTGCCTGCATCCATCAACACCCTTTTAGGAACCAGACCGACTATCTCCGTGCCGGTCACTTTCAAGCCTCTGACCGCAGCCGCGCGGCAGACTTCCTCGTAGGCGACATGCAGGGGAGTGGCCTCAATGTCTGTTATGTTCATCGAGACCTGGGCGATACCATATTCATCAATGTACCATCCGATCGCTTTGCAGCCTTTCAGTGTGCCAGGGATCCATATCTGGTTGCCTTCAGCGTCTTTAAGGAGTTTTCCGGTCAGCGAGCCGCCTTCACGGGCCTTGCGACCTTTCTCCCTAACGTCGCAGGCTATTGCCATAGCTCTGCGGGTGGAAGTGCTGTTGAGGTTGAAGTTCACAGCGACAAGGAAGTTCCTGGCTCCCACATTGATAGCCCCGTTCTTGGCGACTGTCTCGTTGTACTCGGAAGGCCCGAAATCAGGTCTGCGCTCCGGATCGGCTATCTTCTCTGGAAGGGCCTCATATTCACCAGCCCTACAGACAGCGAGATTCTTTCTCTCCGGCTTGTAGGCGGCCGCCTCGTAGCAATAGCAGGGGACTCCGAGCTCATTGAATATCCGCTCCGCGAGTCCTCTTGCCAATTCCGCACACTCCTCGAGAGTTATTCCAGCCACTGGCACCAGCGGCAGCACGTCGCATGCTCCAGACCTCGGGTGGGCACCATGGTGCTTTCTCATGTCAATCACTTCTCCCGCCTTCTTTACGCCCTGGAAAGCGGCCTCCAAGACCGTTTCTGGGCTTCCTACAAAAGTCACGACCGTGCGGTTTGTCGCCTCGCCCGGATCCACGTCCAGGACTTTCACTCCTTCAACGGAGCCTATCGCCTTGACTATTTGGTCGATAACTCCTTTGTCACGCCCTTCGCTGAAATTGGGCACACACTCTACAATTCTTCTCATTATGGTTGTTGGTTTTATATGATCAATGTGATCAGCATTATAGTCCAATGCGCGACA
>JAEEGF010012239.1_pt1 | contig 40057 bp, 63 predicted proteins | sample 9134171 | NCBI WGS metagenome assembly JAEEGF01 (sample SAMN16246542, study PRJNA631951) | gut metagenome | biome: gut microbiome; feature: rumen; material: AP-attached | host: Bos | place: Iran: Karaj | collected 2018-10 | reverse complement strand
TATTGGCTCGATAATGTGGTCTAAATACATTTGAGTATATTTAGACACAATAGACTATATTTTTATAAGGAGAATAATAATAATGGCAAAAATGAATAAAGAACTAATGGCAAGATTAGAGGGTATGCAGTATGCCTATGATTTTGCTAAAAAGAATGGCTTAGATGCACTAGAAGAAGAGATTAAATTTAGATGCAATACAAAACTACCTTATACAACTAATAGACAGCAAGTTATTGAGTTTCAGGAAATGATTAAGCAGCGAATATTATCTAGTGTGGCACTTATGGCAGTACTTGTTTTAGACGAAAAGTTTAAATTTACACCAGAAAAATTAAACGAATTTTCAGATTATTTCAAAGAGAATACAGAACAGCTAATGTCAGGGGATTTAACCTGGAGAGACACTTATGAGGCTATGGTTAATGAAGTTGGTTTTTCGCTTGGCTTAGATGATGAAATTTTAAATATGGAGGTCGAGCAGTGAAAGAGATAAACGATATATTATCTGACAGTATAGATATTTTAAATATAGCTGTAGAAAGTCAAATTAATTATATTAAGAAGCTTAATAACTTATATAGAACTACAGCTATATTGTTTATAGCATTTACCTTTGTTTTAGGTTGTATGTTTTTGCCATTACTAAATGGAAGTGAATCTAAGATAAAAGTTATATGCGGATATACAATTATTGTTTCTACTGAAATATATATATTAACATCAATAAATTTTTTAAGGATTGAGGCAAGATGTTATGCTTTGAAATTAATAAAAGCATTGGAAAATAAGGAAATATTAAGCGAATAAATATAGGGGGGATAGAACTATGAAAAAGAAAATTTTAGGTTTAGGTTTGGGTGTAGCAATGATGTTAGGCAGCTTAACGGGTTGTTCCTGGGAAGATGAAGCAGACGTAGCAAGCTATAATATCTCGAAAGAAGCAGATAACTTCAACATTTACAGAAAAATAACAGTGATAAACAATCAATCTGACGTAGTAATGCTAGAGTTTGAAGGTTGGTGTTCAATCACGAAAGATAATGACGATAACCAGCTTGAAATTACATACAGAGTTGGAAAAGATGAATACTATAAGGATTTTGTCGGCTTAAACGATAGAACAACTTATCTGGTTACACAACTAGATGGCGCAAACGTGGATAAATACCACTATGAATGGTTATATCATTCAGAAGGCGACTTAATACCGATTGAATTAAAGGATGCAGATAAATAGGGGGGATTGAATATGACTAGAGAACAATTAAAGGAACATTGCGAAAGACAAATTAGAGAGTGTGAAAGATATGCGCAAGCTAAAGGCGAGAAACCTAGTGGGAAAGTCTATGAAGAGCATATGCTAATATTAGAATTGTTAAAGCCAGTACCTTGCGAATATTGTGTAGCCAGAAAAGAGTTTGTTGAAGATGTATTAGACACCTTAAGAAATATGGAAGATGCATTTGATGTACTAGATAAATTGGATGCTGAGGCTGTTTTAGATAGAATGGAGTTTGAAGAGTGAACGCAAGACAGAAAGCAAAGAAGTATAAAAAAGAGTTAGATTTTTATAAAAATATGCCTATACCAATAGTTGAATATAACAGAGATGTAAAAACTTTTGTGGCAAAACGAACAGTAGCAACAAGACAATTACATGAAATGTTATTCAATGAAGTAGATGTATTAACACATATTAAAAAAGAAATAATACATGATCTAGTTGAAGCAATAAGCAATGATGTAGAATTTGAATCAGTGAATGGTATGCTACCAGGCAACACGGACATAATAGGTAGAATATCAATAGTAACAAGGAGAGAATGATGAAAAAATCAGATATATTAATGCAATTAATAGGAAAAAGGGTAAAGATAACATTTGTTGACGATTGTGGCGGTGATGAAATTGAAGGGGTATTAGGCTATACAAAGAAATTTAGTGCAGCCTATGGTTGGAGAAAACCACACCGTTTTACAATAAATAACATTGACTTCAAAGCCAGTTATGTCAGAAAGGTGGAAGTTTTATGATTTATTACGGAAGTGATATGGAAATTAGAGTTCATTCAAGATGTGACTATGAAGATGATATGCGGGTTTTGAAAGCGTTTCAAGTACTATCGAAAAAAAATATGTGAAAAGTATGATGTTACAATTAAAATTAAGCATGAGAGTTATGCTAAAAATAGTCCAGAAGAAGAAACACGAGTTGATTCTGTTTTTGAAAGATATGAGGGGAAGAATGAGTAGACGTATATTTGAATTAATTAGCAATTTTGCAAGAGTTCATAACGTAGAGATTGAATTTAAGTTTGATTGTATCGGCAGATTGACTATAACAATGATTCGTGATGAATATGAGATTCATAGACAGATGTCTAGGTCTGAATTATATTGGGTTGAGGATTGTAACATTGCAATACTTACTCAATTATATAGTATGTTGCAAGATATAAACGAAAATAAGCCGATATAAAAAGGATGGTGAAGGAATGAAGTTTAAACCATTTGCGTTTTTATTAGGTGCATTAGCATATATTGTAATAAAGAGGTGGTTAGATGATAGCAATTAAAGGAATGGAGATGCCAAAGAATTGTAGTCAATGCAATTTATGTGTTGAGGATAAATATGCAGATATGACCTGTACTCTACTTGGTGAGGAATGGGAAGAAACCGACTACAACGAAAACCATAGAGATGAGAAATGCCCTTTAGTAGAAATCGTAACTTGTAAGGATTGCAAGTATTACAGAAACAAAGGAAATAAGTATTCTTATTGTACCAAGAGGTTAAATGTTGATTCGATTACAGACAGATACAGAGAGCCTGATTATTTTTGTGCAAATGGGGAAAGGAAAGAATTTTTAAAACGAATTATACCTTATGATACAGAAGATAAGACAGATAAAGCACTTTACAATTTTGCATTAATTACAATGATGGGAACACCTAACGCAAATGTGGTAGAGCGAGAAAAGATTGATAAGGCTATTGAGGTAATTACTAAATTAAGAGATTCGTGTATCAATATGATAACGGAAGAGAATTCGGTAGCAAATGAATGTTATGAGCAATATGCTAATTGTTATGACGAGTGTTTAAAAATTATTAAACAAAATATAGGAGAGAGTGAATGAAAGTAGTAACACGTAATAGTATAGTCGGTGTCATAAGAGCAAGAAGAGGATATAAGACATTCCTATCTAAATTTATCAATGAATGTGAGATTGTAGACGCAATTCCTATTCCAGAAGGTGCTACCAATGGGGAAATGATGAAAATAATGTTCCCTGATTTAAAGGTTGAAATTGAGGGCAAATATATTACTTGTTGGATTGATGAACACAGATGGTTTGCTCCTGATTATGACTGGTGGAATGCACCATATAAGGGGGTGGAAGAATGAGTAAAATTACACCACTTATGACCTCATTACATGAAGGACATAAAGCAGAAGAAAGACTACAATGTATTGATGATATGTTATTTAATAAATGTGAAGATACTAAAGACACAATTTTACAAGCCTTTTGGTGGTATCGCAAGCACTCTGTACCACTAGACAGACTTAAAGAGTTTAGAAACGAAGTAATGAACATGAATAGCATTGCGATTATCCAAAGGTTAAATAAGCTGATTGCAGAAAGTGAGAATAACAATGACTAAACAAGAAGAAACTGACAAATTAATATCTGTTATAAACCAGGGTTTAGCAAATGGAATTATTACGAACCATGACGGAATAAAAATAGCGGTTATATGCGATATAGCAAAATCATTATCAATAATTGCAGACAAAATGCAGGAAAGTGAGAAAAAGATATGAACTTATTAGAACATTACATTGAAGAAATAATAAGAGAAACTAAACGCAAAACACAATATGGTACAGATATTATAGAGGTAGAAATGATTATTGATTGCTATGGAATTAAAGAACAGACAACGCATATATTTTTACCTGACGAATGGGAACAGGCTAAGAAAAACGGATATTATATGGCTTAGAAAGTGAAAAATAATGGGAATTTTAGGGATAATTATAGTATTAATATTTATTAGTCTTGATTTAAGCAATATTAATAAGACTTTAGAAGAGATTGTTAGAGAATTAAGGAAAAGGAAGTGAAGTATTTTAAATGACTAAGGAAGATTTATTTTGTTTAGCCAAAGATTTTAACGAGTGGATCGAAAATATGTCTGAAAAGTATAACTATAATAAAAATGAAATACAGTACTTGATTAAACAGCTTTTAATATAAGGGGGATAGTAATGACTAGGGAAGAAATAATAATTTGCAAAGAGTTTCTTAATGATGCAGATAATACTCACTCATGCAATGAATATAAATTACTAATGCAGTTACTAGAGCAAGAACCTTGTGAGGATTGCATAAGTAGAGCGCAAGCACAAACAGGAATAGAACTAGGTGCTTCTAGATACACACTTGCAAAAGAACACGGTACCAAGGGGCGAGTTGAATGGAGTGATTCTTTAATCAAAGTTAGTGATGCAGTAGATATTATTAGAAACTTGCCATCCGTAACACCTACAACAAGTTGGATTCCAGTTAGTGAGAAACTACCAAGAAAAAATGAGTTTGTGGGTAATGTAGCTAAGCACTATCTCATTCAAGACGAATTTGGAGATATGGAAGTCGCTGCATATACAAATCGTGGATGGATTCCAATACACACTATAGAAACTTTTGAATATGATGTTGTAGCATGGATGCCATTACCAAAAGTATATAAGGTAGAAAAGGAGAGTGAAGAATGAAGTTAGACGAAGCAATTAAACGAATGGAAGAAATAGCAGAAGAAGCTCAAAAGATAGTTGATACTCACTATTTTTCTGATACAGTATCAATTGATGAGATTTACTGTGATGATACTGAAATAATAGAAGAACAATTAGCAGGCTATCAGAAATGTGCCGAAGAACATAGGCAGCTTGCAGAATGGTTAAAGGAGCTAAAGCAGTTAAGGGAACAGACAAAATGGATTCCAGTTACAGAAAACACCCCACCAAAAGGAACTATATGTTTATGGTGTAACGAGCAAGGAAGCGTATTTATTAGTGCAATAACTTATCGTTCAGAACGTAATAGTTACGTTGGAAAACATGGATATTTCTCTAATGGATTAGAAAATTATGGAAACATAGTAGCATGGCGACCATTACCGGAAGCATACCAGGAAGAAAGTGAGATAAATTAATTATGGAACAAATTGAGATTTTAAAACAATGGCTTTTATCAGAAAATATTCATTTTGAATATAATTATAAGCCGCTACCTTCTGATATTTTAGAAGAAATGGAAGAATACGGATTAATTGAAAATGAAGAAATGAAACTAATGTTTAATCAAATAGTTATATGGTTTGAAAATGGTTATAAATTTTCAATCATATGCCAACAAGGAAGTATGGGAGTAAGACAAGGCTTGCTAGAATATTGGATAATGGGAAAAGATGAAGAACCAGTAGGCTATTGCACAGCAGAAGAAATAATAGAAGTAATTAAGGAATGTGTTAAAAAATGGAAAATAAAGAGATTGTATTAAAATTTGATAGTTTAGAAATTATTGGTGATATATCGGTAGGAGATATAGTTGCTATGTTTGCAGCTGGGTTACAACAAGTTTGCGATATACTTGAAAAAGATTTAGGCAATAATAACGAAGATTTTAATTATGCTTTAGGTATGCTTATTCATTCGATTATCGCAGGAAAAACAGACAAAGAAATAGCAAAAATATTAACACAAACAGAATTGATAAGACGAGACTATAAAAAATTTATGGAGAATAATAAGGAGAATTAAGTAACATGATAAACAAGTTTATTAGAGGGCAATTATGGATGATTAAAACCTATATTAATAAAGATGATAGGGTATTCAGTGGGGAGCATATAGCATTGATTTTAGGAGTGAATAAAGAAAATACACTAACTATTATTCCAAGTACATCTAAACTAAATCCTGAAAACAAGATATTAACTACAGTTGAATTGGAATTAACGAATTTTGACGGTGTAACAACAATAGGACATTTTATTCCGAATATGATCCAGACTATTGATACCAAGAAGGCCTTAAGATATATTGGAATGTTAGACAAGAGGTCAGTAGAAGAAGTCCAAAGAGCAGTTGGGGAATATTTAGGTTTTAAATTTGAAAAAAATTTTGATAGACACAAGGAAAATGAAAATATAGCTAAAGAAGAAAAGCAGACACCTATTAATGTAACAAGTAATAGTAATATCGGGGAAACAATAAAAGCACAACCTAAAGTAGGAGATATTAAGATTATTGGAGGCAAAAAAGTTAAAAAGATAATGGATTGTAAAAAAGAATATGGAATAACTTCTAAGTGGCCTAAAGATATTTTAGATAGCATTGTTGAAGATTATAAAAAAGGTAATTCAGAATCAGTCTTAGCTTTTAAATATGGAACATCAGGCAGTACAATAAGTAGAGTTTTGATTAAAAGAAAATTGACATAATTAAGGGGGGTATAGAAATGATTATTAGATGTAAAAACTGTGGAAGTGACGAATTTTATCTTAAAAAAGATGGTATTCATACTGGTTTGTATTGCAAGAACTGTAATTCATGGATTAAATGGGCGAATAAAGACGAATTAAGAGAAATGTCTGGAAATAACACTATTGGTACAAATTGGATAGTTACATTCCAAACAAGTGATTTAACGCCTTTAGAAACTAGGATTTTTAGCTTTGAGCATGAAGAACCAACAAAAGAAGAGATTGAAAGTATTATCGGTAAAACTGGAATTATTCATTTTATGCAGAAATTATATAAAAATTCTTATGAATGGTAAGGGGGTATTCATGGATCATAGATTAGTTGATATTGCAGATGTATATGATTGTTTATATGGGTTGCTTTACGAAACAGCTTTTAATAATATAAACTTAAAAGTTAATGCAGATGAAATATACACCGATATTGCAGAAAACAGATTAGAAACATGGCTTAATTTAGTAAACAACCCTGGAGAGGATAAAAGAACATGATTTTATTGTACAGACATTATGAAGTTAATCGAATTGATTATACTATGGGAATTAAAGATTTAGAGTATGTGGCGACTACAAACGATATGGAAAAAGAAATAAATTGTATAAGCTGCGAAAAAAAATTAAATATGGTGATTGCTACACATCACGCAGATACTATAGTTCTTCAGGCACATGGGGGCTATGGGTATGCCCTGAATGTTATAAGCAAGAATGGGAAGAGCAGCGCATATATGATAAAAAAATGAAAGAAGAGGAAGAAAAGGAAAATGATTAGATCAGATTTAAAAAACGGTGTAGGTATGATTGCTGGTGATACTGAAATTATTATTAGAGAATTAATGGGTATTATTGATACTTTAAATAAAAATGGCACTATAAATGATTATGAAAGAATTGCCCTTATGGTTATGTTATTGCCAGACGACACAAAAAGAGCAAACAACCTATTAGCAACAGTAGATCGTATAAATAACGAAAGTAATATAAAAAAATATTCCGCTGTTAAAATAGATCAATCGTTTGATTTATCGGATTTAGATGAAAAAGAAGCAGAAGAAATTATCGAACGATTAGTAAAAGAGAATGAAAAGAGGTTTAAATAAAGTATGAGAATTATTGTAGATAATATTGTAGATATACCCTATGAAAATTTTATTTTTCGTTCATTAGTTAGAAATACTGAAACGGGCATACATACTTATTTCGTTGCTGTAAATACAACAAATCCTCATTTAGTAATTGAATTAAAAGAAATTTATAGCGAAGATGAATTGAAAGATTTAATTACAACAATTAGTGCAGCGTATTGTAATGGGGCTAAGAGAGTAAATATATGATAATGAAACATTGGAGAAAAGTCGCAGGAATCGGCTTAATAAACTATTTCTTATCCGTTGTCTTTTTCATTTTTAATTATGTGATTGCAGGTTATATATGTTTAAGCGTATATGTCTTAGCAAACATAGTTGTAATCGTGTATTTTAAGCGTTTGATGGATAAAGAATTAAAGTAGTTTTTTGTATAAAAATTTGTATAAAAAGTTATATAATATTTTATATAAAAGGGGGATAGAGAATGGCGACACAATTTATCTGGCGCAAATCCATAGTTGATAATGATTTTAAGTGTACTCAATGCGGCCATTTGTTAGTTGGTTATGATGGGATGCCAATAGGAGCTTCAATTAATGATATTGATAATCCCACAAAACTTTATTGCGGAAGATGTAACTATCAAGTAGGCAAGATTAAACATATTAGTGATAAAGTCATGGAATATATGGGTGTGCGCCCAAACATAAAAGGGAATAATCTAGGCAATCTTGATGATTTTTGTGATGAAATGGAAAAGAAACTTGATAAACTTAAAACTAAAGAGATTAGTTTAGATAAGAAACTTGAAGAGTGCAGACAAATTACAAAAGAAAATGAAGAACTTAAGCAGAAAGTTAAGGCCTTACAGGAAAGAAACAAGGTCTTAGAGGATAGAATCACAAAAGAAAATGACAAGCATTATAAAGAACTAAGGAAACAAGATGCAGAAATTAATAGGCTTTATAAGATTATTGAAAATATTAATAAGGGGGTATAGATATGGAGAAACCTAGAGTAACGCTTAAGGAGATTTATCCTTTTATCATCACAAAGAATGTTAGGGTAATTTACTATTCTAATAACAGACTTGTCTATAAAGGCAGAGATAATGCTAAGTTTAAAAAGTATAAGGACTACTTAGTAGAAGGTGTATGGTCTGAAATATCAGTAGATAAGACAAAACTTATCAGGCAAACTTATACGCAAGCAGAAAGTTGTTTATATATAGGCATTATTGATCCAAATACAAAATATTAGTTGATATAGGCAGCTATAGAAGGTATAATATATTTATATTTTTGGTATCATTTATTCCTATGCAGGCCTCTTTAATTAGAGGCCCTTTTTTATTGCCTTTTTGTAGATAAAATTGTAGTAAAAGTACTTGCCTTTTATTATTTAATATGCTATCATTAATATACAAAATGTTATATAACTTCTTATATAAATTTTTATATAACTTTTTGTATTAAATTTTGTATAAAGGAATGGTATCAAATATGGCGTATAAGTATGCAGAAAGCAGAAAAGCAGCGGTTAGACGTTACTTAGCTGACAAAAAGAGTTTTAATGTGTACTTTCAAGAAGATGTTTACAACGATTTAAAAGAACATGGGATTGATACACAGACTATTCGAGAACTTGCATTAGCAGAACTCGAAAAGAGAAAAACAGGCAAGGGAGCAACCGTTAAAATTGAAAAAGTCATATATCAGAAAAATGACATAATGGATGCAATTAACAAGTTAAATGGCTTATGTATGAGTATTGCAGATAAGGTAGGGGTAGAAACTACTAGTGAACCCGAAAAGGCTGTTATAGAAGAAAATACAGAGCCTATAGAAGAGGTTATAGAAGAACCTGAAATTATGGCAGAACCTATAATCGAAGAACAAAAAGAAGAGCCAAAAGAAGAAAAAATTCCATCATGGCTTGATAACATCTAAAATAATATGATATAATCTGGGTGAACGTAAAATACACTTTTTTCGTTTTTTGTTTTTGGTAAAAGGCTAGTGATATTCACTAGCCAAAAGGAAATTATTATCTAACATAAAGAAAGCATCCAGGTTAGTTACTGGGTGCTTTTTTCATTTTAGGAGGAAAATATATGAAAATTTATGCTGTTGTTAATCAAAAAGGTGGTGTAGCAAAGACTACCACAACTTACAATCTAGCCTATGTAAAGGCAAGTTTAGGATTTAGAGTGCTAATGATAGACCTTGATCCGCAGGGCGACTTAACATTTATTAGTCATATGCGTTTCGAGTATAACGGAAATGATGTAGCTGGTGCTTTAGAAGGCCTTGCACCTGATAAGTGCATCTATAAACTAGATCATATGGCAGACGACTTACAATTATTCTTAATGCCTAGTGATATTACACTTGCAGATACAGAACTTAAATTAATTATGAAGTCCGCAAGAGAACGCAAGCTAAAGAAAGTCTTAAAAAAGCTAGATGGTATGTTTGACTATGTTTTTATTGATTGTCCGCCTAGTCTTTCAATTCTGACTATGAACGCGCTTATTGCAGCAGATTCAGTTATTATACCTTGTCAGACAGAAGGACTAAGCTATAAGGGATATAGAGGCCTTATAAGTACAATTAAGACTATCCAGGATGATGAAGATTTAAATCCTAACTTAAAGGTTGAAGGTATTATAGCAACTAAATTTAGAATGTTAAGTAACGAACATAAAGAAGTTAGAAATTATCTTATCAATTCAGACTATCCTTTTTTAGGCACTGTTAAAGAGGCTACAATTACCGCAAAGGGTATTGAAGAGGGTGTTCCAGTTACTTATTGCAATCCTAAGTCGGAAGTTGCACAAAGCTACTTTGACATTGCTAAACTTATATAACTTTTTGTATAAGAATTTGTATAACTTTTTGTATAAAGGAATGGTGATAGTATGGCAAAGAATGTGAGTAAATATCTACCTTTAAAGATAGTTGATAATTTTTCATTGGCTTTTAATTGGGAACAGCTTAAGGAACTATATAAAAAGGAGATTAAATCCCTTAATAAATGGGATGATAGCATCTTAGATGATTTTCCAGAAGATAAAGAAGAGTTTTTGCAAGAGTTTTTAAAAGTTGATTATAGATTAAAGTACATAACTGATTTATCTAATATTACAGATTTAATTGGATGCAAGAGATCAATAATTACATTTGTATCAAAACTGAAAAGAGACTACGAAAAACTTAAGAATAGTAATAGAGACAAATTAACAGAGGGAATCAATTATCAGATAGCAACAACGTTGCCTATAGTTCTTGAAACTTGGTCTGAAAATAAGCAGGTATATAAGCCAGATGTAGATTTTCTTAAAGATTTAGCTAAAACAACAAACTTTAAATTGCATAGATCAGATATAGAGCATCTGCCTGATAGAACATTCTATATAGATTGTGAAGGGTATGAAGATAACTTCTGGGGTGCATTTGTTAGCGTTTGCAAAGGATTTGACGGTTCGTTTTTTGTGAGTATATTCGGTGTATCAAAGAATGGTGAGTTAAGGAACAGTAACATATTTATTGATTTTGACGAAAATGGTGTTTCTGATATTGATAAGCAATTTAATAATGATATTCTAGAGGATATAGCTAAAATACATGAAGTTTTATTCAATAGGCCTATTAACTTACCAAAACAGAGTGAAGATGATTTGCAATGGAATACTAATATAAGATTAGTTCTACAACTAATGCTTTATTTAACCTCAAAAGAACCTGATATTCAGGAATCAGAAGTTACTAAGCGTACTTACAGAAAACCTACTGGCAAGCCTCAAAATACGTTTAGAGAAGTCCAAATTAAGGATGTAGGTATTCGCTACGGAAAGACAATTAGAGCCTTTAAGAAAGAGCAAAAGAAACAGCAGCATCATAAAGAACATAACGCTAATGATGTAGAGGTTACAATCATTGAAGGCAAGAAACGTAAAAGCCCTAGACTTCATTATCGTAGCGCACATTGGCAGCGCTACAGAGTAGGCCCAGGTAGAAAGAAAGTTATTAATAAGTGGATTGAACCTGTATTTGTAGGAGCTGGCAAGCGAACAAACACAGACGTAGTTATTCATAAAGTAAAATAAAAGAAAGAGGTTTTTTAAAATGTTAAAAGATATGTTAGACAATGAAACACAGCAGCTACCTAAGACAGTAGCGGGCAGTTTCAAGTCTCCAAAACGTAAAAAACGTATGAAATTTATATCGGCTTATGTCAATATAGAGGACTACGAAAAGTTTAAGCAGATCAATTATGAATTAGGCGAAAGTAATAACTCGGTTTTAAATAGCTTGATAAAAGCTTATATTAATAAAAATAAAAACTTGTTATAAATTGAAACTGGGTTTATACTAAAGTTGTCTAATCTTAACGAATAAGTTAAGCTACAAATTAGGGGCGTAGAGATACGCCTCTTTTTTCTTGCAAAATAATTTATTCTTGTGATATAATCATCTTAAGGTATAATTAATTTATCAAATGTTTTTAAGTTGTGAGTGTAACAACAGTATATCTTCCTCGGGCAGTCATTTAATGGCTGCCTTTTTCATTATATTTCTATTGTGTATTTTGTCGTTTTATAGTAATATAATTGTAAATTTGTTATTCTTTTTTTCATAATTCCTAACAAGGGGCAGGCTTTAGGGCTTGCCTTTTTAATTTTCAAAAAATTTTGGTACGGATTTTTAACCCCCCCTATCTATAGGGTGGTAGAATCTGAAATTTTGGGATTTACTAGATTTAAGCATATTTTCTGACTATTCTAGGATATGCTTTTTAATTGTCTGACTTTTCCACATTGAATTGTTGATAATGTGTATAAAATATATTCTATTAGAAATAAGCACACTTTTTCCTATGAACTTCTTATCCATTTTTACAGAAAATGCAGCTTATTTTTTATGAAAAATTTTTCCATAAAAACTTTGGTACGGATTTTGATACCCCCCTCCCTTTTGGCAGGGTAAAAATCCAGAATTTTCGTTTTCGCAGTTTTGCACTCAAAATTTATACTTCTGGGGGTACAATCTTAGTGCAGCGAAACTTCATTCCACTTCTTTAACTATTTCTTAATTTTAATTAAATTTTTTACAGAGTTTCCCTAGCTAATACTAAATATTTTTAACTAATGACTTTCTGGTGATAAAACACAAAATTTAAAACACTTTTAAAATAAATATAGCCTTTAAAATCGTTTCTAAGAGGGTTTTATTTTGTTTTTGATAATTTATACTAATAAATGTAAAAACCCCTTAAAATGGCTATAAAGCGCCTTAAATGGGTTTTAGGCTTTTTGGGGCTTATATCCTGGCAGCCTTAACCACTTTAAAAGCCTTTTAAACGTGCTAAATTGCCTTATAGGGCGTTTATTCCTATAAAGCTAATTATAACTAATATTTTTCAATTTGCCAACGTTGGCCGCTGCTGCGGTTTAATTCTCTTTTTAATTGATCTATTGTGTTTATGTTCTGATGGCTTAACGGTATCAAGTCGCCGCTTTTATAATCTTTTAAAAATACAGAAAGTTGTATATTTACGTTTGGCCTTAGTGATCTAGTTAAAATATAAACTAGTCCTTTTTGGGTGTCTTTATTGGGCTTTTGTTCGTGCCAGGCGGCCACGTTAGGCGCGCTATAAATTGAATTATAAAGGGTTTTAAACGCGTTTAATTGTTGCGCTTCTTGATACTCTTGTTTTTTCTCGATTTCTGGCTTATTACTAAAAATATCTATCAATTTAATGCTTACGCCTGGTATATTAATAAGGTTTTGCATACTAAAATAAAACGCCTTTGGGGGCGTTTATCCTCCTTTTTTTCGGTTTTTGAATTGGTAAAAAAGGCCCCGTTTAGGTTCTGGGGCCTTAAAAATTAAATTAATCATTTTCTATAATTTCAAAATTTACGTTGTTTTCTTTTAAAATATTATAATAATCTTGTTCGGTTAAGTCGTCAAATTTAAAATTTATATTTTTAGACTTCAAAAAATCGTTTATATTGTCAATATATAGATCTCTTTCTTTTTCTTCTTCTGGTGTCATTTCTAAAATATTAGAGATAATATCAATCGGATCAGAGTTGTAATAGTAACAAGTATCTAGTGCACTAGGAAGGCCCGCGCAATAATCGGAAAATAGTTTTTGTATTGAATGAGTACCGCGTCTAAATCTATAATCATTATTTAAATATTCACCTTCAAAAATGTTATAAATACCCTTTGCAATTTCTGGGAAAATTTCAAGGCCTGCGCCCTTTTTTAAGTCCTCTAAATTTGCAAAATAAAACTCTTTTAAAGTATATCCACTAAAATCGGAATAATCTATAATATACTTTCTTATGTTTTCTATTGCCTTTTTACTGTTTGATCTAATCATAAAATACACCTTAACCGCTGCGGCGGTTCCTTTCGTTTTTGATATATAAATTATAACACAATAAAATATAAAAAGCAAGTATAAATTTAAAAAAAGCCCTGATTTTACAGGGCTTTAAAAGAATTTTTTAAATTTTAAAAATCATAATAATATGATTGTCTTTCAATTAAACTTGTGGCCTTTTTCATTGCCGCGGCTGCGGTTTCATCTTCTGGTGATAGTCCTAGTTCATTATATACGGTTTCTATTGTTGTTTGTGGATCGAATAAAATAATATATTCGTGGTTGTTTAATTCTTCATAAATAGCGGACTCCATGAGATCAATATCATTTTTTAAAATCTCGCTAATATCTAGGCTTTTAAAAAGTTCGTTAAAATCGTTTCTTTTCTCTTTTAATAAAAATGTTCCTGGGTAGATGCTAACTAGATCACTTTCTTTACAATTTAGCTTATTTAAACCGTCATTGAATTGTTCTTGATTATAAGCGTAAAAAATGTATTTACTAGAAAAGTCATTATATAATTCTTGTTTTTCTTTTCTAAGTTTCCAGTAGTCCGCCGCGCGTGCGCTTATTTCTTCGGTTTCATCTTCGATCTGGTTTAATTCGTCTAAATCAAAGTAAACTAAAATATGATCGTTTAGGCTATAAATTTCTTCGAGATGATCCTCCAAAACCATTGTTAATTGATTGTTTAAAGTATAATCATTATAGCTTTTAACATTTCCATATACGTCAAGTGTGTAATAATCATCAGTTAAAGAAAAATCGCCAAAATAGGCAGCGCGGGCGGCGTCCGCTGGGTTGTCAAAATAAAGGTTCATTAATTCGTCAAAATCATCATAATATTGTTCATAGTCAACTAGATCAAGTTCATTATAAATATATAACTTGCTTTCTAGGTCTAAACCTGGTAACTGTTCTTTAATTGCGTTTTCTTTTAAAGTGATAAAATTCATAAAATACACCTTTTTAACCTTTCAATATTTATATAGTTGTTTTTGGTAATTAAATAATAACAATATATATTATTATCTTATATATATTATATATCATTATATATAAATTATCAAGCATTATTTATAAATAAATCGTTATAATTAAGATATATTTTTTATATAAAATTTTGTATAAGATTTTGTATAAATTTTTATATATAATATTGTATAAATTATTATATAAATAGTTGTAAATAATAATATGATAATTAAATAATAATAAATAGATCAGATTGTAATTGTTAAATAATTTTAACTGAAAGAAAAGAGAAAAGAAAAAAGAAAAACAAGAAAAGAAAAGAAGCAAAAGAAAAGAATAAAAAGAAATAAAGAAAAGAGATAAAGAAAGAATATATATATAATACGCGTGGGCGTGCGTGGAAGTTTCCCAGATGATCCAACCTAAAAACAATAAATTTATTTTAATACTTGACAAACTAAAGAAAATGTTTTAAATTTTGATTAGTTAATACAGAACGGATCAAGAAGCCAGTAAAAAGGGGGTGCGGTTAAATGGATATTATAAACTATTCAAACTATGATAGTATTGACTTATCGACTATATCCAACAATGGGATAACTATAACACTTAAAGAAATTGAAGAAGTTATTCTAGAGACCGCCCAAGATTTTTACATTGACGATTTGAGAAAGTGCCCAACTACGACTTTTAAAGGCGTTTTAAGAGTAACGGGGCAGCGCCTATTTAGACATTCAAAAATTTTAATTAATTTTAGACCAGAAAATGACGACGGTTCTATAAATCTATTAAACAGTAGACTAAATTTTAATATTAATATATTAAACAATCAATGTTATTATATTTATAATTATATTTGTGAAAAGTATAATAAAATAAAATCACTAGAGGGTTTTATATTATTATATAGCATAGATGATGAAGGGTTAAATATATTAAATAGTAACCCTGTTTTCTTGAATTTATGTGAAAAACTCCAGACCACAAGAAACAATAGTTTGAAAGACAAACTAATCGATTCTAAAAACGTTGTGGGTACTCTGGCAGTGTTCAATGATGAAAATAACAGAACTATTAGCGGGGATAATAGGCGGCCAGATAATACCGCTTTACTTGATGCCATTAATCAAAATAAAATTGAAATATCAAGCAATATATAAATTGCTATAATTAATATAACCTAAACCACAAGATATTGATTTTGACATTAGATCAATACCCCAGGTTATAAAGCTAAAACCCTAGAAAGTCAGTATTTATGCGGCTTGCAGCGATTTTTATATATAATATATAACTTCGTAAAACTCGACTTTAACGAAATTAGACTATTAAATACTAGATTGTTACAAGGTTTTATATATTAATTACCGATTGACAATATAAATAAATCCCCTTAACCAACTATTTACTATCTGACATGGATAATTAAAGGGGTATAGGGGTTTATTAAAGAATTTGAAATATAGGCGGGGTTACTCCCCCACACAACCCCAAACACAAAAGGGGATAAAGCGAAAGGGAATTGAGACATGGATATAGACGACTTTAGACTTAAGCACATGATACGAGCATTTGCTGATTGTGCAGTTGAGACAAGTTCGAAGGCAATGCAAGATATGATAAATCATATAGCCATTGAGAAGAAAGAGAATGGCGGAACTGATTATTGTGATATATGGCTTGCAGAGGCCATATGTAACTTGATGAAGCATACAGTGAATCACGTTTTAACTTCTGAAAATTTCAGGGCTATAGGCAATATACCCAATATACCCAAAGAACAAGTGCAGCTGGCAAGCGGGATTTTAGAGATAGCTGCTGACGAATTTTCGGAAGAGTATCTAGGGTTTGTGAAACGAAAGAACCTAAAGACCGCAGCAGAACATATCAAGGCCTTAAAGGCAGTGGAGATTTATCTGACGAAAGAGGCCTATTCAGAGTTTTGCGAAAAGATATACAACAAGTTGAGGGAGAAAGAAGATGAATGAGTATGATATGGCTTTTAAAGAGGTTTTAAAGACAATGTCTAGGAATTCTGTTAAAAATCAAACAGAGTTTGTTATACATTTGCTAAAACATTTTGTCGTTAGTGAAGAGGTAAAAGAAATTGGGATAGCACTTAGCGTTGAAATGTTAATTAAAAGCACAAAGCAGATTGTTGAGGACATAGGAGCTACGGAAGCAGAAAAAGAACCCATTTTCTACATGGTGTACAAGTATTTGGCTTTAGAATCCGTAGACAGTCTGGGGAATGGGATTTTGGAACTGTATGAACAAAACAAGGCTGCAAGCATAGATGAAATATGCAAAGGTATTGAGGCCTTGTCAAGTAAATTGCAAAGTGAAGAATACCTAGACAACAAGATTTCAAAGTTCATAGACGAGGTAAAAGTTGATTAAAGATAGCAAGTTAGGAGCAGAGTTTGGGTTATGGCGTTTTAACCAAAACCTAATCACGATACATGGCATGACTTTAGACATGGGCGCATCAGGAATGAGCTTAAGTGCAATAATCGGTGATACAAGCATAGTCATGGAGCAAACGATAAGGGAATTAAGGCAAGAGAAAGGCTTTTCTAAGGATTTCTTAGAGGGTGCAGAACAGACAGTAGAGTTTTACAAGCAGTTTTTACTAGATAGGCTAGGCATCCTGGAAAACATAAAAAGCACAACGGAGTTAGACAGCAAGTTAGAAAGTTACAAGATAGCGATACTTAAAAACTTTGAACTTCTGTTAGCTAGTAATTACGAAAATCCATCAGAAATTGATTTCGGAGTTTAGCAACGATTTAAATACCCCTACAAGGTGTCTAATTTGCCCGTAGAGGACTTTTTAATCAAAAGACGATAAATTGTTAGCTAAAAAATAAAAACGTCTGTATGAGGCGATTAAGGGGGTTAAAATGGCATATGGGAATTTACAAGATAATCACAGCAACTTATGATGACGAAACAGAAGAAGAGAAAGAAATTGAACCAACAGCCTTTATTAACCTGGGTGGCGAATATTACGCCGCAGAAATTTTAAACGTTGAAAGTCAGATGATTGTGTTTAACGACACGTCATATTGTCAAGTTATATTAGCGAATGGGGATGTAGTACTTATCCCTGAAAAAAACGTTTACAAGCAATTTTTAGTTTAAAATCTCCTAAAGAAAAACTGAAATGTAGTCTATGGGCCATGCGGTCATAAGTAGTTCATCACTACCATAGGCTATCCTTCCAATCAATCAGAGGGAAAAACGGTTCATAGTGTTTATCTGGCTAGACGGTAGCTTAATCAGGTTCGATTCCTGACAGATAAATTGACGTGTAAACGTCAAAAGTCCTAACCCAGAGGGACATTTTAAATTACAACAGTTGTATAGGCATAGTTAGTTGGTGTACTGCGCAAATAAATCATGGGCTATGTCTATACTAAGGCAATGTAGATTAATAGTAAATCTAGCGACTTTTGAGCAGCTACTTTAGCCGCTAATGTGGGTGCAAGTCCTACCGTTGCCATTGTGGTTGTAGCCACAGCGTATACTTTATATTCATGTTTTATTAATTCTCAATTTGTTGGTCGCTGCGAATGGTTCAAGCGTAATAAGGGGCGCTTTAGTGGTTCGATTCCGCTACGCAGCATTTAGTTAGTATACCTACAACCTATAGCGGCCCTTTGGCATTTGAGGGCCGCGCCTTCTCACAATTATTCAAAGGGGGGATAGCTTGAAAGAAGGCGTAAATATTAGAGCATTGCGGGATTTGTATATTGACTACGACAAGGAATTATGCAGCTTGCCAGGAATGATTTTTGACGAAAAGCGTACAAGATCATACGCAACAGGCATGGTTCTAAGAAAAGATATGGACTGGAATTTGATAGTTCAAGAGGGAGAAGCTATCGGGTTCTTAATCATAAAAGCTAATGAGAATGGCTATGATTATTATGTAGTTGACACATATATAAAGCCAGAATACCGCAATCAAGGGATAATGACATCTCATGTACTTAAAACATTTGAAGGTTTCAGAGGTAAAACAATAGGCTTAACAATTATTCAAAACAATTATCTAGGAATGAAGTTTTGGCGAAGTATTTTTAAAAAACTTGGCTATATTCCAGAAATTAGTTTTGGTGGAGGCTTTATTGAGTTGAAGTTTCAAATGGAGTAGAGAGTATGGGATTAAACGCAGAAGAAGAGCAGCTTAACGACTATTTCAATAGTCACAATTTGTTAGATATTGAAACAAACAAGCAATACTTAACATACGCTTATAACACACTTGAAAGAGATTATGAAAACCGCAATTTCATTTTCGACAAGTCACAAAAGATAAAACGTGATGTTGACTTTATGCTCAACAAACGTATAGACAAATTGTCAAATCTTGAAATCAATAACCTGGCATTTATGTATTGGCAGGCAATGTTACTAGAGGCTAGGAACAGGCAATTAGACAGCTATTTGCTTTACCTAGAGAAAAACAGATTGCCTAAAGATAAGTTCTATGTGCCTAGATCAAATTGTTTCAACCGAATCGGATTAATTCAAGCCCTACAAGATATGCTAGATGATAAACTAGACCTTTTAACTATTTCGTTGCCACCAGGAACGGGAAAAGCACAACCACTTTACAGCAATGTATTAACACCAAAGGGTTATGTGAAAATGGGCGACTTAAAAGTTGGCGACAAGGTAATAGCTGCGGATGGCACTAGTGCAAAAGTACTAGGAGTATTCCCACAAGGCGTTAAAGACGTTTATGAGATATGCTTAGTTGACGGTTCAAAATGTCAGGCAAGTGGCAGCCACCTTTTTAAGGTTTATAACAAGAAAAGGGGATATGCCATTAAAACGCTCAATTTTCTTCTTAGAGGCGATTTTCGTAAATACTATATTCCAGTATACCTAAAGGGTAAAAAACCGATTTACAAGCAAATTAAGACTATCACAAGGGTATCTGACTTTGAATGTCAATGTATCTACATAGACAACCCACAACATTTATACATAACGGATGATGGAATAATAACCCACAATACAACTCTAGAAAAGTTCTTCTTGTCTGGGGTTATCGGCTGGTGGCCTGATTGTAGCAATCTGTTTTATAGCCATTCAGGAGACATTACTCGAATGTTTTATGATGGCGAATTAGACATTTGCACCAATGCAGCAGAATACACATGGAGTGAAATATTTAGACAGCAAGTTTCAAGCACCAACGCAAAGATGGAACAGTTTAACGTTGGCAAGTATAAGCCTTTTCAATCTGTGCAGTGTACGTCTGTAGGCTCTAACAATGCAGGTAAAGTAAGAGTTAGTAACAAGGGCTACTTGCTAGTTGATGATTTAATCGGCTCTATCGAGCAGGCCTTAAACATTAACATCCTGGATAAACTGTGGAATAGCTATAGCGTAGATGCCAGACAGCGTATGCTTGATGGCGCAAAGGAAATTATTATTGCTACGCGTTGGTCTGTACATGATCCAATCGGCAGATTGCAAAGACTTTATGAAAACAATAATACTGGTAAGAGGGTTAGATTTATCGCAGTACCAGACATTGATCCCGTTACTGACGAATCAAATTTTAATTTCAGCGTGAATGGTTTGTCTAAAGAGTTTTTTGAAAGTCAGGCCTTAGTCATGGATGAAATTAGTTATAAGTGCCTATACAAGCAAAAACCAGTTGAAAGAGAAGGTTTGCTCTATCGTGAGGATGAACTTAGGTATTATACAGACTTGCCACAACATGAACCAGATGCAGTTATCGGCATTTGCGATACAAAGAATACAGGTAGTGACTACATGGTATTACCAGTCTTTTACAAGTATGGTGAGGACTATTATCTTGTGGATTGTGTCTGCGATAATTCAACAGACTTTAACGTGCTATATGCAAGAATGGTTGATTTAATCATGGAGCATAATGTTCAGGCTATAGAGTTTGAATCAAATCAAGGTGGTAGGGCAATTACAACAACTATCCGTAATATGCTTGCAGAAAGAAACTTTGTTTGCAACATTACAGAAAAACCAACAGAAACAAACAAAGAGGCAAGAATCATAGCTAACAGCTACCACGTTAAGCAAAAGATTTTGTTCAAAGAGAAGGGGCTTATCGCACCTAAGAGTGATTATGCAATCTTAATGGATCAGTTAAAGTCATATACGCAGCTAGGCAAAAACAAGCATGATGATGTACCAGATTGTTTAGCCAATTTTATTTTATATACAAATCGCAAAGTAAACAGGCGACAAAGCCATATATCGAAACACATTTTGTAGATGGGAGGCAAGTTTTATGACGGTTCAACAGTATCTTAAAAAGATTTCTTTTTACGACAGAGTTATAGCGAATAAGACGTATGACTATAATCGACTTAGTGAACTAACAAAGGGCTTATCAGGGCCAGCTAGTGACAAAGAGAAAATCACAAGTTCTCCTAGTGGTGATAGGCTATGCAATGGAGTAGTTGAGTTAATAGAGATTGAAGATGAAATACGCAATTTAATCAATGCCAGGAAGTTTATAATATCTCAAATCGAGACATTATCTCTTAGCAGCTATGAGGTTTTATATCACAAGTATGTTAAAGGTGAAACTGGTAAAGAGATTATGGTTGCACTTAATTACAGTTCACGCAGCACATACAATCTCAAATTGCAAAAAGCCTTAGATGAATTTGATAAATTATATAATCACATTTACAAAGACAAGAAATGGTAGTACAATATATTTAACTTTCAAAAATCCCCAATCAGCAGACCTAGAGGTTAATTCCTTTAGGTCTTTTTTTATTTTGTAAATGTGGGCATTTTTTACTGTAAAATATTTAACTAATTATGATTGTGGATAAGTATGTGGATAACTTGTGGATAACTTGTTTTTGTGATGGTTGCCTATATATAAATAAATATATATTTAATACTTATATATTTAAGGACAACCCTCTAAGCCTATTAAACACTAGGTTTTTCAATTTTAAATGTGGGCAAATTTTGGTGTAAATGTGGGCAAATTTTGGTGTAAATGTGGGCAAAATTTACTGATGTATATTTAATAAAAATTTTTTTTGAAAAAATATTCGTGTAAAAAGTAGCAAATTAAAATTAAATGTGGGCAAAATTTGGTGTTATTCTGACATGATACGTTTAAATGTGACAGAGAAAAGCCCTAAAAAGTCAACCATTGACATATTTAGAAAAAATAAATATTATAATAGCAGAGGAAGAGGGTAAAAAATTTTAAAAATGGGGGCGCAATGAAATTAAACAGTTATGAGAGGTTAAAAGCATTGAAAGATTATAAAGTAGTTAAAAGCAATGATATTATTCAAAAAGCAAAATATGAATTAAACAAAAATGAGCAAAAGATATTTTGTTATGCAGTATCTAAAATTAAACCAGATGATCCAGCCAACAAAGAGTATACGATAGACGTTAAAGAATTTTGTGAAATACTAGGTTTAGATTATTACAATGGTGGTTCAGGCTATTATTTCAAGAAATTGCTAAAAGGGTTAAGAGATAAGTCTTTCTACATAGAAAACAATAATTCATCACTCTTAGTCGGCTGGTTATCAGAAGTTGAGATAGTAGAAAATACATCTAAAGTTAAATTGACTTTTGGTGTAAAAATGCAGGAATATCTTATAAATCTTAAGAAAAACTATACTCAATATGATTTATTATGTATTTTGCCTATGAACTCTGGTTATTCGATAAGAATGTTTGAATTGTTAAGATCAATTAATGGTGTTAAAGGGCCTATATTTGATATGTCTTTAAAGGAAATACAAGATAAAGTTAAAGTATCTTACAAAAAATATGCAGATTTTAGGCGTAGAGTTATTGAACAATCTGTTAAAGAAATCAATCAATTTACAGACTTAAAAGTACAGTGGAAACCAATTAAAGAGGGAAAGAAAATTGTAGCTATAAGATTTTTAGTCGAACATTTATCAGAAAAAGAATTAAGAACCAACACTTTCAATGCACTAAAACAACTAAATCTAAATGCTTTAGGGAATGTAATGACAAGTTTTTAGGACAAATTAGGACAAAATCGTACATTATCATACAAAATCGTACATAATCGTATATTGTAGAACATAATTTGACATTTTATACTCAAAGAGTAAAAGTGACTTAAGTAAAACTTGTATTCAGCAAGAAGCGGCAACCGATAGCCTACGGTTGTCGCTTTTTTAATGCAAAAAAAGAGGTAAAATTATGGATTTATACGGTCGTCAGGTAGTGTACACAACTGAAAATGAAATAAATGAGAGCAACATTATAGATGTTGTCAGACAGGGAGCGTTAGATTATCTGGCAACAGTAGGTCAATGTAACTTTTTGCTTAACTATGAGGCAGGAGTGCAGCCTTTACAAAGGGAAAAGGTTGTTCGTGCAGACATAGACATTAACGATATAGATAATGTGGCAAATGAGATAACAGACTTCAAGAAGGGCTTTATCTGGGGTTTCCCTATTACTCTTGCACAAAGAGGTATTAAGGACTCTGGCAGTGAGGCAGAGAGTGAAGCAGTTACAATGCTAAATGAGGCATATTCCTATACAGGCATAAATGCGAAAAGACAGCAGCTTGCAAGATTTGTTGAAATTACAGGCATTGGTTATACATTTGTTGATATAGATACTAGCAACGATAGTGATAAGTACTTCAGCGTAGATGTACTTGATCCTAGATGTGCTTTTGTTATTAGGTCTAAAAGAACAGTTGATAAGAGGGTTGTTGTTGGAGTTAGCTTTTTTGCAGACAGCAACGGAACAACTTATTACACAGCTTTTACACCAGATAGACGTTATGAAATTGTAAATTGGAAAGTCGTAAACGGAAAAGAAGTAGAAGATAAGTGGGGCTTTAATTCTCGTTCAGGAGAAATAAATCCTTTAGGTGCAGTACCTATTGTGGAATGGGTTAGAGATTATGACAGAATGGGTTGCTTTGAAAGACAGATTAATGAAATGGACACCCTAAACATTATGGAGTCTGATTTTGCTAATGACGTAGATCAGAACACACAGGTTATATGGCACGCTAACGATTGCGATATTCCGCAGGATGAAAACGGAAATGATGTAAAGCCAGTAAGTAATGACTGGGTATTTACATACACAGCAGAAGGCGGCAAGTCGCCTTTCATAAGTCCACTTGTTGTTAATTACGATTATGCAGGCATCTTACAGAACATTTTATCGAAAAGAGCATTGATTTTACAAAAATGTAATGTTCCACAGAGAAATGATAACTCAGGCGGTTCAACAGGAATTGCTATGTCAGATGCTACAGGATGGAGTGCTGCGGATAATGCAGCAAATATACAAGCAGCTATAATGCAGGTTTGCAAGATGGAAGAGGTAGAGTTAGTCCTAAGAGCAATTAGGAGAAACCCTAAAGTACCACAAGATAGCCCATTACTTACATTGCGTAGCGTAGATATTGAGGCAAACATTAAACGTCAGAGAAATTACGAACTGACTGTTAAGAGCAATGCACTTGCAACACTTTTAAGTCATGGAGTTAATGGCTTACACGCATTTAAGACAGTCAATATGTTTGATGATAATAACCAGGTTTGGGAAGATTCAAAGGATTACATCATAGCTTACCAGGAGAAACTGATTAAGGGCAATAGCAACATTGAAAGTACAGTTGTTGAGAAAGTAGCAGCTGATAATTCAGACCAGATAGACAATAGTCCAGTACTTGATAAGGGGTGATTAAATGGCGTTAGATTTTGACGAGATTAATTCTTTAAACCCTAAACAATCAGCAGCAAGGTCACTACCATTTGAACAGTACTTCGGTGAAATGGAGTTGACAGAGGAAGAGAAAAGAGAACGAATTGAAATGGCTTATCAATTCAACGATTTGTTTATTATCGTCTTAGCACTTATGGCAGCCCAGGTACAATTTAATGCTATTGATTATGGCTATGTTAGACAACGACTTGAAATAGGCTACCTAGAAATTGTTAGAGGTAGAGGCATTGTAGAAGATGCTTATATACAACAATATGCTGCGGATTTTGTAGACGACTTTATAAATACAACGGTTGATAATCAAGAAGATTTGTATTATCTATCGCAAGACAGAGCGCAGTTCATAGCAGAAAATGAAAGTCAGACTATGAACGAATATAAAGAGTATGTGGAGGCTATTAAAAAGGGCTACAAGTACAAAACGTGGGTTACTCTAAATGATCCACGAGTTAGAAAGACACACAAAAAGCTAGAAGGCAAGACAATAGGAATTAAGAGCCTATTTAACGTAGGTTCGGTACAAATGAGATTCCCTAAAGATTATTCTAAGGCAGGTACAAGTAATAGCGCCAAAAGGGAATTAATTAATTGTCGTTGTCATGCTAAATATTCAAAATAATTAAAGGTTATGTATTTTTTAATACATGGCCTTTTTTTATATAAATTTTTATACAAAGAGTTATACAAGATTTTATACAAGGTCTTATATAAGTTTTTGTACAAGTCAGAGAAAGACTTAAACGAGCAGAAGTCAGAGAAAGACTATAACGAGCAGAATTTATCCGCTAGGGAAAGCGGGGTATAAATGTCGCAGAAAGTAGAGGTTAAATTATGAACGAATTACTCAAGTACAATTTGCAGTTCTTTGCAGAAGAAGGAGCAGAACATCAGGAAAACGAACCTGAAAAGAAGGAACCTACTAAGGTTGAACAGCAAGAAAAGAAAGAGCCTGAAACTACAGATATGCAGGAGCTACTTAATCGAATTGCAACACTAGAACGCAAGGCAGATAAGGCCAGTGCGGAGGCTGCGGACTACAAGAAGAAGTGGAAAGAGAGTTTATCTAGTCAGGAACAGGCAAGTATTGAAAAGGCAGAGAAAGAGGCAGAGCGTGAAGAGAAATTCAATCAGTTATTGCGTGAGAACAGCATTAACAAACTTGAAAAAACTTATCTTGGCTTAGGCTACTTAGCAGAAGAGGCAGAGAAAATGGCTGCCGCAGAGTTTGACGGAGATTTAGAGACAAAAACAAAGATTATGCGTGAAGTTGATGCAAGAAAGAAGAAAGAGTTTGAGGCAGAGTTTTTAAAGTCAAGACCTGAAATTAATGCTGGCGCTGGTGGAGAAAGCCCTAATGTCTCAAAGGAAGCCTTTGAGAAGATGGGTTATTTAGAACGTGTTGAGTTTAAAAATAAATACCCAGAAACATATAAGAAATTCACAAATAAGTAAAGGAGAGATTAATTATGGCACTATCACAGAACGCTACATTGTTAGCAAATTTAGTTGATCCAGAGGTTATCGCAGACCTTATGGATACAAAGTTAATTGATGCAATTAAGTTCGCACCATTAGCAGTTGTAGACACAACATTACAGGGTAGACCTGGGTCTACAATTTTAATACCTGCATATTCGTATATCGGGAAAGCAAGTGTTACGGCCGAAGGTCAAGACATTACTATTAATCAGCTTACACAGACTACATCAGAAGTAAAGATTCATAAGGTTGCAAACGGTGTGCAGATTACAGATGAAGCTGTTTTATCTGGCTATGGTGATCCTATTGATGAAGCTGCAACACAGTTAGCTTTATCTATTGCAGATAAGATTGATGAAGAATTATTAACTTCACTTGGAACAGCAACACTTACACACGTTGCAAGTGGTTCAGTAGTAGATGCAGAAGATATTGCAGATGCACTTGTTAAGTTCGGTGAGGATATTGACGGTGAAAAGGTAGTATTAGTTGATAAGTACACATATGCAGGTCTTAGAAAGTCTACAACATGGATGCCAGCTTCTGACATTGCAGCAGAGATTCTTTTAAGAGGTGTTGTTGGTCAGGTTCAGGGCTGCCAGGTTGTAGTAACAAACAGAATTACAGACGGTTCTGTTTATATTGTTAAGCCTGGTGCATTAGCACTTTACCTTAAGAGAGACACAATGATTGAGAGCGACAGAGACATTATTAACAAGTCTACTGTATTAACAGCAGATAAGCATGAGGTAACAGCACTTAGAGACGCTTCTAAGGTTATTAAGGTTAATGTTGCAGGAACAACAATGTCAATCTCACCATCTACACTTACTATTGCAAAGGGCAGCACAGGCACAATTACTGTTAGTGATCCAGAGGACACAATCACAGTAACATCTAGTGCAGAAGATGTAACAGTAACAACATCTAATAACACAATTACAGTAGCAGTTTCAGCAGAAGCAACTTCTGAATCAGCAACAATTACTGTAACAGATGGCACAACAACAAAGACTTGTGCAGTAACAGTAACAGCAGAGTAATTAGAGGTGCAGTATGGGAATGTTGTTAAGACTTCATAAATTAAACAATAAGGGGGTTAAGCCTGAAAAGGCTGCCCCTATTAATAAAACGCCTGAAAAGGTTAAGGACACTGTAGTTGATACAACAACTACTAGTCCAGAAGTTGAGCCAGAGGTTGAGGAAAAACCAACATATTCTAGAAGTCAGATTCAATTAATGCCAGTAGCAGGTCTTAAGGAAGTTGCTAAGGCTTATGGAGTTGACGACTACGAAAACAAGTCAGGCGCAAAGCTAAAGAAAGAATTATTAGAAATTATGGGGTTATAGCTTATGACTAGAGAAGAGTTAATTTCAGCAGTTACAACGGATTTAACAACAGAACTAACCAATACACCTAATTTTGATGAAGATGTGCTAAGTCTTAAGGTTAGTATGGCAGTTACGGAAGTAGAAGAAATCAGAAACTATCCTGATTATTACACAGAAACAATGATTGCTACGGATTTAACTCGCTTTAGGACTACAATCTATAAACTAGCCTTATATGATTATGCGCGAATCGGTGCGTATGGAGAAAGTTCTCATAATGAAAATGGTACGAGTAGAGGATATGTTGATAGAGACAAACTACTTAGCCAGGTATTGCCATTAAGCAGGGTTCGTTGAGCATAAAAGAAGATTGAGCGTGATGAACAATCGCAGGGATAAACGCTAACGTAGGTGGTGGGTTGTTAGCAGAAAATAAGGTAATTAGCATGGAGATTATAGTAACAATCGTTAGTCTATTTATTAGCTTTGTGTCGGTATCTTTTGCGATTTATGTGGGAACTAGAAATCTTAAGCGTAGCAATACAGAAGATATTGAAACTAGGGCTGTTAATCAAGCTAGAGTAGAAGCAAAGATAGATTCTGTAAATAAGATGGTTACAGATATTCGATATGATGTATCTAGTTTACATAATGAATTTCAAAAGAACAATGAGCGACTAATTTTAGTCGAGAATAAGGCCAACAGGGCGCATGAAAGAATAGACGAACTAAAAGAAAGCAGGTAATTATGAATTTAGCAGTAGAGAGTGTAGTTTCAATAATTGTAATTACATATTTATTGGGCTTAGGAGTTAAAGCAATCAAGCCTATTGATAATAAATTTATTCCCGTTATTGTTGGAGTAGCAGGCGGTTTACTTGGCATTGTTGGATTATACATAATTCCTGACTATCCAGCTAATAACATTTTAGATGCAATAGCAGTAGGAATTTCTAGCGGTCTTGCATCTACAGGAGTTAATCAGATTTATAAACAGCTTAAAACAAAGGAGTAGTTGCTATGTTAATGCTTAAAGCTAATAAACAACAAATTAAATACGCTGTTTTTACAGGTTCACAAGAAATAGAATCAAGCGGAGAACCTGGCACATGGACTAACCCAGTAACAGGACAAGTATATACACTTGATAATACAACGGGTGATAGCAAGCCGACTTATGGCGAAGTAACAACAGATTTTGTGAATATTAGTTTAGGCAACAATAGGGATGATTTTGAACCTTTTGGTTTTTCATCTGGCGACTATAACGGAACTATATCTGCCATTAAGGGTGAGTTTGAGTTTAATATAGGAACTTTGGTTTGGTATGAATCAGAAGTTGAATATATAGAGGGCGAAGTCAATCCTAAGAGTGCAGATTATACAATCATAGGTATAATACCAACACTTAATGAAATTAAGTATCTTTTAAAGGGCGTGATTTAGTGGCTAATAGACGATTTGAGACTGATTTATCCGTTAAGGGTATAAATAATCTAATTAAACAATTAAACGCCTATAAGAAGGAATTAGAGGGCAAAAACGAACTATTCGTTGAAAGACTTGCAGAGATAGGTATTCCAGTAATTAATCAGCATATAGCCGCAAGTGTGGGTGATAGTGATACATCACATGAAACTTATATCACAGTAAGAAATTATGGTTCTATATCAAGGGCCACGTTATATGTTGAAGGTAAAGACTTATTATTCATTGAGTTTGGTGCAGGTGTTCATTTTAATAGTGCAGCTGGTTCAAGTCCACATCCTAAAGGTCAGGAGTTTGGCTATACCATAGGTTCTTATGGCAAAGGTCAAGGCGCGAATGAGTATTGGGTTTATTATAATTCAGATGGAGAGAAACAGTTTTCACAAGGCACTATGGCAACAATGCCAGTGTATTCAGCATATGTTGAGATAAGACGACAAATCTTAACTATTGCTAAAGAAGTATTTGGAGGGTAAATAAATGGCAGATAATACATGGGTATTTGATTTACCCGACAAGATATACAAAATTCTAAAAGCGGTGACATATGAAGATATTTCGGCACTATTTGAAAATCCAAAGTACATAACGATTGATGAAACAGTGGACTATACAGCCTTCCCTACAATTCGTATAGGTTCACTGGCACCCATTGAAATCGGTAGTACATTGGATGGAATTAACATAAATGGAATAACAATAACAGAACAAATTGAAGTCTATGTAAACACAAGCACTACAGATGCTAGGAAACTAGCAAGCATTATGCAATCCGCAATAAAACTCTTAGGCTTTAATGTTATTGCATTTCCAGAAGTTACAACCTCAAATGGTGTATACACTTCGGTTGCAAGATACCGTAGAGATTATGGCGCAGATGATACTATTTAAAAGATTAAGGAGGAAACAAGATGGCAGCATCAGGACTATCAACTATTGGCGTTTTGTTCGGCTATGCAGCAGAAACAACAGCAGGAACAAAACCCGCATCATTTACTAAACTGACAAGAATTAACTCAATCGGTGAGATTAATCTTGACGTTGAACAGATTGATTCATCAGCTTTAGAGGATGCAATCACAAAGTATATTTCAGGTAGAGCAGACACAGGCGGTACACTTGATGTTACAGTTAATTTAACATCAGAGACAAAGACAGAGTGGGAAACACTTATTACAGCTTATGCAGCTTTAACAGATGGTAAGAAAATGTGGTTTAATACATACCACAAGGATTTAGGCTCTTTCTTTGTAGTTGCGCAGCCACCTTCAAAGATTCCACAGCCAGCGTTCGACCAGAACGGACTATTGACAGTGACATTATCATTGACAATCGAATCTTATGAGGGCTTAGATACAGGCATTGAACCAGCATAAAATTGAATAGTAACAAAGTGTTGAGGGCCTTTTGATAGGCCCTCTTATTTTAAAGATTAAAGCGTGAGGTAGAGATATGGTATTAGAAGTTTCAGGAAATAAATATAACTTAAAGTTTGGATATAAAGCGGTTGCACAGGATTGTGTTCTAAAGAAAGTATCAAAATTACAGAATATCATTCAGGGTATGGATTCAGATAATACATACGATTCAGTATCAGAGATTTTAGAGTTACTAGCAGAGGTTATAGCTACAGGTTTAAAGGACTATGACAAGTCTTTAGATGATACATATGTACTACTAGAAGAGTACTTTAATGAAAACAAAGATAATAATGATGTTTCTGTAATTTCACTTTATGGGGAAGTACTACAGGAATTATTAAATAATGGTTTTTTACTCAAAATGTTCCCACAGGAGATAAACGAGATCATGCAGAAGGAAGTAGAGAACCAGAAGGCAACAAAGAAGGCAGTGAAAAAGCCAAAGAACTAAATTTAGAAAATTATGAGAATGAAATAAAACCATTTTGGCTAGTAGTTACTTTTGGTTATGGAATTAAGGCAACGGACATTGACGTTATGACACCTAAAGAACTTGATCCATATTATAAAGCATATATGCTTAAGCATAAAGCAGATGATAGAAACCGTTGGGAACAGGGCTTATACAATCATGTTGCAGTTGCAGTAGCAATAGACAAGACTTTTAACGGAAAGAAGGCTACAACTAACTACATAGAAAAGCCATTTCATCAGATGGAAGATAATAGTAGTAGTCAAGACGAAGCACTTAAAAAAGCTAAACTATTGTTTGCAAACTTAGAAGTTATGCAAAGTAACTTTAACTTAGCTAAAAAGAAAAAGGCAGAAACTAAAGAATAGTTTTTTGCCTTTATTTTATTGTAAAGGAGTGTGTAAAGATGGCAGACGAGATAGAAAAGTTAAATCTTGCGATAACATCAGACGTAGATAGTGCAAACAAATCTATAGATGCAGTTATATCAAATTTGAAAAAATTATCTAACGCACTCGCAACATATTCAAGCAATAAAGTTAAGGTTGACAAGGATAACCTTGCTAAAACTTTTAGCGATATTTCAACATCTTTAAAGTATTTAGATACAAAGTCGTTAAAATCAGCAGGGGATTCAGTTGGCAAACTTGCAAGAAGTTTAACTAATCTTGATAAAGCAGCTAAATCAACTAGCTTTAGCAAGTTAAATGAAGAAATGACTAAGTTTAATTCTAGGACTAAAACAGGTCTACAGGGTATTCTTAGTGATTTTAACATTGAAGATAAAAAGGGTATAGAAGAAGTAGAAAAAGCCTATTATAAGTTGGCAAATACACTTAAGAATTATGATTTTAGTATACCTAAAGAAGAAAATATTTTAGCACCAGGTTTAAAGCATGATTTTGAAAATTTTAGTAAGGTTTTACTTAATAATACTAATTACATAGATAGATTTAATACTTCATATTCAAACTTATTATCATACATTAGGGCTACAAAGTCTAAGATTTATATACCAGAGGCAAGTTCAGTAGTTGACTATGGTAAAAAGAGAAATACACTAGGCCCTATGTTTACTTCAAATGAGAAGTACAAGAATAATACAGATATAGTCAACTATGTACGAGAAATGCAAAGTCAAGGCTTAGTACCTGGAATAGACGTTACTAAGAGCGCAGCAGATGTTTTTGAAGCCCTTGTTGTAGAGGTGCAAAGAGCTAGAAATGAAGTTGACGAATTAAATAAGGAATACAGAGAAACAGCGTCAATTCAAAAAGAAGTACGCAGTTATGCAGCACAGCAAATGAATAATGTTTCTTTTGCAGCGCAAGATTATCAAGCTAATTTAAAGAACAATGAGCAATCTCAAAGATTACTTGAAAGTATGAAGGGATTGTCACAATTAACTGATATTAAAGTTGATACATCTAACATTAAAGGCTTAAATGAATTAATTTCAAGTTTTAATAAGTTGGGCGGCAAGACAGCAACAACAGCAGTTAAGAACATACCACAGTTAGCTATTGCACTTAGAAAGTTAGTAGCAGAAGTAAACAAGTTACCAGCGGTTGATAAAAATATAATTTATTTAACTAATAGTTTGGCAAATCTTTCAGCACAAGGCGGCAAAGTGGCAACTATTACAAAAAACCTTAAGAACGTTGGTTCATCAGCACCATATGTAGGTAAAACAGGCAAACAGTTTAAAGGCCTTGCTAGTTACATTGGTAAGTTCTATGCTACATATTTCCTTGTAATTAGAGGTATAAATAAATTATGGGGTTCTATTAAATCCGCTATGGATTATGTAGAAGTTTATAATTACTTTGATTCAGCTTTCGGACAGGTTGCAGAAAGAGCAGTCGCTAACTGGCAAGAGGCTGGGTACGATAGCGCACAATCATATTATGATAGTTTCAGTAAAAGGGCTAGTGAATTAACAGCTCAAATGACAGGCTATACAGTAGGTTCAGATGGAACATTAACAGCTACAGGAACAGAAAGTCTAGGGCTTAATGTTACTCAATTAATGAATTATCAATCTGTATTCGCTCAAATGAGTAGTTCAATGGGGGCAACTTCTGAAAATGCGTTACGATTATCACGACTAATGACAGAATTAGGCGCAGATTTAGCCTCTGTTAAGAACATGGAATTTGAAGAGGTTTGGGGCAACATGGCTTCTGGCATTGTTGGTATGTCTAGAGCAGTTGATAAATACGGAATTAATATTCGTAATGCAGCTTTACAAGAGAAACTAGCTAATCTAGGAATTGATGCAAATATAACTAAGTTAAGTCAGGATGAAAAAGCATTATTAAGAATGATTGTAATGCTTGAAAGTACACAATATGCTTGGGGCGATTTAGCTACTACAGTTACACAACCAGCTAACCAACTTAGATTATTGCAGGCCTCTTTTGCTAATTTGACTAGAACAATAGGTAACTTATTCTTGCCTATTATAGCTAAAGTATTGCCTTATCTTAATGCTTTAACTATTGCAGTAACCAGAGTTGTTCAATCAATCGTAAATTTACTTGGATTTAGTGGTTTTGATTGGGGAAGTGGTGGAAGTAGTTTAGTAGATGTTTCGGACTATATGGATGATATTTACGATACTACAGAAGCTGCGACAGATGCAGCGCAAAAATATCAAAATACTGTAATGGGTTTTGATGAAATTAATAAGTTATCATCAGCAGATAGTGGTGCTACAGGTAGTGCAGGTGGCTTAAGTCCTGATAGTTTAGCAAAATTACAACAAGCCTTTAATGATATTGCAGATCAATACCAGGCTAGGTGGGATGAAGCTTTTGCAGGAATGGAAAATCGCGCTCAAAAGATGGCAGATAAATTAGAAGTGATTTTTCAGCCAGTTAAGGACTTAGCAACACACTTATATGAAGGTGATTATTACGCAGCAGGACAAGATGTAAACCACATAGTTACTGGTATTTTTGATACATTTAGTGATGCAATAGAACGAGTTGACTGGCGACAATTAGGTAAAAATATAGGCGACTTCTTAAGGGGCTTAGACTGGTTAGACATTCTTAAGTCAGCTTTAAGATTTAGGCTTGATATTTGGGCTGCTATTATTGATACTTGGGAGGCATCTTTTGAAGCAGCACCACTTGAAACAAGTTTATTATCTTTATTTGCTTTACTTAATTTAACGCCTATCGGTACTCTTATTGGAAATAAAATATTATCAAGCATCTTTACAACAGGAACATCAACAGCGGCCACAGTAGCAGGTGCAGGTTTAGGAACAAAGATAGCAGTAGCAATAGCAACAGCCATTGCAAGTTATTGGGCTGGAAATAAAATATATGAATATGTAACGGGAGAAGATGCAGGCTCTTTTGTATCTCAAATTAAAGGACTGTTTTCAATTACACCAGAAGAGCTTAAAGAGAATATTGGGCCAGCAATTCTAGATTCAGTTGGAATTATAGGAAAATTTTTCGTTAAGTCATGGAATGACGTAATGGATAATAATAAAAAGAGCATGACTGAAGGATTAGAAGCTCTCTTTAATAGTGGTGATATAGAAAGATATAAAAATAGCACTATTATGAAATACTTTGATAGAGTCAAGGAACAGGCAAATAATCTAGGAGTATCTTTAACCGAACTTAAGGCAAAAATAAATGATGTTGATTTTACTGATATAGGCAGTATTAAAGAGGCAGAACATGACTTAGCCGCAGCAATTCATAGTAATCAAGAATTGCAAAGATCGTATGAAAGTATTGAGAAAACCTATGGAACAGCAAAACAGACTATTGATAAATATAGATTATCTGTTTTAGGTTTAACAAAGGAACAGTACGAACAGAAATACGGAACTACAACACTTGCAGAAGATTACAATATACTTTTAGATGCGTTAGATGGAAATAAAGAAAAGCAGGCAGAATTAAGAAAAGCTATGGGTATGACAACAACAGAGGCAAAATACCTAGAAGATGCTCATAAGAATTATCAAGATGCTGTAGTTAATTCTAATGCAAGTGTAGACGAACAAGTTAGAAAATTCCATGATTTAGTAGCTATGTATGAATCTACAGGACAAGGGGCTTATGAATATAGCGAACAATCAGTTATTGCAACTAACAATGTTAAGAGTGCGTTTATGATGGCTTTTGAAAGCATGAAAACAACAACAAGCACAGGTTCAACAAGAATAAAAGAATTGTTTAGCAATATGCTTGAACATTTAAAGACAGATTCAAGTAGCGGCTTTAAAGGAATTTACAACATTATTACAAGCATTTCAAACAGAATAGGTAGTGATGGTGGTAATTTATTAAAGAATACATTTAACAATGCGTTGGGCGGATTGCCAGGTGCTGTTAAGAGTATATTTAATGGCGTTAAAAATGCTATAGATACACATGGAATAGGCTACGAAAAGGGTACAAGTTTAATTGATGGTTTAAAGAATGGATTTAACTCTTCTAAATCATCATTTAGTAATTCTGTAAAGAGTATGCTAGGAGATGCCTTATCAGGTACATTATCAATTAGCAATTCAGTACAGGGTATTCTTAGCAGATTAAACTTCACGTTTAGAGCAGAGGGTGGTTATCCTAGTGTAGGTGAATTATTCGTTGCGCGTGAGGCTGGCCCAGAAATGGTAGGTACAATCGGTGGAAGAACAGCGGTTGCTAATAACGACCAGATTACAAGCGCTATTGCAAGTGCAGTAGCACCAGCGGTATATAATGCAGTAGTTCAAGCTATGAGTAATAGCAGCTCTAATGTAGTAGTTAATTTAGTTGGTGATGCAGAAGGCCTATTCAATGCAGTAGTAGAACAAGATAATAATTATCAAAGACGAACAGGAAGTTCGGCTTTTGCTTAAAGACATAGGGTTACTCAAATTGGGTAGCCCTTTTTTATATGCAAAGGGGGTGCAGAAATGGGAAGTTTGCTTATTAGCATTAATGGTGTAACTAATTTAAAACCACCTTCTACGTTTGAGTGGGGTTTGCAAGATGTTTCTGACAGTGATGCAGGAAGAGATCAAGCAGGATTGATGTATAAAAATAGAATTACAAACAAAAGAAAATTAACTCTAGGATGGGCGGCAACAACACCAGAAGAAACAGCAGCAATCTTGCAAGCAGTTCAAGATGAATATTTTAGTGTTTCTTACATGGATGCTTTAACAAATAGTGTGCAAACAAGAACATTCTATTGCGGTGATTTAAAAGCCCCAGTTCATCATTGGTTTGATAGTAGCAATAATAAATATTACACAAATATATCGTTTAATTTAATTGAGAGGTAGCTTATATGATAAACGCAAGTACAGAGTTGAAAAACAAAATATTCACTAGCACTACATTACTTGCAAATGTAACTATCACTCTTACTGATAATACAGTAATAACGCTAGACAATTCAGGCATTATGAGTGGTGGCTTAACTATTAAGCAATCACAAAGTAGCAATTCTAGGTTTGAGGTAGGAACAGTCAATGCAAGTAGCTTAACATTGCAGTTAGTTAATTTTGATAATAGATATGAAAATACAGATTTTACAGATGCACAAATTGTAGTACGAATTGGAGCAGAACTTTCAGAGACTACAGAGTACGTCAATAAAGGTGTCTATTTTGTCGATAAACAGACTTTTAGCGGTGGAGTGGTAACTTTGGTTGCCTATGATAAAATAGCCGATTTTGACAGTGATTATAGCGGTAATTTGACGGGTGCAGCTTATCAACTTTTATATGATATAGCAACTAAATACACAATCACTATTAATTATAGCAAAATGAATAACCCTAACACTGTAATTACAATACCTTCTAGTGATGAAACTACATATACAGATAGAGAAATTGTTAGTTATATATGCCAGATAACAGGCAATAATGCCTTTATGAATAACGTAGGACAGCTAGTAATTAAGTGGTATGACATGGATAAGATTGATAATTTCAGTTTTATAGCAGCACACCAAGAAGATGAAGATAAGATTCTAGCAGGCGTTTTTGAAGATATGGAAGATGTAGTTGTTTGTATAGAGGCAGGAGATTTCGAGGACATAGGAAGCGGTGTTGCAAGTAACCCTCTAATCGTAACAACTATTTTCGGTATTCCAACAATAGGCAGAGAAGATGTAGTTATAACTGGTGCTAAGTTTTCAACTATGGATGGTACAGAGGTTTTATCAGGAACAGATGATTATTGCATTGAGGTTAAAGACAATCCACTAGCTACAGGCAATGAGAGTACATATGCTGCCTTGCTTGCAGGGGTAGTCGTTGGAAATACATTTAGAACAGTTACCTTAAAAACAGTTAAAAACCCACTAATTGAGAGTGGGGATGTAGCAATTATTCAGTACAAGAATAGGCTATATGCCACAATCTTTACAAACGTAGAGTTTAAAATCGGTTCAAATTTAAGCCTAGTATGTGGAGCAGAAACACCAGGATATAACACAGCGGTTAAAAGTACAGAGGCAGCAAAGGCTTATAGAAAATCTGTAGAAAAAACAGAAAGTCTTATATCAACTTATGATGCCACAATGCAGGCCTTAACTAACCTTATGGCTATGAGTTTCGGTGTATATAAGATTGAAGAAACTTTATCAGATGGTTCTAAAATCTTTTATATGGCTAGTAAACCAACATTAGCAGAAAGTTACGGTAGTTCGGTTTGGAAAATGACAGCTAATACCTTTACAGTTACAGACGACTATCAAGGCCCTAACACACAATGGCGGGCTGGTGTAGATTCACAAGGAAATTTCGTAGTAAATATTCTTTCAGCTATTGGAATTAATTTTGACTGGGCTAGAGGTGGTTCACTTAGTTTAGGTGGATATAACAACACTAATGGCGTTTTAAACGTATATGATGAAAATAACACACAGATAGGCTATTGGAATAATACTGGTTTACATCTTAATAAGGGTTCTTTATCAATAGGCAATAACTTTGAAGTTAATACTAGTGGTAATTTAACTGCCAGTAATGCAGATATAAACGGAACAATAGAGGCAGAAAGTGGAAATATAGGCTTATGGACTATAGGACAGGATTCGGATTTAGTAGGTGGTCTTGTTTATGATTCAACAAGTTCAGCGGTAACAAATGGAAAATATTTATATATTAAATGTAGAGAATCATCTCAATCAGGCGCACCTTATCAGATTATAAGTTTACATCCAACACAAGGTTTATATACAGCACAAACTAATTATATGAGTGGTTCGCTTGTTTGCGAAGCAATAGTACAAAGTACACAAGTAGCATTAAAAGATAGACAGTCAGGCGAAAATATTTATATGCACGTTTTAGGTGGTGGCCCTATGGTTCAATCGTATGTGCCAGGAGTAGGCACAAAGGCGTTATTGTGGCAACAAGATTCTACTTTAGATGTTGGTAGAGGTTTAACAACTTACGTTGATGGTGTTCGTGTAGTATGTCAGTCAAGTCAACCAGCGGCTGTTAGTGGCAAAACTATTGTGTGGATTCAGACATAAGGGGGTAGCGTATGGATATAACATTCGGACAAACTGGCACTAGGCCTTATGGTGTTTTAAGTGTGAATGAAACAAGTGTTGATACAGCTAATAACACAAGTACAGTTAGCGTAGTTTTGACTTTGAAAAGACCTTATCCGATTTATTCGACTATGACTAGAACAAGTACAGCTACTGTAAATGGCACGACTTTTACTTATACGGGTACGAATGGTGGTTCAGGCGACTTAGTGATGATTAATGATAGCCTTGTAGTACCTCATAATTCAGATGGTACAAAGACAATTAATTGTTCGGCAACTATCGACTTGCAGATTACATGGTCTGGGGAATGGATAGGTTCAATTAGTGGTTCAGGCGACTTAACACTAACGCCTATAACCCCACAACCTACTTATGCAACAGTAAAGGTTTCACAAAATGGTGGTAGCTTTAGGGATTGCCCCGTATGGGTTTCAGTTAATGGGGGTAGTTTTAACCAGGTACAAGCAGGACATATACACGTTTTATAGTTGTATAAAATTTTGTATAAAAGTTTATATAAATAGTTGTACAAAAAGTTGTATAAAAAAGACATTTTAAACACAATAAAAGGGGGGATAAAATGTTACTTTATGACGACAAAGGGAACGTTGCTCTTGATACAGAAGAGTTTATGAGAAACATTAAGAACATACAGTCAAATGAATTGCGTTTTGGTGATTATTTAAAGGCTTATCAAGTGGAATTTGAGTTAGAGGAAGAAATAAAAGCAAATTTAGAGAAGGGGGTTAAACAACAATGACTACAGAAAACAAACGAATGTCACAATTAATTGGTAGCTATGCAGACTTAGATTTAAGTCAGCTGCTCAATGGAGAAATTGCTTTACCAACAGATCATAACCCAGTATATAAAGATGCAGACGGAAATGTTAAAGAGTTGCTTTCAGGAGAGAGTGCAGGCTATTTAGAAGATTTAATCGAACAGATGAATGAAGGACTTGCAGAAATCCAACAAATTATTATTGAAAGAATTGGGATTAATGATGAAGAAGTTAGCCTCTTAGAAACATTTTCAAGTTCAAAAATCACAGATTTATTGGCAGATAAGCAAGATACTTTAACAGCTGGAACTAATGTACAGATAAGTTCAGGAAACGTCATAAGTGCTACTGATACAACTTATACAGCAGGAACAAACGTACAAATTAGCGCAACTAATGAAATTAGTGCTACTGACACAACTTATAGTGCAGGTACAAATATTTCTATTAGTGCTACTAATGAGATTAATTGTAATGTTTTGGATGATACAGCAGCAAGTTCAAATACAACTTATTCAAGTACTAAAATTCAACAAGTAATTGCAGACGTTGGCGGTGTTGCAATAGATGATACAACAGCTAGTACAACTACAGTTTATTCTAGTTCAAAAACTGAAAGTTTGATAAACACAAGTTTGTCGCAGTTAAAAGAATTACTATATCCAGTCGGTTGTATAGTGCAAACAACAGCATATAGCACTACCGCACAAATGATAAATGCCTATGGCGGTCAAGACTGGGCTTTAATTGAAAATCG